>Ga0302319_10016518_pt1 | contig 13601 bp, 11 predicted proteins | sample Bog_T0_2_FD_203319 | JGI IMG/M metagenome (GOLD analysis project Ga0302319, IMG submission 203319) | Peat permafrost microbial communities from Stordalen Mire near Abisko, Sweden - Bog_T0_2 | ecosystem: Environmental > Terrestrial > Soil > Wetlands > Peat | place: Sweden: Abisko, Stordalen Mire...
CGGTAAATGGGGATGAAAGGGGGCGAATTTTCGGCCGCCCTCAGCGCCTGACCGGCGCTTCGGCCGGCGCACCGGCGGGCTGTTGCGCCGCCGGCTTCCGCGGCTCGAGCTGAATCATGAACTGGGCATGAGCCAGTTCGGCGAAACGGCCACCTTTCGCCACCAGTTCATCGAACGTTCCGGTCTCGATCACGTGTCCGCCATCGAACAGCAGGATGCGCGTGGCCTTGCGAATGGTGGAGAGCCGGTGAGCGATGACAAAGGTGGTGCGCCCCTTCATCACTTCGTCGAGCGCGGCATTGACCTTGGCCTCGGTGACGGTATCCAGCGCGCTGGTGGCTTCGTCGAGAATCAGGATCGGCGGATCCTTCAACAGAGCTCTCGCGATTGACAGACGCTGCCGTTCGCCACCCGACAGCAGGCGCCCTCGCTCACCGGCATCGGTCTCGAAGCCGTGTGTGCTGCGTTCGATGAATTCCAGCGCCTGGGCGCGGCTGGCGGCCAGCCGCATCTCCGCCTCGGTGGCGTCCGGCTTGCCGACCCGCAGATTGTCCGCGATCGAACGGTTGAACAACAGCGCCTCCTGAAACACCACGCCGATATTCCGCCGCAGCGCTGACAGCGTCAGGCCGCGGACATCCATCCCGTCGATCCGGATGAAGCCGGATTGCGGATCGAAGGCGCGATGCAACAGCGCGATGGCCGTCGATTTTCCGGCGCCGGTCGGACCGACCAGCGCGATGGTCTGGCCGGGCAGCGCAATGAAGCTGAGGTCTTCGACCGCGGGGCGCTTGCCGTCATAGGAAAACGAAACGTCCTTGAACTCCACCAATCCCGCGAGCCGTCCGGGATCGATCGCATCGGGCCGGTCGCGCACCGCGGGCACTGCGTCCAGGACATTGAAAAACTCGCGCAGCCGCGGCGCCTCCATCAACAGATTATTGATGAAGCTGACGACCTGTTCGAGCCGCTGGATCAGCATGGTGGCGAAACTGACAAACATCACGATCTCGCCGACGCTGGTCAGGCCCCGTTGATGCAGCCCGATGCCGACCGTGAAGATCGCCAGCACCGTGATGGTGGTCGATGCCCGGGTGATGACGGTGACCAGGGCCCACCACGACAAAACCGGCATCTGCACCGAAAGCAGCCGGTCGGAGACCAGGCGCAGGCCCTGCACCTCCGCCTCAATGCGCACGAAGCTTTGCACCAGCGCGACATTGCCGAGCGCATCGGAGGCGCGGGCGGCGAGGTCGCTGTAATGCGCCTCGACCTCGTTCTGCAGACGATAGGTCTTGCGCACCACCAGCGTCGTCAAAAGCGTAAACACCACGCAGAGCGCGAACAGCAGGATGGCCAGCCGCCAGTTGATATAGAGCGCCAGCGGCAGCAGAACCACGAGCGACAGGATTGCGGTAAAATGTTCGCGGAAAAACCCCAGCCACAGGCGCCACAGGGCGTCGGTGCCATTCAGCATCACTTTCATCAGACGGCCGGAATGGGTGCCGGTATGGTAGGTCAGGGGCAGCTGCATAATGTGGTCGAAATAACGCGTCAGCACGACCTGGCGCTGGCGGTGGGCCAGCCGATCCGCATACAGGGTCACGGCCGCGGTGCACAGAATGGTGAAAAGGCCGAATCCCGCCCAGGCCGCGAGCAGCGGCCAGGCCGATGATCCCAGAGACAAATGCGAGGAATTGCCGGTCAGCACATCGACGATGCGGCCGAACAGCACGGGCTCGGCGAACTGCGCGCCGGCCAGCAGCAGATCGGCCGCCGCCAGACTGAAGCCCAGCGCAGCCTCCTTGCCGAGCAGTTCGAGGACACGGAAATACAGCCGGGGCAGCGACATCAGGTTAAGTTCTCGACGCAGGCGGAAAAAAATTCATTCTTGGATGCGCATTGTAGGCTGCGATCACCGGCCAGAACCAGCATCGCCCGGGTTTATGCCGAATGGATGGCCATGCTCAATGGATCAGGCCGGAGGCGCTGGCCTCGCCGTCAGTCGTTAACACGCTGGCGAGGGGTTTTGGTTATCATTCCGATATGACTGATTCGATCGAACGGCTTTATCAGGCTGTCATCGCGGCCAAGGATCTTGATCCCTCGGTTTCGCGAACCGCGCGGCTGTTCAAGAGCGGTCGCGGCAAGATCGCCAAAAAGCTGGCCGAGGAAGCCATCGAGGTCGTGATCGACGCCGTCAATGGTGACGCCGAGGCCGTGGTGCGCGAAAGCGCCGACCTGTTCTATAATCTCACCGTATTATGGGCGTCGACCGGGGTGCGGCCGGCCGACGTCTGGCGTGAAATGGAGCGGCGCGAACATCTGCTCGGGATGGCCGAGAAGCTGCCGAAATCGGCGCTCAAACTGGCCAAGCTGGCGGCGCCGGCGCGGGCCGTGCGGCGACCTATTGTCGCGCTGCAGTCCCCTGGCGGGCGCAAACGGCTCTGACCCGGCGCATGGCCGCGACGGCCGTATTAACTCCGTTCAAGGTGTCATGGCCGGCGGGTCTACCCCGGCATGGACAAATCGGCGCCAGGATGGTTGATCGCGCCATGCTCCGACGGATCTACGACTGGTGTATCGACGCCGCCCATAAGCCCCATGCGCTCTGGATTCTAGGAGCGGTCGCGTTCGCGGAAAGCTCGTTTTTTCCGGTACCACCGGACGTGATGCTGATTCCGATGTCGCTGGCGCGGCCGCAGCGGGCCTGGCTGTACGCGCTGGTCTGCACCGCGACCTCGGTGCTCGGCGGCATGCTCGGCTATGCGATCGGCGCGCTGCTCTATGATTCGGTCGGACATTGGCTGATCCAGCTGTACGGGCTCAGCGGCAAGGTCGACGCGTTCCGCGCGGGCTATGCCGAATATGGCGCCTGGATCATCCTGCTGAAGGGGTTGACGCCGATCCCCTACAAGCTCGTGACCATCACCTCCGGGTTCGCCAACTACAATTTCTGGCTGTTCATCGTGCTGTCGGTGATCGCCCGTGGCGGCCGTTTCCTGGTGGTTGCGATTCTGCTCAACCGCTACGGCGAATGGATCAGGGTTCGGATCGAGCAGCGCCTCGGGCTATGGGTGGCGCTCGGCGCGTTGGCCCTGCTGCTCGGGTTTGTCGTCGCCATTTGGCTGCTCTGACAGAAGCTACAAAGCTCTGGGCGGGGTCGCGGCTTGCCTTTTTGGCATGATGTCTGGCATCTTAACCGCAAGGCGCCGCCCCCTCCCGCGAATGATTAAAGGATTTTCCCAATGTCCATGCCTGCCTTGTTCAAGGGCCGCCTGTCGATTCCCGTGATCGGAGCGCCGCTGTTCATTGTTTCCGTGCCCGATCTGGTGATCGCGCAGTGCAAGGCCGGCGTGGTCGGGTCGTTCCCGGCGCTGAACGCGCGTCCCGCGGCGCTGCTCGACGAGTGGCTGGCGCAGATCAAGCAGGAACTCGCCGCCTTCGACCAGGCGCACCCTGAGCGGCCGTCGGCGCCGTTCGCGGTCAACCAGATCGTGCACCGCTCCAACAACCGGCTCGAGCAGGATCTCGCGCTGTGCGAGAAGCACAAGGTGCCGATGATGATCACCTCGCTCGGCGCGCGCGAGGAACTGAACCAGGCGGCGCATCGCTGGGGCGGGATCGTTTTTCACGATGTGATCAATCAGAAATTCGCGCACAAGGCGGTCGAGAAGGGCGCCGACGGCTTGATTCTGGTATCGGCCGGCGCCGGCGGTCATGCCGGCGTGCTGTCACCATTTGCGTTCGTTGCGGAGACCCGGCAATGGTTCGATGGGCCGGTCGCGCTGTCCGGTGCCATCGCGAATGGTCGTGCGATCCGCGCGGCACGGACGCTGGGAGCGGATTTTGCCTATATCGGCTCGGCCTTCATCGCCACCACGGAGGCCAATGCGGTGGCGGCTTATAAGCAGATGATCACCGCCTCGGGCGCGGAAGATATCGTCTATTCGAATCTGTTCACCGGCGTGCACGGCAATTATCTGAAGCCCTCCATTGTGGCCGCCGGCATGGATCCCGACAACCTGCCGCAGTCCGACCCCTCGAAGATGAGCTTTGGCACTGACGAATCCGGCGAGCGCGCCAAGCCGAAAGCCTGGAAGGAAATCTGGGGCAGCGGCCAGGGCATCGGCAGCATCAGCACGGTGGTGCCCGCCGCCGAATTGGTGGCGCGGTTCAAGCGGGAATATGACGAAGCCAACGATCCGCCGCTGTGAGCGGCGAGAGCCGGGCTCTGATGGTTCGAGACGCAAGCCGTTGCCCTTGCGGGCAACGGCTTGCTCCTCACCATGAGGGTTCGAGAGCGGTGCCTGCGAACGCATCCTCCGCACACAGTCCTAACCCTCATGGTGAGGAGCCTCGTGTCGCCCAAATGGCGACGCGAGGTGTCTCGAACCATGAAGGCCGCGCTGCCGCATGCAGCGTTTATTGCGCTGTGTCGCCTTACTCCAGCTCGATCGGTTGATAGTGTCCGTTCTCGTCGAGCACCGTGCCCCAGATGCGGTGTGACGCCTGGTGGTCGTCGCGGCCCATGGTCAGCTTGCTGCCGAGGCCGAGATCGAGATCGTGCATGCTTTCCAGGGTATCGATGAGTTTTTCGCCATCGAGTTCGGGGCCGGCGCGTTTCAGGGCCTCGATCAGGATGGTGGCGCTGATATAGCCTTCCAGCGAGACGTAGTCCGGCGCCTCGCCGGGAAAAAATTTGCCCAGCGCATTTTTGTACTGCAGCACCATCGTCGAATAACCGGTGACCGAAGGCGTCACCTCCGTGACGATGACGCCCTTGGCATATTGCGGTCCGAGCAGCTTCAATTCCTCCGCGAGCGCGGTGCCGTCGACCGAGGAGACGTTGGCGAAGATCATCGCCGGGAACAGATTGCGCGACTTTTCGATGAACTTGGCGGCGGCACGGTAGGTCGCGACCATGACAATCGCCTTGATCGGCCGTTTCAGCGTCCGCAACTGATTGACGGCCTCTTCGACCTCCACCGTATTTCGCTTGTAATCGAGGCGAACGATGTCGCGATCACTGGCGCCAAGCGCGCGAATGGCCTTCGCCACACCGGCAAAGCCGGAATCGCCATAGGCATCCTTCTGCGCGAAAACCGCGATCTGTGAGGGCTGCAGGCCGCGCAATTTCACCAGATAGTGGATCACAGCATAGGTTTCCTCGGCATAGCTCGCCCGATAGTTAAAGACATAGCGATCGGGCGGATCATGACGCAGCACATTGGCGCCGGTGAGGGCGCCGAAGAACAGCATTTGCCGCTGCAGCGCGTAAGGCACCGCGACCACCGTGGTCGGGTCGCCCACATTGCCAATGATGCCGAACACCTGCTGCTTCTCGATCAGCTGGTTCATGGCGTCGACGGTTCGTGTCGGTTCATAGCCATCGTCGACCGCGATCAGGCGCAGCTTGCGACCGTGAACACCGCCGGCGTCATTGATTTCGTTGAAGGCCGCATCGATGCCGAGCTTCATCTGACGCCCCAATTCCCTGGCGGAGCCGGAAAACGGCGCCGACATGCCGAAGCGGATTTCCCGATCGCTGACGCCGCGGATCCCGCTGGGCGCAGTGGTGGGTTCACTCGGGGTGGCGGTGGCGACGGAATTCGGAGCGGTGTCATCGGACGATGCCGGCCCTGCGATCGAACGCTCCAGCGCGGCAAGCCGGCGGTCGGCCAGGCCGCAATCGATCTGTCCGGCCTTCACCGCGCTGCGGCCGCTGTTGACACTGTCGTCAAGCACCTGGGTCAGGTCGGCGCGCTCAGCCACATTGGGCGAGGCCTCCTTGATCACGACGGAAAATTTCTCGACGATGGTCTTGATACGGGGGCGGGCGATGTCCTTGCACGCCAGGGCCGAGCCGACAACCGGGCCGACCCGCAGCGCGAGGTCGCGCACCACACCGAGCTTGTCGCCGGCGCCGGCGCTCGCCGGGCCGGCCAGCGACCCGCCGATCAGGCCGACGAGAACAAGGGTCAGTCGAGACGTCATCGCAGACCCCGCGCGATCAAGGACAGTATGCACTGGTTACGCAACATCATGACGACTCCTGGCCCAGAACGCATCGCGTCGTGATCGAGGCCAACCCCGTAGCGCGCTCTGTCCGACCAAACACTATCGCGGGCGGCTCAGATTAGCGTTAATTCCAGCCCAGTAAAAATACCGGGTTTTGCGGCGATTCCGACCCCCGACCAAATGGTTAGCGGCATGGCGAAATAACGCTGCTGCGGCAGCGGGGCCTTTGTGTTCGAGGCACCTCGCGTCGCCCGTTGGGCGACACGAGGCCCTCACCATGAGGTCGGGGCTATTTGCGGAGGAGAAGGTCGCGGCGCCCGTCTCGTACCCTCTCCATGAACATGCTGTTCATGGTCAATGTGCAGCGCCGGTTTTGGCGCTGGGAGCTCATGGTGAGAAGTACAATCGTTGCCCGCAAGGGCAACGGTTGTACGTCTCGAACCATGAGAGCCCGGCTCTCGCATCAAGCGACGACAGCGCGGGCGACGCTGCATCAGGGGGCCTTCTCGGCCATCGGTTTTTCGCGCCATTGCATGAACTGCTGCAGCAGGGTTTCGGACTGCTCGTGGGTCACGGCGGGCTGGGCCTGTGGCGGTCCCAGCACGCTCTGCAGCTCGCACAGCGCCGGCCTGGTGTCGTCAGTGACGGGGAGCGGCTCATTCAGCGCGGCCTTCATTGTTTGCACGGTTCCGAACGGCGCGGCCTGGCCTGGCACGGCGAACTCGTGCGAGGCCGGCACGATGAAGACGAAGAACAGCGCCACGATGGCTGACACGCCGATGGCCGCGGCAAAGCGGCCGCCAGCGCCGATGGCAGCCAATCGCCGATCGAGTTCGGCAACCAGGCCGATCGGTTCGGAAACCATCTCCGACCCCTGCGCCAGTTCCGGATTGATATTTCGCTGCTCCGGCTGATCCGGTTGCCGCGCGTGGCGGAGCGCGTCGTAGACGGCGCGCTCAAGCTGGGCGTCGAGGGCGGCCGGGGCGCTGGGGTCGACCGCTGCCGGCAAGACGGTTGCATGGTCGGACGCGGCGGGCGCTGGTTCGGGCGAGGCCGGCGACAATCGGGTTCCGAATTGTTCGCGCCAGGAGCGCGGCGCGTAGGATGCAGGCGCGTCGATCTCGTCGGCATCCAAACTGTTTAACTGTTCGATCAGACTACTCATTCGCTACTCCTTTAAAAACTTGCGGCCTGCCCGGTCATCGCGCGATGGCGCGTTCGGGTAGCGATGCTGTCAGGCGATGCGGGTCGCGCGGCGGCGCAAGGCGTGATTTCGCGGGCTGGGTCTGGCGTGACCGCGCGGCCGTCCGGGCGCGCAAGAGAGGCCCGCGCGCGCAGCGGAAAGATCGAAAATGCGAGGCAGTGGCAGGGAATCATCATGCAGGCCAGCCCGAAAAAATCGAGTTAAGATCAACGTTCCCGACGTCGCGATGCCGAGTTCGGCATTCGATCGAGCAACGGACTTCCTGGCCATGCTGGGGAGCAACCCTGCGATCATCTCGATCCCAGGACGCGCTGTCGCAGTAAAGCACGCGCACGTTAAAAATTCAATTCCAGCTGACCGGGAGCGCAGGGCTCGATCCAAGCCGCATTAATTCTCTGTTAACCAAGAATGCCCATTCTTAACCATTCAATAACGAAGGCGAATCGAACCACCATGGACCAACCAGCGGAGGCAACACGTCAACTGGTCCGCCTGCGCGGGCGCTCCTACGTGGCCTATGTGTTCTGTCCGGCCGTACCGATCGCCGGCTGGCTCGACGACATTGATCGGACACTCAACGGCTCGCCCGGCTTTTTTGTCGGAAGACCGGTCGTGCTCGATCTCGCCGCGGTGGATCTCAGCCCGCAGGCGATCGCCCATCTCGTCGCCAACCTTGAACAACGTCAGATCCGGGTGCTTGGGATCGAGGGGGTCGATGCGGCGCGCCTCACCACCAGCCTGCCGCCGCTTTTGACGGGTGGACGCGATTGCGTGCTCAAGCCGAGCGAACTGGAAAAGCCCCCGGAAAAGCCCGAGGTCAGGCCACAGCCAGCATCGCTCCTGCTGGAAAACCCGGTACGTTCCGGGCAGTCGATCATCTTTACCGAAGGCGATGTCACGGTGCTCGGCTCGGTCGGGTCGGGTGCCGAAATTGTCGCCGGCGGCTCCATTCACATCTACGGCACGCTGCGCGGCCGGGCGATGGCGGGTGTCAATGGCAATTCATCGGCGCGGATCTATTGCCAGAAGATCGAGGCGGAACTGCTCGCCATCGACGGCTACTACCAGACCGCCGACGAACTCGACGCCGGGCTGCGCAGTCGACCGGCCCAGGCCTGGCTTGAGGGCAAAACCATGCGAATTACACCGCTGAACTAACGAAGGAGGCTAGAATGGCCAAGGTCCTGGTCGTGACATCGGGTAAGGGTGGCGTTGGCAAGACCACTTCGACGGCGGCGCTCGGCGCGGCGCTGGCGCAGAGCGGACAGAAGGTTGTGGTGGTCGACTTTGATGTCGGTCTGCGCAACCTCGACCTCGTGATGGGGGCGGAACGGCGTGTCGTGTTCGATCTCATCAACGTGGTGCAGGGCGTTGCCAAGCTGTCGCAGGCCTTGATTCGCGACAAGCGGCTGGAGAATTTATGGTTGCTGCCGGCCTCCCAGACCCGGGACAAGGATGCCCTGACCGATCAGGGCGTCGGCGTCATCATCGCGGATCTGCGGGCGCGTTTCGACTGGGTTTTGTGCGACAGCCCGGCCGGAATCGAGCGCGGCGCCACGCTGGCGATGCGCTATGCCGATGAGGCCGTCATTGTCACCAACCCGGAGGTGTCGTCGGTTCGCGATTCCGACCGTATCATCGGCATGCTGGACTCCAAGACCGTCAAGGCCGAACAGGGCGAGCGGGTCGTCAAGCACATCCTGATCACGCGCTATGACCAGGCACGGGCCGCGCGCGGCGAGATGCTCAACATTGATGATATTCTTGAAATCCTGGCGACGCCGCTGCTTGGTATCGTGCCCGAGAGCCAGGACGTGCTGCGGGCGTCGAATGTCGGCTGTCCGGTCACGCTGAACAATGCCGCCAGTGCGCCGGCCCGCGCCTACCACGAGGCCGCCCGCCGCCTGATGGGCGAGACCATTCCCATGACCATACCCTCGGAGCGGGTTGGCCTGATGAACCGGTTGCTCGGACGGAGGGCCGCATGAGCACCGGTCTGCTGCGGCTTTTCAAGAGCCGCACCGCCTCCGCGCCGGTCGCCCGGGAACGGCTGCAGATTCTGCTGGCGCATGAACGCGGCCTGCGCGGGCAGCCCGAACTGCTCGGCATTCTGCGCGAAGAGATCCTGGCGGTGGTCTCCAGGCATGTCGAGCTCGATCCGGAGAAGGTCATCGTCCGGATGGAACGCGGCGACAGCGTTTCGACGCTGGAAGTCGACATCGAACTGCCGAACCATTTCGAGCGGCGGATCGCGACCGTCGGCTGATCGCAGCAGTTTGGCGCAACGCGCAGGCCAAAGGGGCTGGAATTGAGCGGAGTCGGTCGCAGTCTCATCGACGGCTAGCGATCAAAGCCTTGAAAGTTTCGCTTCTTTGGAGCGCATCAGCCAGATCGTGCGAGAAAGCAACCGCACCTCGGTGGTCGAGGTGACCGCCGCCATCCCATGAGGAGTAGTTCACGCTTCCGCTCAGAACCAGCTCGGCCCCAATAGCCGCCGCAATCTCGCGCGCCTGTTGTTCGTCGTAATACAGGTTCGGCACCAACGTCAGGATGATTCTGTCGGCACTGCCCGAGCTATACTCTCTCGCATAGTTGATCACGTCAGCGCTGGCATGACGAGGCTGCGGCATCTTGATCACAACCGGAGGATTGTCACCCAGGTTGAACGGAGGTATTTCGGTCATATCGTACATGCCCGTCTGTGCATCGCGATAAACGCTGGGATGGGCGGATCGATCCGGTCCCGCCAGAACCTCAGATCCAGGGGCTTCCTTTAGCATCCTCTCAAGCCGCCAGTGCAGATTTTTTCGGATAACTTCTTTGAACCCTTGTAGTCGTCCGTACTCGGTCGAAGGTATCGGTGAAAAGACTCCACCAATATTAAGCGTCAATCCCCTGCTGAAGAAGCTGCCACCGCCGCCGCCATCATCGGCGTTGATGATCAGAATCTTGGGCCTGATCGAATATTTCTGCATTAAGAGCCTTGAGAAATCACCGCCGGTCATACCCATGAAAGACAGATTATAAAATTTTAGACCGAATCGGCCTGATATCTCTTTTTTGATCACGTCGGGATCGAGGCCGAACGCGACGAGCGACGACCCAACCATAACAATATCGGCATGGCGCAAATCATCGATCGACGAGCCGATATGGTGGTAAAACAGGTCTTGGTCTTGAATCTCGATGACGGTATCGCCACCCCAATCGCGGTACCAGGTCGGGCCTCGGTCATTGGGAATAGAGGCAAAGTGGTCACGATTGACCAGGCCGGCAAAGCCGATCGCAAGACCGGCACCAACAACGGCACACAGCATGATGGCCAGATAATTTTTAGCGGGTGAAACCGTCTTGAGCCGAAGATTGCGCCACACAGAGATCAATATTCCACCAATTAAGCCCAGCAATATTCTGACGTGGTCTTGCACGTTGGCATGGCGCCGCCATGGATCGGCGGGCGCAGACGGGTTGAAATACCGTTGTCGCCAACGGCTCAAGCGTAACCCGGATCAGGATTGGTGCGCAATGTAATCGGCCATCTGACCAGAATACGGCAGGTCATGCCTTCGGCTCCAACCCCCCGCCCGATCCCAGTTGCGCAGGTTTGGCCGGATTTCCTGCGGGCATCTGCGTTTTCAGGGGAACTGATTGATCCCGCGGCGGTTTATCCATTTTTGGGGGCTGCATGGACGTCCATCAACCGATCGCCGCCAAGGCTAGAACCGGGATCTGGGGGCTCGACAACATTTTGGCCGGCGGGTTCACGCGCGGCCATGTGTTCCTGGTCGAAGGCGCGCCCGGAACCGGCAAGACCACGGTGGCGCTGCAATTTTTGCTGGAAGGCGCGCGAGCCGGCGAAAAGGGTCTCTACATCACACTCTCGGAAACCGAACGCGAACTGCGCGACGGCGGCCGATCGCATGGCTGGTCGCTCGACACCGGCGTCGAGATTTTCGAATTGCTGCCACCCGAAAGCCTGCTCAACTCCGAGCAGCAGCAAAGCCTGCTGTATTCCTCGGACCTGGAACTCGGCGAAACCACCAAGCAGATTTTCGAAGCCGTCGATCGCGCCCGTCCCGACCGGGTGGTGCTCGACAGCCTGTCCGAGATCCGGCTGTTGGCGCAAAGCTCGCTGCGCTATCGGCGGCAGATTCTCGCGATCAAGCACTATTTTGCGAAATTCAATACCACCGTCATGCTGCTGGACGATCTCACCGCCGATGTCGCCGACAAGACGGTGCATAGCGTCGCCCATGGCGTGCTGCGGCTGGAGGAACTGGCGCCGGCCTACGGCGCCGAGCGGCGGCGCGCCCGCATCATCAAGTATCGCGGCGTCAAGTATCGCGGCGGCTATCATGACGCCACCATCACCACGGGTGGCTTCAACGTTTTCCCGCGGCTGGTGGCCTCCGAATTTCGCGCCCGATTTGACCGCGACATGATGTCGAGCGGGCTCGCCGAATTCGATCAACTGCTCGGCGGTGGCGTCGAGACCGGGTCCAGCACGCTGGTCCTGGGTCCGGCGGGCACCGGCAAGACCGTGGTCGCGGTCGTGTTTGCCATAGCCGCGGTCGCGCGCGGCGAAAAGGCGGCGCTGTTCGTGTTCGACGAGGAACTTGGCCTGTTGCTGTCGCGCTTCAAAGGGCTTGGCATCGATCTCGAGCGGATGCAGCGCAGCGGCGAACTGTTCATCGAACAGGTCGACGCCACCGAGCGGTCGCCTGGCGAATTCGCCCATCTGGTACGCAGGCGCATCGATGAGGATCACATCAAGACGGTGGTGATCGACAGCCTCAACGGCTACCAGGCGGCGATGCCGGAAGAGAGCGCGCTGGTGCTGCACATGCACGAATTGCTGCAATATCTCAATCGCCGCGGCACCGCGACCTTCATGACGGTGGCGCAGCACGGTCTGGTTGGCGATATGAGATCGCCGGTCGACGTGACCTATCTGGCCGACACTGTGATTCTGTTGCGCTATTTCGAGGCGCTCGGCTCGGTACGGCGCGCGATGTCGGTCATCAAGAAGCGCACCGGCGCCCATGAATCGACGATTCGCGAATACCGCATCGACGGCCGTGGCTTGACCATCGGCGCGCCGCTGGAGGCTTTTCAAGGCGTGCTGCGCGGCGTTCCGCTCTATGTCGGCGAGCCGCAGCCTTTGCTGGAAGGGGTTTCGCCATGAGGTCGGGGGCTTCCTCCGAGCGCGCCGTCATCCTGGCGCCAACCGGACGCGACGCCACGGTGGCGGCGGCCTTGATCGAGGAGGCCGGTTTCTCCGCGATGGTGTGCGGCACGATCGCCGATCTGATCGGCGAGATCGAACGCGGGGCGGGCCTCGCGGTGATCGCCGATGAGGCCGTCAAGACGGCGGATCTGCGCGGCCTGGTGCGCTGGCTGAACGAGCAGCCCTCGTGGTCGGATTTTCCCATCGTGCTGCTGACCCATCAGGGCGGGGGTCCCGAGCGCAATCCGGACGCGGTGCGGCTTGGCCAGGTGCTGGGCAATGTCACCTTCATCGAGCGGCCGTTCCACCCGACGACGCTGGTGAGCGTGGTCGGCTCCGCCATCAGGGGTCGGCGCCGCCAGTATCAGACCCGGGCCATTCTCGAGGATCTCACCGAGAGCGAAGGGCTGCTGCAGACCGCGCTGAATGCCGGCCATCTCGGCGCGCTGGAACTGCATCTTCCGGAGCTGGAGCTCGAAGCCTCCGATACCTGCAAGAAATTCTTCGGACGTGGCCCGAACCAGCCGTTCTCCTATCAGGACTTTGGCGCGGCGGTGCATCCAGAGGACCGGGCGCGGCGGACTGAAGCCATGGATCAGGCGATCAAGACCGGCAGCGACTACAGCATCGAATACCGACATATCTGGCCGGACGGATCGCAGCACTGGATTGACGTCCGGGCGCGCGCCGTGCGCCGGCCCGACGGCAGCCTCAAGTCGCTGGTAGGGGTGTCATCCGACATCACCGCGCGCAAGGTCGCGGAAATCGAACGCGAGAATCTGTTGGCGCAACTGGCTGCCGAGCGAACCGCGCTGGCGGAACTGACAGCGACCCTCGAGCATCGTGTCGAGCAGCGGACCGCGGATCTGATGAAGGAGGTCGCGGCCCGTGAAATGGCGCAGGAGCAACTGCGTCAGGCGCAGAAAATGGAGACGATCGGCCAGCTCACTGGCGGGGTCGCGCATGATTTCAACAATCTGCTGATGGCGGTGATGGGCAACCTCGATCTGCTGCGCAAGCGGATCCCCAACGATCCGCGGCTGCACCGTCTGATTGACGGCGCGCTGCAGGGGGCCGAGCGTGGCGCGTCGCTGACGCAGCGCCTGCTGGCCTTCGCGCGGCAGCAGGATCTGCGGGCCGTGCCGGTCG
>Ga0302319_10016525_pt1 | contig 13597 bp, 12 predicted proteins | sample Bog_T0_2_FD_203319 | JGI IMG/M metagenome (GOLD analysis project Ga0302319, IMG submission 203319) | Peat permafrost microbial communities from Stordalen Mire near Abisko, Sweden - Bog_T0_2 | ecosystem: Environmental > Terrestrial > Soil > Wetlands > Peat | place: Sweden: Abisko, Stordalen Mire...
AGCCCCTGGGCCGGCAATGACGCGGCCATTCCCGCCAGTGTGAGAAGGGTTCGGACGAGCTTCATTTCAACGTCTCCAGATAGGCGGTAATGTCGTGCATATTTTTGTCTGTGTACTGATCGAGCAGCTCCGCGTGCGCCAGAAACGGATCGTCGACCTTTACTTTGAGGGCCGCGCTGCGTACCCACGAGTGGTACTCGCCGCCGGCATCGCGCAACGAAACGTTGAAGTCGTCGATGCGGTCCAGCGTGCCCGTAACGGCCGCGCCCGATGGTGGCGTTACCGTGACCATCACACGCTTGACGTTGGGACCGCGCCCGATGCCCGGCCGCGGAAAGAGGAACCGCTGCTGAATATCGATGGCATCGTACTTCGCGCCGAACCCCTTCAGATCGCCGGTGGACGAGTGACAGGTATTGCACCTCCCCGCGCCGTTGAAGTATGCCGCGCCGGCCTTCGGGTCGCCCGTCAGAATATTCATGGCGTGGAACTTGGGAGAGGTGCGAAGGGTGTCGTCGACGCTCTGATGGATGAAATCGGCGAGGTCGGCCACCTGCGTTGTCGTTAAGTTCGCCGACGGCGTGCTCTGCGTCGGGTGTCCCTTCTTCAGGAACGGACCCAGTTGGCTGCCGTAACGGTCGTGCAGCACCACGAGCGAGCGCACCAGATCCGCGCCGTTCGGGCCGCCGCGCGCGGTCGAGCCGTGGCAGGTGATGCACTCCGCGATGTAGGTTTTCTTGCCTCGGTCGGCGGCCACGGGATCAACAATGTGTTTATCGGATGAGCCCGCCTGCGCAAGCAGGCCTCCCCCTCCGGGCGGAACTCTCTGACCCCGCCCTCCCGGGGGCGCGGGTGCCTGCGCCGCAAGGCTGGCCGTCCCCATAAGAATCAGCGCGACGCTGCGCGCGAAAACGTTTACGTCACTCACGGGGACGATTATATACGCTTTCGGTTCACCAGATCCGCTTCACGTCGTAAGCGCTGAAAACCGGGTCGCGCGAAACGATTGCCAGCCCCTCTTCCTGTGCCTGCGCCACCAGCATGCGGTCGAACGGATCGCGATGATGCCACGGCAGTTTCGAGCACCGTACGATCTGCCGGAAACCAATTTCGAGTTGTTCGAAACCGTTGAGAGACATCTGCTCGGGCAGATAACGCTCCACCGCGACAGGGAGCCGAAGCTTGTGCAGGCTGACTTTGATCGAGATTTCCCAGAAGCTCGCGAAGCTGACGAAGCAATCCTGCGCCGTCATCACTTCGCGCGCTTTCTGAGAAAGTTCCGGGGAATCCTCGCACCACCACAGGAAAGCGTGGGTGTCGATCAGAACCGGCAAGATTACATATACTCCGCGAAATCTTCCAGCGACACGTCGAAGTCCTGGGCCATCCAGACGCCTTTGCCCGTGCCAGGACTGCGTTTGGCGGGTTTGATCGCGACAATCCGGACCACGGGACGATTCTCTTTCGTCACTACAATCGATTCACCGAGCATCGCTTTTTGCACGATCTCGGAGAAATGAGCCTTCGCGTCCGCTAACTTCACTTCCATGGTCATATTATATGACCACTTAGACTCTTTCGCAAGTGCCCTCATGCCACCGCCACCGTCTTTGCCTTCTGCGTCAGTCCCAGTGCCACGCGCAGTTCGTCGTCGAGCCGCTGCGCCACGTCCGCATGTTCCTTGAGAAATACTCGGGAATTCTCCCGACCCTGGCCCAGCCGCTCGCCATGAAAACTGAACCACGAACCCGATTTCTCGACGACGTTCTTCGACACGCCCAGATCCAGCAGATCGCCCTCGCGCGACGCGCCTTCGCCGTACAGAATGTCGAACTCGGCTTCGCGGAACGGCGACGCCACCTTGTTCTTCACGACTTTGACCTTGGTGCGATTCCCGATTACCGTCTCGCCATCTTTCAGCGCGCCGATCCGCCGCACATCCAGACGCACCGAGGAATAGAACTTCAGCGCGCGTCCGCCCGTGGTGGTTTCCGGGCTGCCGAACATCACGCCGATTTTTTCGCGGATCTGATTGATGAAGATCATGCAAGTATTGGTGCGCGAGACGACACCGGTCAGTTTGCGGAGCGCCTGGGACATCAGCCGCGCATGCAGCCCAACGTGGCTGTCGCCCATTTCGCCCTCGAGTTCGGCTTTTGGCACCAGCGCCGCAACAGAATCGACCACCACCACGTCCACCGCCCCGCATTGCACCAGCGCGGCCGTAATCTCCAGCGCCTGCTCGCCCGTATCCGGCTGTGAAACCAGCAGGTTATCGATGTCGACGCCCAGTTTCCGAGCGTAAATCGGATCGAGGGCATGTTCCGCATCGACAAACGCCGCCGCGCCACCGTTCTTCTGGGCCTGCGCAATTACCTGTAGCGCAAGCGTCGTCTTGCCCGACGATTCCGGTCCGAAGACTTCGATCACACGTCCGCGCGGAAACCCGCCGACGCCCATCGCGCTGTCCAGCGACAGGCAACCTGACGAAATCACCGATACGGGCACGACATTATCCGCGCCCAGGCGCAGAACCGTGCCGCGTCCGAACTGTTTGTCCATCGCCACGAGGGCGAGATCGATAGCCTTGCGCTTTTCCACTTCCGTCATGAAGGTCCTCTCCATAGAAGTGGGAAAACGGGGCTTTATTCTCAGGCGAAATTATCAGGCGTCAAATTGTCACCGGATCGGACCTCGCCGGATGTTCCGGGCCGTCCGGCACACCGCAGGACGACCCCAACCATGGCGGCATCCTGATGGCGGTAGGCGCTTTGACGCTGGCTCAATTCGCCAAGGCGATCAAATCGCGCGCTGCCGGTGCGACGGGCTCCCCCCCGCTACAAATCAGGCTGACGCTCCGTCCCTCTTTAGAGCCGTCCGGGAGCAACTGGGTCTGAAGCTCGAACCGGCCCGAGGACCCGTAGAGATCCCGAATCGTGGATCGTGCCGAGAAGCTGGGCGCGAACTGACCGGGACCGTCGGACTGTGTGAGACCTCCCGGTAAAGCAGACGCAACCATGAACTATCGGCTGAAGGGGTTCCCGGGGCGACTCATTTTCGGAATCTTGCCGTTGAAGCCCCGGACGACTCCGGGGGCGTGAACCGGAAATGATGATAAATCGTCAGCCGCCAGCGCTATTTGATCGGGACCTCCGGATCAACCCACCCGCTCTATTTTGCCGGAAGCGCGATTCCGTCGCCGTACTTCGCAAGGCCCGGGATGGTCACCGGCAGCTTGCCGCTTACCGAAATCTCGCCATAAAGCGATTTGACCGCCGAGACTTCGGCGTCCGGCACGCTGCTGTAAGTGGTCAGATAAGCAGCCACATCCGGGAACGTACGCAGCAAATACGGATTGCCCAAAGCCAGCAGCGCCACAGGCTTTTTCGTGGCGATCAGACTCTGAATCAACTGCGGAAACCCGCCCGCCAGCGCCACATTGCCCCGGTAAGCCGCCACCGAAGCGAAGGCAGCGACGACATACTGGCTCGCCTCGGACGCATGAGCCAGAGCGGCCTGCAGGTCCGCATCAGACATCGTCGGGTCCAGCTGGATCACCAGGGCGGCCGCCGTCCGGTGCTTCAGCTCGGCTGCGAAAGCCTGTCCTTCCGCGCCCGTGCGGCTCTCGCCCAGCACGAAGAACGCTGTCGCAGACGGATCTTTCAGCGGCAGCATCCCGCCCTCGTTCCTGACCAGCGTCACCGATTTGTCGCTGATCTGCTGAGCCACCGCAACGCTCTCGGGCGAACTCACGACATCGCTGATGTCGTCCACATCCACGAGCTTCTTCGTGCCGAGACCCACATGCGCCTTGGCCACCAGCAGCCGCATCACGCTCTCGTCCAGCCGCTTCTGCTTGATGCGCCCGCTCTTTACAGCAGCCACCACGGCGTTGATGGCGGCCTCGGGGTCCGGCGGCATTAACAGGACATCGGCTCCCGCCTCCAGCGCCCGCACGGAGGCATCGCCCACAGAAAAGCCCTGCGCAATGCCGCCCATCTCCAGCGCGTCCGTCACGATGATCCCTTTGAAGCCCATTTCCTCGCGCAGAATGCCGGTCAGGATCTTCGGAGAAAGCGTCGCCGGCAGGTTCGGCGCATCGAGCGCCGGCACCGCGATGTGGGCCGACATGATCGAATCGACGCCGCTCGCAATTGCCGCACGGAAGGGTGCCCATTCGATCTGTTCCAGACGTGGCCTGTCGCCTGAGATGCTCGCCAGGTTCATGTGCGTATCAGTGGCGGTATCGCCGTGCCCGGGGAAGTGCTTGGCGGTGACCAGGACCTTCGAACCCGGTGCCGAATGCGCGCCTTCGATGAACGCCGAAACAAACTTCGAGACGTCGGCCGGATCTTCGCCATACGACCTGATGTTGATGATGGGATTATCCGGGTTGTTATTAACGTCGGCATCGGGGAAGAAGATCCATTGCACGCCCATGGCGCGCGCTTCCTTCGCCGTGATCTCGCCTTCGACCCTGGCCTCGTTCGGATCGCGCGAAGCCGCAAACGCCATCGCATGAGGGAACATTGTGGTCGCATCCACGCGCATGGAAGCGCCACGCTCGAAGTCGCCCGACACCACCAGCGGAACCTTCGCCAGCTTCTGCATGCGATTGACGAAGCTCGCAACTTCGAGAGCGTCGGCCTTCGAACTCACGCGGCCATTGGCCACGTTGATGAGGATCAGTCCGCCGATGTGCTCCTGGCTCACCAGATGAACGAACTTGCGATAGTCGCGCGACCGCGTGTTCATCGGATGTCCACTGAACGGAATTACGATAAGCTGAGCCGCTTTCTCACGCAGCGTAAGAGTGTTGAGCCATCGGGTGGCAGTAGCCTGATCGGAAGACGAGCGAACCGATGTCGCGGCCTTTTTCGGAGCCGTCTTCGCAGGCGCTTTAACGGCTGCAGAGAAACCCGGGGCGACCGCGATCAGGAGTGAGGCAATGGCTGCGGCAAAAACTACCCGGCGCTCTTTGCGCGCTTCGCCTGGGCTGTGGCCGAGCCCGGCCTGCGGCGTGCGGGCTGATGCGTGAGCTTCCGGATCGCGCGCAGAAGTTCCTGCACTTCCGTGTTGCTCTTGGTTAACACTTCGTCCGCACCAGTACTCTCCGCAGTCATACCGAGACAGCCGGTGAAGCCCGAGAGCATGATGATGCGGGCCAGCGAACCCGACTGCCGGATCAGAGCGATCAGCTGTAATCCGTCCATGTTGCCCATGCGGAAGTCTGTCACCACCACATCGAACTGAGTCTTCTGAATGAGTTCCCAAGCGTCCTCGCCACTGAGCGCAGTCTCGACGCCGTAACCAGCGTCCTCAAGAATCATCTTACGCGCAGTCAATCCATATTGATTGTCGTCAACAAGCAGAACTCTGGCAGCGGGCACGGCAGCGGTATTCATCGGGGACCGAATGACAGTAACAGGTCCGAAACACGACTGTCAACGCTTCCGCATCCGGCTGATATAACAGCGAATTGAGTTCTTGACTTCGAGGCTCCGCCGCATTATCGTGTTCGGTCCGTTTATTCGACAGACCGCGGAGCAGTGTACCCCGCCTTCGCGACGATCTGATATTTGATGGGCTTGCCCTTTTCGTCTGTGACCCGTAAAGGCTCGTTAGTCGCGGGGTTCACGAGTTGCACCGTGATCTTGCGGAATTTGCCGTCCTTCGCCTGATTGGTGGGCGAATAACCCAATTGATACTGATTTCGCAGGGCCTGATTGATGGCGGCAAACGCGCCGGGCATTTCCGCCGGGAATCGTGGAAAGAACGCCTGTCCGCCGGTCTCTTTCGCAAACGTGCGCAGTTCGTTATCGCCCTGCAGGAAGTCCATCTCCTGAGAGCCGCGCAGCGTTCCCCTCGATTCCGCCATGGTGCGCGCCAGTTGCAGGATGCCGATCGAATAAACGGGTACTCCGGATTCCTGCAGACTCTTGCGCGCCTTGTCGTAAGTCAACTTGCTGAACGTATCGATGCCAGATGTAATCAGCAGGATCGCCTTGCGGCCTTCGATCTTCTGCATGCGGTCAGCGGTATCCGACAGCGCGTCAAACATATTACTCTCGGAGAAACCGGGGATGCGCAAGCGCGATAACGCCTCCTGTATTTTCCCGTGATCGTTCGTGAAATCGCACAGGATGTCGGTTCGTAGATCGTAGGCAATCACCGCAAGGTAGTCGTCGGGCCGCAGCGTCTGCACGAAGCCGTACGACGCGTAGAGGGTATCTCTCCAGCCCGCGCTCCAGTATTGCTGATAGCGGGCGCTGAACTCGATTACCAATGCGACCGTCATGGGCGCCTGGCCGATCGAATACTGCGAGATCGTCTGCGGGACGTTGTCTTCGAGAATGCGGAAGTTGCCGCGCGGTATCTTCGGAATCGGGTTGCCCTTATTGTCGAGCACCGCCACATCGACGTTCACGACGCTGGCGTCCGCTTTGAAACTGACGTCGGGCGTTGCGTCGTCCTTAACTTTGGGGCTGAGCTTTGAAGGGATTTTCGCGTTGGAATCGGGTGTCGCCGTGTCGGTGCCCGAATCGGTGGTCGCGTCGGGCGTCTTCTTCCTGGGCTTGGCAACCGTCTCACTGCCCTGGCCGAGCGGGTCCTGGGCGAGGGCGCCCATAAACAATCCCAGTGCCGCAACCGAGGCGACGATCCACGTTTTCATATGTTCGCTCCGCTTTAAGAAACTTCCGCTTAAATAATAACGAAGTGACGCGGGCTACGGTGTGACGGTTTCCATCTCCGCGAGCGTGCGGTACATGATCAGCGCATCCACACGCCCCATCGTGGGATGCTCGAACGCCTGCGGCAGGCGGCCTGCGACGGCGAATCCGAAGCTGCGCCAAAGCGACACGGCGCGGATATTCGTGCTTACGACGAAGTTATACTGCATTGCGAAGAAGCCGCGCTCGCGTGCCCTTTCGAGCGAGTGCGCGCACAGGGCGCGGCCCACGCCGCGTCCGCCGGCTTGCGGCGCGGTCATGTAGCCGCAGTTGGCCACATGCGCTCCGCCGCCTTGCTGATTGGCTTGCAGGAAATACGTCCCGGCGATCGCACCGCCAAGTTCCGCCGCGAACACTTCATGCCCGGGCGCGAACCACCACGCCAGGGCCTCTTCGCGCGTCATTTTACGCGGCAGGGTATACGTCTCGCCCGCCCGGATATGCGGCTCAAGAATCGCCCAGATCGCTTCCGCGTCTGCGCCGGTTGCGGGGCGGACGCGAGGAGTCATGACAGTCCGCCGGCTAATTCGTCCACGGGCCGCGGCCCGAACCGTGTTTGTTCATGTACACCTGGAATTTCTTCCGGGCGCGCTGCAGCTTATATTCTTTCCACCACTTGCCGGGGTCGAAGCCTGCCGACGACCGTACCGCAACCCTCCGGCGCGTGAACTGTGTCCGGATGTAAATAAACCCGAAGATCATGCCACCCAGATGCGCCAGGTTGCTGACCGTGCCGCCGCCCTGAAACGAGCCGAGGAAAGCAATGGCGCCGAAGATCATCACCATGTACTTTGCCTTCATCGGAAACAGGAACATGAAGAGCACTTCCTGGTTCGGAAACAACATCCCGTAGGCGAGTAACAGGCCGTAAATCGCGCCGGAGGCGCCAATGGTCGCCTGATAGGCGTTGCCCGCGATCAGGTTCACCAGCACCACGCAGATCCCCGCGCCCACGCCGCACAGGAAGTAGTACTGCAGGAATCGCCGCGTGCCCCATGTTTCTTCCACAGGCGTACCGAACATCCAGAGCACAAGCATGTTCAGCAGAATGTGCATGATGCTCTGCGGATCGTGCAGAAACAGATAAGTGACCGGCTGCCAGAAAGCTCCGCGGATCGTCATCGCGGGAATGAGCTTCAGAGGGATGAAGAGGCTGTCGCCCACAAAACGGATGGCGAAAAAATAAACAAGATAAATCGCGACATTCACCAGAATCAGCCACTTAACCCCGCTGGGAAAGGAGCGATTGAAGAAGGAACCGCGACTTCGGTACCGGATGTCGTAGCGCATGGATTGACCCGCCGAATCCAGGTTCAGGATAGCAAACGCGATAACGCTCTCATACGTTTGCGGCGACGCTGGACGGCTTCTGTTTTTCCTCCCGCGCGATTGCGTCTTCCGCCGGCACCCGCGCCAGTTTGGCATACCGCGAGAGGCGCCAGCAGGCGTACTGCGTCGTCGCAGCCGCCGCAATCCAGACCTGCCAATGCGACAGGAAACCGTCTGTAAAGATGAAATCTCCGGCCAGATCCACGTCCTGACAAAGACGCCAGATTCCCAGAGAAAGCAGGCAAATCGAGATAAGGGTAAGCAGGCTCGCGGCGAGCGTCGCGATGCGGCTGTTTTTTCCCTTCCTGCGCGTCACCATCGGACCGCGCCCGAAGCGAATCCTGACCACCATAAAAGCAGACTTAGTTTCCACTATAGCGTCCTCTGCCCCGTGCAGGGTTTCCTTCATAAACACAAGTGCGATAACTTGGTTGTGCGCATCACGCGCCCGCGCACTTTTTTGCGCTGTTTCACTAATTTGTAGCGATATTTCATACGGAGTCGGGACATGAAGAAACTGAAGACTGTGATCTTCGGCACAGGTTTTATGGGGCGTGTTCACACCGAGGGTGTGCGCCGCCTCGGCAACGTGGAAGTTGCGGGCATCGCGGCATCGAGCGCCGACAAGGCGCGGAAGTTTGCCGATGAACTCGGCGTTGAGCGTTCCGCCGGCGACTACCGCGAACTCCTGGCCGACCCGGCCGTCGACGCGGTTCACATCTGCACTCCGAACGCTCTGCACTTTCCGATGGCGAAAGCGGCCATGGAAGCCGGAAAGCACGTGCTCTGCGAGAAGCCTCTCGCGATGTCGAGCGCGGAAGCGTCCGAGATGGTCCGCCTCGCCAAAGAGAAGAACCTCGCCAACTGCACGTTCCATAATCTTCGTTACTATCCGCAGGTGCAGAATATGCGCCGTATGCGCGAAGCGGGCGAACTGGGCGAAATTTACGCCGTGCAGGGCACCTATTCGCAGGACTGGCTTCTTTACGACACCGATTTCAACTGGCGCATCGAAAAGGAAGCGAACGGCCGCTCGCGCGCGTTTGCCGACATTGGCACTCACTGGTGCGACATGGTAGAGCACATCACCGGTCTGCGCATCACCTCCGTCTGCGCCGATCTGCAGACGTTTCACAAGACCCGCAAGAAGCCGAGGGGGTCCATCGAGACGTTCTCCGGCAAGACGCTGCAGCCGGAAGATTATCAGGAAGTGCCGATCGATACCGAAGACTTCGGGGCCGTTCTGCTGCGGCTGGGCGACAAGACGCGCGGCGCAATGACCGTAAGCCAGATATCGGCGGGACGCAAGAACCGTCTGTTCATGGAGATCTATGGGACCAAAGGATCGGTCACGTGGAATCAGGAAGCGCCCGACGAACTCTGGATCGGCCAGCGCAATACGCCGAATCTGGTGGTGGTGAAGGACCCGTCGCTGCTGACCGGGAAGGCAAAGAGTTATGCCGATCTGCCGGGCGGCCACAGCGAGGGCTATGACGATACGTTCAAACAGGTGTTCCGCCGGTTCTACCGGACCGTGGCGGACCGCGGCGCGGACGTGGAATATCCGACCTTCGAAGACGGTCTGCGGCAGCTGCGCATCCTGGAGACGGTGCTTGCGAGTTCGGAAAAACAGGCGTGGCAGGAAGTAAAGTAGTTTTGTCATCTCACCCGAAAAGCCACAGCCATTGGCTGCGCAATAATGAACTGAAACGGTCCGGCGCGGACTTTCGCATTGGAAGGTACCGGCATTGCAATGGGAACGAATAGTATTCAGTGGACACGCGATCAGGCGGATGTTCGAGTGGAAGATCGGTAGAGAAGAGGTAATCGAAGTGCTTCAGAATGGCGAGACAATCAGGGAATATCCCGACGATAAGCCGTTCCGGAGACGATAAGCCGTTCCAGAGTTGTTTGATGCTGGGATATACAACCGGGCGTCCACTCCACGTTGTGGCGGCACTTGATCCGGTTACATCAACTTGCTGCGTAATTACAGCTTACGTGCCGGATTCTGCTCTCTGGAAACCCGGTTTCCGGAACAGGAGGCTATCGTGAAGTGCGTCATCTGCAGGCTGGGTGAGACTCATGCGGGAAAAATCGTTGCCACCCTCCAACGAGGAGAGACCACGGTCATTCTGAAAAATGTACCGGCGGAAGTCTGCGACAACTGCGGTGAGTACTATCTTTCGGAGGGGATCGCAGATAGCCTTCTTAAGCGGGCGGAAGTGGCGGCGCAACAAGGGTCTGAAGTGGAAATTCTGCAGTTCGCGGCTTGAATCGCAAAGGCCTCGTCGTCGGTCAAGACGCTGTTCCAAGGGTGTGTCGCGCCGCAAGCGCGACAAATGGATCGCCGACGGCAACCCCAACTTCATCCAGGACCGCGTTCATTGCCTCGGTTACAGCGTCGTCCGAGTGTCGGGCGACGTACTCGCGAACGGCTGCGCTGTAGACCTCGTTTCGCGAACGATTCATCCGATGTGCAAGCCTTTCCGCACCGGCAAAAACATCGTCGGGAATAGAGATCGCAGTCTTCATACCAAGAGGATAACCCGAGTCGGCAAGCACGCTGACCGGAATCGCATCCAGATGGCGTGCCCTTTGGGCAAGCGACGCCGGCCTTTTAAACTGTTAGGCTAATAGTCGGACTTGGGAAAAATCGCCAACGCGGCGCCCTTTGCCACCGCAGCCGCTATCGCAGTTCTCGCCGGCGCTGGCCTGTGGACCGGCGGCGCACAGACGAATGCCGCCGCGCCGCGCACCCTCGCTTCCGTGCGCATCTTATTCGGATTAACCGACACCGCCCCCTCTCAATGGGACGGCACGGTCAGGCTCGACTCCGGCTCCGTGACCGCCATCCAGGGCGTTCGCTTCGGTCCCGAGGATTCAACCGATTATTCGTCGTCTTGGAAAGCCGCCACGCGCGCACAAGGCCAGTCCGACAACGTTCTCGAGAACGGAGTAATTATCACCGCCCAGGCGCAGCCGGATGCCCGCTGGAACATCCACACGGCCCGCGGCGATTTCAGCTTCACGCTCCGCGACGTCTTTTGGGGCGATCGGCGATCGTTTCTCGACGGTGCCGTCGAGGTGGAACGTGTCCCGCCCACCACGCAGCTCACGCCGTCCGACGACGATGAGGATTTCCCCGCCGTCGCGGCATCGGGAGACGATATCTGGGTCTCCTACGTGCGCTTTTTCCACAGCGACCGCGCGCGGGAGTCTTTCCAACAGATACACGACGCTCCGGCGAGCTTCGATTACCTGGCACGCCCCGCCGGCGGCGACCAGGTTTTCGCACTGCATTCTTCGCGCGCCTCCGGCAAGTGGTCGCCGGCGGAAGCCGTTTCGCCGAAGGGTGAGAACACGGCGGGAACGGCTCTGGCTGTCGATGGACAAGGGCGCACCTGGGTCGTCTGGTCGGCGGGCCGGGCAGGCAACTTCGACCTCTATGCGCGTGCTTACCGTAAGGGGCAGTGGGGCGCCGAAGTCCGCATCACCAAAGATGCCGGAGCCGATCTCAAACCGGTGGCCGCCACCGACGCCCACGGCCGCGTCTGGATTGCCTGGCAGGGATTTCGCAACGGCAACCTCGACATCCTCGCGGCCGTTCAGCAGGACGACAGTTTCCTTCCTGAGCAACGGGTTTCCACATCGCCCGCGAGCGACTGGGAACCGGCCATCGCCGCCGCGCCGAATGGCGATGTCGCGATCTCGTGGGATACCTACGAAAAAGGAGATTACGACGTCTTTTTCCGCAAATTGCGGCTGAATCCGGCTACCGGAATCGTCGCCATGGACACGCCCGTCGCCGCCGCCGCGACCCAGGCGTTCGAGGCCAACAGCAGCGTAGCGTTCGACGCGCACAACCGCTTGTGGATTGCCTATGAGACTTCAACGTTCCGCTGGGGCAAGAATTACGGAGCTGCCGACACCTCCGGAACGCCTCTCTACGAGGCGCGCAACGTTCGCGTGAAATGCTTCGACGGCAACGACGCCTACACCACATCAGCCGATCTGCTGAACGTGCTTCCGGGCACTCCGATTTCCGCACCGCACTCGCAGCCGCCCCGGCCCAGCCGCCAGAGCCTCGCGCCCAATCCTAATCAGGCGAAGAACCGCCGGCCGGGAACCGCCGTCAACCCTCGCAACGGCGAACTCAACAGCATGCCGAAACTGGCGGTCGATGCAGCGGGCGGCGTTTATCTTGCGTTCCGTTCGCTTGCCCGTCTGCCCGCCCTTCGGTCGCCTCTGGGCGCGATCTGGTACGAACACATCGCTTATTTCGACGGCCACAAGTGGGCCGGTCCCGTATTCGTTCCCCGCACCGATGGCTTACTCGATGCGGGTACGGCGCTCGTCGGGCTTGATGCGGGGCATCTGCTGGCCATCTCTGCCATGGACCACCGGCTCTCCGTGCCGCAGGCGCCGGGTGTCGGCCCCGCGGCGGCCGATCTGATTAACAGTGATCTCTATGCGGCGGATCTGAGACTCGACGGGCTGGAGGCTGCTTCGAATCCGGAACTCGTCCGGATTGCGCCCGATGCGGCCGGTCCGCCCGATGCCCGGGTCCGGGCCGAAGCCGATCAGATCCGCACCGTGCGCGATTACCGAATCGACGCCGAAGGGGCCAGACTCCGCATCCTGCGCGGCGACATGCAGCGCCAGACGGATCATTCGACCGACGGCACGCGCGACGGCACACTGAGCGACGCCTATCGCTACATGATCGACGTTGCGGGGCTGGACTGGGGTGGCTGCTGCGATACCGAAAATGGCGACGGGCACGAATATTCGTGGTGGCGGGAGCAGACCGTCGCGGACGAATATCTTCTTGGCGCGCGCTTTACGCCGATGTTCGCCTTCGAGCATGTGGTGCGTTATCCCGAAGGACGTCGCGTCGCTTTGTTCGCGCGTCGCGGCGTGCGGCCCGTCCCGCATCTGCCTCCGGTTGCGGTCGATTCGCCGCCCGCACCTGCGCCGGATACCCAGATGTTCTATCGGTATCTGAAGGCTTTCGGCGGAATCTCCGTGCCGACCACCACGGCGACAGATCTGGGAACGGACTGGCGCGACAGCGATGCCGAGGCCGAACCCGACGTGGAGATTTATCAGGGTTTCCGGCAGAGTTACGAAAGCGCGGATGGTCCGCGCGCCGCGAGGACCGGCGATGCGATCAACGGTCTGAAGCCGGCCGGGTATGTTACGGCCGCACTGGATAAAGGCATCCGGCTGGGCTTCCTGGCATCGAGCGGGCGCATCTCGACGCACCTGGCTTATGCGAATGTGCTGGCTGCGGACACCAGCCGGCAGGCGATTCTCGACGGGCTGAAAAAGCGCCACGTCTACGCATCCACCGATAACATCGTGGCGGACGTGCGGTGCGGCGACCACATCATGGGCGACGAGTTTTCGCTTACGGGACAGCCCGAGTTCGCGGTGAAGCTGATCGGATCGGCGCCGTTCGCCAGGGTTGTCATCGTGAAAGACGGAAGCGAGGCGTATTCGGTCTCGCCCAATGCGAGAGAAGTGAACTTCGT
>Ga0302319_10016534_pt1 | contig 13591 bp, 11 predicted proteins | sample Bog_T0_2_FD_203319 | JGI IMG/M metagenome (GOLD analysis project Ga0302319, IMG submission 203319) | Peat permafrost microbial communities from Stordalen Mire near Abisko, Sweden - Bog_T0_2 | ecosystem: Environmental > Terrestrial > Soil > Wetlands > Peat | place: Sweden: Abisko, Stordalen Mire...
TCCCCGACAATCAGCCGAAACTTTGCTCTTGCAAACGACAATCAGATGGAACACCATATGTTCGTTGCGATTGCCGATTCTCATCCAGATTGTCGCTCATTCTCATCCAGATTGTCGCGCTACAGGCGACCGTCGTGGCGTGCTGGTCAACCACACAATAGGTCGCCTCATGGCCGTCCTGGAGCGCGACGTAGCCGCGCAGGGCGCCCAGAAAGTTGCCCAGATGCGGCACGCCGCCGCCGGTGGGCTGGATGCCTGAAAACACTCGTGACATGGCTCTAATCCTCGGGAAGTTGGCTGTTGACAAGACGCTGTCAACGCCGCCATCGCTCCCGGTCGCGCCCCGCCTGCGGACCGCCGCCATGCCTGGCGACGGAAGCGGTTCGTGACAAAGATTTGCTTTCATTGAAATTGACGCGGCGCGGCCTTACCTTGCCACCAGGCATCGGCTGCCCGCAGGCTGCCGTCGGCCTTCCCAGCAGGCAATGAAGGAAATAATCCCGATGAGGACCGTCCGCGCGTTCACAGCCGCCGCCATGCTTTGGGGGGCCGCAGCCCTGCCCTGCCTTGCGCAACCCGCTCCGGGAGCGCCGCCCGCCGCCCACCCGGTCGTCCGCGAGCAGGGCAGACAGGAAATCCGTGATGTATGGCACCCCACGTGGAGGCCATCAAAGCACAGGTTGCCGCCCACATGCAGGCATGGCGCACCGCCAACCCCGAAGCGCCCGAGGAGGCCAGAAGGGCGGAGCGCAGGAGCTTCGCGCGGCCTTTGCTCCTGCCCTTCTTCGGGCAGTGCCGCGCATCCGTCCGGGCGGCACTGCCCGCCCGCTGACCCGGAATGGCCGGTCAGGCCGAAAGCCTGGTTGCCCGGCCTGGCTCGGGCAGGCAGATTTCCTGCGTCCATTACGCCAATCCTCGCAGTGCTGGCAGGGGTGGAGGGGTTCGAACCCCCAACCTCCGGTTTTGGAGACCGGCGCTCTAGCCAGTTGAGCTACACCCCTTCCGTCGTCCGTCCGTGTGCTCCGCAAGGGAGGTGGGATTCGAACCCACGCTTGCATGGTTTTGGAGACCAGCCGATCTGCCTCTGTCTCTCTCCCTTGCGCAGCACACGGACGCCAAAAAGCCCCGAGGCCCCGAACCATCTCTGGTTGCGGGGCCTCGGGGCTTGCATCGTTCCGGCTTGTGGTCGTCAGACCAGCAGCTCAGTCGCGCACACCCTCGACGGCCCCGCATCGCCAGCGGGCCGTCCAAGTCCAGAGCGATGCTCCAGCGAAAGTGCTCATCGAATGATCCACAAGCCTCATGTCCGCCTCAAGGATAAGACACGGGGCCGCGTCTGTCAATACCCCCAGGCTCAATCAATCGGAAGCCGGAGGCGCGTTCGCCACAGCGAGGCTGAGCTCAAGGCCTGACAGGGTGCGCCGCATTTCCGTGATGAGCTCCCGTGTCCTCTTTCCGCCATCAGGATGCCGGAGCATCGCTGCGACCTTGGCTGCATTGACCACGAGAGGATCCGTCCGCAGCTGCTCCATGACCCGCGAGGCCAGCGAGGCCGGCTGGCCGGCCTCGGCTTCCGCGGCGGGCGGGCCTTCCAGTGCCGCGGGACCGGGCATGCCACAGGGGGCATGCGCATGAACGCCTTCCTGACGGGCGTGCGTTTCCGGGGCGGGAGATTCATCGGCCAGCCTCGGGCCGCTGAGCGTCAGTATCGTCCTCGGACCTGGCTGGGGGGCCACACCCGGGGCGGGCGGCGGCAGTGACACCGGCTGGCCAATGGTAGCTCGCCGCACCTTGACGACGTCAACAACACGCGCCCTTGCATTGCGGCCAGGAGGGGTGACGGTCACCCGCTGGGTCTCCATGCGTGTCCGCTGGAAGGAATGCCCGTCATCTGCGGCAAGCGGGCTGACCGCGGCCGACGGTGTGCGGAAAAGGCTCTCGGCCGTCGGCGCCAGTGATTTGAGCGCGTCGAGCCGCTCGCGCGCCTGGCGACCTGCGGCCTCCCTCGCCAGCCGCTCCGCCTCATCACGTGCCCGCTTGGCCTCCTTCTCCGCCTCGTCCCGACGGATTTGCTCCTCGAGCACGCGGCGCTCAAGCTCCTCCTGCTGATGCCTCGCCTCGATGGCTGCCTTCCTCGCCTCTTCCTGTGCCAGGCGGGCCTCCGCCTCACGCCGCTTGGCCTCTGCCTCGCGCTGCCTGGCGTCCGACTCCCTTGCCCGGGCACTTTCCTCCATCTGGCGGACCTGCGCCTCGCGCCTCCGGAGATCGGCCTCGGTGCGGATGTGTCCGCCGCCAACAACAGCGGGCGCACCGGCGCGGGTTTCGTGACCACGCAACGCCTGGGCATCCGCATGGTCAGTTGTCCCCGGCACCGCCGGAGGGGGTGCCGTCTCCGCCACGGACACCGCTTCCGGCGTCTGACAGCCCGCATCCGCCCTTTGGCCTGACAGGGCGCCAGACGCCGCGGCCGAATCCCTGCCCGGCCTGTCACCCGCGCATTCGGCCTCTTCGGGCACCGTCGTCCGCGCGGCCACGCGGCCTATGTCGAGAACGTGCTGTCCGTTGGGCTGCCTCGCGCTGCTGGCGCCATCAGTGCGCTTTCCCTCCGGCTGGCGGGCTGGCCTCGCGGCGGGAGGGGCGGGCGCGGCACGTGAAGTGGCCGGGGGCATTTTTCCTGCGGCAGCCTGGCGGGCCGACGGGACGCTTGTGCCAACGGCAGTCTTCGGCATTGCCGGGGCGGGCAGTGGGACATGGGGCGCGGCGGGATGAGAAGCTGCCGGCTGCCGGCTGCCGGAGGTCCGCCCGGGAGGTGCCTGCCAGTCTGCGGGCCATGCGAATTCCCAAGCCTTCAGTCCGGATTTTGCCGCGGCCTTGGGGGCGGCGGGCGGTGCGGAAAAAACGGGGGCCGCGGAACCCGACGGCCGGGGTCGCAATGGGACGGAATGCTGTGCCTGCCGGAAAGGCAGCACGTTCTCTGGAGCTGGAGCCGGAGCCGGAGCCGGGCTGCGTCCGGTTTGGCGGGGAGCCTGGGGCAGGCGCTGTCGGGACGGGGGGGCAGGCTCGGGCTGCGGAATGTGGCTTCGTGGCGTGGACTGCTGCGGCGTCTTGGCCCGCTGGGCCGGAACCGGACCGTGTCCGGAAAGCTGTGCGCTGCCAGCCGCCCGTCCGGTGGATGGCAGCGCCAGACCGGCGCCGGCGGGCACCGCAGGCTTTGCTTCCCCGGCCTGCGATCCCTGCGACCAGTCCTCCGGCCACGTGAACTCCCAAGCCTTCCCAGGTTGTTTCCTGGCTGCGGAAGATCCCTTGTTCATCCCAATTGCCCTACTCTCTCTGCCGGGCCAGAGCCCGCTGGCCAGCCTTATGGTATGTGTGGGTACGCGGCCGGATGGCCGCATCCCCATGAACCGATGAATTGAAGCACCGATGCTTTGCTCCAGGATGCCACGGCATGGCACTCCCCGCGCTCTCCGCGCCAGACACTCTCACCGCCGATCCACTTCGATGCGGGGCACACTAGCACCGATGGACCGTGACTTGAAAAGCCCCATCCCGCCAACCGACCGTCAGGCCCCGGACGCATCCGGCGCGGCACGGCAGCATCGGCCAGCCGCATATTTGTCGGCAAACGCGCGTCCGCGGCGGTCCGCCAACATGGCATGATCAGCCGGCGAGCGTCCGCGCCCGTGTAAGGGCACCCAGCGCACACGGAATTGTGAACAGTGTCCGCTTCCCGCCCGCGGCCCGGGACTTTGTGGCTGCATGAGGGCGTGCCCCCACGCGCGATGCCGGCCGCCCTGTTCCCCGCCCGTGACGCGCGGCGGCCGATGCCGCGTCCGGCGCGCACCGGTCCATGCAAACACCCCCGATCTCCTTGAGGCCCGGTTTGCGGGCGGCAGCCTGGCTGGTCCAAATGCGCCGCTGGTGTTGAAACGGCGGCTGGCTAGGACGGGATTCCTTGCCCGTGACGGGCCAGCATCACGCAAGGAGGTCGACCAGCGATTCCCGCCGGATCCGGCCGCCTGCCACATTGAAGCCGCCAAAAGCCATTGTTGATCGGATAACGCCAGCGGCGCTCCGGAAAACCGTTGCGGCTGCCGGATCCGCCGCGCACAGCGCGTCGAAGACATGTTCCGCGCACGCCCACCCGTCCGCGCCGCATGCCGTTCCCACGGCCCGGTCAACGGCGCCTGCGAGACGGTGATCAGGCCACGGCGCGGCCGGGCACACCCCGGCCGCCGCCAGGTATCCATGCCAGTCGGCCGCATGCTCCAGCGGCATGGCCGCCGGCCGCACCGGACCCGCGATAACGGCCAGGCTGCGTATGCCCCGGGAGCGCAGCAGGGGGAACACCCCGGCGACGGCAGCATCGGCTGTCAGGACAGCGCAGCTGCCGCCCGGCACCATTTCCGCTGCCGCGGCGGACAGCGCGGCGAGCGGGGCATCCGTGCATCCGCGTCCGGCAAGTCCAGCGCCCATCCACCGCATGGATCCCGGCCCGCAGGCCGTCGCCGAGGAGAGACGCCCCAGGCTGGCCAGCGCGCGGGCCGCCAGCGGCCAGAAGGACGGATCCAGGCGCGCGTCCACGAGCGCCCTGAATGGCGGGGGCGCCTGCCGACAGTCCCCTGGCTCAGATCTCGAATCCCGCATGCCACAGCCCGCTTCCCACAGTCCAGTCTGTGGGCCAGGCGGCAGGTTGCGTCAATGTTTTGTTAACCTTTTCTGCGCCGATTCCCGCCGTCAGGAGCCGCTTTCGAGGAATCGCTGCGCGTCGAGCGCAGACATGCAGCCCATGGCAGCCGCGGTCACGGCCTGGCGGTACCTGTCATCGGCCACGTCCCCGGCAGCGAACACGCCGGGGAGCGGCGCGCCGTCCCGGAGCGCCTGCGTGGATCCGGGGGCGGTCCGGACATACCCTGCGCCATTCAGGTCGACCTGCCCCCTGAAGGCAGCGGTGGCCGGGGCATGCCCGATGGCGACAAAGACCCCGCCGCAAGGGAACTCGGACACAATGCCCGTGTCCACGCCGCGGACGCGGGCGCCATGCACGGAGCCGCTTCCGAGGATCTCAACAACCTCCGTGTCGAAGAGCACGCGCACGTTGGGCCTGGCCCGGAGCCGGTCGCGCAGGACAGGCTCCGCCCTGAAGCCGCCGCGGCGGTGAACGACAGTCACGCTCCCGCACAGCCCGGAGAGGTAGAGCGCCTCCTCGACGGCCGTGTTGCCGCCGCCAACGACCAGCACGTCCTTGCCGCGGAAAAAGAACCCGTCACACGTGGCGCAACCCGACACGCCGCGCCCCTGCAGGCGGGACTCGCTTTCGAGACCAAGCCACTTCGCCTGGGCGCCCGTGGCGATGATGACGGAGTCGGCGACGTAATCCACCCCGCTGTCACCCTTGCAGACATACGGGCGGCGGGAAAAATCGGCCTCTGTCACCAGGTCGTGCTCAAGCCGGGCTCCGCAATGCGCGGCCTGCGCCTCCATGGTTTCCATGAGCGCTGGCCCCTGCACGGCAGGATAGGCGCCGGGGTAGTTCTCGACCTCAGTCGTGATGGTCAGCTGGCCGCCCGGCTGGAGGCCGCGGAGCATGAGCGGTTCCAGACTTGCGCGGGCCGCATAGATCGCGGCGGTGCAGCCGGCCGGGCCGGAGCCGATGATGAGGACGCGGACACGCTGCTGTGGCGGCATTTGCTTCTTCCGTGATGTACGGGAAGGACCCGGCCTGCCGATGGTGCCAAGGATTCAGGCGGACGGCAAGGGAAACGAAAGTGCCCTTCCGCGGGCATCGCCCCGGTCACCGGACGGCAGATGCCCGCGGGCGCCGTTTCCGGGCTGCCCGGTGAATGGCGGCCACACACAAGAATGCCGGAGGCACTGTTGACGCAGGCCAGCGCCCCAGGTATCGTGTCCGGAGGTTTTTTCCAGGGACTTGCCACAGCCATGCCAGCCGCCGCCCTTGTCCGTCTTGACGAACGCGAGGATATCTCCTCGCGGTGACCGCGCGCGCGGTCGCCGCTTCAAGCGGCGACCCGTCACAGGCACAGGCCATCCGAGGCCAAGGTTCTGAAAGGGGTCGCCAGCAGGCGGCCCCTTTTCGTTTGTGCCCAACACGGAGAACCGGATGCCCGAAGACAGCGAGGAACCTCCCGAAGACGGCGAAGACGCAGTCACGCCAAATAGTGAAGTTATTACCGCAAACACTGGCTGTGTTTGTGAATATACCGTGTTGCCTATATCGGTATAGAGAAAATACAAACGAAAACCAGCAATTTTCTTATTGACTTGTTTGGCGCGGCTTGCTAAGTTTAATGCATCGAGCGACGCAGTGATGTCCCGTTCGTCTAGAGGCCAAGGACGGCACCCTCTCATGGTGCAGACACCGGTTCAAATCCGGTACGGGATGCCAGCGCTGGCGGCGCCATGGCAGGGGAGTTTGCAAGGCCAGCCGGTGCCGGCCGGGCTGAAGAAGGAATGCGCTGATGCGGAAGCGAGGCCGCCGCCCCGGCATGGGGTGCTGGCCCGGGTCAGCGGGAGCTGCGGTGCCATAGCTCAAAGGGAGAGCTCCCCGCTGTCGACGGGAAGGTTGAGGGTTCGAGCCCCTCTGGCACCGCCACGGTTACCAGCGGCTGGCGGCCGCATGGACCAGCGGAAAGAACAGTTCAGGCCCCGTCGTCTAGCCAGGCTCAGGACGCCGCCCTTTCACGGCGGTGACGTCGGTTCGAATCCGACCGGGCTGCCATCTGCCAGGAGCAAGGCCGCGCGCGCGTGCCCAGGGCTGCAGTCAGCGTGACGGGCTGACTGCAGCCCGAAACCGTTGCCAGGCCGCGGGCGGCGGGGGGCGTGACATGCCGCGGGCAGTGGTGTGCCGCAGAAGTCCTGGACGCGCCGCGATTTTGATCGGGATCACGGATTTGTGAGCCCTGGCACGGCGATCGGCATTTGCTTGTCATTTGCTTGCCAGCGGCCAAGAGCCTCTCCGCCGCTGTCAGACGGCAAGCAAACAGCAAGCAAACTCCAGGGCTGTCCGAACCGGACTCGGTCAGGCTGCTTATGCGTCATCTCTGTCAAAATAGCGCGCCAGTGGAACCGGCGCGCAGGAAGTGGAATACGGGGGGTGAGCGCATTGACTTCCGGGGGCGTGGCGGCGAGGGTCCGGCACACAGGCCAGAAGTCCAGAGGAGGTGAAGGAATGGCATCGCGACGCACCGGCAGCCAAGCCGCAAGTTCCGCAGCACCGATGGTTACGGAGCTTTTCCCACAGGACGAGCCCGAGCCCGACGCCGAGCCGGGGCGGATGATGTACAGCCTTCCGTCGCGGTTCAAGGCTTACAGCGAGGCGGACCGGGGCATCGTCCTGCTGCGTGACACCGCGACCGACAAGCAGGTGCCGGTCGCGATCACGGCATGGGGTGAGGTGCGGCGTGTCCTCGGCGCGCTGTTCGATGGCCAGCCCGAAGACATATCCTCATTCCTGCCGCCGGATGTCACGCCGCTGCCGCTCCAGGGCAAGATTCAGCCCACGCAGAAGGCCGCGGCCACCGTTCATGTACCGGCAACGGAACCGGAACCGGTTCCATTGCCGGTACCGGCCCCGGTTCCGGCCGACGCGGTCAGGGCGCGCGGGAAGGCGCCGGCCCAGGAAAAGGCTTCCCCGCCGCCGGTGCCGGCAGCCAAGCCGCCAGCCAAGCCGCAGTCCGCGCGCGGCGAACCGGTGCCGCCGCCGAATGTGCGCGGCGCTGCCCTGAAAAGCTGGCGTGCGAAGAACGGCCTGCCTGCGCAGCCGCCGCGGTCGGCGGCCGCTTCCGCTCCCGCCGCAAAGCAGGCGAAGGCGGCGGACAAGCCCGCGGAGGCCAAGCCAGCTCCCGCGGCCGCTCCGCCGCCCCCTGTGATTGCCAGCACGGCGGAGAAGCCTCCGGCGGGAAAGCAGCCAGCGAAGGCCACAGCCAAGGCTCCGGAGAAGGCTCCCGCTTTGACGAAGGCAGCACCAGTGGAGGCTGCGGTTCCGGCCAGGTCGGCGGCGAAAGCCGCGGACCTGGCGCAGCTGGCCCCTGCCGTGGCGGAAGCGGTGAAGCCAGCGCAGAAGCCGGCGGCGAAGGCTGCAAAGGCGAAGCAGCCGGCGGATGGCTTCGAGTGGTCCATTGACGGGCTCGGTTACCGCCTCGATTACGGACGCGATCCGAACACCGGGCATGACGCCTACCGGGTCACCGTCGAACAGCAGGAAGTTGGCTGGCTCCGGCGCGAGGAGGAGAAGCGCTGGATCCTTTACAGCACCGTGGACGCATTCTCCGAATCCGTGCACCGCAACGCGCTTGGCGCACAGACCAGGCTGGAAACGATCTACGAGCCAGCCGACGCCTGATGGTCCGGCTGCCGGCTCCGTGTCAGCGGCCGAATTCCGGCACGCTGATCCGGTCCGGCAGCCTCGGCCCATGGGACCTGTGGCGGTCGACAACCTCAAGGAAGCGGAGCCCATAGCGTTTCCGCTTCGCATCCCCGACTCCATGGACCGAGCCAAACTCGCCGAGGCCGCGCGGCATCCGCGCCACCATGTCCATGAGCGTCCTGTCACTGAACACGACGTAAGGCGGCACTGACTGCTCGCGGGCGATGGCCGCCCGCAGCGAACGGAGCGCATCGAACAGAGCCTTGCGCTCCGGAGGAAGTTCGGCCGCCGGCTGCGCCCCCCTGGCAGCAACCCTCCTCGCCACGCTTGACGGCTTGACGATTTCCACCGACCGTTCACCGCGCAGCGCGCGCCGCCCTTCTCCGGTAACCGCGAGGCCTCCGTGGGCGCCGGGCGGCGAACAGAACAGGCCGACAGCGATGAACTGGCGGAGGGAGTGCTGCCAGAATTCCAGCGGACGGTCGGCGCCGACGCCAAAGGTCGGAAGCGCCGCATGGCCCGCTTCGAGCACCTTTTTGCTCCGCTCACCCATGACGACATCGACAAGGTGCCTGCCGCCGTAACGCTCTCCGGTGCGCACGCATGCCGACAGGAGCATCTTTGCCTCCTGCGTGCCATCGACCGTCTCGACCGGGTGGAGGCACCGGTCGCACTGGCCGCACCCTCCCGGATGGCTTTCGCCAAAGAACCGCAGGACGACCGCGCGCCGGCATTCCGCGCTCTCGGCATAGGCAATCATGGTCTGCAGGCGCTGGTGCCGGATACGCTTGAATTCCTCGTCACCGGGGGATTCGTCGATCTGCCTCCGCCGCTCAAGCAGATCCTGGGCGCCGTAGGCCAGCCATGCGGCCGCCGGGAGACCGTCGCGCCCGGCGCGGCCGGTCTCCTGATAGTAGGCCTCAAGGGTTGGCGGCATCTCAAGGTGGGCGACAAAGCGCACGTCAGGCTTGTTGATGCCCATGCCAAAAGCGACAGTTGCGACGACAACCACATCCTCGCCCTTGATGAAGTAGTCCTGGTTGCCACGCCGGACGGAGGGGTCGAGCCCCGCGTGGTAAGGGACGGCGTCGTATCCCCGCGCCCGCAGCAGTTTCGCGGTCTCCTCCACCTTGTTGCGGCTCAGGCAATAGACGATTCCGCTCTGGCCCCGGCGGGGCTCCAGGAATTCGAAAAGCTGGTTCCGCCCGTCGGTCCGCGGCACGACCGTATAGGAGATGTTCGGGCGGTCGAAGCTTGCCCGGAAAATTCTTGCGCCCGACAGGCCGAGGCGCTCCACCATGTCGTGTTCCGTCACGGGGTCGGCTGTCCCGGTGAGAGCGATCCGGGGCACATGCGGGAACATCGAGCAAATCCGGCCGACCTCAAGATAGCTCGGCCGGAAGTCATGGCCCCACTGCGATACGCAGTGGGCCTCGTCGATGGCAAACAGGGAGACAGGCGACTGCTCAAGAAGGCGCTGGAACCCCTCGACCGCGAACCGCTCGGGGGCGACGTACAGCAGACCGGCCTCCCCCGAGCGCACGGCGGCGGAAATCCGCTGCGGCTCGGCGTAATCGGTTTCCGAACTCAGGCTTGCCGCCCGTACGCCAGCCGCCTCGAGCTCCTGCACCTGGTTGCGCATGAGCGAAAGCAGCGGCGACACGACCACCGCCACGCCTCCCCGCACCAGTGCCGGGATCTGGTAGCAGAGCGACTTCCCGCCGCCTGTCGGCATCAGGACCAGGGCGTCACCGCCGCCGATGACATGGCCGACAATCTCCTCCTGGCTGCCGCGGAACCCGCCGTAGCCGAAAACGGCTGAAAGGATTTCCCTGGCCGTCCGGGTTTCCCCGGCCAGCGCCGCCGGAACAGCCGCCTGCGGGGGCTCTGGCGGCGGGCGGGCGCCCACGGCCAGCCGCGCGCGTGACGCCGCGGCCTGCAGTCCCGCAGGGGAGAACGGTGAAGGTCGGCGCATCGGCTGTCCTGCATGGCTGGAACGAACTGCATTCTGGCGCGGGCGGGGGAAAGTGCAAGGATTACGTGACCAAGCTGGCAAGGATTTTCTTTTGAAATCCAGTTGACGCAGGGTATGGTCAAGGCCAGCGGGGCGCGGCCCCGGCACCCGGACGGACCCAGTCCGCGCGCGCCACACAGTTTGAAGGAAGGCGGCATTCCTCCTGGCCACCGACGGGCGGGGAGTTCTGCCGGAAAGCCATGATCCTTGCTCTCGCCAAACGCATCTTGGGAACTGCGTCCGGGCGCATCCTGCGCAAAACCAGCAGTGAGGTGGCCGCCATAGCGGCCCTCGAGCCCGGGATGGCGGCGATGGACGCCAGCCGGCTGGCGGCGCAGACAGCGGCGCTGAAGGCGAAGCTGTCTGCCGGAGCGACGCTCGACAGCATCCTGCCGGAAGCGTTCGCAACCGTCCGCGAGGCGGCACGCCGCGTGCTGGGCCAGAGGCCCTACGATGTCCAGATGGCCGGCGGCATCGTCCTGCACCGCGGCAACATCGCCGAAATGAAAACCGGCGAAGGCAAGACGCTGGTGGCCGTGATGCCTGCCTACCTAAATGCGCTCAGCGGCCACGGTGTCCATATCGTCACCGTGAACGACTACCTCGCGCGCCGCGACAGCGCGGAAATGGGCCGCGTTTTCGGCTTTCTCGGCGTCACCGTCGGATGCGTGGTGCCCGGCATGGAGGACGCGGAACGCCGGCTCGCCTATGGCGCCGATGTCACTTACGCGACGAACAGCGAGATCGGCTTCGATTACCTCCGGGACAACATGAAGCCGGCGCACGTCCAAAGGGTGCAGCGCCCGTTCAGCTTCGCGATCGTCGATGAGGTGGACAGCATCCTGATCGACGAGGCGCGGACGCCGCTCATCATCTCCGGGCCAGGACCCGACCTGTCGTCCAGCGTTGCCCTCGCCCACCGCGCCGTCTCGTCGCTGACGGAGGCGGACTGGAAGGTTGACATCAAGCGCCGCTCGGTCAGCCTGACGGATGACGGCCTGTACAGCCTCGAGCGTGCCCTGGCCGCCGAGGGCGCCATCTCCCCCGGCGGCCACCTGCACGACACCACCCACATGGGCCTTGTTCCGTTCGTGCATGCCGCCCTGAGGGCGCGCGTCCTGTTCATCCGGGACAAGGACTACATCGTGCGCGACGGAGAAGTCATCATCATCGACGAGAACACCGGCCGGACCATGGCCGGGCGCCGCTATCACGACGGGCTCCACCAGGCGCTTGAAGCGAAGGAAGGCGTGCAGATCCTTCCGGAGACCCATACGATGGCCTCCATCACCTACCAGAACTTCTTCCGGCTCTACCCGAAACTCTCCGGCATGACCGGCACCGCGATGACGGAGGCCGACGAGTTCGCCGAAATCTACAACCTCAGCGTGGTCGACATCCCGACCAACGCGCCCTGCATCCGCGACGATGCGGAAGACGAGGTCTACTGCACCGAGGCGGAGAAATTCGCCGCGGTGGTGAGCCTGATCGGGGAGCGCCACCGGGCCGGCCAGCCCATGCTTGTCGGCACAGCGTCGATCGAGCGGTCAGAGACGCTGTCCGCGATGCTGTCCGCCCGCGGCATCCCGCACAGCGTCCTGAACGCCAGGCAGCACAGTCAGGAGGCGCGCATCGTGGCGCAGGCCGGACGCCCCGGCGCGGTGACAATCTCCACCAACATGGCGGGACGCGGAACAGACATCAAACTCGGCGGCAATGCCGACTTCCTGATCTCCGAAGTGCTGTCTGCCGATGCCGGCGAAGCGGAGCGCGAGGAGCTCCGCGCACAGATCGTCCCCCAGGTCGAGGCGGCTGCACGCGAGGTCTGCAGGGCGGGCGGACTGCTGGTGATTGGCACCGAGCGCCACGAGAGCCGGCGCGTGGATGACCAGCTGCGGGGCCGAAGCGGACGCCAGGGCGACCCCGGCGCATCGAGGTTCTTCGCGAGCTTTGAGGACGATCTCATGAGGCGGTTCGGCGGACCGCGCATGTCCCGGATGCTCGCCAGCCTCGGGCTCCAGCCCGGCGAGCCGATCACCCATCCATGGGTCTCACGGGCCGTCCGCAAGGCACAGCAGAAGATCGAGGAGCAGAACTTCGACATTCGCAAGAACCTGCTCAAATACGACGACCCGGTGAACCAGCAGCGGAAGGCTTTCTACAGGCAGCGGAACGCGATTCTGGATGGCAGCGAGGACGTTGGCCTGGCGCTGCGGGACCTGCGGCAGAGGATCGTTGCGGAGGCGGTGTCACACGCCATGCCGGCGCACGCGTTCCCGGAGCAGTGGGACACCGGCCACCTGGCCTCCGTCATGAAGCGCGTTTTCGACCTGACGCCGCCCGTCGCGGAGTGGGCGGCCGAGGAGGGCGTCGGCCCGAACCAGATGGCCGGGCGGCTTGGGGCGGCTGTGGAAACCAGCATGGCCGGACGCTTCGGGGCGGTGCCTGCCAGCCTCATGGCAGACATCGAGCGGCAGGTGCTGATCCAGTCCATCGACAATGGCTGGAAGGAGCACCTGGCCGATCTTGATGTCCTCAGGGAAGGCATTGGCCTGCGGTCGTATGGCCAGCTCAATCCGCTCTATGAGTGGCAGTCCGAAGTTGCCGCGATGTTCACCGCCATGTTCGCGCGGTCCACCGAGCAGACGCTGGCGGTCCTCTCGCGGATAACGGTGGCGCCGCCGCCCCCGCCTGGGTGCCCCAGCCCCGCCCGGGCCGCGCCGGATGCCGCCGCGGCGGGTGAAGGAGGCGCGGCACCGTTGCAGGCAGGGCCGTTGCCGGCATAGCCTGGCAGGCGGGCACGGCATCATGCCGTGCCCGCCTGCTGGCCGGAGAGGGCGACCCATGGATCCGGAAGAGTTCATCGATGCCTGCCTGGATGCGGCGAATTACGAAGTCGAACTCGGCTTGCGGGCGGTGGCGGGAAAAATTCTCATCGACGATATCCGCTCGTATGTCCGCGGCGACGGACGGGCATCCCGCGCCTTGAGGATTGTGACTGACATGGCCGATGAGCACGGGGTCACGCTGGCGGGTTACGTCTGCCCGGAGGACGGTGGCGGCCTCGGGACACAGGCGTTGACCTAACAATGACCGCAAGCTCGGCCCTTCAGGGCCGAGTCAGGTCATTGGCCGATGGCGTCCATCGCCACCAAAGATTCGCCTGTTGACATGGATCGCCAAATACGTTA
>Ga0302319_10016536_pt1 | contig 13591 bp, 11 predicted proteins | sample Bog_T0_2_FD_203319 | JGI IMG/M metagenome (GOLD analysis project Ga0302319, IMG submission 203319) | Peat permafrost microbial communities from Stordalen Mire near Abisko, Sweden - Bog_T0_2 | ecosystem: Environmental > Terrestrial > Soil > Wetlands > Peat | place: Sweden: Abisko, Stordalen Mire...
GAGGCGGTGGGTTCCGGTCCCGTTTCCAGAATCGCTTCGCTCCGAGGACCGAGCTGGACGGGGAGGTGCTGGCGGAGGCCAGGAAAGAAGCGAGCAGGACGAGAACGAAGGACGAGGACGACACCGAGAACGAGACCTCAGGCGCCTGCAAGCCGCAGCGTCTTTGAAGTTTGCGCCTCTCTCTTTTCACCCCTCAAGCAGCGTTCCGCCACTCCCCCCGTGACACCGCCTCGGTTTCGGTTTATCCGGTAGCCCCCTCATGGCGCCCGCCCCATCAAGATTGACCCTCCCAATCGCCGTGGAGCGCGCCGTGGTGGCGCTGCTCCTCGCGCTTTATTGGGCGATGTCGGTCTCGGCGATCCACCACAAGTCGGCGACGTTTGACGAACCGATCCACCTGCGCGCGGGATATATGGCCTGGAGCGCCGCGGACTATCGGCTCGATCCGGAAAACGGCATCCTGCCTTCGCGCTGGGGGGCCATTCCCCTGCTGTTTGCGGACGCGCGCTTTCCCGAAGCTCACGGGGAGAACAACAACTTTGCCGAGATGCTCTTCCGCGCCCGAATGAGCATGGCGCTGATTGGCGCCGCCCTGGGAGCCACGATTTTCCTGATTTCCAAAAACATTTGGGGCAGCGCCGGCGGCCTCGTTTCCCTGACTCTGTATGTCTTCAGCCCCGCCATGCTGGCCCAGGGCTGCCTCGTGACTTCCGATGTGACCGCCGCTCTTTTCTTCACCTTGGCGACATGGACGGTTTGGAAGCTGCTCCACCGGATCAGCATTGCGACCGTGCTCGGGGCCGGTCTTTCGCTGAGCGGATTGGCGCTCTCCAAAATGTCCGCGGGGGTATTTGTCATGATCGCGGCGGCGATGATCGCGGTGCGCCTGGCCGCCGGCCGGCCGCTGGAAATCGCGAATCGTTTCTCGATCACCCGCCGCGGCCGCCAGGCCGCTCTGATCCTGGGGTCGCTCATCGCGTGCGGCCTTCTGGTCTGGCCGGCCATGTGGGCGGCCTATTCGTTCCGCTACTCGATGGTGAATCCGGAGTACCACCCGGTGGCCGTGGAAAACCGCTGGGCCTCCGTGCTCGCCGACGCCTCACCCATCGTCAAAACCATGCCCACGCTCCGGTCGCTTCGGGTCCTGCCTGAAGGGTATCTTTTTGGGCTGGCCTACACGCTTCATCATTCCGGCGCGCGCACCTCTTATCTGTTCGGCGAGGTCAGCACGGCGGGCTTTCTCCATTTTTTTCCAGCGGTCGTCCTGATCAAAACACCGCTGCCGTTTCTGGCGCTCCTCGCCCTGGCCCTGATCATCATCGGGAAATCATGCTGGCGGAAGGTGGGCGAATCCGACGTAAAATATTACGACTTATTGCCGCTCGTGATCTTGTGCGCGGGATATGCCGGGGTGGCGATCGCCAGCCGCTTCAATGTGGGCGAGCGCCATCTGCTTCCCGCCTACCCGCCACTCTTTGTCCTCGCCGGGGCGAGCGCCGCCTGGTGGCAGGCGGGCCATGGGTGGCGCCGGCTGACTGTCGCTCTCTTGCTCGGCTGGTGCGTCGTCGAATCGCTCATCGTCCGGCCGCATTATCTCGCTTATTTCAACGAACTCGTCGGCGGCCCAAAAAACGGGTATCGGCATCTGGTGGATAGTTCGCTGGATTGGGGCCAGGACCTGCCCGCCCTGCGCGACTGGCTGGAGCAGCATCAGCGCAATCAGCCGGACGGCGCCTACGTGGCCTACTTTGGCGCCGACAGCCTCAGCGATTACGGCATTCGCGCGACCCGGCTCGGACGCGACCGGACGATGCGCCTTCCGCCCCTGACCGGCGGCGTCTACTGTGTCAGCGCCACCAGCCTGGCATGCACTTTTCTACCCGTCGTCGGCAAGTGGAACCGCGCGCGCGAGGCCGAGTATCAGGCTCTCTCCAGGGATTTCGCCGCGGGCCTTCCCGCGCCGGGGAACGCCGAAGTGGAGCAGCGCGTCACGCGCTTTGCCGAGCTTCGCGAAGCCCGGCTCTGGGCGTTTCTCCGCCATCGGAAGCCGGACGAAGAGATCGCCTACTCCATCCTCGTTTTCTGGCTCACGGATAAAGATGTGGAGGGCGCGCTCAATGGACCTCCGGCGGAACTCGACGGGCGGTGATCAGCGGTGGCGCAGGCCTGGAGAGAGTTTTGGATGTGCGAGAAGGCTCGTTCCCGGTGTCGTCCTCGTCCTTCGTGCTCGTCCTCGTCCTCGGGGGCGAGAGGCGGTGGGTTCCGGTCACGTTTCCGAAATCGCTTCGCTCCGAGGACGAGGACGATTTTCGAAGGCCACCCGCCATTTGACTTCTTTGCACCACAAATAATCACACCCAGAGGCCACCCTACAATTTTCCAGGCTTGGTTGCGGAGGCGATTCATGCAGCATCTTCCAATGATGACTGCCCCAACCATCTCTCGTCGCTCATTTCTGAAAGCCTCCGCGCTGGCGATCAGCGCCCCACTGACGGCGCCGTGTCTTAAGGCCCGAGTGATCATCCCCGAAGGCCCACTCATGGCTTACGTTGGCACTTATAGTTATCCGCTGCCCATTCTTCGTCCGGGCGTGGATTTCCCGGCGGGGAACGGACGCGGTATTCATCTCTTTCAAGTGGATCGCGAAACCGGGGCCTTGTCGCCGCATGGGATATTCGAACTGGCGACGGGGCCGGTCTTCCTGGCCCTCAATCCCGCCGGGACTCATCTCTATTCCGCGAATGAGATGGAAGGGCTCCAGGATAACAAGCCCGGCTCGATCAGCAGTTTCGCCATCGATCGCGCCACTGGGCAATTGACCCTGCTCAACACCGTCAGCGCCGGCGGCGCCGGTCCGTCGCATCTTAGCGTCCACCCGTCGGGACGATTCGTCCTGGTGGCCAATTATTTCGGCGGATCGTTGGAAGTGCTCCCAATTCTGCCGGACGGCCGACTGGGCGCAGCAAGCGACTTCAAACAGGATGCCGGGACGGTGGGGCCGAAGAAAGCCACGAGCGCGCCGCCGGGAAGCTTTGCCGCCAGCGGCCACGACCTGCCGCACGCGCATATGATCCAGGCCGATCCCTCGGGACGCTTCGTCTTATCCGTCGATTTGGGATTGGATCAGATCCTCATCTGGAAGTTCGATGACCGCGCGGGCGCTCTTACTCCGAACGATCCGCCGGCGGTGTCGTTCCCGCCGGGCGATGGCCCGCGCCATTTTGCCTTTCATCCCGGTGGGCGCCGGATTTACTCCCTGCAGGAAGAAAGCTCGACCATCGTCCTGCTTGACTACGGCCCCGCGAATGGGCGGCTGACTCCGCGGCAGACGATCTCCAGCCTGCCGCCGGGGTTCGCCGGCAGCAGCCTTGCGTCTGAGATCATGGTTTCTCCTGATGGGCGGTTTGTCTATGCGGCCAACCGCCTGCACGATAGCATCTCCATCTTCTCGGTCGGCGAAACGGGCGACCTGACTTTCGTCGGCGAGGAATGGACCCGCGGAGACTTTCCACGCAGCTTCAACTTCGACCCAACGGGAGATTATCTCTACTCCTGTAATCAGAAAGGCGATTCCGTCACCGCCTTTCGCGTCGATCGCAGCACTGGCAAACTTACTTTCACCGGCCATTACACACCCGTCGGCAACCCGGCAATTATCGTATTCCTCGATCTCAGAAAAGTTGGGTAAACCGGCAGTCGCTAATATACGGAGACGGCAAAGACATTTCGGGCGTTCTCGGCCCGCTCTTGTAACCGCCGGATCGCTGCGGGGACAACATTCGGAGCCCGTGCCTGCCGTTGCCCGGCCACCCCGGTATCAGTAAAAACCCGTATAATAAGCCCTGCATTCCTGTTCCACTATTTGTCTTCAATCGGCCTGCATGGCATCTGACAGATATCATTTTTTCTATTGCTCTTCATTTTCCGTTCCGCTCACATCCAAGGGGGTCCAGCATGAGTTCCCCCTCTCAATCCTCCTCACCACCTGATGCCCCCTCAAACGGGGGCGGCAAAAAACCCTTGGGGCCATGGCATAGCTTTTGGCATAAATTTTGGGAAGCCATACATCGCAGCTACCACCTGCAAGTCGCTATTGGCATATTCGCGACCGTATTCTGGCTCTGGGCAGGAATGATCCACTGGCTGTCGCAAAAGCCGCAAAGTTCCACATGGTTGGTCAGCATCATGTCGATTGTGATAGCGGCCTGCTTCGGGTGGATGATCTTTGCCCTTCTCGAAGCGGTAAGCCTCATCAAAGGTTTAAATCCGCCCGCTCACGATTTGGATCGCGATCCGGATTTGGAATTTACCTCGCTCACTTTCTGGCTCCAAGTGCTCCAAAGACGTCTCGCCCACGTCAGGCGCGCGGTAGGGCATGCTTACGAGAGCCATTCACCCTTGCTGCAATTTCCCCTGCGACTCGTTTTCATTTCCACTCTCGCTTTCTTGTTGATGGGTGACGCTGGCACGGCTCCTCCCTTTTCATTGGAAAAAGACGGAGAGAACCCCTCGGACCTCCAGGGAGAAAGCCATCTTCAAAGCACGGACGGCAGGGCGTCGCCGCGAGTGGGAAACGACACCCCGCCGCGAACGGGAAACCAGCCGGCGCCAGCCGCCAACTCCGCAAAATCCACCGCCCCCGAGCATCGTCCAGAGTGGATGATTCATGCCGCCAGGTTCATCGAAAGCGGCGAGCTCCGCGCCATCTTGGGCTGGTCACACTTCGCGCTCCTGCTAGGCTACCTGGCCGTGGCTATCGTGTGCTTTGTTTCCTACCTGCGCTATCGGACCAAGGCCCCGCCCGACTTCGACTGGACCCGCCCGCACCAGGAGATCCCACCCCCGCGACTCTGCGTAGCGGGCAGCGTGCTGGATGTCTTGTTTGTGACGCTGTTGGGTTGCACCTCACTCATGGACGCGGGGCACTTTCACCTCGCCTACTTGATCCCCCTTATCGGCGTTTGGTGGGTGAGTCCTCATCACGTCCGCGTGCTCTCGTTGATTCTCGGGCTCACGATGCTCCGGGTTATTGGCGCCATCGCAGCCTCCTGGCTTTCCGGTCACCTGGCGGGCAAGTCATTAGGTTTTCACGTAGTGGCCCCAGGCGTCATGCTCATCACGCTCACCTTCTGGATGGTCATGGCGCTGGTGGTGGTGCTGCTGCGCACCGTGCGCAGGGAGCTTTCTACAAAAGTTCACGCGGAACGCTACATTCACCAGGCCCTGGAGCATCTCGGCGACAAACAGCAGCATATCGTTTTCGCGAAAGATAGAAAACGCCGATTCACTTATGCCAATCCGGTCCTGCTGCGCTGGTTCACGGATCTTCTCTCGAAGCGCAATCTCCGGATTCAAATACAGGAGCTCGGCGCTACTGACAACCCCGGAGGAGCCGCAGGCAACGGGTCCGCCAACGGCACTCCGCTCCAAACAGACGTTGGACGAGGAACAGAGGTCCCCGACAAGATCTTCGTTAGAAAAGATGACCAAAAACCAATCAGTCAAATTCACCCAGCCCGCCTTGACGATATTCTGGGCTTGACGGACCACGACCTGCGGATCGACTGCGTAGAGTATTTGCGCAGCGACGCTGAGGTGCTCGGCCTGTCAAAGGTTGAGCTCAAGCCCTTCGCGGAGAAGCTTGGCCTGGATGCGGAAAAATTAGATAAACTGGATAGGGAGCTCGGCGAGCGGACTCCGTCTTTCGAGGATTTTGAACCCAACTTTGCCGTTACGAATCCGCATCACAAGGCCATCTGGACGACGAAACTGCGGATTTGCGGCCCGGATGGTAAAAAAGACATCGTTGGCCTCGTCGGCGAGGCCAACGACAGCCAGCCAGAACAGATGCGCCGCCTGGCGGAACGACTCACCAACAGCCTGCCCATCTATGCGCTGATGAAGGAAGTGGACCCGCGTAAAGGGACCAGCCACGTCCAGTGGAGCAGCCGGAGCCACCTTGACAAGATCGAAGGCCGTCTTAAGCAACTGGCGCGCGCGCAAGGCCTCAGCGAATTGCTCGATCAGCCCTCTTATCCCCGGGAACTGTTATTGCAGAGAATCAATAAGGGCAAGGGTCCCACCGACGAAGACTTGTATGGCCCGCCGAAAGGGACCCAGACGGGTCTTAGCCCGCTTGACCACTGGAGACACTACCACGTCGATGACGTGGCAATCGTCGAGAAGGCCGCGGCGGTGATTCACAAGCTCAGCAGCGACGGCATGGAGGCGCCCGAGGCGTCCGTGCACGAAGAACTGGACGAGGAGCTAAAAGCCTGGGCCGCGACAACACGCCAAAAGCGCGTCGAGAAGTATCCCGTCCGCGGGTGGATCGAACGGCACCGGTTCCCTAATTCCAACGAGGATAAATGGGTGGAAGTGCGGAAATGGCCATGGATCGAGTCCCGGACTGAAAATGGCAAAAAGAAGCTCTTTGTCCGTGGCGTGCTCGTTATTTTTGAGGACGTAACCGAAAGCCACATCCGTCGCAATGTCATTTGGCGCTGGGTGCGCCGCCACCTCAAGCACGCCGAGAGGGCCAGTTCAGTTTATTTGCGCGACCACACGCTCACCCGAACTGATGGGTCGGATGTGTCGGACACTCCTCTTCTTCAATTGGAACTCCTGATGCTTGGCTGGTTCCGGAAAATGGTGGATAGACCTGATGATCCCCACGAATTGGATGGAAAGCCCCGCGACACTGGTGAGTTGCGGGTCCTCATCAATGTTCTGGAGTGCATGGAAAAGCGCTGCAAGGTCAACGTGCAGGGGCTGGATAGGCCCTTGCTTTTCAAAAAAGGTGGACGCGACCTCTTTGCCGTCATTCTCGTGCTGCTGATCAACGCCGGGCAGAGCACCGTCGAGCGTAAGCGGCGCGGGGGCGACCACGTATTTCTCGACGACATGATGGCGGCGACCCTGACTTTCGAGACCGTCGAAGAGAACCTCGTTATCACGATTCGCGATAGAGGGGTGGGTTTCGCGCCCGAGGACAAAGCCCGCATCATGGCGGGCCTCTGCTGGGGAAATGGGTATGTCGACAGTTGGTCGACAGATGCCTACTCGCAAAATGCAGGGGAAAGAGTGCTCATGCCGGGCGGTGGCATTCTCCTGGCGAAATACTTGCTCCGCAGTCTGATTGGGATCGGGCGTGACAAGCCGATTGACAGGAACTTCGATATCACATCACCAAGGCTGGGAGATGGGGCCACCGTTACATTACGCATCCCGTGGAAAGTCCTGGGAAGCGACGATGGCAAATCTTCCGTCACTTAGGTGCATACCTCTCTCATGATTTGAGATCCCTTTCAAGGAACCCCTGAGTTCTTTCGCTTCCAGATTATCGCGTTTCCTCCATGAAAATAATCATTGCCATTCTCCTACTGCCAGTCGCCGCGCTACTCGCCGGAGACCAGCCGGGCGCGATCACTGTGACCGAGCAGACCGCATTCACATTTTACAAACCTTTCAAGCGACTCACGAAGCAACCGCAATATGTGGCGCCGATGACCACGATGCTGTGCTCGATGGCAGGCCCCGAACAGCTCGAGCGGGAGAAGGCCGCGACCGGCCCTCACTTCCACACTCTCGTTCACATCTATGCCAATCCCCTCGCCGCGGATGCGGCCACCCAAAAGTTGGACGCCTTTCCGGCGGGCGCCGTCATCGTGAAGGAGAAGCTGGCCAGGGACGGTTCGGTGGCCGCAGTCGGCGGCATGATCAAGCGCGCCGCAGGTTTTGACGCCGGCAACGGCGATTGGGAGTATTTCTTTGCCGCGAAGGCGGGCGGATTCTCCACTGGGCGCATGGAAAACTGCATCGCTTGCCATGCCCAGGCCAAAGCAACCGACTACGTTTATAGCGTGCGGAGGCTCGTCCAGTGAGCGACCGTCCCCGAAGCTTCCAACCGATTCCCCTATGAAAAAGACCCTTCCAAAGCTGTTCCTCGCAGGCGCGTGCGCGCTCTCGCTGGCCCTCGGCAGCCGGGGCCAGGAAACTCCGCCACCGGCCACAGCCGGGGTAGCTGCCGCCGCGAAAGCCTTCCTCGCCACTCTCGATGATGCCCATCGCAGCGCGGTCGTGTTTGATTTCAAAGACGAGGCGCAACGCAAGCGCTGGTCAAATCTTCCCACTTCCATTGTCAAACGCGCGGGATTGCGGTTCGGTGATCTTACCAAGCCGCAGCGCGAAGCGGCTCTGGCGGTGCTGGCGGCGGCGCTCAGTCCGCAGGGTTACGAGAAGGCCATGCAGATCGTCGAAGGCGACGAGTTACTGAAAAAGAACGACCGCGGAGGCCGCCGCCCTGGAGGACCCGGTCCTGGACCCGGCGCTCCTCCCGCCCCTCCCGCCCCTCCCGCCCCTCCCGCCCCTCCCGCTCCTCCCGCTCCTCCCTCTGGCGGTCCCGCTCCGAGTGGCTCCGCTCCGAGTGGTCCTGATGCCGGTGGTCCCGGTCCTGGTCCTGGCGCGCCTAAGCCCGATGGTCCTGGTAGTCCCGGCGGTCCTGGGCCTCGCGGCCCGGGCGGGTCGCCCATGTTTGGACGCGATGAATATTACATTTCCTTTCTCGGCCAGCCGTCCGCCACCGAGCCGTGGATGATCCAGTTTGGCGGGCATCATCTCGGGATCAATATCACGCTGGCCGGCGAGCAGCGCACGATCGCGCCCACTCACACCGGCGCGCAGCCGGCGCATTATGAAATCGAAGGGAAAGCCGTGCGGCCTCTCGGGCGCGAGACGGACAAGGCGTTTGCGCTGCTCAGTTCCCTGGACGAGACGCAACGCAAACAGGCCATCCTCGGCTTTGAGATGCACGACCTCGTGCTCGGCCCGGGACGCGACGGGAAGATGATTCAGCCGGAAGGAATTAAAGGCTCGTCCCTGACCGATAACCAACGCGCTATGCTCCTCGATCTCGCGGGCGAGTGGACAGGCATGATGCCCGATGCTTCCGCGAAAGCGAAGATGGACGAGATGCGAAAAACTGTCGCGGAGACCTGGTTCGCATGGAGCGGCCCGACGGAAAAAGGCGGCGCCGCTTACTTCCGCATCCAGGGGCCGACGGTCTTCATCGAGTACGCCCCGCAGCGTCTCGGCGGAGACCCGACAAACCATTTGCACACCATCTACCGTGATCCCACAAACGACTACGGCGTGAAATGGTCGAAGCCATGACCCCGGCATTCCGGCGCGCGCTCACTCTACTGCTCGCCTTGCTGGCGCTGCCGTCCGCCGCGTTCGCCCATCGCCTGGATGAGTATCTGCAGGCGACGCTGGTCGAAATCGAGCCCGGCGCCATCCGGCTGCAAATGAACCTCACGCCCGGCGCCGAAGTCGCCGAAAGGGTGCTTGCCCAGTTGGACTCCGACCACGACGGCGTCATCTCGCCGGGCGAAGCCGCGGCCTACGCCGAATCGCTAAAGCGCGACCTGACCGTTCGCCTGGACCAGCGCGATCTCCCGCTGCAACTCACCGCATCCCGCTTTCCGGAACCGGATGAGTTACGCACTGGCTGGGGGATCATTCAGTTGGAGTTCTCCGTGCCGTCCATCTCCCTGCCCGGCGGCGCGCACAGCCTCACCATCCGGAACCGGCATCTGCAAAACCTCAGCGTCTATCTCCTGAACGCCGCGCAGCCCAAGACCGCCTCCGTCCAGATCACCGGCCAAAAGCGAAACGAAAACCAGAGCGAAGGCCAAATCGCATTTTCCTATCAACCGCCGCCGAATTCACTCGCCGCGATTGGGATCCTGGGTTCGATCGCCGCGCTGCTCATTGCGCGGCTCGCCTGGGGTTGGAGAACGGCGGAGAATCCACGGCGTTCATTGAAGCCCGGTGGTCTCCCACACCAAAAGATTTGCGTGCGTACACGGCCTGATCACCTCAAGAACGCGTGAGACAAAACTATGTGGCGTTTTGCGGTCGGCCCGCATGATCAAGGTCCGCGCGGGAAAACCCGCAGCCCAGAGCGCCTCTTCCAAATGGCGTAAGGGCATGGCTCGGCCATCGAGCAGAACACGTTGATCGGGCGTAATCGTCAGCGTCATGGCCGGCCGGGACCGCTCAGAACCCGCGGATTCGGCTCGAACTGGAACAGCGATCCCCACGATGCCAAAAAACGGCGCGAGCAAAACTGTTGCGATGAGGACGGCGATTAAGGCGCGGGGAAAGCGGAACTTCATAGGTTTTAGGCCCAACCAGCCGAACTGTACCGCCCGAAGTATGGACAGACCACAGACGCCTCGCAAGCCTTCTTCGTTCACTCTCAATACCCGTTGCCCGGGCCTCAATTTCATGCGATGAATTTACTTATGAATCTCTCACGCTCTCTAGGCATTTTGATTCTCACGGTCTCACCATGGGCGACAGCGCTGGGAGGCGATGACAAGGCGGCAGAAACTCAGCTCGATCAAATCATTCAATCATCACCCGGACAAATCGTGCAGTTGCTGCCCGGACAGGCCGTGCAATCGCTGCCCGGCCAGATGGTCCAATCCTTGCCCGGCCAGATCGTCCCTCCGCTCTCAGGGCAGATAGCGCGCCCGCTCTCCGGCCAAATCGTACCGGCGCTGGCCGGCCAGATAACGCCATCGCTGCCCGGTCAGATCGCCCGACCGCTCCTCAACAAGAGCAAGGTTCATTCGTCCAAACACTAAGCCCAAGAGAGCGCCTAAGCATAGATTGGCGCCTTCGGCTCGCAACGAGTAACCGTGTCGCCCCGCCAACTGAGGCGGAACTGGCGATGGCTGCCGGGCAATTCCTCGACCGTCTCGTGTTCGGGCAGATCATGCTCGAGCGCCACGGCGCTCCCGGCGGCCAGGTCCGCCCTGGGTATCTGGAGATAGGGACCGTCCCAGCGCAACGGGAGAGGCTCGCCGTTTGCGGAGAGCCGGATGGAGGAGCGCGGCGCCCACTCGGACACGCGCACACGGAGGTCGAGCGGCGATTTGACCGTGATGCGCAACGCCGCGGCGAGGCCGCGCTCGGCTCGCACGGTAAGCTCCGGAGTATCGGCGTCGAAGTGCAGATCGATCGAAGCCGGCTGGCCGGCGTGACGAGTAACGACAGCCTGGTGAATATTCGTCAGCGTATGCAGGACGGCTGCGAAAACATCGAGGATGGCGCCGAATCCGAACGGATGCGCATAGACGCCCCACGCGCCATCGCGGCGGGGGTTGGCGGGATCCGTGACTTGCGCGGGAAGGAGCCGCGCGCGCACCAGCCGCTCCACGTCGTCAAGGCACTCCGGCGGCCCGCCGGCCCGCGCCTGCCAGAGCGCGATTTGCGCGATATCGCCGCAGCTCGCGTGTTCACCAATGGGCTCGCCCTCCTGGTTGGCGAAGCGTATTTTTCCCTGGTCGTGAGCGTTCCAGCCGGAAGGACTGAGGAGGCTCGTCGAGATGCCGTGCCAATAAGTCCGCGCCACCGCATCCCGGCCACTTTGCCCCCCGTGAAGCCAGAGACCGCGCAAGGTTCCGCAGTAAGAGTGGGTGTGGCCGACACGCGCCGGATCCAGGAGTTCCGCGCGCACGGCGCCGCTCGGGTCGGTGTCATTCCGTAAGTGGATCTCGGCGAGACGGTCGGCCAGCGCGAGGGCCTCGGGCTCGGAGGTGGCCTGGTGAAACTCGACGATCGCTTCGAGCGCGCGGCCTGTCGTCGCCGTCGCATTGAACCATTCGCCAGCCGGCGAACGCTGCGTCATGAGCGGATCCCTGGTCAGGGGCTTGTCGATCCGCGCTGCCAGCTTCTCATAGTTGAGCTGGCCATCCGGCTCGAGTAACTCGTGGATCGCGGCAATGAGCTTGCGGCCTTGCTCCGCCGCCCAATCGCTCCGCCGCGCGCGCGCCAGCGCGGCATAAGTCAACAGGGTTTCCCGGAGATTGTGCGGATTGCAGAGCTGGCCCGCGAGGAGCCCGGCGGCGTTGTTGGTCAGGGCCCGCAGATTCTCCATCATCGCGCGCTCGATCGGCGCGGGAATCGGAATCTGCGTGGCCTCTTCGTAAGCCAGCATCGCATCCCACCAGCGGCCGGTATCGTGCGCGATCTCATAACCGCCGGTGGGCAGGAAATGCTGCTTCGGGTTTAGCCACGCGAGGCAGCATTGCGCGGCCCGATCCATGGCCGGCCGAAGCGAGATGCTCTTCGCGGCCTCCGCGCCGCGCAGTCCGCGAGCGCCGGCCAGCGAGAAGGCAGCGGCGCCGGCAACTCCCCGGAGAAAAGTGCGGCGCGTGGGAAGAGAGAATGCCATGGGGGATCGAGGGAAGGCTCAAGATGGTTGTGAACGAAGATGCGCGGATCCGCAAGAACGTGCGCTCCGGACCGGGCGAATTCCGCTTGTCCAGAGGACGCGCGAGGGACAGTCTTGCTGCCATGGAAAACGTGTCCCCCCTCGCCGTTCTCTGTCTTTTCCTGTCAGCCAGCATGCTCTGCGCGCAAGAGCCCGCCAAGGTTCCCGCGAAATTGGATGCCAAGGCGGAAATCACCGTGCTGGCAGCCGCCTACAAGGCGGATACCGATGAGGTCGCCGCGGAATACGAGAAATGGTTCGTGACCTTGCAGAAATGGTATCTCACGGGCCTGGATAAATTGCAGGGTGAGAGAACGAGGGAAGATCGACGACGTCTTCCCCTGGGGCCCGCAATAGCCGCCGCCGAAGGGAGCGGGCAATTATGCCGGAGAAGAATTGCGCCCCGTTCTGGCTGCGGGCAAATACCCGAACGTCAAGGAACCGATTGCAGGTTATAACGATGGTTTTGTGAATACGTCGCCGGTGGACAGTTTCGCGGTGCGCCGGTTTGGGCTCTGCGACATGGGCGGCAACGTCTTGCAGTGGTGCGAGGATTGGTACGACACCCAACAGAAAGACCGTGTCCTGCGCGGCGCCTCCTGGAATAGCTACAACCGCGAATCCATGCTGTCGCCGAATCGCCTGCACGGCCACCCTGGCGATCGCTTCAGCAACCGCGGCTTTCGCTGCGTCCTGGTGTTTCCCGGCAGCTAGGCATTCTTAAGAAGCGCCGGGCGCCACGTCCAAAAAAAACGCTGTCATCCTGAGCTTGTCGAAGGATCCCAAGTATCATGTGTTGCATCTGAAGCATCGCGTTAGAAGAACACATGATACTTGAGATCCTTCAACTCCGCGGACTCCGTTCAGGATGACAGCGTTTTTTGGATGAGGCGTTCCCCCGTCGCCCGCTACGTCGTATCGTTGCGCAACCGTTACACATCCCTTGAGCCTGAATCAGGCTCATCAGGGGGCCTCCAAACGCCCCATAAATTATTTTTTGCGCAAACCTTCCGATTTTTCTCGACATCGCGCGAACTGTCGGCATGGGCCTGCCCGTTACGTTGAGAAACGTGGCGGCGGGGGTGAGATCCCGCGGGTTTGTATGTTAAAAAAATCACAACGATCGATGCCTCCTCTGTGGGGCGGTGCGCTTCCAGCAGGCGAAGGTTTCGCCTGGCCCGAAATCTCTCCGCGCCGCTCCACAGACGAGGCCTTTGTTTTAAGTGGGAGACAGTCACCATGAAACGTCCATCCTTTCAATTCTATCCCGGAGATTGGCTGAGCGATCCGGCGCTCAGATCCTGTTCG
>Ga0302319_10016537_pt1 | contig 13591 bp, 13 predicted proteins | sample Bog_T0_2_FD_203319 | JGI IMG/M metagenome (GOLD analysis project Ga0302319, IMG submission 203319) | Peat permafrost microbial communities from Stordalen Mire near Abisko, Sweden - Bog_T0_2 | ecosystem: Environmental > Terrestrial > Soil > Wetlands > Peat | place: Sweden: Abisko, Stordalen Mire...
TTTCGCCTTCCGCATCCCGCCTCCCCCCGTTAACTGTCTTGCCATATGCGCACCCGTGAGCTTCACGAAGACGGACTCGATATCCTGGCAATCGAGGGCGAAATCGATCTTTCGTGCTCGCCGGAATTGCGGGAAACCCTGCGGTGCTACGTGAAAGCCAAATCGCCCGCCCTGATTCTCGATTTCAAGGAGGTCGCCTACGTGGATTCCTCGGCCCTGGCGACGCTCATCGAATACGTGCGCGACGCGCAGGCCTTCGGCGGCCGGATGGTCATCGTGCAAATGAATGAGCGCGTGCGAACCATTTTCGACATCGTGCGGCTCGGTGAATTTCTTCCGGTGCTCCCCACCATCGCGGATGCAAGGGCCGCGCTTCTCGTCCCGCCGATCACGTGAAAAGCTACTTCGCGTTCATCGCGCAGATCTTCTACTGGACGATCCTGGCGCCGTTCCGAGGGCAGCCGTTTAAGATTTCCGAGGTATTCCACCAGATGGTGCTGATCGGCGTGCGCGCTCTGCCGATGGCGGCGCTGACCGCGTTCAGCATCGGACTCACTCTTGCCATGCAATCGGGGGCGGAACTCAGGCGCATGGGCGCCCTGAGCTACGTGCCGAGCCTGGTCTCCATCTCGCTCCTGCGAGAACTTGGCCCGCTGCTCATCGCGGTCATTGTGATCGGCAGGAGCGGCTCGGCGGTGACGGCGGAACTGGGCACGATGCAAGTCTCGGAGGAAATCGAGGCGCTCGAAGTGATGGCCATCAACCCCATTCGCTTTCTCATCGTTCCCAGGGTGCTCGCCATGCTCGTCATGCTCCCGGCTCTCACGGTTTTCGGGGACTGGGTGGGTATCGTGGGCGGATGGTCGATATGCCACTTCGCCATGGATTTCGACACATCCGCGTACATCCTCGGCTCGCTGCACCGCGCTCATCTTTGGGATTTCCAGAGCGGGCTGATCAAGAGCGTGGTCTTCGCCTGGCTCATCATTACCATCGCCTGCCACATGGGCCTTGGCGTGCAGGGTGGGGCGGAGGGCGTGGGCCAGGCGACGACCGGCTCCGTGGTGTGGTCTTTGCTCATTACGCTCATCGCCAATGCCATCCTGACCGGCATCTTCTTTTTCGCTTCATGATGAATCGCCTTGGAAACTGCGAAATCTTCGGCTTTCCAATGGCACGGCTTTTTTGTCGGCAAGCGTTCCTTCGCCATGTCCACTGACTCCGATCCCATTATCGAGGTTACCGATCTCGTCCGCGATTTTAACGGGAGGAAGGTCCTGAACGGCGTCACCTTCAAGGTCTTCAAGGGAGACACCCTCATTGTCATGGGCGGCTCCGGCTGCGGAAAATCGACGCTCCTCCGCCATGTTATCGGATCGATGAAACCGAGCAGCGGCTCGATCAAGCTTTTTGGGCAGGAGATCACGACGATGGACGAAAATCATCTGGCGGCCATTCGCCGCCGCTTCGGCGTGCTTTTCCAAAGCGGGGCGCTTCTGCAATCGCTCACGGTCGGCGAGAACGTGGCCCTGCCCATCGTCGAACGCGGCAAGCTGGCGCCGGAAATCGTGGATCTCATGGTGAAGATGAAGCTCGAGATGGTGGGCCTCACCGGCTTCGAGCACCTCAAGCCCGCCGAAATCAGCGGCGGCATGAAAAAGCGGGTCGGGCTCGCGCGGGCGCTCGCGCTCGACCCGGAACTGCTTTTCAGCGACGAACCCACCGCAGGCCTCGACCCGATCATGACCTCCGTGGTGGATATTCTCACACGGGAGATGACTGGAAAGCTCGGCGTCACCGCGCTTGTCGTCACCCACGATATGGTGAGCGCCTTTCGCATTGGCACGCGAATGATCATGCTCGGCACGGGTCCGAGCCAGGGAAAGGTCGTCGCATCGGGAACGCCCGAGGAAATCCGCAGCCACCCGAACCCGGAGGTGCAGCAATTCATCAAGGGCGAACCGGACGGGCCGGTGCCGCTCAAGCTCTCCAGGGATGACTACGTAACGCGGCTGCTCGGACACCCCAGCCTCCCCAAACGAGTGCTCTCATGAAAAGGAATCTTGCCGACTATATCGTCGCTCTCACCGTGATCGCATGCAGCGCGCTCCTGGTCTGCGCGTTGACCATCGCGCTCTCGGGCTGGCACGGGCGGAGCAGGGGAAGTGAGCACATCCAGGAGATCGATTTTCCCGATGTCACGGGCATCCACATGCGCTCGGAGGTCCGCTACGCGGGCGCGCCCGCGGGCAGCGTGATCGCGATGCGGCTGCTCAGCATAGCGGAGCGCCGGGGCGCCGACGGCGTTCAAAAAGACAACGCCGTGCGCGTCACCGTGGAACTCCGTCCCACCGTTCCGTCGTTGACGGAAGACGTTCAGGCGTCACTGAGCTCGGACACATTGCTGAGCGATAAGTTCGTGGCGCTTTCCGCCGGCTCGCCCGATGCGCCGCTCCTCTCCGCCGGCGTGATAATTCAGGGCCGGAATTCCGGCGGCCTCGACCGGCTGGCCGATTCCATCGGCCCGCTGGTCAGCTCCGTTGAGCCGTTGCTCAAAAAAGTGGACACCATCCTGCAATCCGTCGAGCCGGTGATTAAGAAGACAGGGGAAGCGGTGGATGTTCTGAAGGGGGGCTTGGGCGATGCGCTTCCACGGATCTCGAAATTGGCGGATGGCCTGAAAGCGACTTCGGACGGCGCGGAACTGACGCTCAAGCGCATCGATCGGCTGATCGAGGACGTGGACGAACCCGTCAAAAGCGATCTCAAGGAGATCAAGGTCGCGATTGTGCAACTGGATCAGACCCTCGGCGAGGCGGATCGGTTTATCTCGCACACGGACAAGAATCTCGGCCCTCGTCTTCAGGAACTCGCGGTGGTTCTGGAGAATCTCAAGGTCGTCTCCACCCACGCCAAAGCGCTCACCCAGGCGCTGGGGGAAAAGCCCAATCGGCTGATTTTCAGCGGAAAACCAAAGACGCTGACTCCCGAGGCCGAGATTCTGCGCAGCGATAAGCCGTTGCCCGCAGTGGTCGCGCCGGAACCCGGCGGACAACGCTGACGCCTCATGATCGAAGTCGAAGGCCTGACGAAGCTCTATGGCGATTTTCGCGCCGTGAGCAATCTCTCGTTCACCGTGCTTCCCGGCGAGATCATGGGTCTGGTCGGACCCAATGGCGCCGGAAAAACCACCACGCTCCGCTCGCTTGCGGGCATCATTCCGGCGACGGGTGGCGTCATCCGGATCGGGGGCCATGCGCTTGATCGCGACCCGTTGGCGGCCAAACGGGAACTCGCCTTCTTTTCGGATGAGCCACGCCTGTTCGACTACCTCACCGTGCGGCAGCACCTCGAATTCACCGCGCGCCTCTATCAAACTCCGAACGCTGAATCGCGCGGTCGGGAACTCCTCGCTGAACTCGAAATGACGGGCAAGGCGGATCTTCTCCCCGGGGAGCTTTCCCGCGGCATGAAACAGAAAGCGGCGCTCGCTTGCGGATTTCTGCACACTCCCAAGGCGATGTTCTTCGATGAACCGCTCACGGGCCTGGATCCGCTGGCCATCCGGCGAACCAAGGATTTGATCGTGCAACGGGCGCGGGACGGAGTGGCGATCATTATCAGCTCCCACCTCCTGCATCTGCTCGAGGAAGTGTGTTCTCACGTGCTCATCCTGAAGCGAGGAGAAAAAGTAGTGCATGGCACGCTGGAGCATATCCGGCACTTCGCTGGCGATCCGAACGCGACCTTGGAGGAAGTATTCATCCGGCTGGCGGGCGAGGACGCCGGCCAATGAATTTCGCGCTCTTCTATCTCTACTCCAGGTCGTTGGCGAATTCTCTGCGCCAGCGCCTGCTCCGGCTCCGCCGCCCGAAATACCTCTTCGGCGCGATTTTGGGCGGATTGTATTTCTACGGTTATTTCTACCGGTTCCTCTTTCTCCGGCCCGGCATTCGCGCCGCGCATTCCGCCGCGCTTCCGAGCCTGTTGAACGAGAATATCGCCGCGCTGATTCTTTTCGCGGCAGTGCTCGTATTCGCATGGGTGCTGCCCGCGAAGCGAACGGCCCTCATATTTTCGGAGGCGGAGATCGCTTTCCTCTTTCCCGCCCCGCTCACGCGGCAGTCGCTGATTCGTTACAAGCTGCTGACCTCGCAGATCCGCATCCTTGTCTTTGCCGTGCTGATGACGGTGGTGACTGGCCGAGGCAGCACGGGGCGGGGTTGGCTGCACCTGGCCGGCTGGTGGGTGATCATTTCCACATTTTCCCTCCACCGTCTCGCCGCCTCGTTCGCGCTGACGCGGCTCATGGAGCGCGGCATGGCAAACTGGCAGCGCCGGGCGGCGCTCGTACTCGGCGCCGGCGCCTTGGGCGGCGCTTTGTGGGCATGGCATGCGATGGCGCCCGCCGCGCCCGGAGCGCAAGCGCTGAACAATCGTGACGCATGGTCGGATTACATGGAAAGCATCCTCGTTTCCGGGCCCGGCCCGTGGCTGCTGATGCCTTTTCGAGTCGTCATCCGCCCCTACTTCGCGCCGGACTGGATAACTTTTGCCTGGACGTTTTGGCCCGCGCTTGGCCTGCTTCTGCTCCACTACTGGTGGGTCATGCGGGCCGACATCTCCTTTGAGGAAGCTTCCATCGCGTTGTCTCAAAAGACGGCCGCGACCCTGGCAACGATCCGGCAAGGCGGTTTTTGGGGGCTTCTGTGGCAGCGCCGATCGGCGCGCCCTGTTTTTCGATTGCAGTCCGCGGGTGGCGCCGCGACGGCTTTTTTCTGGAAGGCGCTCCTCTATTCCGGCGGGTGGAGACCGCTGCGCATTTGGCTCATTGTCCTGGCCGGCACAGTCTCGATTTCCGCCGTCTGGATAATGTGCCGTCCCACCGCTGGGCTGGCCATCGGTTTATGCGTGACAGGGATCGTGATTTTTCAAATCGCGCTGCTCGCCAATGCCTCAAGCGGAGCCAGCTATCTGCGCCAGGATCTGACGGCGATGGATCTGCTTCAGACCTATCCCATGCGCGGCTGGCAGGCCCTGCTCGGTCAATTGGGGGCGCAAGCCGCCATCGGCGCGGTGGTGCAGTGGGCGGCGCTACTTCTCATCGCGCTCGGCCTCCCCGGATTGCCCAAAGACATACCCTTCGACGGCCATCAGGCGCTGGCAGCGCTGGCCGCCGCTGCGATCATTGCGCCGCCATTGAATCTGACATTGATGCTCGTCCCGGCGGCCGCCTTTCTGGTCTGGCCGGGATGGTTTCGCACCGGACCGCAGGCGGCGGGTTTCGAATCGATGGGCCTGAGAATCATCCTCCTGATTGGCCAGCTTTTTGCGATGGCGCTGGCCCTGATCGCGCCTGCGCTGGCCGGCGGCGTCGTCTGGTCGGCCGCGCGATATTTCGGAGGGAGCATCGTCTGGCTGCCGGCGGCTGCCGTCGCGTCTTCGGCGCTCCTCGCCCTCGAAGCATGGGGCGGAATCATGATCCTCGGCGTATTGTTCGAAAAGTTCGACGTTTCGGCAGAGTAAGCGCATCCAGGTAATGGTTCCGTCGAAGAAATGCAGAGCCGCATGGCAAAGCTCCAGCCGTTCAGGCCTGGGCGCAACGCCGGGCGAACGTCATGAGATCCGCTCCGCGGGTCATTTCTCCAACGCTTTCGCTTTGGCGGCGGAAGGCAGAAGGAGATGCTCGTCCTTCAGCGCAATCCCGCTGCGTCCGAGGCGGCGCGATTCCGAGAGAAGGGAGTGAAGCTTGCGCGCGGCTTCGGCCGGCGCCAGGCCGCCGGGGCGAATGTTGGAGACGCAATTTCGCTCGGCATCGGCGCGGCCAATCGCCGGCGCAAAAGTGAAATAAGCGCCGAGACTGTCGGCGTTTCCCAGGCCGGGGCGCTCGCCGAGAAGCAGGAGGCTGATTTTCGCGCGGAAGATATCGCCGACTTCGTCTTGCAATGCCACGCGGGCGTGGCGCGCGACAACGATCGGCGCAAGCTTCCAATCGCCCTCTTCCCGCAGGAGAGCCAGCAATTCGGCCAGTAGAGGCGCCGCTTGCGTCATGGCCGCAAGGGTGGACAGACCATCGGACACGATAATGGCCAGGTCCACCGGAGGCAGCGAAGCCGAGCGTTCCACGAGGAGGGCGCGTGAAGCGGGGGCGAGGCGGCGGCCAAAGTCGGGGCGCTGAAGGAACTCCGACCGGTCGCGAGCAGCGCTCTCGGCCACCAGAACTTCGACTCCCGGCGCGCGCATATCCCCCGCCAGCGCCTCGGCGTCGAATGGCGACAACACCGCATCGCGGGCGAGGGCATGAGCGAGGCGAAACTCCAGCACCTCGCGCGTCGGCAGGCTGCCGCCGCTGCGCCCGAGCGCAATGCGCGCGGCGGTGATTTTCCGCAACGATTGCCATGGGTCGAACTGGACGTGGCCGGTTTCCGCGGCGGTTTTCATGGTTCCGAAGCGAGTTGCGGCGCCACCAGCGCCACCAGCGCGTGCTGCGCGGTGGCGGGCATCAGGCGCAGGCCATCGCGCACGATCTCCATCTTTTCCAACCATGCCTCAAACTCCGGCGCGGGACGGAGGCCGAGCACCTGGCGCAAGTAGTGGCTATCGTGAAAGCTCGTGGATTGGTAATTCAGCATGATGTCATCCGCGCCGGGAACGCCCATGATGTAGTTGCAGCCGGCCGCGCCCAGCAAGGTGAGCAGCGCGTCCATGTCGTCCTGATCGGCTTCGGCGTGATTCGTATAGCAGACGTCGCACCCCATCGGCAGACCGAGAAGCTTTCCACAGAAGTGATCCTCCAAACCCGCGCGGATGATCTGCTTCCCATCGTAAAGATACTCCGGGCCGATGAAACCCACGACCGTGTTTACCAGCAAGGGCTGAAACTCGCGCGCGACCGCATAGGCGCGGGCCTCGAGCGTTTGCTGATCGATTCCGTGATGCGCATTCGCGGAAAGGCATGATCCCTGGCCGGTCTCGAAATACATCACGTTCTCTCCGATGGTTCCGCGCTTCAGCGCCAGCGCGGCGTCGCGGGCTTCGCGCAGCAGCGCGAGGTCGATGCCGAAACTTCGATTTGCCGCCTCGGAGCCGGCGATGGATTGGAAGACAAGATCCACGGGGCTTCCCTCCTCCAGGCAGCGCAGCGTGGTGGTGATGTGGGCGAGCACGCACGATTGCGTAGGGATCTGATATTCCCGGATGAGCTGGTCGATGAGCCGAAGCAGCGCGTCGCAGGCGGCGGGGCTATCGGTGGCGGGATTGATCCCGATCACGGCGTCTCCACAGCCATACATCAGGCCATCGAGGATGGACGCCGCGATGCCTTGCAGATCGTCGGTCGGATGATTCGGCTGGAGGCGGACGGCGAGTGTGCCGGGCAGCCCGATCGTGTTCCGAAAACGGGTGACGACGCGCGCCTTGCTCGCCACCAGGATGAGATCCTGATTGCTCATCAGCTTGCTCACGGCGGCGGCCATCTCGGGGGTCAACCCAGGCGCGAGCGACGCCAGGGCAGGCGTGTCGGTTTCGTAGCGAAGCAGCCAGTTCCGAAACTCGCCGACCGTCAATCCCTGCACGGGCGCAAAGGCCGCGCGATCGTGGCGATCCAGGATCAATCGCGTGATCTCATCCGTCTCATACGGAATCAGAGGCTCCTCGAGAAATCGCGAGAGCGGGACATCGGCAAGAAGCCACTGGGCCGCGACCCGTTCGGCAGCCGATTCAGCGGCGATGCCCGCCAGTTGGTCGCCGGAACGCAATGGCGTCGCCTTGGCAAGAAGCGTCTTGAGGCCGCGAAACTCATGAGTGGTTCCGCCAAGTGTCACGCGATAAGCCATAGGCTTTCGCCAATATGCATGGCGCGGCTCGATATGGCTCGCCTTTTTGATGCGTCAGACCGCTGGCCCCGGCTCGGGCTTCCCTTTCGCGACCCCCGCGGTCATGATGGCGGCGCCATGAATGATACGATCGCAGCCATTTCCACGCCGATAGGCGAAGGAGCGATCGCGGTGATTCGCCTGAGTGGACCGCACGCCGTGATCATGGCCGACTGCATTTTTCTTGGGAAATCGAACCCATCGGCGTTTGCGCCCCGCACTCAGCACTTCGGCGCCATTTGCGACGGCAAAGCGAAGCTGGACGACGTGCTTCTGGCGGTGTTCCGCGGGCCGAACAGTTACACGGGAGAAGACGTCGTGGAAATCGCCTGCCATGGAGGAGTCCTCGTCACACGGCGCATCCTGGAACTGCTCCTCGCCCGCGGTGCGCGGTCCGCGGAGCCGGGGGAGTTCACCCAGCGCGCATTTCTTCATGGGAAGATGGATCTCACGCAGGCGGAGGCGGTAATGGATCTCATCCGCGCGCAAACCGATCTGGCCCTGCGCGCGGCGGGCGAACAGCTCGAAGGCCGGCTCGGGGAGTGCATCGAATCCCTGCGCATCGCGATCATCGAATTGCTGGCGAATGTGGAGGCCTACATTGATTTTCCGGATGAAGACATCCGGCCCGAAACCGGCGACCGGCTCATTTCCAAGGTCGATATCGTAATTGCTCAAACGCGAGGCCTCCTGGACACGGCCACCCATGGAAGAGTGCTCCGCGAAGGCCTGCGCACCGTGATCTATGGCGCTCCCAACGTGGGGAAATCCTCCCTCTTGAACCTGCTCCTCGGGTACGAGCGCGCGATCGTGAGCGCGCGGCCGGGGACTACCCGGGACGTCATCGAAGAGGTGGTCAATCTTCGCGGATACCCGGTGCGCCTGATCGATACCGCGGGCATCCGGGATTCGGAAGACGAAGTGGAAAGAGCGGGGATGGAGCGGACGAGGCGGCAGGTGGAATTGGCGGACCTGGTGCTGCACGTGGCGGATGCGAGCGCGCCCCGTGAGCGCAGCGGCGCGGGGCTCGAAGCGTGGGAAGACAAAAGCCTCATGGTTCTGAACAAGGCCGATCTCGGAGAGCATGAAAGCTGGCGATCCACGAAAGGCGTCCGCATCTCCTGCCTCAAGAAGGATGGCATTGACCGGCTGGACGACGCGATTGTCGAGCGGATCACGGGCGGTCGGACGGCACACCGCCATTGGGCGGTGGCGATCAATGCGCGCCACCAGGCCTGCCTGCAAACCGTTAACCAACGCGCCTTGGCGGCGCGAGATGGATTGGTGGATGGGCGTCCGCCCGAATTCGTCGCCGAAGATCTGCGGGGAGCCTTGGGCGCCGTGGGCGAGATCGTGGGAAAGGTGGACTCGGAAGAGATTCTCGGCAAAATCTTCAGCACCTTTTGCATTGGAAAATAAGGCCCAAAGCTGTGTTCCCCTTGACGCAGCGCGACAAATCCCAGCCATTCCCCATTTGCCGCCGGCGGCTTCCCTGAAATCATGAACGTCTATAAAGATCTCATCCGACCTCCCCTTTTCCTCGGAGATCCCGAGACCGTGCATCATCTGGCGATGGCGCTTCTGCGCGCTGTCGGTCCGGTGCTGGCGCCGTTGAGCGTTCCGCCGGACCCGCGGCTCGAGCGCACGGTATTCGGTGTCAGATTTCCTCATCCCGTCGGACTTGCGGCGGGTTTCGACAAAAACGCCGCGGCGCTCATGGCGTGGCAGACGCTGGGTTTCGGCTTTGTGGAAGCGGGAACCGTCACGGCGCGCGCGCAACCCGGCAATCCGAAACCGCGCATCTTTCGCCTTCCGGACTACGAGGCGCTGTTCAACCGGTTGGGCTTCAACAATGACGGCGCGGACGCCGTGGCGGCGCGCCTGCAGAGGCTCCGCCAATCGGGCCGGTGGCCCAGCATTCCGGTGGGAATCAATCTTGGAAAATCCAAGCTCACTCCATTGGAAGAGGCCACCAGCGATTATCTGCTCTCGTTTCAAAGGCTATACCATTTCGGAGACTACTTCGTCCTCAACGTGAGTTCTCCCAATACCCCGGGCTTGCGCGCGCTCCAGTCCAAAACGGCGCTCGATGAACTGATCGATGCCATCCAACGACACAATCCCGCCAATCGGCCGTTACTCGTCAAAATCGCTCCCGACCTCGAATGGGGACCGATCGAGGAAATCCTTGAACTGGTCACCAGCCATCGATGCGCTGGGATCATCGCCACCAACACGACGCTCGATCACTCGGCCATCCCCGGAAATCAACGCCAACAGGGGGGACTGAGCGGACGCCCGCTAAGATATCGCTCCACGGAAATCGTGCGCTTCCTGACAGAGCGCAGTTCGATTCCAGTGATCGCCGTGGGAGGAATTTGCGATGCGGCCTCCGCGCTTGAGAAATTCGATGCAGGCGCGGCTCTGGTGCAGATCTACACGGGCTTTATCTATGAAGGCCCGGGGCTTATCCGGCAGATCTGTCGCGCGCTCCTCGCGCGCTGAGGCCCGGGTTCCGGTCCTCAGAAAGGGCCGGCCAAAAATTCGAGGAAGAGGCGGCCACCTTCAATTTGCGGCGCGTTGCATGGGAACAAACAAGATCCATTTCATGCTCACGCCCTCTTTTCTCTCACCCCCCACGCTTGATATCGCCCTCCGAGTGGGCTGCGAACTTGGCTTCGAATCGGTGGCCGAAACGCCGGCCCTCGTGGCGATCAAACCGCGCCAGGATTTCCACCAGATGATCCGGCGTGAAAGCGTACAGTTCGATCCCCTTATTTCCGCCACGGAGTTTCAGGACGATCACGAAAACATCGTCTATCGGACCATCCTGAAGCCTGGACAGACGACGATCCGGTATGACGCAATCGTCATGGTTCCCAGCACCCGGGAGGACTCTTTGTGGTCGGATGAAGCGATCCCTCCGCACCTGCTGCCCGCATCGGTGCTTCGCTACACGCTTCCCACCCGCTACTGCGATTCCGACAAACTGCTCGATTTTGCCTGGCAGCATTTCGGCTCACTGCCCCATGGGCTGGAACGCGTGCGCGGCATCTGCGATTGGCTGCACCGGAACATCGAGTATCGCACCGGCTCGGGAAGCCCTCATATCTCGGCGCACGATGTGATCGAACGGGGATACGGCGTCTGCCGGGATCTCGCGCATACCGCCGTGGCGCTTTGCCGCACGTTTAACCTTCCCGCCCGGTACGTGAGCGGATACGTGCCGGATGTGGGATGCCATGATCCCGGCACGCCGATGGATTTTCACGCCTACATGGAGGTGTTTCTCGGGGGCCGGTGGCAGGTTTTCGATGCGCGTTTCAACACCCCCCGCATCGGACGGGTGCGGATCAGCGTCGGCTACGACGCCGTGAACTGCGCCTTCGCCACGCTTTATGGCTCGGCAAGCCTTCGGAAGTTCGACGTCTGGTCCTACCAGGTGGACCCCGAACAAGTCAGCATCGATGACCCCATCGATCTCACGAAGCGGCTCTGCGGCACGCCTCGCATCCGCTATCCACGCTCGAAGATCGCCAGGATGCGCGTGGCAAAAGCGGCGTAACAGACGGCTCAAACTCCTGCGAGCCGGGCACTCGGTTCAAGGTTCATCGGGCGATTCAAGCTGCGGCAGCTTCTGCTTCAAGGCGAGCACCGGCGCAAAGAGATCGCCGCGCGATTTCACGCGCCGCAACACCGCCTCCGACTCAAAGACCAGCCCGCCCGATTTCCTCCGCCTCGAAGCGCCCTCCACTTCATCCCACGTTACGGGTGTGGAGACCGTGGGGGTGGACTTCGCGCGCAGGGAATAGACGCTGATGGTGGTCTTGTGTTCGTCGTTTTGACTCCAATCAATGAGCACCTTTCCCGGTCGGAGAGATTTCATCATCCGCGAAACAACTTCTTTCGGGCGCTCTTTTTCGAGCCGCTCCGCCACGGCGCGGGCGAACGCCTTCGTCTTCGCGTAAGTGACCGGCGTATTCAGCGGCACGAAGATCTGGAGGCCTTTCGAGCCGGATGTTTTTGGAAAGCTCTCCAATCCAAAAGAATCGAAAATGGCTTTCAACCAAAGCCCTACCTGGCAGCAGAGCACGATGTCGGCAGGCGGCCCCGGATCGAGGTCGAAGGCCAGCGCGGTAGGCCGGCCCAATGCCGGAGCGCGATGGAGGAAAGGGTGCAATTCAAGATCCGCGAGATTCGCGGCCCACACGAGCGTTGGCAAATCGCCGATGACGCAGTAATCGATGAACCCCTCCTCGCGGCTTGCGGGGACTCTCGCCGTCTTGACCCAAGACGGATGATGGGGCGGGCATTGCTTCTCGTAAAAGAAGAAGCCATTCACCCCATCGGGGTAACGCTTCATGGTGATCGGCCGTTTTTTCAGATGCGGCAGGAGCACTGGCGCGATGCGAATGTAATAGTCGATGACCTGCGCTTTCTTGAACCTCGCATCCGGATACAACACCTTTTCGAGATTCGAAACGAGCAGCTTGCGCCCGGCGACTTCGATTTCTGTTTTCCCGCTCATGCAATGATGAATCTCCCTAGCTTCGCGGATCCCATTCCCGGCGCGGGTCTCCGAGTCAAATCGTGAAAAGGATATTCCTTCTCTCCCCCGCACATTCCGGAGGTCTCAGAGCGCGAATGCTGCTGCGATCGGAAGCGACCTTCGAACTCGCCCGGCGCGTTCAAATCGGAGACGCCACGCTGGGTGAAGTATTCGCCTTTTGCAGCGGCCTTTACTTTCGCGGAAAGCTGGCTTACGGGCGCCACTTCGCGCGGCCTCCGGAGGCCACCTCCGGCGCGCAGGTGATTACTCCCTCTCGCGGATTGTTGCCCTGGGATTCGCCCGTCGATCCAGCTTGCCTCCGGGAATTTGCCTCCATTCAGGTCGATGTCTCCGAACCGCGCTATGTCGAACCGCTTGCGGCGTCGGCTGCCGCGCTCGCGCGACTCGACCTCGATGAGATCGTACTCCTGGGGAGTATCGCCACGGGAAAATATGTGGAATGCCTCCTTCCCCACTTTGGGGAGCGGCTGCGCTTCCCCAGGGACTTTGTGGGCCGCGGAGACATGAGTCGCGGCGCCCTTTTGCTGCGCTGCGTGGCAGAAAACGAGGAACTGTCTTACGCGCCTGTGCTCGGCGCCATCCGCCGCGGGAGCCGGCCGGGGAAACTCACCCCCCTGCGACAGAACTCGAAAACCGTAGAAACCTGAGAGCGCATCAATCCGTCCTTCTCGGAAAGGTCTCGAATGCCCGGGACGTCGCGCGCTCATTTCTTTTTCCGATTGCTTGCTGCAGGCCGTTCGCGAACCACTTCCCGGGCGTCCTTGTCCTCTCTCACTCCCAGAAAAACGGGATGCCGCAGCTTGCCGTCGTGAGTCCATGCGGTGAACCTTAGCTGGCAGACGATGCGCGGTTCCACCCAATGCAGCGTCTCGGGTGAGCCGATGCTTTTCGACCAGCGGCTTCGGGTCGTCCCGGGCATGCCGGCAAATGGACACGCTTCCCGCGAGAGTGCCTGCATCTTTCGATGAAGTGATTTCAGGAGCGCCTCATTGAAGCCCGTGCCGACTTTTCCCGCGAAGCGGAGTGCTTCCTTCTCGTAATATCCCACCAGCAGCGCGCCAAAATGCTGGCGTGTCCCTTCCGGCGGAGTGTATCCGCCGATCACGAACTCCTGCTCATGAAGGCATTTGAGTTTGATCCACGCGCG
>Ga0302319_10016541_pt1 | contig 13590 bp, 5 predicted proteins | sample Bog_T0_2_FD_203319 | JGI IMG/M metagenome (GOLD analysis project Ga0302319, IMG submission 203319) | Peat permafrost microbial communities from Stordalen Mire near Abisko, Sweden - Bog_T0_2 | ecosystem: Environmental > Terrestrial > Soil > Wetlands > Peat | place: Sweden: Abisko, Stordalen Mire...
GTTGCTGCCAGCCACACCCGGCGCACCGGCCAAGGTCGAGACCACGTCCGCGGGGGTCATCTTGCGGATGGTGTCGTTTTGCTGGTCAGCGATGAGGAGATTGCCGGCGCTGTCGAACCGGACGCTCTGGGGCTGGTTCAGCCGCGCGACCGCACCGGGGCCATCGACCGAGCCGTCGCTGGCGAGGCCGGCGAAGGTGGTGACGGCGCCGCCGGGCGTGACCGTCCGGATGGTGCCGCTCGTGTCCGCTAAAAAGATCAGGCCGGTGCTGGTGACGGTCACGCCGAGCGGCTGGTTCAGGAGCCCCGCCGCCCCGGTGCCGTCCGCCACCCCATACAGGCCGGGGGTTCCGGCCACGGTCGTGACCACGCCAGCGGGCGTGACTTTGCGCAGCGTGTCGTTGGCGGTGTCGGTCACATAGAGATTGCCTGCCCCGTCGAGGGCGACTCCGTTCGGAAAATGAAACCGGGCGGCCCCGCCGGTGCCGTCGGCGCTGCCGTACTGGCTCGGCGTCCCGGCGATCGTCGTGACCACGCCGGCGGGCGTGATCTTGCGGATGGTGGAGTTGAGCTCGTCGGCGACATAGAGGTTGCCGGCGCCGTCCACCGCCACGTCGGCGGGATAGTTGAACCGCGCCGCCGCCCCGGTGCCATCGGAACTGCCCGCCACCGTGAGGGCGCCGGCCACGGTCGTGACCACGCCCGCCGGCGTGATCTTGCGAATGGCGGCATTCAACTGGTCGGCGACATAGACATTGCCCACGCCGTCCACGGCGAGGCCTTCCGGTTCGTTAAAGCGGGCGGCCGGACCCGTCCCGTCGGCCCCGCCGGCCACGCCGGGAGACCCGGCCAGAGTGGTGACCACCCCCGCCGGGGTGATTTTGCGGATGGTCGAATTGATTTGGTCGGCGACATAGACGTTGCCGGCACCGTCCACCGCCACCCCTTGCGGATAATTGAAGCGAGCGGCCGGGCCCGTCCCATCGGCGCTGCCCAGGACGCCGGCGGTCCCGGCCAGGGTCGTGACCACCCCGCCCGGCGTGATTTTGCGGATCGTTCCGTTGGCGCTGTCGGCCACATACACATTGCCGGCGGCATCCGCGGCCACGCCGTTCGGAAGGTCGAAGCGGGCGGCCGAGCCGACGCCATCGGCCGAGCCCGGCGGCAGGCCAATGAGGGTCGAGACCGTGTAGGCCGCCTCGCTCCGGGGGGACAAAAGGGCAGCGGCGAGAAGGCAGAGCTTAAGGGCGGCGCTCGCACAAGCGTGAAAGGTGGACGGCGAGCGGAGGGATATCATGGAGGCCAAGAGCCTAAGTCCGAACCCGCGCCGGGAATATGGGGTCGTGCCCCACAGGCGGGGTGGGTGAAGGCAAGCGGTCCCGAAGGGAACCCCGGCAAAAAGGTGTCGCCCTCCGCGGCGATTCGCCCTCGGATTCGGGGATCGCCCCGACCTGGACCTTGCTTCCCTCCTTTCGGATCCGCCCGCTCCCCGGCGGCGGCGACCTCGGCCCGCGCCGGGAACTCGAGCCCCCGCCTCACCCGGCCTTCGATGCCGGCGCCGCCCGATGAGCCCGGACCTTGACGCCGCGGCGGCCCCGCAGCGGGCGGGGGCCGAGGAAACCCGGCGGGCCCTCTGGCTCTGTCTGGCCGTGGCCGTCGCCTACCTTCCCCTCCTCCGAGCCGGATTTGTCTGGGACGACGCCAGCACCCTGACCGGCAATCCCCTGATTCGGGCGGGCAGCGGGCTTTACCGCCTCTGGTTCACCACGGAGGGGGCCGACTACTGGCCGGTCACCTCGTCCTCCCTCTGGATCGAATGGCGCCTCTGGGGCCTGCATGCCCTGGGCTATCACCTGACCAACCTCGCCCTGCATGTGGGCAATACGCTCCTGATTTGGGCAATTTTGCAGCGGCTGCGCGTCCCCGGAGCCTATCTGGCCGCCCTGCTCTTTGCCGTCCACCCTCTCAACGTCGAGGCCGTGGCCTGGATCGCCCAGCGCAAGACGCTCCTGGCGACCTTCTTCTTCTTGGTTTCGATCGCGTGCTTTCTGCGCAGCGCCCTGGGGGCGCCCGCCGGCCCCGCGCCGCCGCGGCGCTGGTACTGGCTCAGTCTTGGCGCCTTCACGCTCGGGATGCTGAGCAAGGGCTCCGTCGCTCCCCTCCCCCTCGTCCTGGTCGGCCTGATCGCCTGGGTTCGTCCGCGGCGGCGCTCGGACGGGTGGGCGCTCGCCCCGTTTTTCCTGGTCGGAACCGTCTTGGTCGCCGTGGACGTGTGGTTTCAGCAGCACGGCACGGCGGAAGTCATCCGCCAGGCCAACGGGCTTAGCCGCACCCTGGGCGCGGCGGCGGCCGTCGCTTTCTATCTCTCCAAGTCCATCCTGCCCGTCGGCCTCGCCTTCGTCTATCCCCTTTGGGTCGTCCGGGCGGACCACCTGCTGTGGTGGCTGCCGCTCGGCGGGGTTTTCGCCCTGACCTGGTTTCTGCTCCGGCGGGTGCGCTCCCGCGGCCCCCGCTTCGCCTGGGGGTATTTCTGCCTCATGCTCTTTCCCGTGATGGGGTTCACCGACGTCTACTATATGCGGTACTCCCTGGTGGCCGACCATTACGCGTACCTGGCCGTGGTTGGGGTCGCGGCGGGCGCGGCGGCGGCCTGGGCCGGCTGGCAGCAGCAGGCGGCCGAGTCCGACAGCCAGCTGCCCCGGGCCGCGGCCGCGGCGGCGGTTGCGCTCCTCATGGCCGCCACCTGGGGGCAGGCGGCGACCTTTCGTGATGCCCGCACGCTCTTTGCCGCCACGCTCCGGCAGAATCCCGATTGCTGGATGGCCCATAACTATCTCGGGGCCCTGCTCTTCCCGGCCGGGCAGCGCCGCGAAGCGATCGACCATCTGGAAGCGGCGGTGCGGCTCAAGCCGGACTATGCCGAAGCCCACTTCAACCTCGGCAACGCCCTGTCCCTCTCCGAGCAATCCCTGGGTGCCGTCGGCGAATACGAGCAGGCGCTGAAGCTCAAGCCCGCCTATCGCGAGGCGCGCTTTAACCTGGCCAACGAGCTCGCCCAGAACGGGCAGCCGGCGGAGGCGATCGCCCAGTACCAGCGGATCGAACGGGAGAATCCCCGCGCTTTCGGCGTGGAGAACAATCTCGGCAACGCCCTGGCCAAGATTGGCCGTCCCCAGGAGGCGATTCTCCACTTTGAGGCCGCCCTCCGGATCGAGCCCGGCAGCGCCCCCACCCGGGCCAATCTCGGCAACGCCCTGGCGGCCACCGGGCAGGTGCAGGCGGCGATCGCCCAGTACGAACAGGCCCTCCAACTCGACCCCGGCCTGGCCAAAGTGCATTACTACCTGAGCCAGGCCCTGCGCTCGGTCGGCCGCACCGCGGAAGCCGATGCCCACCTCGACGCGGCCATGCTCCTTTCCCCCCGGCGCTAGCGGTTTTTGCGGGCAAGAATCGCCCCCCTACTAACCGCGGCTGAACCGGATTGGGGGCGGAATTAGGTTTTCGGTCGCTGCCATTGTATGGTAGCGGTAAATCTCACTCATGCTTAAAGCCGGCATCGTCGGGCTGCCCAACGTGGGCAAGTCCACCCTCTTCAACGCTCTCACCCGCTCGCGCAAGGCGGAAGCGGCCAACTATCCGTTCTGCACCATCGACCCGAATGTCGGCGTCGTCACCGTGCCGGACGAGCGCCTGGCGGTCCTGCAAAAAATCGCCAAGACCCATGTCGTCATCCCGGCGGCGATCGAGTTCGTCGACATCGCCGGCCTGGTGGCGGGCGCGAGCAAGGGCGAGGGCCTGGGCAACCAATTTCTGGCCAACATCCGCGAAGTCGACGCCATCGTCCACGTCGTGCGCTGCTTCGAGGATCCCGACGTGATCCACACCATGGGCTCGGTCGATCCGGTGCGGGACATCGAGGTCGTCGGCACCGAACTGGTCCTCGCCGACCTGGACATGGCGCAGAAGCGGGTGGACAAGACGCAGAAGAAGGCAAAAAGCGGCGACAAGGAAGCTCAGGCCGAAGTGGTTCTGCTCGAGCGCCTCCTCCCCCATCTCAATGCCGGGAAGCCCGCCAACACCCTGCCGGCGAGCGAAGACGAGGCCAAACTGCTCAAGCTGATGCAGCTGCTCAGCGGCAAGCCGGTCATCTACGCCTGCAACGTGGCCGAGGACGACTTGGCCAAGGCCGAAGAGAACCCCTACGTCCAGAAAGTGGCCGCCTTCGTCAAGGCCCATCACGACGCGGCCTATGTGCCGATCAGCGCCCGGATCGAGTCGGAGCTGGTCGACCTGCCGCCGGACGAGGCCAAGGCCTTCCTCAAGGACCTGGGCGTCGACGACTCCGGCGTGTCCTCGCTCATCCGCGCCACCTACGCCCTCTTGGGCCTGCAGACTTATTTCACCGCCGGGGAAAAAGAGGTGCGGGCCTGGACGATCAAGAAGGGCTGGAAGGCGCCCGCCGCCGCCGGCGTCATCCACACCGACTTCGAAAAGGGCTTCATCAAGGCCGAAATCGTCTCCTACGCCGACCTGACCCGGCTGGGAAGCGTCGCCGCCGCCCGCGAGGCCGGCAAGTACCGCCTGGAAGGCAAGGAGTACGTTCTCGACGACGGCGACGTGGCTCTCTTCCGTTTTAACACCTGAGTCCCACCCATGTCCGCCCGCCGTCCCATCGCCGTCCTAGCCGGAGCGCTGCTCCTCGCCGGCTGCAGCAAGCCGGCGGTCGAATTTTACCGCGTGCCGCGGGAAAAGGATCCGGAGTTACCCGCCGCCGCCGCGACCACGGCTCCGGCCGAGGGGGCCGCCCCCTTTGCCGCCAACGGCAGCGGCATGGCCGAAACCCCCGTCGCCACCGCCAGCGGAGCCGGCCTGCATTGGACGGCGCCGGCCGGCTGGAAGGCGAAGCCGCTCTCGGCCATGCGCAAGGGCAGTTTTGCGGTGGCGGGCAGCGGCGGGGCGGACGCCGACCTGTCGATCACCGCCTTTCCCGGCGACGTCGGCGGCGAATTGGCCAACGTCAACCGCTGGCGCGGCCAGGTCCAGCTGCCGGCCCTGGCCCCGGCCGATCTGGCCGCGGCGGTCACCCACCAGACCTATAACGGGCTCCCCTTCACGATCGTCGAAGCCAAGAGCGCGAACTCAGGCCAGCGCATTCTCGGGGCGATCGCGCCCTACGGCGACAGCACCTGGTTCTTCAAGCTGATGGGGCCGGACGCGGTGGTGACCGCGGCCAAGCCGGAGTTCCTCGCCTTCCTCCAGACGGTCGCCCCGTCCGCGCCATGAAGGGCTTCTTCCGCCAAGTCCGCGACTTCTTGGTCTCGCTCGAATTGACGGTCGTCCTCCTCGGGCTGTCGATCGGCCTGATTTTCTGGGCCACCCTCGCCCAGACCGACCTCGGAGTCTGGGGGGTGCATGAGAAGTTTTTCCACAGCTTCTTCGTCCTGCTCAAGATTCCCGGCACGGAAATTCCCATCCCGGTCTTCCCCGGCGGCTACTTCATCGGCGGGCTGCTCCTGATCAACCTGGTCTGCGCCCACGCCTACCGCTTCCGCTACACGGCGCGGAAAACCGGCATCTGGCTCACCCACCTGGGCCTGATCCTGCTCCTGGTCGGCGAACTGCTGAGCGGACTCTGGCAGGAGGACTACGATCTCGTCCTCGACAACGGCCAGACCAAGAACTACGCGGAGAGCGAACGCGACAACGAGCTGGCCGTGATCGACACGACCGATCCGACGACCGACGCGGTCGTGGCCGTGCCCGAGGCGATCCTGGCAGCCGGGGAACCGGTGCAGAGCCCGCACCTGCCGTTCCGGATCGTGCCCCGGCTTTATTACCCCAATGCCGGGCTGCGGCTGCGCCGCGATGCGCCGGAGGCCCCGCCCTCCCCCGCCACCCAGGGCATCGGACCCCAGATCGCGGCCACGCCTTTGCCGGCGACGGCCAAGGAGGATGACCGCAACCTGCCGGCCGCCTTCATCGAGCTGGTCGGCCCGGAGGGCTCGCTCGGCACCTGGCTGGTTTCCTCCGAATTGCCCATGCCGCAGCACTTCGACTACGGCGGGCGCTCCTACAAGCTGGTGATGCGCTTCCGCCGCCGTTATTTTCCCTTCTCCGTCTCGCTGCTCAAGTTCAGCCACGACATCTATCCCGGGACCGACATTCCGAAGAATTTCTCCAGCAAGGTGCGGCTCACCGCCCCGGCCATGGAGCGGGAGATTTTGATCTTCATGAACAATCCGCTGCGCTACGGCGGACTGACCTTCTATCAGAAGAGTTTCGCCAACAATGACCGCACCAGCGTGCTCCAGGTCGTGCGCAATCCCAGCTGGCGCCTGCCCTACATCGCCTGCGCCATGATGGCGATCGGGCTGGTGGTGCAATTCTGCCTGCACTTGACCGGCTTCGCCCGCCGGCGCCGCGCCGCCCCAGCCGATAAGGGAGAACGCCCCGGCCTCCCGACTACCTCCCTCGACCGCCAACATCCCTGGCTCCGTCGCCTTCCCCTCCTCGCCCTGGTGCTGGCACTCATCTATGTCGGCTGCTCGCTTCTGCCCCCGCGCAACCCGACCTCCTTCGACACGACCGGCTTCGGCCGCCTCCCGGTTTTAGCCAACGGCCGGATCAAGCCGTTGGACACCCTCGCCCGCAGTTCCCTCCTCCAGCTCCAGGCCCGCCAGCTCATTATCCTGCCGGACGGCAAGTCCGAGCTGACTCCGGACGAGTGGCTGCTCGATGTATTCTTCCGCCCGGAAAAGGCCGACCTCTACCGCACCTTCGTCATCGATAACGTCGACCTGCTGAGCCTGATCGGCCGCACCGATGAGAACCTGCGGATCCATTACGACAACGTCGTCATGCAGATGCTGGCGGCGGCGGACTTCGTGCCGAACCGGACGCGCCGTTTTTCCTACCAGGAGATCTCGGCCTTCCTGCCGGCGATCGAGGCCCAGGCCCGCCTGGCCGAGCCGGTGGAGGACAAGCTCCGCACTCCCTTCCAGCGCTCCGTCTTGCAGCTGTATGAGAACATCCTCCTCTACCAGCGCCTCGAACATACCCTCCAGGTCCCCGGCGCCACCGATTTTCTTGGCGAATTGCTCCAGTTCCAGCAGGCCATGCCGGCCGGCATCGCCGCCGTCCGCGCCAAGGAAGCCGGAGCAGCCCATAGCGAGGCGGAGGCCGCCGGCATGATCGAATCCGGCCGGCGCTATGCCGCCCTGGCCGAAGACACCAATGTCCTCGCCATCCCGCCCGATTCCGCGGCGGAAGGCGCCACTTGGAAGACCACGGGCCAAGCCCTCCTCGAATCCTTTGCCACCGGCGGGGTCGACTCGAATGTCCTCGGCTATGCCGGCCTCGGTTACGCCTGGCGCCAGGGGCGCTCGGATCAGTTCAACACCATCCTGGGCCTCTATCATGACGAGTTGGCCAAGCATGAGCCGGCCGCGATCAAGAAAACGGCGGCCGAAGTCCGCTTTAACGCGGCGGAGCCGTTCTACACGAGCTTGGTCCTGTACGTGACCGCTTTCCTTATCGCCGTCTTTTCCTGGCTGAAATGGCCGGATGCCCTCGGGCGCTCCGCCTTCTGGCTCGTGGTGGTCGCCTGGGCGCTGGCGACGGCCGGCATCGTCGCCCGCATGTGGCTGGAGGGCCGTCCGCCGGTGACCAATCTGTATTCGTCGGCGCTCTTCATTGGCTGGGGCGCCGTCGCCCTCTGTCTTGTATTGGAAATGATTTACCGCAACGGCATTGGCTCGGTCGCCGCCGGGCTGATCGGCTTCGGCACCCTGATCATCGCCCAGCACCTGGCCCTCAGCGGGGACACGCTGGAAATGATGCGGGCGGTTCTCGATTCCAACTTCTGGCTCGCGACCCATGTCGTCGTGGTCACGACCGGCTACGCCTCCACCTTTCTCGCCGGCTTCCTCGCCCTGATCTATATCGTGCGCGGGGTCTTCACCCGCTCCCTCGACCAAGCCACGGCCGATGCGCTCGCGCGCATGGTCTATGGGATCGTCTGCTTTGCGACCCTCTTCAGTTTCGTCGGCACGGTGCTCGGCGGCATCTGGGCGGACCAGTCCTGGGGCCGCTTCTGGGGCTGGGATCCGAAGGAGAACGGCGCCCTCATGATCGTGGTGTGGAACGCGCTCATCCTCCATTGCCGCTGGGGCGGCTTTGTCCGCGCCCGCGGGCTCATGTGCCTGGCCGTCTTTGGGAATATCGTGACCAGTTGGAGCTGGTTCGGGACCAACATGCTCGGCATCGGTCTGCACAGCTATGGCTTCACCGAAGCGGCATTCTGGGGCCTTTCGATCTTCGTCGTGACGCAGCTGGGCCTGATCGCCCTGGCCAATCTGCCCCTGGCCAAGTGGCGGAGCTTTCAGCCCAAGCTCGGATAGGCCGGCCCTCGGGGGGCGGGCAATCCCGCCGTTACCTGCTATTCTGCATCGATTTCCGTTTTTTAGGCAGACGGTGATTGAGCGGGGGAAGCCGATGGGCGGCCCCGGCCGAGGCGGCGCAATTTGTGGAACCTCCGGCAAAATAGCGCGTCAGGCAGCAGCGCAGTCCCCCTTGCTGCCCCTCTGGGTTTGCTGTGATGCTCCTTCCCGCTCCGACCCTCAGCTTCCCTCTGCCCCAGAGCGCCGTCTCTTTGTTATGAATATCCGCTCGTTCTCGCGCCTCCGCGTCCTCTTGGGATGCGTCGTCCCGGTGATGTTCGCCCCGATTATGTCCGCCGCGGCAGGTGCCTACGAAGGCGACGCCTGGAAACCGCTCGATGCCGCGCAGGAAGTCGCGGCCGCGGCCAAAATCGATCTGGCCCACTACCCGGACTGCGATACGGCGATTGTGGACCAACGGAACCTGACGGTCGTCCACCCGGACGGCACGGCCGACAGCCAGGAGGAGAAGTTCACCAAGGTCCTGACGGAAAAGGGCCGGCGCAGCCAAAACATCGTGCGGCTGCGAATGTACGTCCCCTACTCGACCGTCTCGGTCGTCGCGCTCGAGGTCATTTCTCCGACCGGCACCGTCCGGCCCGTCGACATCGCGGCCAACTCCAAGGAGGGGACCGACGACAGCCTGATGCGGTGGAATATTTACGACCCGGCCGCCCGGGTTCTGCGGGTCAATATCCCCAATCTCAAGGTGGGCGACATGGTGCATTCCGTGGTGCGAATTCCGCTGGTGAAAGCCATGGTGCCCGGGGAATATTCAGACGCCGTCGATCTGGAGGGCGACAGCTACATCCGTCATCTGCTCTATGAGGTGCGTCTGCCCCCGGGGCGGAAGCTGGCGCGAATTTCGCTGCGCCATGAGGTCGGGCACACGGTGGTCGCCTCGGTGACCCCGGAGGGCGACGGCCTCGTCTACCGCTGGGAGGCAAACCGGGTTCCGCGCATGTTCCGGGAGCCCGCCATGCCGCCTTACCTCGAGGTTCTGCAGCGCGTGGAATTCAGCACGGCCTCGGACTGGGCGACCTATTCGAAGTGGTACTGGAACCTGAGCCAGCCGCACCTCGAGGCGATCACGCCGGAAATGAAAGCCCGGGTGGCGGCGCTGACCGCCGGAGCCACCACCGATCTGGCGAAGGTCCGGGCCCTCTTCTTCTATGTGTCCAAATCCGTCCGCTACATGGGCGTCACGCTGGAGAAGGACCGGCCCGGGGCCGAGCCGCACGACGTCAACATCACCTTCGAGCGGAAATACGGGGTCTGCCGCGACAAGGCGGCCTTGCTCGTCTCGCTGCTGCGGGCGGCCCATCTGCCGGCGTACCCGGTCTTGATCAGCGTGGGTTGGAAAAAGGATCCGACCGTGCCCAACGCCTGGTTCGGTCACGCCATCGTCGCCGTCGAACTGACGCCCGGCGATTACACCCTGATGGATCCGACTGACGAGAACACGCGCGAGTTGCTGCCGTCCTATGACACGGACCAGAGCTATCTGGTCTGCCGCCCCGAGGGCGAAACCCTCCGGGTCAGCCCGATTTACCCGGCCGACCAGAACCGCCTGCGGATTGCCACCGCCGCGACCCTGAGCGGCGCCGGCCGCCTCGAGGCCAAATCCGAGCTGCGGTTTGACGGGGTGAATGACGACATCTTCCGCGGGCTCTTTGCCAAAATGAAGCCGGATGACCGCCGGCGCTTTTTCGAGCGGGCTCTGCAGGTGACGATTCCAGGGGCGAAACTCACGCAGTTGACGATCACCCCCGCGAACATGCTCGAGGTCGCGACACCCCTGCGGGTCGAGTTCGCCTTTTCCTCCGAAGGCATGAGCGCCTCCGGCCAGGACAAGGCGGTCGTGAGCCTGCCCTGGATGGGCCAGAGCCTGGGGGTGGTGAACTTCATCCTCCGGAGCACCACCCTGGCGCGGCGGAAATACCCGCTGAAGACCTTCTTTGCCTGCGGGATCGAGGAGAATCTCACCCTCACGTTGGATGGCCATTTCACCGGGGCGATCTCGATCCCCTCTTCCTCCCCGGTGGAGGACGCCGGGCTCGCCTACCGGCGCCAGCTGAACTTTGCCGATCACACCCTCACGGCCTCCAAAGTGCTGGATCTCAAGGCGGTGGAATTCAGTCCGCGGCAATATCTGGAGTTGAAGCAGATCATGAAGGGCCTGGCCTACGATGACCGCAAAACCCTGATCGCGACGACCCAGTCCGAGGCCGCGGTCCCGGCCGTGGCGGCGCCCGCGGCGGCGGCCCCCGCTCCGGTCACGACCAACGCCGAGATGCTGCTCAGCGACACCCAGCTGACGGTCCAGGACGCCCATACCGCTTTCACGCGGACCCGTTATGTGAAAAAGATCCTGAACTACGCCGGCAAGATCAAGGAGGCCGAACTTAAGATCCCCTACAATCCCGCCACCCAGGACGTGACGCTCGTCCGCGCGGTCGTGACCTCCCCGGCCGGCCGCCGCCAGGAGGTGACGAAGGACGAGCTCAATGTGATGGATGCCGACTGGAACTCTGGCGCCAAGCGCTACACCGGGGGCAAGATTCTCGTCGCCAACCTGCCCGGGATCGACGTCGGCTCGGTCATCGAGGAGGAGTATACGGTCACGACCCACGACATGCCGTCCCTGTCCGGCCTGGTGGTTTTCCAGCGGGAGGACCAGCTGGATGAGAAATCGCTGACCATCACCGCCCCCGTCGGCCTCGACGTGCACAGCCGGGTATTCGGCGCGCCGTCGGTGGTGAAGTCCGAATCCGGCACCGCCGCCGGGGCCCGCCACCAAACCTGGCGGGCTGGCAAAGTGCCGGCGCGCCCCGATGAGCCTCAGCTGCCGCCCTCGTGGACCTTCGAGCCCAGTGTGGCCTATTTCATCGGCGATCCGACCGCCTATTACCGGGAGTTAAACCGCGCCCTGCTCGACCATGCGGGCCGGGGCACCCAGGCGGCCGCCCTGGCCCGCCGCCTCACCGCCGCGACCACCTCCGCGCCGGACGCGGTCCGGGCCATTCGCGATTATGTGGTGAAGAGCATCCGGCCAGCCGGCCCCGGATTCAGGGAGTTGCCCCTGCGGGAACTCTCCGATGCCGACACCACCCTGGCGGACGGCTACGGCCATCAGGCGGACCGGGCGATCCTGCTTCACGCCATGCTGACGGCGGCGGGCTTCTCGCCCGACTTCGTCCTGGCCTCCAACCTCCCGCCCGTCGCGGGCATTGCCGAAGTCGCCGCGACCTTCCCCATGCCCAACGTCTTCCCGGCCCCTTTGGTCCGGGTCGTGGTCTTGGGCGAAACCTATTACCTCAATGACACGGACGAATACGCCCATCTCGGCACCACCCCCCACGACGACCGTCTCGGCATCGTCCTCGCCCAAGCCGCCCCGATGACCATCGCCGCGGCCCCCGACTGCCGCAGCGGTGTGGCTTCGACCTATGCGCTGAGCGTGGCCGACAATGGCAAGACCCGCATCACCGTCCGGCACCAATACTTCGGATCCTACTATAATCAAAGAAACAAGTATTTCTCGGAGCTGACGCCCGAGGAACGGCGGCGCTACCTGCAAGCGGTCGTGACCGGCATCGCTCAGGGCGCCCGCCCGATCGGCGGCCTCACGACGAATTTCGACGTCTATCCCGGGTCCGAGCAATACGCAGTCGAGGTCGACCAGTACGCCGTGATCGACGGTAAATTCCTCTATCTGAACCTGCCTTTCGGGTCGCCGGAGTTCAGGCCCCGGCCCGATCTGCGGACCCTCCCGATCCTCCTTCCTCGCAACTACAGCCAGGATGCCCGGGTCGAAGTCGACCTCCCGGCCGGTTATCGCCAGGTCGACATCGCCCCCCGCACCGAGACTTTTGCCGAGCCCAACGGCTCCGGCTCGACGCGGATCACGACGACGAACGTCAACGGCAAGTTCACCATCGCCTATCACTCCGAGTTCGCCACCGCCCTGCTCCCGGCCGCCGACTATCCGGCGCTGCTGGAAATCGAATCGGCTCTGAAAAACAAGGCGGGCAAGATCCTTCTGCTCGAACGGGGCGATCCGAACGGGACGGCCGCCGCCGCCTTTCCCGGCGTGGCCAGCAGCGCAGCCGCGCCGCGCTGAGGGCGCATGAGCGCATAAATGCCCGCCGTAACGTCAGTTACGGTCGCAGTTCCATTTGCCGATCGAACGCAGCGTTTACGTTTTTTAAATACTTCGCGCGCCTATTTTAATTAGGGCGTGCCGGCTGGCTCGCTTAAGCTTTGGAGCTATGAATACCGCTCCATCGCTTCGACCTGCCGTCGCATTCTCGGCGGCGCTGGCGGTACTGATGCTCGGCGTCGTCTGGGCGGTGCTTTTCGATCCGCACCTTCATGGAGACGGCATTTCCCGGATTGATTGGCCTGCTATCTCGCCCGCCGGAGGGAAACTGTGAACCGATAATCGTTTCGAACCGAGCGGCAGTTTCTCCTGGGCGTTTTTTATTTACCACCGCCGGTCAACGCCGAACCGGATGCGGTGCTGACGCCAGGGAGGTAACGTCACCGTCACGAAGCACTTCCATCCGAGACTTTTGCTCCGCCACCTCATCCTGAATTCTCAACGAAAACCGTTCATGCATAGACCAACAGCCAACATCGCAGCATTCCTGGCAATCTTAGCAATTAGTCTGGGCTTTGGGACCCGAGCCTATGCTCAGGGGTCGGACGACAGCCGCCGGATCGAGCAGCTCACCACGGAGGTCGCGGAGCTGAAGGCCATGGTTCTGCAACTCCAGAAACAAGTGGCCGAAAGTGCCCCGTCAGCGGCGCCATCTCCTTCGAAACCGCCTCTCTCCTCCGCCGTGACGCAGGTAGTCGGTGTTGCGCCCGCCGCGCCGCCCTCGCCCGCCATCCCACCTCCCGTTGCGGCAGCGGCCGGCAGCTCGGCTGGGGCCGAGGTGCCCAATCCGGCACCGGTGCCAAGCAAAAGCATCGCCGATCGTTTGCTGGATGGCTTCACCATCAACGGCATTCTCGACACCTATTACGAATACAACACCAACGAGCCGATCGGACGGGTGAATTACCTCCGGGCCTATGACGTTAGCAGCAACAATTTCAGCCTCAATCAAGCGGACCTGATGTTGGAAAGCGCGCCCGATTCTTCCAAG
>Ga0302319_10016542_pt1 | contig 13589 bp, 8 predicted proteins | sample Bog_T0_2_FD_203319 | JGI IMG/M metagenome (GOLD analysis project Ga0302319, IMG submission 203319) | Peat permafrost microbial communities from Stordalen Mire near Abisko, Sweden - Bog_T0_2 | ecosystem: Environmental > Terrestrial > Soil > Wetlands > Peat | place: Sweden: Abisko, Stordalen Mire...
ACGGCGCGCATGCCGTTTTCCAATGACAGCGGATTTCACACAAGGCTGGCCGAGCAAGCCAGCTTTTTGCCGATGCGCGGGCTGCAGGACGCCGAAGCCTGGCTAAAGCGTCTGGACGCCGCTCCCGGCTATTACCAGGCCAACCTCGACAATATCCGGCGCGGCCTGTCGAGCGGCTTTCTGCAGCCGCGCCCAGTGGCGGAATTGATCGCCCGACAGGCCCGTGAGCAAGCCGACCGATCGGTCGATAACGATCCGTTGCTGGCGCCGCTCAATCGATTGCCTATTTCGGTGTCAGCGGAGCAGGCGGCGGAGCTGCGGGCGCGGGCACGCCGCCTGATCGCCGAGCGGCTGCGCCCGGCCCAGTTTGCCTTCGCCGATCTGATGGAAAAGGAGTATCTGCCGGCGGCGCGCGAACAGCTTGGCGCCAGAATGCAACCCGATGGACAGGCCTATTACCGTTGGCTGGTGGCGCATCACACCACCACCGACCTGGATCCCGACCAGGTTCACGCCTTGGGTCTGCACGAAGTGGCCCGCATCCGCGCCGAGATGGAAAAGCAGATCAGGAGCAGCGGCTTCCAGGAAGATTTTCCCAGTTTTCTGGCCTTCCTGCGCAGTGACCCGCGCTTTTATGTCGACGATCGGCAAAAGCTGCTGGAAAAAGTGTCGGAGATCGCCAAACGCATCGACGACCAGCTGCCGGGTCACTTCGGCCGTTTGCCGCGCCTGACCTACGGCGTTCGCCCGGTGCCCGCCGAAATCGAGGAAAATTATACTTCCGGTCGCTATTTCGAAGGATCGCCGGCGCGGGGAATCGCCGGCGGTTTGATGATCAATACCAGCCATCTCGATCAGCGTCCGCTGTTTGAAATGCCGGCGCTGGCCCTACATGAGGGCGTTCCGGGTCATCATCTGCAGATTGCCCTGGCGCAGGAATTGACCGACCTGCCGGCTTTTCGCCGCCATGCCTATGTCACGGCTTTCGTCGAAGGTTGGGGCCTTTATGCCGAACAGCTGGGGACCGAGATGGGGATCTATCGCGACCCCTACGAAGTTTTCGGCCAGCTCAGCTTCGAGATGTGGCGCGCCTGCCGGCTGGTCGCCGACACCGGTCTGCATTGGCTGGGCTGGAGCCGTGACCAGGCCACTGCCTGCTTTACCGAGAACACGGCGCTATCGCCCGCCAACATTGAGAGCGAGGTGCTGCGCTATATTTCCTGGCCCGGTCAGGCGTTGGCCTACAAGATCGGTGAACTGAAGATCGTCGAATTGCGACGCCGCGCCGAGCAACAGCTGGGCAACCGCTTCGATGAGCGCACCTTCCATGATGAAGTGCTGCTGGCCGGCCCGTTGCCGCTCGATCTGCTGGAAGCGCGGGTCGATCGCTGGTTGCGGACGCAACGCCCCTGAAAGCGGACGAAATCGACCCGGGAAGATGTTTCCTTTTCGGCACGTTTTGTCATAATCGACCGCGGTGTAACCCCCTGCCCGCCAGGAAGCCGCATGGAAGTGAGCGCTCTCGACTGGCTGCGCCTCTATCGCAGCGAGAATGTCGGTCCAGCCAGTTTTTTCCGGCTGATCGAGCGTTACGGCACACCGGTTGCAGCGCTGGAAGCCCTGCCCGGATTGGCGCGGCGCGGCGGCAAAGCGCGTATCAAAATTGCCAGCCGCACTGACGCCGAGAAGGAACTGGCGGCGCTCGACCGATTGGGCGCCAAGCTGCTGCTGGCCAGCGATCCCGACTTCCCGATCGCGCTGCGGGTCCTGGAGATCGTCCCCCTGATCACGCTGTTGGGCAATCGAGCGCTGCTGCACCGCCCTGCCATCGCCATCGTCGGTGCGCGCGATGCCTCGCTGGCCGGCTGCCGGATAGCCCGGCAATTGGCTGTCGACCTTGGGCTGGCGGGCTTCTGCGTGGTATCAGGGCTGGCGCGCGGCATCGACGCCGCCGCCCATCAGGGTGGTCTGGCCGGCGGCACCCTGGCCGTACTGGCGGGTGGCGTCGATGTGATCTACCCGGCGACCCATGAAGCGCTCTATCACCGTATCGTCGAGCAAGGACTGGTGGTGGCGGAATTGCCGCCCGGCACCCAGCCGCAAGCCCAGCATTTTCCGCGCCGCAACCGGCTGATCGCAGCGCTGGCGCAAGGCGTGGTGGTGGTCGAAGCGCGCCTTCGTTCCGGATCCCTGATCACGGCGCGCTGCGCCCTCGACCAGGGACGCGATCTGTTTGCAGTGCCGGGGTCACCGCTCGAGCCCCGCTCGGCAGGCCCCAACAACCTCATCAAGCAAGGCGCCATGCTGGTCGAATCGGCGATCGACGTGATCGACGCCCTGGGTCTGGCGCCGCCCCCGCGGGCTGTCCTTGCGCCGCCGCCGCCACCACCGGTGAGCGAAAAAGCCCTGCCGGCGGCGCACGAAAAGGTGGCCTCGATGTTGAGTGTCACGGCGGTGACGGTTGACGAAATCCTCCGTCAATGCCAATTCTCTGCTGCGACCCTGTCTCTGGTGCTGTTGGAGCTGGAGCTGGCGGGGCGCCTGCGGCGACATTCCGACCATCGCATCTCGCTCCGAACCGAAAGCCTAAGTCCTTGATCCAACTGGCGGAAAAAGAGATCGCATGAAAGTCGTCGTCGTTGAATCCCCGGCCAAGGCCAAGACCATCAACAAATATCTCGGCAGCGACTATCATGTGCTGGCCAGCTATGGCCACATCCGTGACCTGCCGGCCAAGGACGGCTCGGTGCGGCCGGACGACGATTTCGCGATGGACTGGGCCACCGATGCGAAATCGGAAAAACACATCAAGGATATCGCCGCGGCGATGAAGGGCGCCGACCAACTGATCCTCGCCACCGACCCCGACCGCGAGGGCGAAGCAATCTCCTGGCATGTGCGCCGCGTGCTGGAGGAACGCAAATTATTGCGCGGCATCGACGTAAAGCGTGTCGTCTTCAACGAGATCACCAAGAGCGCGGTGCTCGACGCCATGGCGGCGCCGCGCGATCTCGATCAGGAACTGGTCGACGCCTATCTGGCGCGGCGCGCACTCGACTATTTGGTGGGCTTCACCTTGTCGCCGGTGCTGTGGCGAAAACTGCCCGGCAGCCGGTCGGCCGGGCGTGTGCAGTCGGTGGCGCTGCGGCTGATCTGTGAGCGCGAAGCCGAGATTGAAATCCATGTCGCCCGCGAATATTGGACTTTGGAAGTCGATCTGCTGACCAAGGCGGCGGCCAAATTTACCGCCCATCTGGTGCGCCTCGATGGCGCCAAACTGGAAAAATACGACATCGGCGATCAGGCGGCGGCCGAAGACGCTGAAGCCAAATTGAAGGCGGCCGCCTACCATGTCGACCACATCGAGCGCAAGCAAAGCAAACGCCATCCCTTCCCGCCTTTCACCACCTCGACCCTGCAGCAGGAAGCGTCGCGCAAACTCTATTTTACCTCCAGCCAGACCATGCGCACGGCGCAGAAACTGTATGAAGGGGTCGATATCGGCGGAGAAACGGTTGGTTTGATCACCTATATGCGCACCGACGGGGTGCAGATGGCGGCCGAAGCGATCGGCGCTGCCCGCGCCCTGATCGATCAGGACTATGGCGCCGCCTATTTGCCGGCGGCACCTAGACTCTACAAGACCAAGGTGAAAAACGCGCAGGAAGCCCATGAGGCGATCCGCCCCACCGATCTGTTCAAGAAACCGCAACAGGTTGCCGCCTTCCTCGACCGCGACCAGCAGAGGCTCTATGAGCTGATCTGGCGGCGCACGGTGGCCAGCCAGATGGCCAGCGCGGTGCTCGATCAGGTGGCGGTGAGCATCGACTCGGCTGACGCCAGGATCGGTTTGCGCGCCACCGGTTCGGTGGTGAAATTCGACGGATTCCTCACTCTCTACAAGGAGGATCGCGACGACAGCGCCGAAGACCCGGCGACGGAAGACACTCAGGGACGGCTGCTGCCGCCGATGCAGGAAGGCGAGGCGCTGGGCACCGAAAAGGTTCGCCGCCTGCAGCATTTCACCCAGCCGCCGCCGCGCTTCACCGAAGCCAGCCTGGTCAAGACGCTGGAGGAACTCGGCATCGGCCGACCCTCGACCTATGCCTCGATCATTTCGGTTCTGCAGGAACGCGACTATGTCCGGCTCGATCAGCGCCGCTTCATCCCGGAAGATCGCGGTCGCGTGGTCACCGCGTTCCTGGAGAATTTCTTCAGCCGCTATGTTCAATACAATTTTACTGCCGAACTGGAAAATCAGCTCGATGAGGTCTCCGGCGGCCGCATGGACTGGAAGGCGGTGTTGCGCAATTTCTGGAAGGAGTTCTCCGAGGCGGTCGCCGGTACCACGGATCTGCGGGTGGCCGAAGTGTTGGACACGTTGGATCGCGTGCTGGGGCCACATTTTTTCCCGGTGCGCACGGACGGCCAGGATGCAAGGCTGTGCCCGACCTGCAATGAAGGAAGGCTTGGCCTGCGCCTGGGAAAATTCGGCGCCTTCATCGGCTGCTCCAATTATCCGGAATGCCGCTTCACCCGGCAGCTGACCGTCGCCGGCGACAGCGCTGCGCCGGAAGGCGGCGGCGACGGCCCTCGCGCGCTCGGCCTTGACCCGCAGAGCGGCCTGCCGGTGGTCACCAAGAAGGGCCCTTATGGCCATTACGTGCAGCTGGGCAATGGCGAGGACAAAAGCACCAAGCCCAAGCGTGTCAGTTTGCCGCCCGGCATGGATCCGGCCGGGCTCGATCTCGGCCGCGCCCTCAAGCTGTTGTCGCTGCCACGGCCGATCGGCAATCATCCGGAAACCGGACAGGAAATCACCGCCGGTATCGGTCGTTTCGGTCCCTATCTAAAATATGGCGATATTTACAAATCGCTGCCGAAAGGCGACGACGTGCTCGACATCGGCATGAACCGAGCCGTCGAACTGCTGGCCGGCGCCACCGCCCGCACCCGCGCCCCGGCCCGCAGCCTGGGCGCCCATCCCAAGGACGGCAAGCCGGTCACGCTGGGCAGCGGCCGCTTCGGTCCCTATGTCAACCATGCCGGCGTTTATGCCAATTTGCCAAAAGGCGAAACCGACGTCACTCTGGAACAGGCCCTGGCCCTGCTCGCCGCCAAAAGCGGCAAGGGTGGCAAGGGTGGCAAAACTGCGACCGCCGGCAAAAAGCCGGCCAAGGCGACGGCCGCCAAGCCGACGACTCGAAAGAAGGCGTGAACCTTCAGGGCGCCAGAAGAATGCGAAAGGTTGCTGGCACCGCGGCAGGCCGTTCGCCCCCTTGCTATGCGCGCAGACGGCCGGTCAAACCGAGACGACGGTCATGGTTGTGGACATTCCCTGACGCAAAAGTTAGCGTTTTTCCAAACCAAGCCAGACCAAAAGTCACCGGACCTTTCGACAGGAGTTTCAAATGCGCCTTGCCGCCGCATTGTTTGCCCTTGCGTTTTCCGCAGTGTTTGCGCCTGTTCTGGCGGCCACGACAGCGGACTACCATATTACCAAGACCGTTGTCCTCGGCGCGCCGGACGGGTGGGATTACCTGGTCTTCGATCCGGTCCTGAACCGCGTCTATGTTTCGCATCGCGACAAGGTCACGGTGGTCGACGCGACCAGCGGTACCATTGTCGGTACCATTGACATAGGCGGGTCGACGCACGGAATCGCCTCGGTTCACGCCGAGGGCAAAGGATATACGGATGATGGCAAGGCCGGCGTGGCCGTAGTGTTCGATCTCCAGACTCTTAAAGTTCTGAATCGCATCAAGGCCGAGCCGGATGCCGACGGCATCGTCTTTGATCAGACGAGCGGGCATGTCCTGGTCATCGATGGCGATTCCGGTAAAGTCACGGTCATCGATCCGAAAACGGACACTGTTGTGGCTACCATTGACGGCGGTGGTGGGCTGGAGTTCGGTGTTTCCGGTGAAAACGGCAAATTCTATGTCGACGGCGCCGACAAGAACGAGATCGTTCGAATGGATTTGACAAAGAATATGGCCGACGCCCATTGGCCGATGCCGGGCTGTACGAAACCTCATGGACTGGCCATAGACCGCGCCCATATGGTGCTGTTTGCCAGCTGTGCCAACAAGGTGATGGCGATTGTCAGCGCCGTGACCGGCACGATGATCACGACGCTGCCGATTGGTGACGGCACCGATTTCGCCGAGTTCGATTCGACTCGCGGCTTGGCGTTCAGTTCCAACCGCGACGGTACGCTGTCTATCATCGCGGAAAAGTCGCCTTCCGACTTCGAAGCGCTGCCAGCCGCGACAACCGCGTTCGGAGCCCGCACAATGGCGCTCGACTCCAAGTCGGGGCGCATCTTTCTGATCACCGGAGACTATACGATTAATGAAGCCGCGACCGACAACCGGAGCAAGTACAAGGTCAATCCGGGTTCGGCCAAGCTCCTCTTCGTCGATCCGGTGCCCTAAGATGGAGGGGGCGTTGCTTCAGGTGGACAAGCGCGTCAGCAAGGTGCCGGCGGTGACGCTGGCTTTCTGGGTCGCCAAGATTGCGGCAACGACATTGGGTGAAACCGGCGGCGATGCCGTTTCGATGTCGTTAAACTTTGGCTATCTTGCCGCGACGGGAATATTCGCCCTACTCTTCTTCGGAGCGCTCGCCCTGCAGGTCACCAGAAGCAGCTACCAACCTGCCTGCTATTGGTTCGTCATTGTCGCCACAACAACCGTGGGAACGACGATATCCGACTTCCTCGACCGTACGGCCGGGCTCGGTTACCCGCTGACCTCCCTCATTCTGCTCTCTGCTTTGGTCCTGTGCCTGGCCACCTGGCGATTCACTACGGGGAGTGTGTCGGTCACAAACATTTCCGACCGGAAGTCGGAGATCTTCTATTGGACGACAATTCTTGTGTCCAACACCCTCGGAACGGCACTCGGCGACTTTCTTGCCGATTCTGAGAAATTTGGATTTGCCGGCGGCGCGTTGGTGTTTGGCGGAATGATCGCGGTTATTGCCATGCTCTATTTCACGACAAGGATATCCCACACGATCTTGTTTTGGGCGGCTTTCGTCCTGACCAGACCGCTTGGCGCGACCTTGGGAGATATTCTGACCAAACCTCAGGAAAACGGAGGACTCAATCTTGACCGCATCGAGTCGTCAATCGCGCTTGCCATTTTCATGGCCGCCTGCATCTTACTGACGAATTTACGCAAGCCGGCAGCGGCAGGAACGGCTACGCATTAGCCGGAAATTTGCTACGGATGGGAGAGGCAGCATGATCGGCGGGTTGCGAAAGCTGGGTCGCCTGGTCTGGCTGGCGGTGGCGCTCGCGCCGGTCCTCGCGGTGGCGGAGACGGCCGACAGCACCTTCACCTACAGCATTCTTAAGGAGGGCGAGCCGATCGGCAAGGAGACCTATCAGTTCACGCGCGACGGCGATCAAATCGGTGTGCAGCTTACCGTCGATTCCTCGGTGCATATTCTGTTCCTCGATTTCCGTTATCACCATCGGCGCACGGAAAGCTGGAGCGGCGAAAGACTCGATGCCCTGATCGCCGACACTGACGATGACGGCACCAAGCATCATCTTGAAGCCAGGTCCGATGGCCAAGGCGGATTGACCTTGTCAAGCGACGGCAAGAAACAGCCGATTCCGGCCGGTGCCTTCCCGCTGTCGATGTGGCGTCGCAGTCTGCTGGGTCACACCACGCTGTTCGCGGTCGAGTCGGACGACGGTTTTTTTGATGTCGCCTTCAAGGATCTTGGCGCCGATCCACTGATCATCGGCGGCAAGCGAGTCGCGTGTGAGCATTTCGCCATGACCGGCGACGTCGACCGCGATCTGTGGTACGACACCGACGGCATGCTGGCCAAGGTCACGTTCCGTCGCCGCGGCTTTGGCATCAGCATCGTCAGAGACCCATAAGGGTCGGCCAGGCATGAAGAAGCCAAGCAAACCGGTTCCCCTGCCAACCCGCCAGCAGCTTGCCGATTTCATCCGCGAACAGCCCGGCACGGTCGGCAAGCGCGAGATCGCCCGCGCCTTCCGCCTGACCGCCATACACCGGCCATGGCTCCGCCAGATGCTGAAAGAGCTGGAACATTCGGGCAGCGTCGAACGCGCAGCGGGGCGCCGCCTGGCCGGAACCGGCGCCCTGCCCGACGCCACCATCATCTTGGTGACCGGCACCGACACCGACGGCGAATTGCTCGCCAGGCCGTTGGTGTGGGACGAAGCCGGCGCGCCGCCGCGCATTCAGGTGGTGCCCGCCAAAGCCAACGAGACGCCGCTCGGCGTCGGCGACCGCGCCTTGGCCAAGATGCGACGGTTGCGCGAAGGACTTTACGAGGCCCGCGTGTTGCGCCGCCTGACGGTCGGGCCGGCTCGTGTACTCGGCGTCTTGCGGCGCGTCGCCGATCAGGGATTGTGCCTGCAACCCACCGATCGCCGGCAAAAATCCGATTATGCGGTGGCGATCGGCGATACTTTGGGTGCCGGGCCCGGCGAGTTGGTGCTGTGCGAGCCTCTGCCGAGCGCGCCGCGACCGCTCGGGCTGAAGCCGGTCAAGGTGGTCGAGCGGCTGGGCAGCATGGCCGATCCAGGCGCCATCAGCCGGGTGGCGATCCACAGCCACGACATTCCGGACGTCTTCCCGGACGACGCGCTCAGCCAGGCCGCGCAAGCCGTTGCCGCGCCGTTGGCGGCGCGTACCGATCTCCGGTCGGTGCCGCTGATCACCATCGATGGCGAGGACGCGCGCGATTTCGACGATGCAGTGTGGGCGGAAGCGACTGGCGAGGGCTGGCGCATTCTGGTGGCGATCGCCGACGTCGCCTGGTATGTCCGGCCAGGCGATGCTCTCGACAAGGAAGCGTTCAAACGCGGCAATTCGGTCTATTTCCCCGACCATGTGGTGCCGATGCTGCCGGAGGCACTGTCGAACGGCTGGTGTTCGCTCAAGCCGGATGAAGACCGCCCCTGCCTGGCGGTGGAGATGCGCCTGGATTCACAGGGCAACAAGATTTCGCATCGCTTCCTGCGTGGCCTTATGCGATCGGCGGCGCGCGCCACTTACCAGGCGGTGCAACAGGCGATTGACGGCCGCGACGAGACTTCGCTGCCGCTGCAGCCGCTCTATGGCGCCTGGGCGGCGCTGGCCAAGGCGCGGGCAAGACGCGGCGCGCTCGAACTCGATTTGCCCGAGCGCAAGGTGATGCTGGGCGACGATGGCCGCATCGAGGCGGTGGTGCCACGGCAGCAGCTGGACAGCCATCGCCTGATCGAAGATTTCATGATCGCCGCCAATGTCGCGGCGGCGGAACAGCTGGAAACCCTGCGCCGGCCCTGCATGTATCGGGTGCATGACGTGCCGACGCCGGAAAAATTGCAAAGCCTGCATGAATTCCTGTCCACGCTCGGCATCGCCTTCGCCAAGGGTCAAGTGCAGACCGCCGCCAATTTCAACCGCATTCTTTCCGTCGCCAAGACCATGCCGGAAGGGCCGCTGATCAATGAGGTGATTCTGCGCAGCCAGGCACAGGCCGTCTATAGCCCGGACAATCTCGGCCATTTTGGGCTGGCGCTTCCCCGCTATGCGCATTTCACCTCGCCGATCCGGCGTTATGCCGACCTGCTGGTGCATCGTGCCCTGATCGACGGGCTGGCGCTCGGCGAAGGCGGCTTGCCGGCCGAGGGTTGGCGGCGTTTCAAGGAGATCGGCGAGCATATCTCGACCACCGAGCGGCGCGCCGCCGCCGCCGAACGCGACGCCGTCAACCGCTTTACCGCCGCCTTTCTGGCCGACCGCGTCGGTGCACGCTTCGCTGGCCGCGTGAATGGCGTAACCCGCTTCGGCCTGTTCGTTACCTTGACCGATAGCGGCGGCGACGGGCTGGTGCCGATTTCGTCGCTGCCCGACGATTATTACGATCACGACGAAGTTCGCCATCGTCTGGTCGGCAAGCGGCACGGTCAGAGCTTCGCGCTGGGCGACAGCGTCGAGGTGGAACTGAAGGAGGCCAACCCGCTGACCGGCGGGCTGGTATTTCATCTGGCGGCCGGCGGAACGGCGGAAGCCGGCATCTTGGCGTCACAACGGCGGCCGGTCGGGCGCGGCAGCCAGGGCAGGAAGCGACGATGAAAGCCGGCGCAAGGCTGCTTTGCTTGTGCTGGTTGGTCAGTATGAAGTCGATTGCCGCCGCTTCGCCACCGTCCCGTGACACCATCAACGCCGCGCTGCTGGCGATCCGCGACCGCGCACTGGTGGTCTGGCCGTTGCCGGCGATCGCGCTCGAGGGTGTGAAAGGCCTCGCTTCGCTCGATCCGACCCTGGCTTTCAGCACAACCGCCGAGCACCGGCTGGAGGTTGGTTATGGTGGGCACATGTCGACCAGCTATGCGATGCCGCCCGACGACGACGTCGCCGGCTGGTCGCGGCTGATCGATCAGGTGACGCGCGAGGCCGCCCGCCATTCGCGCGCCATCGCCAGCGCCGACCAGGATCTCACCACCGAAGCCGTGATCGACGGCTTTCTCAGCAAGCTCGATATTTTTTCCCATTATGCCGGCCCGCGCGAAGCGCACGAGCGGCAGGGGTCGCGCAACGGTTTCGGTGGCATCGGCGTGCGCTATGACGGCAATCCGGCTGGCATTGTACTGACCGACGTGCTGCCCGAGAGTCCGGCGGCTGCAGCCGGCCTGCGGGTCGGCGATCGCATTACCGCCATCGACGGGGAAAAGCTCGATTCTCATGATCTGCCCTTGGTCGCCATGAAACTGCGCGGTCCCGAGGGCAGTGTCATCCGCCTCAGTGTGTTGGAGTCCCCGAGCGGCACTCTCTCGCAGAAAAGCCTGCGACGTGGACTGGTCGTACCGCCCACCGTTACGCTGTCAATCGATCATGGCATAGGCCTGATCGCGGTCGCCTCCTTTAACCAGAACACCGGAAAAGAGGTGGCCGATGCCGTCCGCAAAGCCAAGGCGGCGATCGGATTCAAGGGTATCCTCCTCGATCTGCGCGGCAATCAGGGCGGCTTGCTGGATCAGGCGGTGATGGTGGCCGACCAGTTCATCGACCATGGCCGCATTCTCGCCACACGCGGCCGTCATCCCGACGCCGTGCAGAGCCAGGACGCCCGGCCCGGCGATGCCGGCGAAGGCGTTGCCCTGGTGGTGCTGATCGACGGCCGCACCGCCTCGGCGGCGGAAATCCTTGCTGCCGATTTGCAAGACATCGGCCATGGCGTGCTGGTCGGCACCAACAGTTTCGGCAAGGGCGCCATTCAAACCGTGGTGGCACTGCCGAATGGCGGCGAGATGACGCTGACCTGGTCGCGCTTCGTCGCTCCCAGCGGCTATGCCTTGCACGGTCTGGGCGTTCTGCCGGCGATCTGTACGGCGGGCGAGGGCAAAGCCACCGATGACCTGAAGCTGGCCGGCGGTCGCGCCGCCCCGCCCGTCCTGTTCGCCGCCTGGCGCGGCGTGGCGGCCGACGACATGCAGCAGCGCTTCAAACTGCGCGCTCATTGTCTTGCCGCCGACCATGGCGGCGATCAGGCGGATGTCGCCATCGCGCGGCATTTGCTCACCGATCGCACCCTGTTCGCCCGCGCTTTGGCGGTCAGCGAAGCCCTCTCCACCCCCGCCTTGGGGCGGGGCGGTACAGCTTTCGAGCAGCGATGAGCTAAACCGGATCGAGCACGACGACAGGGATTTCACGCGCCGTCTTGGCCTGATAGTCGGTGTAGGGCGCGTAGATTGCCACCATCTTGCGCCAAAGATCGGCGCGTTCCTGGCCTTGCGCCACCCGCGCGATCGCAGAACTGCGCTTATCCAGGACCTGTATTTCAACCTTCGGGTTTGCCACCAGATTGAGGTACCAGGCGGGATGATTGGGCGCGCCACCCTTGGATGCCACAATGACATAGGCACCGTTCGCCTCGCCATAGATCAGCGGCAGAAGGGACGGCTTCGCAGTGTGCCGTCCGATCGTTGTCAGAAGCAGCGTGGGAACCGACCCGCCACCGACCGAGGACAAATCGAACAAATGGCCATCCTTGCCATCGGTCGCGAGGTAGCGGCGGGTATGATCCTGCACCCAGCGGGGCTGTTTGGCGGAGATCTCCGGGTCACTCATGAAACCCTCCAGAAATAAGAGTCTTCAGTTCCCAAGTCGGGATCGCACTGTCGGGAACCTGACGATCAAACGGAACGCGGAGCCGACAATCGAAAGGCCGCGCGCCTGTGTCATAGTTGGTCAAACTTCCCCGATCCTCAAGTCCGCAATGAGAACTTCCCGGTCGGCACGGCCGCAGAATGCACGCACCGCTCCCGGTCATTGGGCAGCCGCCTCGCGATGCTTGGCGTCGCTGACCATCTGGCGCACCTCGGCCAGCAGCGCCGGCGCGTCATAGACGATGCCGTCATGGATGGTGTAACGCACACCCCCCTTCCGCACCGGCTTGCGCGTGGCGTCGTCCAGACGAATCGCGCCGGTCCCATAGAGCACCTTGAAATTGGCCAGCGGATTTTCCGGCACGATCACCAGATCGGCGATCTTGCCGGCTTCGACCGAGCCCAGCTTATCCGCCATGCCAAGCAGTTCCGCCCCCGACAGAGTGGCGGCGCGCAACACTTCGAGCGGATGGAAGCCTGCTTCCTGCAACAATTCGAGTTCGCGCACCCAGGCAAATCCGAACAGTTTATAGATATAGCCGGCATCGTCGCCGACTGCGACGCGCCCGCCGGCATTCTTGTAGTCATTGATGAACGACATCCAGATCGCGTAGTTGTTCTTCCAGGCGATTTCGTCGGCAGTGGTCCAGTTATACCAAAAGGCGCCATGCGCCTCGCGGTTGGGTGCATACCAGCGCGCCAGTGTCGGCAAGGTATAGTCGTCGTGCCATTCAGCCCGCATCTCGCGCATCAGGTCGCGGCTGGCTTCATAGATGGTGAAGGTCGGCACGATGGTGAAATCGCGCGCGATCAGGGTGTCTATCACCTGCTTCCAACGATCGCTGCCGCGCGGCGCCGCTTGTGCCCAAAGCCGGCCCGCCTGGCCGAAGCGATCGGATTCGTCGGCATAATTGTACTCGGCCGGATAGTCCTGCACGCGGCGGTCGGTGAACAGTGCCTCGGGCAGGCCATACCAATGCTCCATGCTGGTCAGCCCCCAACCGGAGGTGTCGAGCACATTCATCCGCGTCACCGCCATCTGCGCATGATGGCAGGCGCTGCGAAGATTCTTGATTTTCGCTTCCGCCAGAGCGGCCTGCATGAGATCGGGCGGTGAGCCGACGAATTTGATGCCGTCGGCGCCTTCGGCGGCGATTGCATCGACCCAGCGGCGCGCTTCGGCCGGCGACCGCAAAGCACCCGGCGTGTCGGTATCGACCGGAAATCCGACATAGGCCTTGATCCGCGGGGCGACGATCTGGTGGGCGTCACTGCGGCGGCGCTCGTTCAAGGTCCAGTGCATGCCATTGAACGACCCGGCTTCGCGCACCGTGGTGATGCCGTGGCCCAGCCATAGCTTGTAGACATACTCGGCCGGCGGGACGTCGCCCACTTTGCCCAGCGACGCGTCGGTGATGTGGGCGTGTGCGTTGATGAAGCC
>Ga0302319_10016545_pt1 | contig 13585 bp, 10 predicted proteins | sample Bog_T0_2_FD_203319 | JGI IMG/M metagenome (GOLD analysis project Ga0302319, IMG submission 203319) | Peat permafrost microbial communities from Stordalen Mire near Abisko, Sweden - Bog_T0_2 | ecosystem: Environmental > Terrestrial > Soil > Wetlands > Peat | place: Sweden: Abisko, Stordalen Mire...
TGGCAAATAGAAGCTCGGCAATCGACCTGTCGGTCTGGAAACCCGGCTTTGCACGTGGCCGCACTCCTCGTCCATGTTTGCTTTCATCCATCTCACGCGACGGTAAACCGGCCAACCCATCGTCGCGGGATGCCTCAATTGTGACGAAAGATGACAACGCCGTTGGCGGTCGGAAAAGGCACTTGGTCGAAATGGGGGTCAATCCTGATCTGCTTCAGCATCGGGAGCGACACGATGTTGACGAAATTCGGGGGAGTAGTCTGAAAGGGCTCATTCAGTGTGATGTAGTACAACAGATTAAGATCTTCCACCCGTTTGCGTGCAGCAGCGACGTTTTTTTCGGCGTACCCGAGAGAGGTAAAGTAGCCGCGGACCCCGGTCTCCAGCCGGTGCTTGGCAGCGAAGAAACTCACGGTATTCGCGTTAAGCCAGGGCTCTTCGACGCCGACGATGTTGTACCGGCCAGCGACGGTCGACGTTATCGCGACGATGCCTTCCACTTCACGGTACCGGGTCTGGTCCACATGCGGTTTGGTCAACCATTCGAATTGATCCGGCAGTACACCGGCCCCTCCCAGAACGACGCGATGTACCGCAATAAACTGGAGAGCGCAGAGCGCAAACATCGCGGCAAAAGCCGCCCGGGAGGTAACCGGCGCGCAGATACTCATCACGATGACCGCCAGGAAGACAAGCATCGCGTACATGTAGCGCGCATCTACCGCATCGTTCATCGAAAAGACCAGCAGAAGCAGCCCACACTGGAGCGCGCTCAGGACGGCGGTTGCCCTTACGGGACTCGGAAGAGAGCGCCTACCGGCAGAGGCGAAGCGAACCACGAGCCCCGCCGCCACGACAAGGATCACCACCCATGAAACGTAGGGGGAAAGGAACGACTGCTCCAGTAACTTCAGCCACACGACCAACTTGGTTCCTACCGATGCGCGTGCTCCATACTCCAGCGCGATTTCCCCTGACGACGAATCACGGACATGCCGCCAGACCGCCTTCAAGTTCACCGCGTACCACATGGCCGTGAGCGGAGCGGCCATAACTATGGAGATTACCAGAACGCGCCCGGAACGGCTGTACAATTCGCTCCGCCATCCTTGCAGCAACGGCTTGCGAATCAGGACGAATGCGATGTACAGGCAAGGCAAAAGACAGTAGATCGGAGTGGTCGCTTTAGCCAGAATACCTGCGAGGAGCGCTCCAGCCAGGTGCAGCATAATGCGGGCAGCCGGCCACTCCGAGCATCGGACCATGATCAAAACGGTCCAGGCCACTGCGAGCGCCTGAAGGGGCTCGACGAAAAACTGGTGAGAGAGGCCAACAAACGACTGCGCGGCGGCAGCTATGGAAACCCCAAGGGCAGGGACGGCATAAGACTTCGGAGCGATGGTCCGGCCGATTTGGAAAATCAGGTATAGAGTAACCGCTTGGGTCAGGAGTACCGAGAATAGAAGCGCGCTTTCGATGGAGCCGCCCAGTGCACCGAGCGGCACGAATAACTGTCCCAGCCAGACGATCCCTGGCGGCTTCAAATTCATGCCCGTCAACATGGTTCGGCCCCAATCGACCATGGAGCGCGTCAGGTTGAACCAGAGATCCACGGAAACCTCGCCGTACCAAGCTTGATCCCACGGCCATGGCGTGCGGTCGCGAATAATCCAGAGGATATTCGGAATGAGAGCGGCGCCGATCAAAGAAAGAAGGCAAAGAAGTTCGGTCTTGCCGGAGCGGGACTTGGACGGTGTCTCCGTAGTTTGACAGGCACCGGGGTCCTCGGCTTGTCCCAGGTCATCATCTGGAGTCATGTTTCGGGTTGGTTCGGGCTATCGGTAGGCCCTTAACACTTCATGAGCTTAACACAGCGGTGCGCGTCCCGCCGGAGGTGGAGCGCGTCGTATAGTCTTACGGTTCAATCCGATCATCGGGGCGTGTATGCTAAAATCCTTCGTTTGGACGAGACAGCGGTTCTTAGACGCGCCGCCCGGCGACCTTGCCGCAAAGCCGGGCTAACGTTTTGCTCCTCCCTTATGAGCACCAAGCCTGACATGCGCGAGAGAGAAGCCCGGGACGGAGGAGTCGCCGCTGCCCCCGCGGTATGGGGTCTGCAGGCACTTCGCGAACGGAATGAGCGCACGCGGCGTCTGCAGGCAGTGCAAGCTCCCTCGCGGGCCAATTGGATTCGACGGAATCGCTATTATTATCAGATCCTCAAGAGGCTCTTGAAACACCTCGTCGAGCCGGGAAAGCGCATATTGAACATTCGCTGCGAGACCGGCTTTTTGCTCGAAGCGCTCCAACCCTCTTATGGCGTCGGCGTGGATATTAGTCCGGAGATGATTGCCGCTGCCCGGCGGGAGCATCCGAGGTTCACTTACGTGGAGGCGTTCCCGGAGGACTACACCCCTTCCGAGACCTTCGATTACGTGCTGATCAATAACGTCAATGAGGTGGTGGACGTTCAGATGGCCCTGCACCGTATCCGGCCCGGATGTCAACGGCACACTCGCCTGCTGATCTACAATTACAACCACTTGTGGGAACCTATCCTGCTTCTGGCGCAACGTTTGCATCTCAAGATCCCTCAAGGCGATCAGAACTGGCTCTCGGAAAAGGACCTGACCGGATTGCTGGAGCTGACCGGGTTTGAATGGCTGAAGACTTACCGGACGGCCCTGTTTCCGAAGTATGTCCCGCTGTTGTCGGCCCTGCTGAACCGCTTCGTGGCCAAACTGCCGTTGGTGCAGCGCTTATGCATGGTGGAAGTGCTGGTGGCGAGGCCGATCCCCAAACCCCTCGATCCGGCTACGCTGAAGGTCTCGGTGGTGATCCCTTGCAAGGACGAGCAGGGCAACGTCGAAGACGCCGTGAGACGCATCCCCGAACTCGGCGGAGCCACCGAGATCATTTTTTGCGACGACAAGTCTACGGACGGCACCGAGGACGAGGTTCGCCGCATGCAGGCCATCCACCCCGAGCGGAACATACGGCTGGTGAACGGGCCGGGAATCTGCAAGTCCCGAAATGTATGGACGGGGTTCGAGCATGCCACCGGCGATATTCTGATGATCCTTGATGCGGACCTCACGGTAATGCCGGAGGAATTGCCCTACTTTCTGGATGCCATTGCCCGCGTGGGGGTGGAGTTCGTCAATGGTTCCCGGCTGATTTACCCGGTTCCGAAAACCGCGATGAAGGGCGCCAACATGCTCGGCAACAAGCTCTTCAGCGGAGTCTTTTCTTACCTGTTGGGGCAACGAATCAAGGACACGCTCTGCGGGACGAAGGTGATCTGGCGTTCCGACTGGGAGAGAATCCGGCCCATGATTGGAACCTGGGGGACCATGGACCGCTGGGGCGATTACGACTTACTTTTCGGCGCCGCCAAACTGAATCTCCGGGTGATGGACCAGCCGGTTCACTATCAGGAGAGGATCTATGGCGTCACCAAGATGACAAAGGTCTTCAAGAACGGTTTGATCATGCTGCGAATGTGTATGCATGGTTTCCGGAAGCTCAAGGTCGACTACTAAGCAAGCGATCGCGCCATACGGGCGTTCCAGCCCCCGCTTCAGCCATCGTAGTATCCAGTCAAGATCGAGAGTTCAAATGCGAATATTGGGCAGACACGCGGTGACAAAGCTGCCCCGGGAGAATCGGTGCGCCGTCCGCCGGGGGGGCTTGGTAGAGATGGATCTTGCCGATCAGGTTGGCCTACGGGGCGACTCGAGTCGAAACCGCGTGTTCGATGGTACACGCGATTCCGCGGCAGACGTCCTGCGAGTGGAACAAGTCGGCGTTCTGAGGCGTGGTACGATGTGCTGAAATATGGCACAACGGCGTAAGAAGAGACATCTGCAACCATCGCAAAGGTTGAGCGCGGATGGAATTGCGGCAGCGGCACCCCACGCCGCTCCAAAGTACGACATGGTGAGCCGCCGGGTGCTGTCGTTAAATGCGAGGTTTCCGCTGCTTGTCTTATCCGCATGGCTCGTTCTCTACGCGGCGCGACCGTTCTATCTAGGTATCTATCAGGATGACTGGTGGGCTCTAATAGAGCCGGTCCATGCCACCGCGCCTTTTTCCCTGGATCGTCTCAGCTATTTCGTTGGCCTTACTACAAACTACGGCCCTCGGCCGGTGCTTGGATTTACTGCTTTCATCGTCACCTCTCTGATGGGCAAATCCGTGTTTGGGTTGCAGTGCGCCTCCATCTTTCTCGTTTTGGCCGCGGCTCTCTCTCTCCGCTCGTGGCTTATCCGTCTTTCGGAAGCCTCACCAAAATACACTCTAGCAGCGGACCTCGCCGTGATCTTCTGGCTCGCTCTGCCGTGGATGCTCGGGACTACAGCCTGGCCGATGGTGTCCCATAACTTGGTCGCTCAGATTCTGTTCACCGAGGCTGCCCGCATGCTGCTGGCGGGCAAACCGATCGCAATAGGCGCAATGCTTCGATTCGGGGCGTTATTGCTTGCTTCCTTTTTGACGTATGAGGCATTCTATTTCGCAATCTTCCCGGTTCTCGCATTCTATGTCGCCTATCGACTGGGACCGGGGCGGGACAAACGGACTGTGGGGATTCTCATTCTCATTTCTTTTGCCGCTCAGTCGGTTGCCATTGCGTTTAACCGCTACGTCGCTGGCCGTGGTGCGCCGACCAAGACCTTCTCCCAACACTGGATATTGGGGTTCCTATCCAACGTTCACTCTTTACCGGGCATTCTGGAGAGAAGCGTAGGGAATCAGCTTGTCTGGCGAGCGCTGATTGCATCGTTTGCCGCGTGTGCTCTGATCCCTCTTGTAGCAGCGCTGGTCAAGAGAGCCGCGCAGCCATTATGCCGACGAGTGCTGGGATTACTTGCGTTGAGCCTCATCACGTTTCTCGTCTCAAGCTTCGTCTACTCGCTGGCCGGTTATGGTTTTGCCCCATTTGGAATGGAATCGCGCACCCTGTTTTCAGTTTCCTGGTCATTCACCGTGGCCTTCTTTGCGTTGTTTTGCTGCATTGGCGTGCCTGCCTTGGGTTTTCTCAGATTGGGCTTGGTGGTTTCCGGGTTAGGTCTGATTACGTTTCTTGCGGCAACCCAGCAGCGCCAGGTTAAAGACTGGGCGGAAGTGTGGCAACGGGAACGCCGCATTCTTGCCGTAACGCCGATTGATGAGATTCGCAAATGTCCGCCCGATTCGGCGATCCTCTATATCGGACCCGCTACGTATAGGTCCATTACAGTGTTCGGTGCGACTTGGAGCCTGACTCCCGCCGTATTCTCTCTAAGTCCTCTGAATCAGGGCAGACGGCCGTTTCGAGGCATGACCCAGTTTCACCCGACGGAGGGCTATGTTTGGACGTGGGATGGATCGACCCTCTTGATGGACCTTCCGGGATATTGGATTCAGAAATTTTCGGCAAAGCACTTGTACGTCTGGAGAGTTGAATCCGCGCACCTTGAAGAGGTGCAGCCTGGTTACAGATTGCCCGCTTTGAAATAATGCGATCCGCGATTGGCCGGATGCGGACGGCACAGGTGGGCCTGCTAGCGTTATGGCGAGGAGGACAACGAAGTAATCTCCCCGCGCTTCGGTACCCCCTGTAGCACGGCCCGGAGAAAGTTCTGGGGAATCAGCCCTTTTTCGCACCAGCAAGAGGGGCAGCAAAATGGCGCCCCAGGACGTATATGTGGGAATCGTTAGGGCACTTCTGTTCCGCCTCGCGTCTGAGCGGTTGGATGGTGTGGTCGAGGAAGTGACCGACGGTCGGACCGCTTCCGGGGTCGACAAGGAGGATCCTCCAGCTACCGGCAGTGGCAGCCTCAAGCTCCGGTATGATGGTTTGAAAGGCGGCGGGTAGCGCCTCCTCTTCGTTGTAGCAGGCAACCACCAGGCAGAGCGAAACCTCACCAGCTTATATGCCCTGCCGCTGATCATCGGTGTCCCGCTGGACCCTTTGGGCATTGGCCCTCCACGTAGGCACGCGGCCTTCCTGCTCTCCCCACATCGCAAAATGCAGTAGAGGATTGACGCCGCCCCGCCGCACATCCGGGTACGCGCGCAGGTAATAGCGCGTATCGAAAGTGGGCGATGGGTTTCGTCCCTCGCGGAATCCGAGAAACAAATAGTGCAGGAGCGGAGACCGTTTCCGCTTCATCGGTGGAAACTGGCCGGTGTAGTAGTCCGCGTCGAAATGGTCCAGGAGTTTCTGTTCCTGGCCGCTCCGCCGGAGCCTCCACAAAAGCAGCGCGTTGCGGAAGTGTCCCGGCCAGGAAAGCGGGGAACACGCCCTCCACAAGCGGAGCGCCGCTGAAGGAGGCCCCGACGATCTGGCGGCCAGATCATAACAGAGGCCGGCCGCCACTGTCTCCGGAGTCAAATGACGGTCGAGCGCTTGCCGCTTCTCCCGCAGATCGTCGAATAGTCGTGCGTAGGCATGGCCGCTGTCCGCAATCGACATGTGCTCCTCGGCGTGCCTCCTGGCCGCCTGTGCGGAACGCCGCCACCGGTCCGGGCAGCACGCCAGCAGCCGGATGGCCTCGGCAAAAGCGGCGGCGTCCGCCGGCTCGCAGAGCAGGTCTTCCTCGCCTGGCGGCATCATCTCCGGAATTCCGCCCACGCGGCTGGCAACCACCGGCACACCCATGGCCAGGCTTTCCATAACGATGTTCGGCCGTCCGTCCAGACTGGAGCAAACCACCACCGCATCGCAACAAGGCAGGAAGTCGCGGGTGGAAACGAATCCCAGGAACGTGACGCGCCCGGTCAACCCGCGAGCTGCCACTTCGCTTCGCAGGGCCGGCTCCAGGGGACCGGACCCGCAGACGAGGAACTCGATGGACGGCTGGTCCGCCAGAAGCGCCGCGATCTCCAAAAATACATCCGGCGCCTTTTCTTCGGAAAGCCTGCCAAGGAACGTGGCCACGAACCGGCGGTCGTCCGGCAATCGCGGCTGTCTCGTGCGCCAGTCCAACCTGGGGCGGGGCGAGTACACCACCAGGTCCACACCGTTCGGAATGACAGAGACCTGGTCCTCTTGCGTGCCACGCTCCAGGAGCCACGCCTTCATGCCCGCATGCTCCGTGACGACATGGTCGATCAGGTAGTTATACTTGAAGTAGTCGGCGATGTGGCCATGGGCGTTGAATAACAAGTCCACAACCCCTAACTGGGGGAAGAGTTCCCGCAGGTTCGGCAGCAGCTCGTAGGTGTAGGAGGAGCCCACTTGCCATAAGACGCTAACGCCGTGCTGCTGGATCAGGTAGGTAAGGAACGCCGGCCAGTGCCCCATGTCCAGAAAGTGTGGCAGGTGGTAAATACCGGCCGCGGCATCCTCGAACCAACTCGTGGTATCGCCCTGGATTGTCGCCGTTGGGACGGTTGTATAAACCAAAATATGAAATCCCAGGCCCTTCAACTGCCGGCACAACTGGCTGACAATGGTCGCGCTGCCGCCCATCTTCAGGAACGGCATCGCGAGGAGGATCGTGCGGCGGGACTGCGGCCACCCGGTAACCAGTCCGGCATAACTGAAAGACCGTCTGCCGATCGGCTCCGGAATAAGCGGCGACGCTGTCGCGAGATTCCCAAGCGGAGGATCGGCGGGGCGAGCGAGAATCTCCGGGACTACGCCCATTACGGCTGCCAGGCGGCTTGCGAATCTCACGCGTTGCTCGCCAAGCCCACCAAGCCAGTCGGACCCGATGACGGTGGTGAGAACCGCTTTCCGCACCACGCAAATATGTGGCGCGCTATCCGGCGGCTCCTCACCGGCCGCTCCGGCATCGTCTCCATTGACGGCGATCTGGAAAAGACACTTCTCCAGGTAAGTTGGCGCTAACTCATCGCCTGCCAGCAAGCAGCAGACAAACTCCCCGGATGCCCGAGACAATCCTGCCTTCCACGCCCCGCCGCTATTGTCCGGAACGTCCACCAGTAGCGGAACGAAGCGCGGAGAGACAATGTCCCCTAGAGCCGTCAATCGCCCGGAAGGTCCGCATAGCAACACTTCCACCGAGGGAAAGCTTTGGGCCTCAACTGAACGCAGTGTCCGCTCCAGGGTCTCGCCCGGGTTCTCCAAGGAGACGATGACGCTGACAACGGGCCGAGTGGGGAGCATTGCTCAAGCTACAGTAACAGCAAACGGGGGTTGCCCGCAGCACGGCCGGACTGAAACAGCTATTCGCGCCAGGCATGAGCGGTTGGCGGGCCTTTGGCTGTATTGTACGAATCCACTTAACTCGCGGCGCCTGAACGAGTTGCTGCAAACCGATTGTTAAGCTACCATGTTTCTTCGCGGTGCTCGGGAACGCGGTCGGAACAAATGATGACTACGGGTATTATAGGCGCCACGGGATTCATCGGGTCTTATTTGTGCCACCATGCCGGCGATTCGCAAAGACCCCTGAGGATTCTCACTCGAAGCGCCGCCAAAGTGCCGTCGTCTCTTACGGCCGAAATCCTGCAAGGTGACCTGCTCTCGCGCGCGGACTGCCAACGATTCGCCTGCGGCCTGGAAACGATCTACTACCTGGCCCACACCAATACGCCTCTCAATTCCGACCTGGATCGACCGGCTGACGCGGCCCTGAACCTGGCGCCATTCCTGACTCTGCTGGATGCCGTTCGCCAGCTCCGCGGCAAGCCGCACATCGTTTACTTCAGCAGTGGAGGCGCGGTCTACGCCCCGAGCGGCGCGCACGTGCCGTACCGCGAATGCGACCCCTGCGCACCCGGCTCGTCCTACGGCATTCTCAAACTCGCTGCCGAGCACTACCTGCGGCTGGCGGCGGAACGCGGGGAACTCACTGCCACGGTGCTTCGCGTAGGCAACGCTTACGGAACACTCCTTCCTCAATTCCGCACGCAAGGCCTGATCGGCGTGGCCCTAAACCAACTCTTGCATGACGAACCAGTCCGCCTCTTTGGGAATGCCGGCAACGTGCGCGACTACATTCATCTTCACGATCTCCGGGCCATGACGATGAAGGCATCCACGCCCCGCCGGCCGTTCGACATCGTGAACGTCGGATCGGGACAGGGACACTCGGTGCACGACGTTCTAGCCATCATGCGAGATTGCCATGGCTCGCCATTCCCCATTCGGATGGACGCGGCCCGCGGGCAGTGGCTGACGGATTGGGTGGTCCTGGACAGTTCCTATGCGAAGCATGAGTATGACTGGACTCCGGCCATAAGCCTGCGCGAGGGAATCGCTGCAATGCTCGAGGCCGCGAACGCCGAACTTGGCGCTCAATCGGCTATCGCACCATGAAATGCTCGGTGCTGCTCCCGGTTTACAATGCGGGGGAACCACTGCGCGAGGCCATCGAATCGATCCTCTCGCAGGACGAGCCGGATTTCGAATTCCTGATTATCGAAGACGGCTCCACGGACGGTTCGGCTGCCATGATCCGTTCCTTCGCGCAGACGGACGCCCGAATCCGCGCTATTTTCCACCAGCGGAACGCCGGGCTCGCCGCCACGCTGAATGAAGGACTGCACGAGGCGCGTTGCGACTTCGTGGCACGGATGGATCAGGATGACGTGGCTTTGCCGAACCGGCTCTCGACGCAGATTCGTTTTCTGCGAACGCGCCCGCAGGTGGCAGTGGCCGGCTCTTTCGTTTACCACATGGGCCGCACTCCTCAATTGGATCGACTGGTGCGCCTGCCCGTTGAACATGAGGGCATCGCCGGCACACTGCCGAGAAACAACTGCCTGTACCACCCCTCCGTGATGCTCCGGCGGGACCTCATCCTGAGTTTGGGCGGCTACCGGGCCGACTTCCACAATGCGGAGGATTACGACCTCTGGCTGCGCACATCGCGAGCCTACCAGCTTGCCAACATTCCGATACCTCTGCTGCGCTACCGCTTTTCCGCGACGGGCATGACGTTGGGGAAAAAATGGCAGCAGGCCTTTTACGCACAGATGGCAATGGTCTCCCACCGCTGCCCGGAGTGGAGCATCGAAGAGGTTCGCAAGCAGGCTGCGCTGGACCTGGAAAGACTCGACAAGAGCGACTTTCTGTTTGGGGTGGTCCGCGGCACCACGGAAGAACTGCGGTTACTCGGCCAGGAAGAGGATGCCCGCCGAACGTGGTGGCTGTTTTTCCACCAGTTGGGGTTTAGACAGAAACTGCGTTTGGCAACCACCTCAGGCTGGGACCTCTGTCAATTCCGGAAAATGTTTGACCGCGCCGGCGCGGGGTACCGGTAGTCGGCATTTGGCATGGAACTTCAGAACTCCTGATGTCGTGGAATTTGCAGTGAGCCCTCAGCCCATTTTCCCCGCCAGGCAGAAAATTGCGGGGCGACATCAGGAGTTCTGAACTTTCGTCTCAACTCTACGAACCTGCGCGACATGAGTGAGCCGGCCGAATTGCATGCTTGATGCTATCGCAGCGAATGGCCTCCCAGTTGCTTTCTCACGGCGTATGACTCCATCCCGTATCCTCGCCGGCCTGATGCTACTGGGCCTGGCCCATGCCCAGGACTCCATACCCGCCTTCCAGCGCGTGTCAGGATTGCCGCACGCCGTGGTTCTGCGGCGAATCCCGGTAGAGGACCCGTGGGACCTGGTGGCCGCCCTGGCCTCCGCGCAGCCTTGCGAACCGGCGCCGCGCCCTTGCTGGTGGAACACCAAGGATCGCCTCGGCATCCTGCTCCAGGATCGCAACGATCCCGACAAGGTGGTGCCGCTGGCCATCGAACCCGGCCCCAACGACGACTGCTCCACGCGAGTCGAGCGCTTCACCGCGCAGGAACTCGTGCTCTCCTGCGTGGGCGAGAAATGGTCCACCTACGACAATCGGAAATTCGTCTACGACGTCGGCGCGCGCAAGCTCGTGAGCCATTCTTCGTATGCTCCGTTCCTCGCCGAACGCGTCCTCCATGGCCGCAACGGGCCGCAATTCGCAATGACCGATAATCAGCGGCGCCTGCTGGTGGATATCGACCCGGCAACCGGTGAGCCTCGCGTGGTCCCGGTGGCCGAAGTGCCCCAGCCGCCGGAAGAGCCCGACGTGCCGTTCGGACCCGGCGGCCGCTTCCACCTGTCCAAACTCAAAGACAAATTCCAAACGCCATACACCGCGGTGACGGAGGGCGAGGGCCCACGCGAAAGGATCTACACTCTGCCGCAGACCGATCCGAAGACGTGGCAGCGTGCCCGTCCAGACGACGCCAAGACCTATGGGAACATCGAACTGGCGGAGATCCGCGAGGAGATCGGTCCGTACCAGGTGGAGGGCGGGCGCCTCTGGTTTGGCAAGACGTTTTACAACAGCGAAGGCGGCACCGGACTGGGAGGCTTCGGCTTCTTCGACCCAGCCACCGCGTCGTATCGCCTCATCGCCCCGCCGGAGATTTACGCCTGGTCGGTATCGGGGATCCTGGTGGAAGCGGACGGCGTGTGGCTGGCGCTCTATCGCCGCGGCGAGTACGGCGACTATCCCGGCGGCCTGTTGCGCTGGGACCGCGCGGCGGCCACGGTGCAGCATTGGGACATGCCATGGATCGCCACCGGCATCGCACGTTCCGGCGATGCGATCTATATGGGCGCCACCGATGGCGTCGTCGCCCTGCGCGGCGGTCGAATCACGAGTTACTTTGTAGACCGCTCTTCGGCGGGCCAATATCGGATTGTGGCGCGAAACTGAAGCTGCGCATCGATAGGTTGCCATAGTGGAAACCCTCGTAGATGGTCTCCACCGGCTCATCCGGATACGCCATTCCCAGCACCACGAACAGCGGATCGAAATGCTCCGTGGTGGGAACCGAGAGCCGCGCGTGCGGCGCGTTGTGGCGATAGGCCAGTAAGCTCTCCAATTTGCGCGCGGCCACCGCTTCCGCCACCCAGGCATCGAATTCCGCCGCCCACGCGTCCACCGGGGCGTCTTTGTTTTCCATGCGCACGCGACTCAGATTGTGTACGATGCCGCCGCTTCCGGCCACCAGAAAGCCGTCGTCGCGCAAGGGCCGCAGCGCCCTGCCGAGTTGGAATAGCTCCTGCGGAGGGACGAACGGCATGGAGACTTCGATCACCGGCGTAGTGGCTTCCGGCCACGCCAGCCTGAGCGGCGTCCAGGCGCCGTGGTCCAGCCCGCGTTCCCTCTCGAAGCGCGCCTGCTGGCCGGCGGACTGCAGCATGTTGACCACCCGGGCCGCGGACGCCGGACTCCCCGGCGCCGGATAGGTCAAGCGATACAGTTCGTCCGGGAACCCGCCGAAATCGTACAGCAGCGGAGCCTGGTCCCACGCCGTGACGCGCACCGGCTGCGATACCTGCCAATGCGCCGAGACCACCACGATGGCTCGGGCGGGGCGATGCCGCTCGCCAAAAGCGCGCAGCGCCGCTGCGTGCGAATCGCCGCCCAGGGCCGACATCGGCGACCCGTGCGCCAAGAATACCGCCGGTAAACGCTCCATGTTTCTATTGGATGACGGAAATCGGCGCGAGGCTTCGATATGCTGGAATCGAGGAGGCTGCCATGGCATCGCCAGAGAACTTGTTTATCGGAATCAGGGGTACGGTATTGGGATCGACCGGACTACCGGCAAGGAGGTTTGGACATCGCCGCTCAAAGGCGCCGATTTCGTCAATGTGGTGCTGGATAAAGGACAGCTCTTCGCCGCGACCAAGGGCGAGTTGTACTGCCTGGATCCCGCTACCGGCCACATTCGGTGGAAGAACGAGTTGAAGGGAATGGGTTGGGGACTGATCGCCATCGCCCCGTCGGCGGATGGCAACTGGAGCGTTATCGAGGAGAAGCACCGTCAGGATCAAGCGGACGCGGCTGCCAGTACGACGACCGCGACCACTTAGAAAGCGCCCTAGAATAACTTCGCAGCAAAGCATCGTGGCGCAGACTCTCAGTCCGGATGGCGTCGAGACTCCGAACTCCTGATCTCGCCTGGGATTTCGGGTGGCCTGGGAAAATGGGTCGAGCCGTTTCTTGCCAGGTGGGGCAGGCGGCACCGCCTGCCCCACCCGCGAAGCTCTCGCCATCGAAAGGAATGGCTCAGCCCATTTTCCCCGCCAGGCTGAAATTGCGGGGCGACATCGGGAGTTCCGATATCGAAGCCCGGAAGAAACTTGCGAGTGGGGACGGACGGACGGGAAATCTGTTTTCGCTGAGACAGAAACTTTTCCAAGAACTTCGGACACTTCACGCCGGTTTATTTCGCCGTTATTCTTGCGCGCCTCCTTAGCGGCGATACGGGAACTGCCGCTAACGCCGCCGATGGAAGCGCTGGGGAGGCGTGGTCTTCGGAGTTCGGCCGCGCCTATTGCGCTTCCACCGCCGCCAGCAAATCGCCGGTGAGCCGCAGCACGCTCCAGCGCGCCCGTTCCACGGTGTATTGTGCGTCGTAGAAGGCCATCCACTTATCGTTTTCAGCGACGCGGGCTTCCTCCACCTGGCGCAACGTGACGCGGCCCTCTTGCATTTGCGCCAGGTATACCGAGAGCTGCTCGCGCGCCACTTCCAGGTCGAGCCGTGCCACCTCGGCGCCTGTCTCCGACTTGCGCACGTTGCGGAACGACTGCTCGAGGTCGCTGCGGAGGTGGTTGCGGGCGTTGTTGA
>Ga0302319_10016548_pt1 | contig 13583 bp, 11 predicted proteins | sample Bog_T0_2_FD_203319 | JGI IMG/M metagenome (GOLD analysis project Ga0302319, IMG submission 203319) | Peat permafrost microbial communities from Stordalen Mire near Abisko, Sweden - Bog_T0_2 | ecosystem: Environmental > Terrestrial > Soil > Wetlands > Peat | place: Sweden: Abisko, Stordalen Mire...
AGTCCCGCCAAGAAGGAGGGTGTTGCCGGTAAGCGCGAGTCCTCGCCGTGAATCTTCGTCCTCTGCTTCTTGGGTTCGCAACTCTGAAAAGTTGTTTATCTGCCGGTTTCTAAAGCGTTTATTGTAGTTACTCATACGGTCTAACGGTTGCTTGTTTTTTTCTCGTTTAGGCGACTGACATTCTGATTCTCGGTTTCTCTTCGATGGAAATGACGTTCTCGGGCTGGATGGTCTCTTCGATAACCGGAACCTCTTCTGCTGACATTTGGTTGGAAGCCTGGTTCTTGTTCAGATCGAGCGCCTTCATGATTTCTTGCTGACGCTGAACGAGCTTTTGAAGTTTTTCTTCGTGATCGAAGGGCTTATCGACGTGAGGGCGCAATTCTTCGATCCGGCGACTGGTCGCGGTGAGCGTGTCGCGGAGTTCATTGGCGTGACCGTCGAGAGAACGAACCACATGTTCCATCGAACTGATCGTGCCCAGCGCCGAATCCGAAATTTTAGCGACGTAGGCATTTTTGCCTTTCAAGACAATTTCCTTTGTCCGTTCGGGCCAGAACTGGAGGGTGAACCCGGCGAATGAACCCACCTCGATCATTTTGTCGGCGAGGTGGTATTTTTCCGCCAGCCGATTCAATGCTTCTCCCGCCGCCTCCCGGCCCTTAAAGACCTGCTTTCCGATTTTGAGGGCAAAGGCATCGCCCTGGGTGTTCAGCCGTATTTTCAGGTCATCGCTCACGTTGGTGATCCTCTCCTCCAATCGCGGAACATCCTCCTGCGCGTGGCGAAGCGAACGGCGAGCATGGAAAAGAGCTTCGCTGTGCTGGGAGCGCAAGCGGGTCAACCGCATCACCTCGGCATCGGCCTGGGCCTTTTCGATGACAAGCGGATTACCCGACGCAATGGCTTTGACCTCCGCGTAGGTCAAAGCCGGGGCGTCCATGTCCTCAATCTTTCGGACGTGGCTCTGCCTGCTCATGATCTGCCCGATGAATTTGGCCTTGGTTTCGAGGACACCCCACATGTAGGCGTCAAAGGAACCTTCCGAGACATACCTGAAAATCTTCACCTCCTGATTCTTGTTTCCCTGGCGCAAAATGCGCCCTTCCCGCTGTTCGATGTCGGCGGGACGCCACGGCGCATCCAGATGGTGCAGGGCAATCAGGCGATCCTGCACATTGGTGCCGGTGCCCATTTTTTGCGTGCTGCCCATCAACACGCGCACCTGACCGCCCCGCACTTTTTTAAAGAGGCTGCTTTTGGCTGCGTCCGAATCGTAATCCTGGATAAAGGCGATTTCCCCCTCGGGAATTCCTTTTTTCATCAGCTTGGTTTTCAGGTCGTCGTAAGCCGAAAATTCTTTGATCGTTCCCTGTTGTGGTGTGGAAAGGTCGCAAAAGACGAGTTGGGCTGATTTTTGCTTTTGAGTCTCTTCCCAAATCTTGAATATCTCCCCGGCGGCAAGAGACAACTTGTTATCGGGATGGTCCCGGCCCAATCCGACCAAGCGCAAATCGAGCGCGGCCTTCCGGCCCTCGCCGGTGATCTTAAGCATGTTGTCCTCGGACGGATCGACCCCGCCGCTTTTTAATCTTTCGGCTCGCTTGGCCAGCGAAGCCACAAACGCTTTGAGCGCGGGTGTGACCGGGGCGCTCACGACCATGGCCTTGCCCTGAAAGAGCTTGGGGATGGGCAATTGAAGCATCTCGGCGGTCTGAATGTCCGCCATTTGCCGGAACTGCTGCATCAGTTCCGGGACATTCACAAATCGGGCGAACCGGGTGTTCAAACGATAACCTGCCCCATCCGGTGACAGCTCCATCGCAGTCACCGGCTCCCCAAACGTGGCCGCCCACGAGTCGAAATGTTGCAAGCCCTGACGTTCCAGTTCCACGCCTTGCAGATAACGCTGCATGGTGAACATTTCGGCCATCGTGTTGGTTACGGGCGTCCCCGTGGCAAAAATGACACCCCCACCCCCATTCAACTCCTGAAGGTGGCGCACCTTCAGGAACATATCGAACGCCCGTTGCGATGACGTTTGTGGCAGACCTGCCACTCGGGTCATCTTGGTAACGTAAAAAAGATTTTTGAAATAGTGGGCCTCATCGACAAAGAGACGGTCGATGCCCAGCTCCTCAAAGGTCAGCGTGTTGTCCTTCTTCTCCTCGGCGGACAGGAGCTTGAGGCGCGTTTCAAGTCGGTTTTTTGCGGCTTCCAATTGTTTCACCAGCCTGGTGAAGCTCTTGTCGCCACTCTGTTTTAAAATTATATCCTGCAAGTCGTTGATTTGCTTTTGCAGCAAATTCTCCTGGGCTTCTTTGGACATCGGAATTCGCTCAAAACCGGAATGGGTGACAATCACCGCGTCCCAATTGCCGGTGGCAATACGGGAAAAAAGCTGCGCGCGGCGCGAAGCCTCGAAATCCTCCTTGCCCGCCGCCAGAATGTTCGCGCCGGGATAGAGGGTCAGTAATTCCGAGGAGAACTGCTCCAGCATGTGATTGGGGACGGCGAACATCGGCTTTTGCGCCAAGCCCAGCCGTTTTGACTCCATCCCTGCGGCCACCATCGCATAAGTTTTCCCCGCACCGACGACATGAGCGAGAAGGGTGTTGGACGTTTGCAGGATGCGCCACACCGCCGCTTTCTGGTGCTGACGCAACGAAATGATCGGGCTGGCTCCCGGCAGAGTCAGGTGATCACCGTTGAATGTCCTGACCCGGACATTATTGAACTCGTCGTTATACTGTCGCACGAGCCGTTCGCGTCTCGCGTCGTCCTGCCAAATCCACTGCGTAAATTGTTCCTTGATCTGCTGTTGCTTTTCCCGCGCCGCTTCCGTCGCGGCGGCATTGATGATCCGTTGATCCCGGTTCTCGGGGTGGGGATCGTAGACCGTGGGGGTGCGAAGATTGAGGGCATCCTCGATGAGACTGATCGCGGAGTAGCGGGGCGTGCCCCACTCGGTCGTATTGCCCACCGACTGCTTGGCTGCAAATTCTCCCTGTACGCTCCACGCCCCCAAGGCGGCGACATGCCGGACCTTCACGTCTTCCGGGCTGTCGAGCTTCAGCAAGTCCTGGACGAATCCCTGCACGTCGGCTTCCGGTATCCAGACCGAACCGAGCCGGGCGTCAATCTCGCTGGCTTTCAAGTCCTCTGGCTGGACGGCCTTCAATACCTCGACGTGTTCTTTGAACCTCGGCTCAGTCAGGGCGGCCTTCTCCGCCACGACCAGTTTTTCCCGGATGTTGCCGGAAAGGTAGGCATCTTCCGCCTCCCATCGTTTCGTCTGAGGATCGAAGAACATGGCTCCCTTCATCTCCGGCAGGAAGTCCTCGACCGGTCTGCCGAGCAACCGGCTCATGTGGTCGAGGTCGACCTTTCCGTTCTCATTGAGCGAGATGAGCAACGCTTCCTTCCCCGTCTGGGCCGACTCGGCCGGTTTCAAGCGCTGGATGGTCCGCTCGCGGAAGATGGCCGTCTTCTTCGCCACGCGGGTTTCCTCGTTGAAACTCTCCAGCGACCGCAGAAGCGGCAAGTCGGGGTCGCCGCGAAAAGCCCGCGTGTTGGCCGGGTCTGAAATGGGGCCGAACCGCGCGTAGAAACGGTCGTATTCCCGGTTGAGATTTTCGCGGGCGGCGAGGATCTCCTGTTCGGGGGCGTCCTCGACCTGGGTGCGAAGGCACTGCCTCGTCGCATCCCGCAACCGCACCATGGCGCGAATGCGGTTGGAGACACTCGCCGGCAAATCGTCGAGAATGACCAACCCGTTGCCCTCCCGAATGGCGATCTGGTTGCCGTCCTTGGTTTCGACGATGGCGAAGGCATTCGGCTTGATGTCGGCGGGGGCTGGAATGCTGAGTTTCTTGTCCGGCGCCGCAACGTCGATTTTGACGCCATGATAGATTTTTTCAGGCATCCGCCCGATGGCTTCCTGCAAGGCTTCCGTCAAATCACGTTCGTCGCTGACCAGCGCCGCCTCGGTGCGCCCGTACATTTTTCCTTCCAAGGCCATCCTTCCAAGCATTTGTTCGGGACGTGCGACGAAATACTCGTTGAGGAGCATTTCCTCGCCCTTGTCGTTCTTGTAGGTGACGCTCTTTTCCCATTCGGGGCCGGCCGGAGCCTTTCCCGGCATCCGCTTTTGCAAGATCACAATGTCGGTCGTGACTTCGGTGTTGGCGTTGCCCTTGAAGGCGGTGTTGGGGAGCCGGATGGCCGTGACCAGATCGGCTTGCCGGGCGAGGTGCCTCCGCAGGTGACCTGCTCTCTTATCAAGGGTTCCCTTAGTCGTGATAAAGGCGATCAGCCCGCCCGGTCGGACCCGCTCCATCGAGGCAGCAAAGAAATAGTCATGGATGGGTAATTTGAGGGTGTTGAATCGTTTATCGTAGGGCTGGTAATCCCCGAACGGCACATTGGAAATCGCCATGTCATACGCGCCGTCCGTCAATTGGGCCTCTTCATAGGCGCCCTGGCGAATGTCGGCGTTGGGATAGAGCTTTTGGGCAAGCCGGGCCGTGATCGAGTCGAGTTCGATCCCGGTAACGGGAGACTGGGCGTGCATCGTCTCGGGCATGAGCCCGACGAAGTGGCCGAGGCCGCAGGAAGGTTCCAGGATGCGCCCACCCTGGAATCCGAGCCGTTCCACGGCGGCATACATGGCCTGGATCACCTCCGGCGCGGTGTAGTGGGCGTTAAGGGTTGAGGCACGGGCGGCGGCAAACTCTTCCTTTGTGAGTAGCTGGGCGATTTGCTCGTGTTCCTCGCGCCAATCCTTGGGCGGAACTTCGGCGAAGACCTGGGGCATCCCACCCCAACCGACATACTTGACGAGGACCGATTGTTCGGTGGGCGTGGCGGCCCGGTTCCTCTCTTCGATCCGTCGCAGCGTTTCAATCGCGGCGACGTTCTGCCGGAACTTCTGCTTTATCCCGCCGAGACCGATTTTATTAGTCTCGGTGATCCGGTAATTACCAATGCCAAACTCTATGGTTCTTCCGGCGGAACCAAGATATACCGTTCCCGAACCATCTCCCAAGCCGCCCGCTCGGCCTGGTCCGGTGTGTAGCCCTGCTCCGACATCAGCTTCCGCGTGATTTCCTCCATCTCGTCCTTGGTCTTCTCCTCCGCTTCCGAGAGAGCTTCCTGGAGTTGGCCCGTGGCCTCCAACTCCTGAACCATTTTCGGCAGGTGTTCTCGCCAATGCTTTTCCGCCATCCGTCCGTATTGGGTCAGCGTTGTCATGTCGTGGAATATAGTCGAACAGGTCGAGTTGGTCAGCCTTTAACGTTTTCGGTTTAAGCGCCATGATGCGGCCTTATGCGCGATCCAGGGGGTGTGCCAGCCGGTCTACAATCGACTCAACTTCACGCGGAGTCAGCATTTCGGGGCAGGCCGACGCGATGAGGTTGAGGTATCCGACAAGGGCCGCCCGGTCCGAAGGCGACATGACAGTATTTTCGAGGTCGTCTAATGGATATTTAAGCCGACTCTCCAACTCGGCTTTGATCACGGGTTCCTTGAAAAGCCAATCCTCCTCCGGCTCTTTCATGATGTTTTTGATCGGCGTGACCTTCGGGGGGCTGTTCGTCAGTTCTTCGTCCATTAACAGCATGATCTGCGCGGTTCGGAAGGTCTTGGCGTACACTCGACGTTCGTCGGGCATGAGCCGTTTTCCGCGCCCGATTTCGATGGCGAACACAAACAGTCGCTCATCCAATTCGCGCTTGAATTGGTTGAGGGTGGCCTTCTTTTTGGCGCTGGCGAGAAGATCGTCGATCCATTTGCGAATGGAATTCACGGGTTAAGTTCTTTCTGTGTGGGTTGAAGTTGAGGTTTGGGTTTGGTGAAACGGGACGGCGGCAAATAGACCCGCTTGTAGTGGCGTTCACAGTGTTTGATGACGGCGACATGCTTCGGAAGCGACCGGAGAATGTGCGGCTTGATGAGATGCTCGTCGTGCTCGCTCCAACTAACGTTGCTTTTGCCCCCGGAGCGTCCCCACGTCCTTTTCTTGACCGTCCGCTTGCCGATGGAGTCGGCTAGCATTTCAGAGGAGAGTTTGTCGGCGGCAGTGAAATAGATTTTGTTGCCGAGGTTGAGGAGGAAGACATCGGCCTTTTCCCGCGTGCCCATGGGCGGGATATAAGAGGTGGGCGATTGGGTCGAATTGATCGTGGTGGCGCGCGCCCCGCGAATTTTATCGACCACGTTGTAATCGGAGATGCCGTCCTCGCTGACCAGGACGGTTTCCTGGGCCTCGTCCAAGACCAGCACGATGAGATTCTTCCCGTCCCGGACGGCGGCGGGCAGGTCGTACCGCCGCAGCGCGTGCAGGTAAAAGAGAACTTTCAACAAGAGACTGATGTATTTTTTCTCCGTCTGGAATTTCTGCGGAATTTTGATCGACACCAGCCGTCCGAGATCGAGTTCCTTGATGTCGAAGCTGGGGTCTGCCGCGCAAAAGATTTGAGCCAGATCAGGCGCGGTGTAGGGCTGAAGGTAGTTAAAGACTGTCGAGATAATGCCGCTTTTTTGCTCGGCAGGCTGCTTGTTAAATTCTTCATAATAGTCACGCAGATAACCGACCCGAGATGCGGGAAATTCTGGTTTGTTTAAGCTCGAAGTTTTCTTTCCTCCTGCTTCGCCAAGCGTCACAACCCGGAAGCAATTATCAATGGTCACCGGCTCATCGAGAATAGCGAGCGTGGCCATCGCGTTCTGAATGGCTATTTGGGCAGCATTCTTAAAGAACGACTGGTCACCCTTCTGGCCCGCCGCCGTGGCGACATCGACCAGCATTTTCGCGTAGGTCGAATAGGGAATGCTGGCGTCCGCCAAAACATTCATTGTGTAAGCGGGTGTCCAGTTGGGTGGGGCATGGTCGGGCCGGACCTCCAACTGCCGGAGATCATTTTCGCACTTCAATTCTTTGGCGACGGCCTCCACCGGTTCGCTCAAATCGCCTTTGGCGTCCAAGGCCATGATGCCGACATCGGGCCGGTTTTTTTTCAGGGCGTGGATAATCGGAACGACGCCGCTGGCTGTCTTGCCCGAGCCGGTGCGCCCGTCAATTTCCCATCCTCGGCAAAAGTCGGCCTCCTTCCACGTCACGCCGCCCAATTTGAGAACGTAGGGCGGTGGCTCCGATGACTTCTTCGGAACGTGGGTAAAAGCCAAGTGAAGAAACCACGTCACAGGAACGGGAAAAACCAATGCCGACAGTTCCGTTGAACCGGGACGACTCGCCAGTATGACGCCAATGACGGCGGCGCTTAATGCAAAAAGAAATGAGAGAAAGTCCATGAGATGATAAGGGCTGCGGTCGCATACCCGGAAAGGAACGCCGTGATAACGTGGGAGCGATGAAGACTCTTGCGTGATTTCGCCACGTCATCGACCAGGCCGCCAACGCTGGCGACGAGTTGCTTGGCTGAGTTCACGCTTTCCGCGATAGGCCGGGCCAGTTCCTCTTGAATTTGCTGGCTGACGCGAAAGGGTTTTTCTTTCAAAACCTCGCTTAGTTTCTCCAGATGGCCGTTGAGAAGTTTGAGATCCTCCGTCCACTCGACCATCTTTTCGAGGCGTTTATCGAGCGCCGTCTCAAGCTTCAGCCTGTCGTCCTGAATCGCCTCGCGCCGCTCATCGAGCGCCACCACGAGCTTAACCCTATTGTCCTGGATCACATCGCGGGTCTCGTTAATCCGCAGCCAATGCCATGCAAGGAGGGCGATGAGTGGATCATTCACCGGAATTTTCTGCTCCTTGAGGAGCAGCTTTAAATCGTCCGGCAGCTTTTCGGGATAGGCGAGTTCGGATGGGGCGTTCATGGGGCAAGCAGCGTTCGCGCTGTATCGAATTGGTTTTGCATGTAGGCGTGGAATCTCACGCAACGAGACTGATCTAAACGATGCAGTTTTTCACTGGAACGTCCGTTGCCCACTGTGAGATTGAACTGTTGTAATTGGTTTTTCGTCACCTCGGACAAGCAGGGCACCTCCACTTCAATCGCGCCGAAATCGCGAAGCCTTTTTCGGGTGTCCGAATTGTCGAATAAGGTCAATTCCGTCGAGTCACGGTAGTTCTTGGCAACAAGCCAATGAACTCTCTTGCCATACTCATCGAGGACATCAGCGGCCTGTGAAATGGCATCCCTGTCATCAACGGCGATGACGACAAACACCAAGTCGAACTCAAGGTCCTCCTGCAACTCCGTCAGGCGGCTGTCCTCAATGTATTTCAGAAGCTTGGAACCACCCGTCGCGCGATTATCGACCAGAACCGTATCGACGGTTTCGAGGGCGCTAACCAGCCGGTCGAGGACGGCCAGCTTGTCGGCATCGACATCGGTATGAATAAATTCCGCCTCGGGCACGAGACGTTTGAAAGTGCTATTGGCGTGGTCGAGGTCGAAGGTCTTAATCTTGACCTTTGCTTCGGTGAGGTAGTCGTAAAGCAGGGTGGCGACAAAGCTTTTGCCAATGCCGCCCCTGTCCTGGGGAGAAAGGATCAATCGTTTGGTGTTCATGGGATATTAGAGTTTTTCACGGGCAATCTTGGGGCCGGGCTTGCTTGTGTCTAATGTCAGGGGAGCACGGGTGGCCTCGCTAGGTGCCGCCGTTTCGCCCAAATTGAGTGAGGCAGACTTCGCGCCCGTACTGCCTTCTGTTTCCCTTCGCTTTCGGTCGATCTCCGTGCGGAGCCGCTTTACCTCTTGCTGATGGGCGCGGCAGAACTTTCTGACCGTTGCCTCGGACACCTTCACACCGTTGCTGGTCAGCGTGGACGTGATGTTTTCGTAGGTGGCGTATTTCGCCCGAAAGGTAAGAATTGAATTCTTGAACGGGTTGAGGATGACGTGCTGAATCGGATTGTGTTGATAATCGCTCGCAAGACCGTCGAGGTGAGCTGCGATTTCTTTATCTGACGGGGGAGATGGTTGATTGGACATGCCAATCTTTAATCATATCCGGCCTGATTGCCGCTATGACTACTTAGTAGTCTTTAGTAGTCATGCCGCCTTTTTGCGGCTTCAGGAGCCACCAAAAGCAAGGTGCGATTCATTAAAAATCGCTTAAACGCTAACTGACTACTCTTCCGATTGACGCAACTTCGCCTCGACGCGACGATAGGTCTCCTCCAGCTTCTCAAGAACGCCGGGCTGCGCTGCCACTTTAGCATGAATGTCGGCATCATAAGCGGCCTCCGCCTCTTCCCACAGCCTTGCATGGTATGGACTGCTGACGTGATAACGGTCTGGGTTGTCGGCAATCAATTTGATTACGAAGCACGAAATCGCCTCCTGTCGGTGGAGTGCCAGTAATGGAATCACTTTTCCTGTAAAATCTTCTACGTTAATTCCACCGCTGTTATACAAGTCGAGAAGATCCTGTAATGAAACGGGCTTGCTCTCCTGGGATGTCATGGTTTTCATGCCGTACATGAATCATATTTGGCCCCTCTTTCGCCATAACTACTAAGTAGTTTTTAGTAGTGTAAGAGTGCGGTAACCATGCTGCGGCGTAAGCCGTAATGAGATTCTGGCGCCTCTCATAATCGCACTCGCGCGCTAACGGTACGGATCAAACACTGTTATTTTACTGCGAAAATACTGCTGCGGTACGCACGAGGGCACAAATTCTCAACTTTTTAAGTACTACTGATCGCGCGCAACTCAGTCAAATATTGCATGACTACTCTGCTCATCCGCCTTGTTGAAATACTGTTATTCTCGATGAGAATCCGAGGCAGGGCCTTAGCTCGCTAAGGGGTGGCGTGTCCCTCAAAAAAAATCTGCATACCCTGTGCTTCTAAATGGGTGTTTCGATGGGCGAGTAGTCAAAAGAGCTACTAAGTAGTCTTAGACTGTTTTCTATAGTAGTGAGAAAATCCAGGCATGGTTCGATTCGATCATCCGTGCCGCTCTATCGAGGGTGCGCTAAATTACTTTTCCGAGCACATGGGCAAAGGTGATTACCTGACCCAAAGCGGGGATTTGCAAATGGTCTGGTATGGCAAGGGCGCAGAAATTTTGGGTCTACATGGTGAAGTTCAAGCGGAACAGTTCACTCGTCTCTGCGCCGGGAAACATCCTGAGACCGACAAAAAACTGACGGTGCGTGAGAAAGCCAATCGCCGGGTCTGCTACTTCGCCCAAATCTCCGCGCCCAAGGATGTCTCCATTGCCCTGTTGGTCGGTGAAGACAAGCGGATCGAACAATGGTGGCGAGAGTCGTTGCAGGAAACCTTGCGCGAGATCGAAGCTGTGACCGAGACACGGGTGCGCGGTGGTGGCCGGCTGGATGAAGATCGCATTACGGGCAACCTAGTGGGGGCGGTCGTCACTCACGATGCCAGCCGCAGCCTTGATCCGCAGCTTCATACCCATCTTTGCGTTATGAATGTGACCTATGACGAGGTGGAGAAGCGATGGAAAGGTGTCCAGCCGTCCAACTTCTATCGTTACCAGAGTTTCTTTCGTGAGGTCAGTTACAACAAACTGGCTCAGCGAATGACGGAAGGCGGTTATGAACTGGAACGGTCCCGGAAGATCGGGTTCGACATCAAGGGATTCCCGGCATCGGCTCGCAAGCAGTTCAGCAAACGCCGGGATGAAATCCTGGAAAGGGCGGCGAAACTCGGGGTTTCCGACCAGGACAGTTTGCAGGCCATCACGTCCAAGACTCGGGCTGAAAAGCAGAAGGTATCCGCGGCTGAACTGCGCTCGGCCTGGCAGAAGGAATGCGGCGACTCCTTCAAAGACATCGAACGGGTGATCCGGGAAGCCAAGATGCGTCCCCCGGCCGCTTTTTCTTCGATGCACCGTGAAGCGCTGGACTACGCCGAAGAACATCTTTTCGAGCGCCACTCGGTCATCAATGAACGAATCCTATTACGGGAAGCCCTGGTCGGGGGCCGGGGTCGCGTGGAACTCAGCCAACTACGCAGAGAATTGGAGCGTCGAATCTTGAGCGGTTCGCTGATTCGCCATGAGGACGAGATTACGTCACGTGAAACCCTTGCAATGGAAAGTGAGTTCATTTATTGGGCGCGGTCGGATTGGGACAGGTATGCCCGCATGGGGGATGACCGCGCCATCAGCAGCAAGCTCAAGTCGGAACATCGGGAAGCCGTGAGTAAAATCCTGCGTTGCCGGAACCGGATCGTCGTGCTTCAGGGTGATTCCGGTACGGGCAAGACCACGTCGTTGCACCAAGTGGTCAAGGGCATTGAGGCCGCTGGCGGGGCCGTCTTTGCTTGCGCTCCCAGTTCCGGGGCCGCTGATGGATTGCGGAAGGAAGTCACCCCGGAGGCCGATACCCTTCAGCAGCTTCTCGTGAATCAGCAATTGCAACGGAAGATCGCCAACCGGATTATCATCGTGGACGAGGCGGGGCTTCTCTCCGTCCGGCAGATGCGGGATCTCTGCCGTTTGGCCAAGCGTAATAATAACCGGCTCATCCTGGCGGGTGACATCAAGCAGCATACGTCAGTCGAGGCGGGCGATTCGCTCCGTGCTCTCCAGAAATACTGCGAAGTGGAAACCGTTCCGCTGACCAAGATCATCCGTCAGAAGGACCCGGCCTACCGCAAGGTCGTGGAACTGCTGGCGGCCAAAAAGCCGTATCAAGCATTTGCCCAACTGGAAAAGCTGGGCGAGGTCCATGAAACCAAGAGTGGGCAATCCCTCTATGACCGGGCCGCTCAGGATTACCTGAAAACGATTACCAGCGGAAAGAGCTGCCTCGCCATTGCGCCGGTCTGGTCGGAAATCGAAGCTTTTACCGATGTCGTGCGCGACAAATTGAAAGACGAGGGTCTTTTATCAAACACTGAACGGGAGGTGACGGTGACTTCCTCCTTCGGGTGGACCAAGGCCAAGCGCAAACAGGTCGAGAATTACAAGCCGGGTGATGTGCTCCAGTTCCATCGGGAAACGGTGGTCTTTGCCAAAGATGAGGCGGTCAAAATGATCGAGGTACGGGGCCAGCGTCTCGTGGTTGAACGGGAAAACGGTGAACGGTATGCCTTCGATCCAAAGCGGATTCACAGCTTCGATGTCGGGGAAGCCCGGAAGATTTCCGTGGCTTCGGGCGACAGGTTGCTGATTCGGGGCAACCTGAAAGCCAAGAAAGTCAAGAATGGTGACATCGTGGAAGTGATCGGATTTGATGCCGATGGCTCAATCCGGCTGAAGGATGGCCGCTCGCTGCCGGGGAGCTTTCGCCAATACACGCACGGATACGCGACGACTTCCCATGCCGCCCAGGGCAAGACGGTGGATCGCGGTATCCTGATCCTGGGAGAAGCGGGCATCCGGGCCGCGAATCTCCAGCAAGCTTACGTCAGCAATTCCCGGTTCCGGGATACGCAAACGATTTACACGACCAACCGGAAGGCGGCGAAAAACGCCATGGCCAACGATTTCGACCGGAAGCTGGCGCACGAGCTTCACGAGAAGCATGTCCGCGAGTGGCGCATCATCGAAGGGCTGGTCGCCGAAGGCGAGGCCTGGCGTGCCGTTCGCGAGCGGGTCATTGCAGCGACTCAAGAACAAAAGCAAACCATCAAACCGGGGAGAATGCGCTATGCCGCCTGAAGATAAGACTTCTCAAGTTGCGCCGGAAACCGCCGTCCAGGGGGATGAATGGGATGGGCCTTGGGGCTCCATTACCCCGGTACAAAGCTCCATTGAAACCCTGTGTATCCAGATTGAAAGCGAGGCCGGGAAACCCCGCATTTACTACTTCCCGTACCGCACCATCGGCAAATGGAACTGGAACATGGACCGGCCTGAAACGCTGGAAATTCACGCGGGGGGCGTCCAACTCACGATTTCAGGAACCGGCCTGCGCAGGTTGGCCGATGCGTTGAACCTGGGTCAGCTCCGGCTGGTGCAACTGAATCAGCCTCCTAATTTGACCGGAGTGATTTGCATTCAGTCGATATTCGTGGGGGACAGCGTAGCAAATTGACTTTCAAGAGAGCCAATTATCAGGCTGCAAACTCACCGTGGACTTGCGTGGCTCGCCGTCTGGGTGTATCAGTCCCTTTGTGAGATATTATACGCCCGTACAACGTCGCTTGGCTAGGCGACTTCCCCTTGTGTCCGCCCGAATCGAGGCGGGTTTTCCGTCGCCTGCCGACGATCATCTGGAGGGCGAACTGGATCTGAACGAACTGCTCATCCAGAACGGCCCGGCGACCTTCTTCGTGCGGGCGCGCGGCGACAGCATGAACGGCGAGCGGCCTACCATCCAGGACGGCGACCTGCTGATCGTGGACAAGTCGAGAGCGCCCCAAACGGGTGACGTGGTGATCGCCTGTCTCGACGGTGCCTTTACGGTGAAGCGGCTACGGTACACGGCTGAAGGAGTTTGGCTCCTGCCGGAAAACAAGGCGTTCCCGGAAATACGCGTCCAGGCCGGGCAGGAATTTTGCATCTGGGGCGTTGTGACGGCACGCATCTCCCAGTTCCATTAGGAGTGGGTATGTTCGCCCTGATCGATGCCAACTCGTTTTACTGCTCGTGCGAGCGGGTTTTCAATCCGTCCCTGCGGGACAAGCCGGTCGTC
>Ga0302319_10016551_pt1 | contig 13582 bp, 9 predicted proteins | sample Bog_T0_2_FD_203319 | JGI IMG/M metagenome (GOLD analysis project Ga0302319, IMG submission 203319) | Peat permafrost microbial communities from Stordalen Mire near Abisko, Sweden - Bog_T0_2 | ecosystem: Environmental > Terrestrial > Soil > Wetlands > Peat | place: Sweden: Abisko, Stordalen Mire...
GATCGGTGGTTTCGACGGCCCTGCTTCTTGCCGGGGTAGCACTCTCGCTGCGGCCGTTATGGAAAGCACAGAGGCGAGGGGCTCTGTTTCTGCTGGCGAGTGCGGCGGCGAGTTATCTTCTCTACGTGGTGTTCTACATTCCGTTCTACGAAAATGAACATAAGTTCATCTTCACTGTCGCAATGTGTCTCGCGGTGTTTCCAGCTATTGCCCTGGAGCGGATCTGGCGGGAATGGCCGCGCGCCGGAGCCGTTGCGGCGGTGGCTTTCGTGGGCCTTCTGGTTTTCGGGGCCTACGGAGATTGGGTCTATCGCGATTGGCCGACAACCTGGCTGGGATCGCGCAGCAGTCCCGATTCCCGTCCGGGCCCCAACGAGTTGCCGCTCAACACCGACAGCTTTTTTCTGCAGTTGAACGAGCGGGATCAGCGCTACGGTATCTGCAATGCTGTGAGGAACCTGACCCCGGCTATGAGCGTCCTGCTGGTTGACGACGGCGCGATCTACTACCCGGGGCTGACCGAACGGAGTTTGTATGTATTGCCGGGAAACCGGATCTACCCAGGGGTGAATCTGAATGTTGAAACGCTGGACGCGGATGTGAGCGGCTATGGACATCAGATTCTCGAGACGCGACGCGGGATACTGGCGGACTTCTTCGAATCCAGAGACACATCGACTCGAGAGAACGCGCTGAGATCGATTCAGGAACTCAAGCGCCCGATCGCGGTCATTGCCGATGGGGCGCATCCCGATCTGCTGAATTGGCTGAAATCGAACAACGATGCAAAGCAGCTTTACAGCGAAGATGCCCAGAGCCTCTGGCTGATCCAGTAGATCGCGGCCGGCTTGCCGGGGGCTCGAAGGCTGGGCAAGATTGACGTTGCCCTTTGCAGCCAGCAAAATGGAGACAGGCGATTTTTTTGATTTAGAGCTTCGCATTACTCTTTTGTGACTGATCGATGACTGGGCGGACGCAGGTTCTAGAGGAATACCCCAAAAGCGTTAAGAATTCTGACGCCTTTGCCGGTCGATTTTGGTGAGGGTCATCGCTGACAAGTTGTAAGCTCATTCATAAGAGGCAGGTGAGAATGCTGCCGTCCCGATTGGGTCTGAAAGGACCGAAATATGGGATGGGACAGTGTCTCGATTGTAGGCAGTCGAAAACTTTTCTCAGATTTGCCGATAGGTGCAACAGGCAGGAATTGTTACCGGGAAGCGACGGCTGATTGTGCTGTTTCGATACAGTGGCGGCCCGGGCGGATTGGGTAATCAATTCTTAGCCATTCGGCAGACGAGGCAAATATCATGAACAAGATCATCCTGGCGGATTCGCAGGCAATATTTCGAGCAGGCACGGCAAAAGTGCTGGCTATGGACGAGGACATGCGAATCATTGCCCAGTGCACGGATCTGGACCGTCTGCATCATGCAATCACGACATTTCCGGGCTCAATCGTACTTCTTGCATCGTCGATGCGCCCTGACCTGACGCGGATGAGGATGCTTTTGGAGACGACCAGCAGCCGCGGAATTGTTATCGCGGAGAACAATGAGTCAGCGTCGACGTATCTGCAGCAGGGGTTCCGGGGCGTGGTGTATCGGAGTGTCAATGGGCCGACGCTGGTGGAGTGCGTGCATCGCGTAGCGTCGGGTGAGACGTGGATTCCGCCGCAACTGATGCGGAATGAATCGGCCGAAGATGACATGGTGGGGACCCGCGTGCGCGATCGGCTGACGCCGAAAGAGATGCGCATTGTGGCGCTGATCGTGCAGGGTTGCAAGAACCGCGAGATCGCGATGCGGCTCAAGACCACCGAGCAGGTGATCAAGAACTATCTTCGCTCGATCTACGACAAGACCGGGGTGAGCGATCGGCTGGAACTCGCGCTGTTTACGATCCATCATCGCGTGTTGGCACAGGCGGCCGCGGAGATGGGCAATCGGCTCGAAGTTGAAGAGCAGACGCAAGCCGCGCCCCCGGCAGTAGCGTAGGGCGGGGAAAAACTTCCAGTTTCGAGCGGGATGCGCAGAACGTATCTCCGCTTGATTTTTTGGGAGCATTTGTGCCGCAGTTCATCGATGGTCACGATTCTCGCCGGGATCGATCTTCAGGACAAAGCCGCGCGCAAGTCGGTCAGGGTGACGAGCAGTTTCATTGGTTCGTGGGGCTTGGTTCGAATCCAATCGCGAGATAGAACCGCATAGCTTCTTCTGAGATAGCGTGGACCACAATTCCGCGAATGCCCACGGTATCCGCCGCGCGATCGATAAGGCCACGGAGATCGGACTTGATGCGGAGGTTCAACGTTTCCCGTCGTTTCGTTGTTTCGAGCTTCGGCAGGTTTGACTCCCGTCCAACGCTAGTGCGGCAGAACGTAATGACATTGTCATTACGCATAAATGCGATTACCAAACTCCAACTGGATCACCTGCCAATTGGTTCGGCGACGCTCTTGGCCTGGGTGAAGAGGTATAGGTAGTCGGGCCCGCCGGCCTTGGAATCGGTGCCGCTCATGTTGAAGCCGCCGAATGGATGTGCGCCGACCATCGCTCCCGTACATTTGCGATTGAAATAGAGGTTGCCCACGTGGAATTCGGTGCGGGCTCGGTCGAGCTTGGCGCGGTCCGCGGTGTAGATGGCGCCGGTCAGGCCATATTCGGTGTTGTTGGCGACGGCGAGACCCTCTTCAAAACCGGCAACCTTGATGATGGCGAGCACGGGCCCGAAGATCTCTTCCTGCGCGAGGACACCGTTGGGGGGTATATCGGCAAAGACGGTGGGCTCGAGGAAGTGGCCTCCATCGAGAGTCTCAAGGGCGTTGCCGCCGGCGACGAGGCGGCCTTCTTTTTTGCCGGCCTCGATGTAGCCGAGCATGGTTTCAAGCGCGCCGCCATTGATGACGGGGCCCATATTCAGGTTGGCCGCCGGGTCGCCGAGGGCAAGCCTGGCCACGCGCTCGCGAACCCGTTCAACGAAGATGTCGTAGATCGGGGCCTCGATAATAGCGCGCGAGCAGGCGGAACACTTCTGGCCGCTGAACCCAAATGCGGAGGCAACGACGCCATCGACGGCGGAGTCGAGATCGGCATCGGCGCAGACGAGGATTGAATCCTTGCCGCCCATCTCAAGAATGGTTCGCTTGATCCATATCTGGCCGGGTTGCGTGTGAGCGGCGCGCTCGTGAATTTCAAGGCCAACGGCCTTCGAGCCGGTGAAGGCGATAAAGCGGGTCTTGGGGTGCCCGACGATGGCGTTGCCAAAGGTGGCGCCGGAGCCGGGACAGAAGTTGACCACGCCGGGCGGCATTCCCGCTTCTTCGAGGACCTCAAAGAACTTTGCGGCGATGGTGGGCGAGTCGCTTGAGGGTTTGAGGATGACGGTGTTGCCGGTGACGATGGAAGCCGCGGTCATGCCGGCCATGATGGCGAAGGGGAAGTTCCACGGGGGGATGACCGCGCCGACGCCGAGCGGGATGTAGAGGAGCTGGTTGCGTTCGCCGGGAAACTGGATGGGCGTGGTGGCGGCGGCAAGGCGGAGGGCCTCGCGCGCATAAAACTCAAGGAAGTCGATGGTCTCGCCCACGTCCGCGTCTGCTTCGGCCCAGTTCTTGCCGACCTCGTAGGTGAGCCAGGCATGGAACTCGAACTTGCGGCTGCGGATGATTTCCGCAGCGTTAAGCAGGAGGGAGACGCGGGTCTCGACCGGGGTGCGCGACCATGACTCGTAGGCACTCAGTGCCGCGCTCATGGCGAGCTCGGTGTGCTCGGCGCCGGCTCTCTGGTGGAGGCCGACAAGCTGCGCCGGGCGGGCGGGATTGAAGGAGCGGATCTTGCCTTCCGTGCGCAGGCGCTCGCCGCCGATGACAAGGTCATATTCGCGGCCGAGCTGGCTGGCAACATGGTTGAGCGAGGCCTGCATCTGGCGGGCGACCTCGGGGGCTTTGAAGTCGTGGAAGGCTTCATTGACGAACTGGCCCTGCGGAGAGCGGGGCTGAATGCGTGTGGAGAGGGAGGCGGTAGCCATAGCAACTCTAGTTTAGCGCTGGGCGCGGAAAAACGCAGGCCTGGGCGTTGCGGAAGGGGATGTTGGGCTTGCATCAGGCGGAGTGGAGACAGGCACAGCTCTCGCAGGGAGGCGGCGATTGCTGGAGGTTCAAATTTGGCGGGGAGTATACGATCAGCGGGAGAAGCAGGGGAGCAGCGAATCGACCGAGGGCGGCTATGGAGGTCGGGGGGCATTAGCCTTCCTTTTTGCGACCTGCGATGAACCTTACAAAGAAGAAGACAACCGCGCCAATGAGAAGGAAGTAGAAGGTGCCTCCTTCAGGAACCCGGGATTTACGCACCGGATGAGCGGCGGCGTTGGCCTTGGCCAGGTTGGCCTGGGTGCGGAGATTGACTTCGCTGTTCGGATCGTTGTTGATCGGTGCGGCGTTGGTCGGGGTGTAATCGCACGGGGGATTTGCACAGGTGCCAGCCTGCGCGGCATCGTGAGGCTTGATGGCGGCGCCGTTGGCTGTCATCGTTCCAGCATATGCATGACCAAGAGCCAGAAGCGAAAACAGAGCAAGGGCGGGAAAAATCCGCAAGTGGAACAGTTTCATAGACTACCTCCCAGGGTTGTGGCGGGCGAGCCTGCGGTCCGTTTAGGAAGTAATAGTGCAAGGGCAGGGAAGCGGGGAATGGGAACTACAAGGGGGAGCATCCGATGCCCAACCCGCATACAGTATCCCACCAAAGTGTTAAATTGCAAGGGGATTCTTAAGACGATTCTAATCCGCCAATCCATTAAAACGAATGTACTTAGTGAAAAGGTGACCAATCTTCAGAAGGTGACAGGAAACGCTCAATTAAATGACAATTATTGATACTAAAAGTGACAACTAGCAGCTCCTCAGAAACGGGGCCCGATGCGCAGGCTGCTCTCTTTTCCTGTTGACGCGGGGCGTCTCAGGGGGTTTCGGTGAGGGCCTCGGTGGACTTTGACATCTTCGCGGTGCGCTGGATTTTGTCCCAGTTGAAGGGTTTGCCGTCGATGGCGCGCTTGACGGTCTTGGCCAGCACCAGCGAGAAGAGCTGGCGGTAGGCGAAGCGCTGCAGCCAGATGTGGAAGAGCAGCCAGCCGTCGCCCTTGTTGGCGGGGTGGCGGCGCTCGAGCGAGAAGGCAATCGACGAGGTGACGAAATCAATCAGCAGAAACGTGCCGAAGTAGGCCAGCAGCTTTTCGAAGCTGGCGGCGCTGGCGGCCTCAGGGTGGTAGTAGCGGTCGACGAAATAATTGAAGACGCCGGCCAGGAACATGAGGTCGATGAAGGGCGAGACCAGGGGGAGAAACATCTGGAAGATGACGATGTTTGGCAGGGCGAAGAGGCCCATGGCCTTGTTGCGAACGAAAGCCATTTTGTGTTTCCAGACGGCCTGAAGAATGCCGAAGGACCAGCGGAAGCGCTGGCGCATGAGTCCGCTTGCATTGACGGGCGCCTCGGTGAAGGCAAGGGACCGGTCTTCATAGTCAACCCTCCAACCCGCCTCGAGAAGGCTCATGGTAAGGTCGGCATCTTCGGCAACGGTGTTGAGGGGGTAGCCGCCGGCGGCCTTGACGGGGCCCGAGCGCCAGGCGCCGATGGCGCCGGGAACGACCGTTACAACGTGGAACAGATCGAGTGCGCGGCGCTCGAAGTTCTGACTGGTGATGTATTCGAGGGCCTGCCAGCGGGTCCAGAGGTTGACACGGTTGCCGACCTTTGCATTTCCGGCCATGGCACCGATGCGCGGGTCTTCAAAGTGCGGAATGAGCTTGGAGATGGCGTCGGCGGCGATGACAGTGTCGGCATCGATGCCGACGTAGATCTCTTCGCTAAGGCGATCGAGGGCGTAGTTGAGGGCGGCGGCCTTGCCTCCATTGGGCTTGGAGAGGACCTGGACGTGGCCGGCGGCGATCTCGAGGGCATAGGCAGTGCGGGCAACCTCGGCGGTCGCGTCGCTTGAGCCGTCGTCGATGACGATGACGTGGAGGTTTTTGTAGTCGGAGTTGAGAACCGAGCGAATGGTGCGGACGATGACTGTCTCTTCGTTATAGGCGGGAATGAGCACAGCGACGCGCGGGTTGTATCCGGCAGAAGCGGGGCGGTGCGGCTTGCGCAGGCGATCGATGATGGCGAAGAGGCCTACCAGGAGCAGGCGCGCGCTCATGAGGACGTCGCCGAGAAAGAAGACAAGGATGATGAACTTTTGAACGATGGCGACCGAAGAGAAGGCGACCGAATCGGGGATGGAGCGGAGGAATTGAGGGAAGGTGAGCTGGGGCATGACGTCCGCGGTTGTCTTGCCCATGAGCGCGGAGACGGGAACGATGGTGTAGCCGTGAGCGCGGAGCGATTCGATGAGTACCGGGAGTGCGGCGACGGTGACGGAGCGGTCGCCGCCGCCATCGTGAAGCAGGATTACGGAGCCGCGGAACTGCGGTTTCACCTTCATCGTGTCGAGCTGGGCGAGGATGGAGGAAACAATCTCGGCGGTGGTTTTTCTGGGGTGCTCGTTCCAGTCGTTGGTATCGAGCTTGCTTCCGATGATGGTGTAGCCGTCTTTTTGAATTTGAACGACGGGCGCGGCCTGGTCGTCGGTGTCGGGCTCTTCGTCGATGTCGTAGGGGGGGCGGAAGTAGAGCGGCTGCACGCCCAGCTTGCTGGCAAAGAGGCGCTCGGTGAGCTGGACCTCGAGGTCGAGACGGCGGGGTGGGATTTCGCTGATATCGGGGTGCGAGTAAGTGTGGTTGCCGATCTCGTGGCCTTCGCGCATGACGCGTTTCATCACGCTCACGTTTTCCGCGGCTTCGGAGCCGATCATGAAGAAGGTGCCCTTGGCGTTTTCTCGCTTGAGCACGTCGAGGATCTTCGGAGTCCACTTGGGATCGGGCCCATCGTCAAAGGACAGCGCAATCTCGTTGGCGTGGTACCCGTAGTATTCGACCGTGTAGGTGCGCGGATAAACGTCCATATGCTCATCGATGATGAGCTTGCGCTGGGGATCGGGCTCGTCCGTATCCACCGAAACTGTCCGCTTGCCGGGCTGGGGCAGGCCGGTCACGCGCAGGATGTCGCCATCGCCCTCGTTGTCGACATCGTGGCCGGGCTGGACGGAGCCGAGAGCCTGGAGCGAGTCAGGGCTGGATGGCTTATCCCAGATGCTCCACAGCGAGCTGTCTTCTTCACCGAGCCGCCAGAGCGCGAAGGTTTGCAGCCCGAGGGCGCGCGCGGCACGCAGCTCGTTGAGCATGGTGACGCCATCGAGAAACCAGACGACGTGACGCTGGTTTGAATCCTCATCGATGTATTGGAAGTGAGGATTGAGGGAGTTGTAGTCGAGGTCGAGGTCGGCGTCGGAGTCGGATGCGCGCTGCCAGGCCTCAGTGACCGGCAGATCTTCAGTGTTGACGACTTTGGGCTTGGAGCCTTTGCGATCTTTGGAGTTGGGGATGGTGAGAGCCCAATCGTAGCCATAGTTGCCGACGGCGCAGATGATCTTCTCTTTGGGAATGATCTTGAGGACGCGGTTGAGATTGCCGATGAACCAGTCCTGGCTGGCGATGGGGCCCGGATCGCTGGTCGACTGATGCTGGTCATAATTCATCAGGATGATGCCGTCGGAGTTTTGGGCGATCGCTTTGAGGTCGGCATCGGAGGTGGCAACGGCGGTGTTGACGTAAAGGCGTAACTGGAGCGGACGAAAATCGCCGTAGAGCTCGTGGATGAAGGCGAGGTAAGCGGGAGTGGACTGGTCGGGCAGGCTCTCAAAGTCGAGCGAGAGACCGCGATAGCTGGGGAAGGCCGTAAAGAATCGCACGATCTGGCCGCGCAGTGCAGCGCGCTTGGCTGGATCGGCGAGGACGGCGCCAAAGTCGGAGTCCCACGACTGCGTGGCGGCGTTGTAGTTGTTCAGATGAGGGAAGACTTCAGTATCTTCCTTGGCACCCAGGATGACGCGTTTTACTTTATCGGCGTCGTCGGGATCATGGACTCCTGAAGCATCGAAGATGGCGAAGTCGCGATGCGTGTCAGGGTTGTTGCCGAGCAGTGTGCCTTGCGGCGAGACGGTATGGAGCCACTGAGGAAAGAGCAGGTCGATCTGGTGGATGTGTTCCTTGAGCGAGGAGTAGCTGGCGGCGTCGTCCTGCACGTAATAGGCGGCGCGCAGACCTTCGCCGGTGTTGAAGGGAATGTCGGAGGGCTTGCGATCGGTCTTGCGCCGGGCAGGGCGGGGCACGCGCGCGGGATGAATGTCGGGCAGGGCTCTGAAGTTGTGTTTGGGGACGGGGAGCAGCAGCTCAGGCAGTTGTTGAAAGCGAAGTACGTTGAAGATGAAGCCGGCCAGCACGAGGGTAAACACAACCGCGGAGATGTCGAGAATGCGGCGAAGGCGCTTCCAGCGCTTCCGTTGGGGGTCGAAGAATATCTGGCGGTCGGGCATGCGGGAAGCGGTTAACCTAAAGCGGGGAGACCCCTGAGAACAGTCTACGGTATAGAGTACGAATCGTATGGTAGCGCGGAACGAGAATCAATTGAGCACTGAAGCGGGCGGGGGCCAGGGAACGGGCACGAGCAAGGGGCGCTGGCGGGCAGGCGCCGCGCTGGCGCTGGTCTGCGGGGCGGCACTGCGCCTGTGGATGATGAAGGCGATTCCGCAGGTGGAGGGCGACACGCTGCTCTATGGGAACCTGGCCAAGAATCTGCTTCTGCATGGCCGGTTTGCCATGTCGGATGGGAGCGGCGTGCTGCATGACACGCTGATCAGGCTGCCCGGGTATCCGCTGTTTCTGGCTGGCTGTTTCAAGATATTTGGCTTGGACAATTACGCCGCGGTGATTGTGGTGCAGATCGCGCTGGAGCTGCTTGGCTGCGTGCTGCTGGCAGGATTTGCAGGCCGTGTCGCCGGCGAGCGATACGGGAAGGCTGCGGCGCAGGCAACGACCTGGCTCTCGGCGCTCTGCCCATTCACGGCCTCGTATGCCGTGGCTCCGCTGACTGAGACGGCGACTCTGTTTGCGATTGCGCTGGCGCTCTGGTCGATGGCAAGGTTTCACGCGCGGCCGGGATGGGCCAGCGCGCTGGCGTTTTCTTTTGCCGTGAGCTTTGCGGCTCTGCTGCGGCCCGATGGCGCACTGGTGGGCGTGGCCCTCGTGCCGGGTCTGCTGCTGGGGCTTAAAGGCACCTGGGTCCCGAAGAAGCAGCTTGTCCTTGTGGGCGCCGTGTGTGCGCTGCTGGCCGTCGTGCCGTTCGCCGTATGGACTGCCCGCAACTGGAAGGTCTTTCACGTCATCGAGCCGCTCGCTCCGCGCTATGCCAGCGACCCCGGCGAAGAGGTTGATCCCGGCTGGCAGCGCTGGATGAAGACCTGGTGCCTCGATTTTGTTTCGACCTATGAGATCTATTGGAGCGTGCCGGATGGGCCGTTTGACGTGGGCCAACTGCCGGCACGGGCGTTTGACACGCCGGCGCAGAGGGCGGAGACGGATGCGCTCGCTGCGGCATACAACGACAACGGGCAGGATCTGTCGCCGAAGATCGATGCGGGCTTTGCGCGGCTTGCGGAAGAGCGTGTGGCTTACGATCCGCTGCGGTTTTATGTGTGGCTGCCGTTGGGACGGATGGGCGATATGTGGCTCAGGCCGCGCGTCGAAAACCTGAACATCGATCTCGACTGGTGGGTCTACACGCACCACAACAACGAGACGATCTTCAGTTGGTTCTATGTGGCGCTGAACGCGCTCTATCTGCTGCTGGGGGTGGTGGGGCTTTGCCTGCGACCCCGGTACTGGCAGTGGATGCTGCTCTACATGGTGCTGCGCAGCGCGCTGCTGACGACGCTCGAGGCGCCCGAAGCGCGCTACACGCTGGAATGCTTCCCGATGTTGTTTGTGCTGGGCGGCGTGGCGATGGTGCGGCGGCTTGATAAGCGGCAGCCGAAATCGTAGAGGGCTTATTTATGCCGAGTTCCCGGGAAACGGGAGCCGGTAAGAACTGAGCGAGGTGGGATCGTGCAGCGGGTCGAGACACCCGCTGCGCGATCTCGTCCGTCGATGAACTATTGCGGCGCAAACCCATCGGCCCAGGGACCACCGCAACTCTGCGGCAGAAGGATCTGGGGAGTGCCTCTTATGTTCTGATCCGCGCAATTTGCGCTTCGATCTGCGCTCTGTTGTGCATAGATGGTTTCATCCATGATCGTCTTGGCAGCTTTCAAATCCTGCGAACCAGAGGCGGCGGAACGTGCAGGAGCTAGCGCATTCAACGTGGTCTGCGTCTGTTGGTCGATTGCGGCCTTGTCCTGCGGCTGAAGCATGGGTGCGATTAACTTTTGCAGCCAGGCCGGCGGAATCTTGTAGCTGGCGAAGATGGCGAGCGCAGTTGGAGCGGATTGCGCCGCGGTTGCGACCGGAGCCTGCGCCTGGATCATGATGTTCTTGTAGAGTCCAGCTGCATCCATCGGCAATGAGCAGTAGAAGGCCATCGCCTTCAATGGAGCTATCGGGCCCTCGGGAGTCTTGCCATTGAAGGTGAAGACGAATTCTCCGCATTGGCCAAGCACCGGCGACTTTCGCACTGGGGTTTGAGAGACGCCGACGACCTTAGGATCGGGATAGCCGCCGAGGGCTGCACCCTGCTGGTTCATCATGGCGAGTTTCTGGGGGAGCGAGGCCGAGTAAGGCATGGATATGGAAGCGGGAGCGGGAGCCTTTTGACCAGGCTGGAATGGACCGTTGTGAGCGACGACTGTGAGACCAAGGAAGACGGTTTCGCCCTGCGGGCCGGTCATGGTGATTGCGGTGTTACCGGACTGGGTGACCTTCCAACCGGCAGGCACGCCGGCCGACGCGCTCTGGTCTGGCGCCGTGTAGGGCGTCAGCGGAATCGAGGGTTTGGCGGCTGCGGGTGCTGCGGTCTGGGCCGGCGCGCAGGCGGTGACGGCGAATAGAATCGCCGGAATTACGGCGAAGCACGACAAGCCGATTGTGGATGGCGTGGACATGACGGGGCTCCTTCGAGTACCTCAGCTTTGCCGGTGCGAAGGGGGTATGCCACGGCGGCCGCGATGACTCACAGCCTACCATTGAATCAACAGAGCCCGCCAGCTACTGCGTTCTGTAAGCGGTCTTGCTATCGGTCTTGAACTTGAAGGCATCAGAAGGGACGCCCTGGTTCATCTTGAAGTTGGAGTAGAGGCAGACGCGCGAACTGGTGGGGGACAGCGTGAAGATCTGCTTGAGACTGACGGCGCGTTCGGGATCAATCCAGATGGTGACCTTGAGCAGGTTCTTGCGCAACTCCGGGTCTTTGGGAACCAGCTCGAGTTTCTCGGTTTTCACTTGCGCCTTGCCGTCGGAAAGCATCTCAGAGCCCAGGTAGGCGATGTTCCACTTGGCTTCGAGGTCGCGACCGCTGGCGCCAAAACCAAGCACAATATATCCCTGGTATTTTTCTGCCTTCGCGATCGTGGTGACGGTATCTTCGCCGGGTTCGAACAGCTTTACCACGCCGTCCACAAAGGTATAAGCCTTGGCTGAAGGACGGTTGTTGTGCTTGTCAAGGTGGACGCCCATCTTGACCGAGGAATTGCTGCGCTCGTAGTAAACGATACCCGTCTGGACATCTTTGTCATAGACCGGGTCGGTCTCAATCGTGTCAAATTCGACGTCGGCGGAAGCTGAACGGAAAGTGTTGGCTGACTGGTTGAGGTGCTCAAGGACCTTGGCCTTTTCGTCGTCGACAGGTGCGGCGGCCGCGGCTGAAACCTGGGGCAGGTAAAGTGCTGCCGATAGCAGAGCAAGAGCGGATGCGGCAGCAGCGAAACTCAATCGATTACGCATGAATATCCTTACTGGATTCGACGCCGGAAGAAGGCGGAAGAAGCGGAAAAATCGACAAATGGGGAGCAGAATCAGCGGTGTGCCCAGACCCTCCACACGGCATGGCCCTGGTCGTCGGTGGCTGTCTCCCAATGCTCGATAAAGACATCGTCGCCGGTGACCGGTTCAATCGCCTTGCGCAGGGCTTTTTTGACTACGGGAATTGAGGCGGAAGTATGCTGATCGAGATCGACGTCGGCGGCCTGCACTGTGACGATCACGCCGTGGCCGTCGTTGCCGATGACCTGGATCGGATGCAGTGGACCTCCGATGGGGGATGGCTTGTCGCCGTAGTTCCAGAGCCAGGGAGTTACGAAGATGAAGGCGAGAATGAGCGTGACCATGACGTCATAGTGGAAAGTGCCACGCGTGTAGGTCCAGTAAAAGTAACTGAGCAGAACTTCCTTTACGGTGCGGCGAGGTGCGGCGATGCTGGCGGGTTGATTCACGATTGCTTCTCGATTCGTTGCAGGCCGCCCATGTAGGGGCGCAGAGCTTCGGGGATGAGCACAGAGCCGTCAGCCTGCTGATAGTTTTCTACAATGGCGAGCCATGTCCGGCCCACGGCGAGGCCGGAGCCGTTGATGGTGTGGACGAATTCGGGTTTGGTTTTCGACCCGCCGCTGCCTTTTGATTCGATGCTCGTGGGGCGGAAACGGATGTTGGCGCGGCGAGCCTGGAAGCCTTCAAAGTTGGAGCAGGAAGAGATTTCGCGATAGAGTTGCTGGCCGGGCAGCCAGACCTCGAGGTCGAATGTCTTGGCCGAGGAAAAGCCGGTGTCGCCCGCGCAGAGCAGCACGCGGCGATAGGGAAGGCCGAGGGCTTCAAGAATCTCTTCGGCGTCGCGGGTGAGGCGCTCGTGCTCGCGGTCGGAATCTTCGGGCTTAGTGAATTTGACGAGCTCGACTTTTTGGAACTGATGCTGGCGGATGATGCCTCGTGTGTCTTTGCCTGCGGCGCCGGCCTCGGCGCGGAAGCATGGGGTGTAAGCAGTGAGGCAGATGGGAAGGCGCGATTCGTCGAGGATCTCGTCGCGATAGAGATTCGTGACCGGGACCTCGGCGGTAGGGATGAGCCAGTGGTCGTTGTCTTTGAATTCGCCACGAGCGACAGCGTCGGCATCAGCATCGGAACAGCGGAAGAGGTCTTCGGCAAACTTGGGTAGCTGCCCAGTTCCGAAAAGCGACTTCGAGTTGACCATGAAAGGCGGGAGAACTTCGATGTAGCCGTGGCCGCCGGCTTCTTTGCTTGCCGTGTGCCGGTCGAGCATGAAGCTGATGAGCGCTCGCTCGAGCCGCGCCCCTGCACCCATGTAAACAGCGAAGCGTGCACCGGAGAGCTTGGCGGCGCGTTCGAGGTCCAGAATTCCCAGAGCTTCGCCAATTTCCCAGTGCGGCTTGGGCGTGAAGTCCCATTTGCGGTGCTGGGCCTCGGGCAGGTGAGTCTCGACGACGACGTTGTCGGCCTCGGATTTGCCTGCGGGGACTTCGTCGCGCGTCAGGTTGGGGATGCTGGCGAGCGAAAGGCGGAGCTGCTCGTCGAGCGATGCAGCCGACTTGTCGAGGTCGTCGAGCTTGTCTTTGAGCTGGCGAGTTTCTTCCTGGAGCGCGGCGGCCTGGTCTTTGTTGCCGGCCTTCATCAGCGCGCCCACCTGCTGCGATAGCTCGTTGCGGCGGGC
>Ga0302319_10016552_pt1 | contig 13581 bp, 13 predicted proteins | sample Bog_T0_2_FD_203319 | JGI IMG/M metagenome (GOLD analysis project Ga0302319, IMG submission 203319) | Peat permafrost microbial communities from Stordalen Mire near Abisko, Sweden - Bog_T0_2 | ecosystem: Environmental > Terrestrial > Soil > Wetlands > Peat | place: Sweden: Abisko, Stordalen Mire...
GTGCTGGACCGCCGCTGGTCGGGTTATCATAGAGCTCAAGGCGAACGATGGACCCTCAGATAAAGGCACTTTTCACCATCCTGATCGAAGGCCAGATTCGCACGGACAAGTCGATTTCCAGCCTGGTAGGCTGAATTACGTCAGAGCTTCACTGATCTCTATGTCGTGTTTCAACACATCGGTCGGGAGTTCTGCGAGGCCAACCCCCTTTTGCTCGGCCCTGCGGGAGAAATATTCCCAGACACTTCGCTCGATCGAAGTCGGCAGAAAGACCTTCGCGCCGGCCGGGATGTGGTGCAGGCCGCGAACTCCCTTGCTGAAATCGATCTCAGTGGGCATCTCGTCATCCTCGACGGATCGATCACTCATATAAGCCTTTTCACGCTCACTATTCCCGAAATAAGACCCGAAATCCCTCCTGCTCGAAGTGCCGGTCATTGGTCAACACCTCGTGCAGTCCTTCCCTGCGCATGGTTTCCATCGAAATACAATCGACCAGGCTGTATCCCTTATCGGGTCGAGCGGCGTAAAGCTGCACTCCGGCACGAAACGACTCCCGGCTTTGCGGAATCACGCGGACGACAGTGCTTACCAGAAGGTTCTGGACGCCAGCCGCCGCCCTGCGCCGAAACGGCCGTGAGCTTGAGAAAAAAGTGAGATATTCGGTCAATACTTCGTCGGTGGTGACAATCCCCGAGGTTGCGCGTTCCGCCGTGAGCGACAGAACCCGTTGGTGGAAGCAGTCCGTTACGTCGGCCAATGCAATCCAGTAAAACGCGTCGGCAAACAGCGACGTCACACGTCTCTCTTCGGCCAACCGTAGATGTAGTGGTCGTGCTGGCTCGCGCCGTCGGTGGGGATTGTGGCCATGATGTCAGACGGCACCTCGCGCATACTCGCAAGGATGATCTCCGCAGCGGTCTGCAATGGGCGCTCGGCGGCTGACTCTGGCGGCTTCCGTTCCGCGATCTTCTGAAGCCACTCCTCGGGAGACAGCCCTTCAGCAGCCGCCTTGGCCTGCAGCCCGGCTGCCTGTTCATCGGACAGGTTAATGGTCAGGGTCATTGTATGCCGCTTTCCTTTCCAGATTAACAGAGTCCAGCCAAAGCCGCCACGCTGCGCGCCTGTAAGCTTAAGCTGCGCGATACACCTCCGCAAACCCGAAAACCCGTCTCTCCACATTTCCATGACAAAATATTTGCATTCACTTTGCATCGCGCGGAGATTGGTGTGACGACTGTTTCCGGTGAAAAAGGCATTCTGGTAGCCGAAGGAGATTTCACATGAAGCTGAACATCTTAATCGCGGGCCTGCTGATCGGGTCGGCCGCCTTTGCCGCAGAGAGCGGTGCGGAGTTGTTCCAGAAGGCCGTCACTCAGGAGCGGGCGGCCGGAAACCTGGAGGAGGCGATCAAGCTGTACCAGCGTGTGGCGAAGGAGTTTGCATCGGACCGCGCGCTGGCGGCCAAGGCTCTGGTGGCCGAGGCCCGATGTTACGAAAAGCTCGGCCAGGACCAGGCCACGAAGGTGTACGAACAGGTCGCGCACGATTACCGCGATCAGCGCGAACCTGCCGCGACGGCGACCGCGAGACTGACGGCCCTGCGGCAGAGGGAACATCCCGCGCCAGGCACCATGACTCAACACAAAATCGAACTTTCCACTGGTTCGGCTTTCGCCACATATCACACCGATGGCATGCGGAAGGTCACGTGGAACAACTCTGCAGGGGAGTTGACTATGAGCGAGCTTGTGGGCGGCCCCAAACGCGTCGTCTTCAGATCCAAAGAACGCAGGGTCAACTCGTTCATGCTCTCCCGCGATTTCTCACTCGTCCTTCTGCAACTGATTCGGCCCGATAACACGGAGACTTTTGCATTCGTGAAGGCCGATGGAGCGGAATTTCACGAACTGCCCGGCGATTGGAGAGATGCCTGGGGCTGCAATCCGGAAATTTCATGGGATAACCGCTCCGTGCTGCTCTGCAGGCCGGAGCCTCACGGGCCGCCCGGACTCATACAGGTTTCCGTGGCCGACGGTTCGGTTCGCGAAATCGCAGGCATGAACGGGTCCCAATATCGCTTCTCTCCCGATGGCAAATACATCGCCTACCGCGGGCCGGCCGGCATCTACGTCATGTCGAGTCGGGGAAACGGTGGGTCGCAACTCATCTCGGGGCGCGGCTTCGTCGACGATTGGACGCGGGATGGTCGCTTCCTGATCGTTGACGGCCTCGACGCCAGTGCGGATGGTCTCTACCTGATTCCCGTCAATATCTATGGCCTGAAGCAAGGCGATCCTGTCCTGGTTCGCTACGGCGCTTTTCAACCCTATAACCCCTTCTATCAGGCTGGACGCACACTCGCCGGCGGAGCCTTCATTTATCAATCGACGCCGCCGGGTGGTCAGTATTCATCGTGGTTAGGCACTCTGAACCCCGCGAACGGTACCGTCGAGTGGGAGGAGTTAAGCCTGACCGGCGGCAACGCGGATATGCGCGTTCCCACGTGGTCTCCCGATAGCACGCGGTTCGCGTATGTCGCCAACGATAACGCGGCCGGGCAACTGCAGAATGGCGTTCTCTACCTGCACGATCTCGCCGGCGGGCGGGATCGCGAACTATATCGCGGTGACGTCGGCCCAAACTGCATCTGGTCGCCGCGTCAGCCCAATCTTCTGTGCATGCATTTTGCCAACGGCGCACAACAGTGGCTTTCTGTTGCAACGGACACTGGCCATGCGGAAACTCTTGCCGTCCGGCCCGCGCAGGAAGAACTTCTGGAATATGGTCGCGAGAGGCGGGACACCCGATCCAATGCGGGGCTATTCACAATGAAACCGGCTGCGGGCGCTGCCTGGAAGACTCCCCTTGCGACAACCCCCGACTGGCAATCCGCACTCTCGCCGGACGGGAAATGGCGTATTTTTCACGGTCGTGACGCCGCCGGGAAGAACGGCTTGTTCCGCGAAGCGGTTACCGGAGGTACGCCCGAACGGCTCGGCGATTTCCCCGGGGGCAACATTCGCGGCGCTTTGTGGATCAGCCCGGACGGAAACAAGATCGTTGCCGCCGTCATGAATCCACTCCAGTTGTGGCTGCTCGAAAACTTCGAGCCTAAGCCGTAAACCCGGAGACAATATGAAACGGATCATACTGCTTGTCCTGCTGGGGGGCACGGCGTCGGCCCAGCCATCTCAATTTCAAATTGCAGACGTTCATCCCAGCCCGCCTACGGTGAACTATCACCAACGCTACATGACCGGCGGAGAACTGAACGGAGATCGCTACGAAGTCCGCCGCGCCACCATGCTGGATCTGATCGAACTGGCATGGGGCGTGGACGAAACGAAGGTGTTGGACGGACCAGGTTGGCTGGATATGGATCGGTTCGACATAAGGGCCAGGGTCCCGTCGGATGCCACACCCAGGACTATTGCGCCGATGCTGCAGCAGTTGCTTGTCGAACGTTTCGGCCTCGCGCTCCACCACGATACGAAACCCCTACCGGCCTGGGCTCTGACTGCGGGAACGAATCCGAAACTGAAGCGGGCCGATGATGCCGGCGATTCGCGGTGCGGCGTCGAGGCACCCAATGCCTCGGCCGATATCGTTTACTCCTGTCACAACATGACGATGGCTGCGCTTGCGGCGCAACTGCGGTACGCGCCGGGTGGTTACATCGATGGCAACCTGGTAATCGATCGAACCGGGCTCGGCGGCTCATGGGATTTCACTTTCAAATACACGCCGCGGTCGAATACTGTGACCTACAGTCGTCGCGTGACCTTATTCGCTGCGCTCGAACAGTCCGGACTGGCTCTCGAACCGGCGTCGCTTCCGATGGACGTGATCGTGGTCGACCGTGTAAACAAAACACCAATACCGAATTCCCCGGATGTGGCAAATGCGTTCCCCGCGGGCCCCGCCGAATTCGAAGCGGCGGCCATCAAGCCCAGCGCGCCGGGCCCTCACCAGTTGCAGGCGTATGTTGGCGGACTCGATACCAGAGTTCAGTACCTGGCCGGTGGTCGCCTCAACGCTCAGGCTACTTTGCACGGGCTAATTCGATGGATCTGGGGCCGAAGCGATGTCCTGATCGCCGGCATGCCTGCCTTCGCCGATGAGGATAACTGGGACATCGCCGCGAAAGCCTCCGACGAAACGGTGGATGCAGACACGCAGAACCTGATGTTGACGAACCTTCTGGTGACTCGCTTTAAACTGGCGTTTCATATGGAAGACCGCCCGGTCATGACCAATACTCTGGTGGCCACGAAGCCGAAGCTGAAGAGAGCGGAACCCGGCTCGCGCACCGGTTGCAAAGAAGGGCCTGCGGCGCCGGCTAAGGACGACCCGCGAGACGCGAATCCGATGCTGAGCCGAATGCTGACCTGCCGCAACACTTCCATGGCGCAGTTCGCGTATCTGCTGTTTCACGGGATGGCTGCCGGATACGTCGGGAGCCCCGTGTTTGACGCCACGGGACTGGAGGGCGGCTGGGATTTCACGCTGAATTTCAGCCCCGCAAATCTGGTGAAAGGCGGCGAAGGCGGATCTTCCGATCCCAGCGGTGCTGTCTCGCTGCCGGAGGCCATGGAGAGACAAATCGGTGTAAAGATGGAGATGCAAAAGCATCCCGCCCAGGTGCTGGTTATCGATCATCTGGAACGTATGCCAACGGAGAATTGAAATACTCGGCTGCCACGCACGCTTCCCATGGGTTTCGCAGACGCCGCATTGAAGCATACACTGAAATTTGCCCCGCTATTGCGACGTCAGCCTGCCGGTCCCGCTCGACCAGCCCTTCACCTACTCCCTGCCCCTGACGCTCCAGCATCGCGTCAAACCGGGCGCGCGTATCGTCGTCCCCTTCGGCCCACGCAAACTCACAGGTGTCGTCCTCGCCGTCCATGACGAAACCCCGCGTATCCCGGTTAAGGACGCCCAGCGCCTCATCGACCCCGAACCCGTACTCGACGACGAACTCCTCGCCCTCGGCCGCTGGATCTCCGGCTACTACTGCTCACCGCTCGGCGAAGTGCTGCGCTCCATGCTGCCGCTCTCCGCTGAAATCCACAAGGGCAAGATCTACACTCTGACCGACGCCGGGCGCGACGCCTCGAAGCAACTCTCCATCGACCCTTCGGCCGAAGACGACTTTCAAAAGGTGGTCGCCATGCTGGCCATCCGGCCTCTCTCCGCCGCTCACATCACGCGCAAGATTCCGCTCGCCGATAAGGTTCTCAAATCGCTCGAACGCAAAGGCTGGGTGATCGCCGAACGCACCCAGAACGAACGCGACCCTCTGCGCGCGCCCTCGGCGAAGCTGCGCATCGCGCCCTCCGCCGGCTTGCCCGAAGGCAAGCTCCCCAAGGCCGAACGCGAACTGCTCGCCTATTTGTCGCTGCATCCGGGTTCGCACAATCTGAGCGAGGTGGAAGCGCAGGTCCACAACGCCAGCGCCGCCGCGCGCTCTCTCGCGCGCAAGCAATTCGTCACTCTCACCCCTGAGCCGATGGCGATCACAGCCGCTCCGCCGCGCACGCCGCATGAACTCAACGCGTCGCAGCGCCGCGCGTTCGATCTCATTGAGGCCGGAATCGGCACCGGGCAATTCTGCACTTTCCTCGTCCAGGGCGTCACTGGTTCCGGCAAGACTGAGGTGTATCTCAACGCCATTGACGCCACCATTGCGAAGGGCCGCAGTTCGCTCCTTCTGGTTCCTGAAATTGCCCTCACTCCTGCCATGGCAGGCCAATTCTACGCGCGCTTCGGCGATCGCGTCGCCATCCTGCACAGCGCCTTCAGCGATTCCGAGCGCGCCGAACAGTGGCGGCGAATCCGCGCGGGTGGCGCGAGCGTCGTCGTGGGGACCCGCAGCGGAGTCTTCGCCCCGGTGCGCAATCTCGGCCTCATCGTGGTTGATGAAGAACACGATGGCAGTTACAAGCAGGAAGAGAACCCGCGCTATAACGGCCGCGATGTCGCCATCGTACGCGCGCAAAAGGCGGGTGCTTGCGTGGTACTGGGTTCCGCGACACCGAGTCTCGAAAGCCGGTACAACGCGAGCCAGGGCAAGTACACCTTGCTCGAATTGCCGGACCGCGTAGCCGAAAGGCCCATGCCGAAGGTCCACATCGTCGACATGCGTCAGGAGTTTCTCGAAGTGCGCAAGCAGAACACTTTTTCCCGCGCACTCATCGAGGCTATTCAGGGGCGTCTTGAAAACAACGAACAGTCCATCGTGCTGCTCAATCGCCGCGGCTTTTCGAGCCACGTCGCATGCCGGTCCTGCGGGGCGCGAATCGAGTGCATCAACTGCGCCGTGACTCTCACGTACCATCGACGCGACCGCCGCCTGCTCTGCCACTACTGCGGTTACGCTGAGAAGGTTCCTTCGGTATGTCCGAAGTGCACCAGCGAACATGTGCACTTTCTGGGTATCGGGTCGGAGCGGGTGGAAGACGAACTGCACTCCGCTTTTCCCACGGCGCGCATTGCGAGGCTGGACCGCGACACCGTCACCGGCAAGCGCCAGTTCGAAGATATTCTGCAGAATTTCCGCGAGCGCAACTTCGACATGCTCGTCGGCACGCAGATGATCGCGAAGGGTCACGACATTCCGAATGTGACTCTGGTCGGCGTAGTCTCCGCCGATGTAGGCCTCGGCATGCCCGATTTCCGCGCCGCTGAACGCACGTTCCAGTTGCTCACCCAGGTCGCGGGCCGGGCGGGACGCGGCGAACTTCCCGGCATCGTCTTCCTGCAGACCATCAATCCCGATCACTACGCCGTGCAACTCGCCGCCCAACAGGATTACGACGCGTTTTTCGAGAAGGAGCTGAACTTCCGGCGCTTCATGAAGTACCCGCCGTTCAGCGCCATGGCAAATATCCTGGTGCGATCCGCCAAACAGGAAGATGCTCTGCGAATGAGCGTGGAACTGGGCCATCATCTGACGCCTGCACCGGAGAACATGAAGATCATGGGTCCGGCTGAAGCTCCGGTGCCGCGATTGAAAGCGGAGTTCCGCTACCAGCTGTTAATCAAATCGGGCAGCCGCAAGGATCTGAACGCATTGCTTAAGCGCGCCCAGGAATTCGCGCGCAGTCAGAAGTGGAATGCGACGGCACTCGTGATCGACGTGGATCCGCTCACGCTGCTGTAAGCGCGGCGAATCCCGAATCGCCCGGGCAGTTGGCTCCGGCCGCGATCATCCGGCGCACGAAATCGGGCAGCCGCAAAGTTTCGAACGCGCGATGGAAAAGCGCAGGAACTCGCGCGTTCACGGACGTGTGACCGCCCTCCTGATCGATGTCGAATCCGATCACGCCGTTGTCATTACAGCAACGCGCCCCGGGGCAGTTGGCTCCGGCCGCGATCATCCGGCGCACGAAATCGGGCAGCCGCAAAGATCCGAACGCGCGATGGAAAAGCGCCGGAACTGGCGGATCCACGGAAGTGTGGCCGCCCTCCTGATCGATGTCGAATCCGATCACGCCGTTGTCATTACAGCAACGCGCCCCGGGGCAGTTGGCTCCGGCCGCGATCATCCGGCGCACGAAATCGGGCAGCCGCAAAGTTTCGAACGCGCGATGGAGATTCGCAGGAACTCGCGTGCTCACGGGCCGCCCTCCGCTCACGCTGTTGTAAGCGCGGGGAATCGCGAATCCCCCCGGGCAGGTTGCTTCCACCTCCGGATCATCCAGCGCATTCCCAGCGTCGTCAGGCAGAGAATTAGGCCTCCCAGGCACAGTGTCACGGGAATGTAAGCGTTGCCCAGGAGTTCGTGGATACCATCCGGAGGCGCGGGCTCATGATATCCGAAGTAGAATCCGGCTCCCGCCCAAAGCCCGACCTCACGCGGGTAGAACGGCTTCAGCATCGCGGTAAAGATCAGGCCGCCTCCGGTCATATAGCCGATCAGCGCAAACAGGAACAAGACCGATCCCATGAGTCCGCGCTTCGCCAGTTCCAGGGTAGCCTTCAGAATCACCAGCGGCGAAAACGCACGCTCCGCGCGGCGGATCAACTGCTCACTCCCGTATTGCGACGCCAACACCTCCGCCGGTCCCAGACGCCGCAAGACGCTTTCGACATTCACGCCCGGCTGCTCCGCGCATTCGCGAATATGCATCAGGATCTCGCGCACAATCTCGTCTTGCTGCGCTATGGCATTCTTCGCAAGACACTTGCGAAATCGCGCCAAATACCCGTCGATCAGCAACTCGCACTCTTTCGAAAGACGCATTTCATCACCTCTTCGTTCTTACGCGCAGCGATTACCGGCTTGACCAGCCGTCCGAGTTCGCGCGAGAACCCGGTCCACATATCCGCCATCTGTTGCAACCTGGCCCGGCCGGCATCCGTGAGCCAGTAATACTTGCGTGGATGTCCGGCATCGGCCTCCACCCATTCCGACGCGAGCAAGCCCTCGTTCTTCAGGCGATTCAGGATCGGATAGATTGTGCCCTCGGCCAGAGCGAGTTGCGAACTGTCCTGAAACTGCCGAATGATTTCGAGGCCATACAAACGACCGGGCCAGAGCGCGGCGAGTATCGCCATCTCAAGTGCACCTTTACGCATTTGTTGCTCCCAACGTTCCGGTCCCGGACTCTTCCCTGCCTCGTCTGTCGCTATCTTAAGCATTGCAATATACATTGTATTGCTATGTATATTGCAATGCAAGCACAAAGTCCGGAAAATTTCGAATGGCGTCAGCGCCGAACGTCGGCGAGCTTCTTCAGCAGGCTCCGCAACAAACATTCTGGTCGCTCTTGTCGAAGTCCAGCTCGATCGGTTTCGCGAACGCCCTGAGTTCGCGCACTTCCTCCACGTTTTGGTCGTAGTCGGCCGTCAGGATACACAGTGCACGGGCTTTTGGTCCGGCAGCTTCAATTCATCCGCCACCCGCTTGCGAGAAGGACCGACTGGCTGCCGCAAGATCCGGATCGCATCCGTCTCGCTAACTTAACCGACAGGGTGATGTCTTCTTGCGCGCGCCGAGCCTGCAGTCGACGCCAAACCCGACATCGGCAAACCGTGTCGCGGCTGCACCATCTGCATCACCGCTTCAAGCGGCCGCGAATGCGCTTCGTGATTTTCTCAACGTCGTCGAGCTTCTTCAGCAGACTCAGCGACAACACGTTCTGGTCGTTCTTGTCGAAGTCCAACTCGATCGATTTTGCGAGGGCCGTGAGCTCGCGCGCATCCTTTACGTTTTGGTCGTAGTCGGCCTTGAGGATCGTATCGGATTGGGTGCGTCCGTCGGGCATGCGGCGAACCGTCGGATCGTCGGGAGAAGTCTGTGCGTTCAGCGCAGAAGCCGCCAGCGCCAGCCCCGACTTCAGAAGACTGCGCCGCAGTCGAACGTGAGGTTCCGGAACACCCATATCGCTATCATAGCCCGAAACAAAACAGGCCTTTGAGACAATGGGAGAAATGAAGGACGTTAATATTGGCGTGATCGGGCTGGGCAATGTCGGCTCCGGCACCGTATCCATTCTCGCGGGTAATGCCGCTCAGATTTCCCAGAAGCTCGGTTTCAACCTGCGCGTGGCCGCAGTTTGCAGCCTCGATGCCCTGGAGAAAACCCTGCCCGCGGGCATCGAAGGCGTCAAGCGGACTACCGATTGGCGCGAGGTTGTTTCGGATCCCGACGTGCAGATTGTCGCGGAACTGATCGGCGGCACTACGCTTGCGCGCCAGATCATCGAGACCGCCATCGCGAATGGAAAATCGGTCATCACCGCCAACAAGGAATTGATGGCGCTCGCCGGCGCGGAGATCTGGGATCAGGCCATCAAGGCGGGCGTAAATCTGGCCATGGAAGCCAGCGTAGCGGGAGGAATTCCGATCCACACCGTGCTGCGCGAAGGCATTTCGGGAGATCGCATCGTCGCCATTGCCGGCATTCTGAACGGCACCAGCAATTACATCCTGACGGAAATGGAGCGGCGCGGCGAATCGTACGACAAGATTCTCGGCGAAGCGCAGGCTTTGGGCTATGCGGAAGCGAATCCCAGTGCGGATGTCGATGGTTTTGACGCCCGTTCGAAGCTGGCGATTCTTTCGGCTCTGGCATTTGGAGAACGCATCACTCCGAGCGACATTTTCGTGGAGGGCATTCGCAGAATCACCGCGCAGGATTTCGATTACGCGCATCAACTGGGGCATACGATCCGGCTGGTTTGTTCCGGGCAGCTAACGGAACGCGGACTGGTGCTCTCGGTGCGCCCCGCCCTGATCAGCCAAAGCACGATTTTGGCGGGGGTCAAAGGCGCTTACAATGCGATCTGGGTCAAAGGGCAGTATGGGTCGGACACGTTTTATTACGGACGCGGCGCGGGATCCAATCCGACCGGGGTTGCCGTAGTGAGCGATATGATGCGGGTGGCTCGCGAGATTAACAGCGGAAGTCCGGAGCGAGTTTCGCCGTTTGCCCATGAGCGATTGGGTGAATACAAGCCGGTCTCGATCGCACTGCAGCGGCGTCCGTACTATCTGCGATTCCGCGTGGATGATCGGCCTGGGATTATCGCGGAACTGGCGGGGATTCTGGCGTCCAGGCAGATCGGGCTTGAGGCGGTGCTGCAGTTACCCAGCGACACCAAGCACGACTTGCCCTTCGTGATTACGGTGGAATCGACCGCTGAGCAGGACATTCAGGATGCCGTGGCGCAAATGAACAAGCTGGACTTCCTGAAGGAACCCCCGCTTGCGCTTCCTATGGAACCGCCGCTGTAAACAGTGGCGCCAGAGAGTCGTGTTGTGGCAGACTGTTTCTCATGGCACGAAAAAGCCTCGAAATCTGGATAGGCACCCGTAAGGGCGCTTTCGTCTTCAAGACAAGCGATCGTAAGAAGTGGAATGCCGAAGGTCCGTTTTTCGGCGGCCAGGAAGTCCACCACGTCGCACAGGATCGGCGCGACCCGAAGCGGCTTTACGCAGCCGTCGGCAATGCCTGGTTCGGCTATCACCTGAACGCCAGCGTGGATGGCGGCAAGACCTGGCAGATTTCGGAGAACGGCCTGACTATGGAGGGCCTGCCCAAGTCTTCGCTCACGCGAATCTGGCATATCGCTGCGGGCGCCGCCGATGAACCGGGCGTGGTTTATTTGGGTGCCGATCCGGGCGCGCTGTTCCGCAGCGGAGACAACGGCGCGAATTGGGAAATGGTCGAGGGACTCACGAAACACGCGACTCGGGATCAGTGGCAGCCTGGAGCGGGAGGCCTGATGGTCCATTCGATTCAGACCCTGGGCAAGGGCCGGTTGATCGTGGGGATCTCGGCGGCAGGGGCATTCCGTTCGAGCGACTCCGGCAAAACATGGACCCCTTTCAACGGCAAGGTGCTGTGCGATTTTCGCCCCGACAAATTCCCCGAGGTCGGGCAGTGCGTTCACAAGTTACTCGCGCATCCACGGCATCGGGGCGATCTCTATCAGCAGAATCATTGCGGAGTCTATCGGTCTAAGTTCGTCGCCGACAACTGGCAGGACATCTCGAAAGGCCTGCCCACGCGATTCGGTTTCGCTCTTGCCGTGCCCGCCGCGGAGGAAAAGACGCTCTTCACGATTCCGATAACGTCGGCTGCGGAGCGATTTGTTCCTGAGGGAAAACTGCGGGTTGCGCGCAGTCGGGATGCGGGCAAGACCTGGGAGTTTCTTTCGAAGGGCCTGCCACAAACGAACGCTTTCGCGCTGGTTCACCGTGAGGCCATGAGTTCAGACGAAAACGACCCGGCCGGCGTCTACTTCGGGACGACGGGCGGGTCGGTATTTTATACGCGCAATGGGGGAAACTCGTGGCAGGCGCTCGCAGAGCACCTGCCGCCGGTTTACTCAGTTTCGACGGCAGTGCATCCGTAGTTGGGCTACGAGATGCCCTTCGCTTTGAAGCCGCCCTTCGAGCGGTCATAGAACCAGATCGCACCGAAAACGATGAGCAGGATCGCAGGGAGCAGCGCAACCTCTTTGAAGGAGAGCTGCGCGGCAAGGCCCTGGATGCGATCCAGCTCGGCGCCAGCCAGATTCTTATAAGCGTCGGCGCTACCCGCGAGGCGAACTCCTTCGTTGTCGAAGATGCTGCCCATCTTGGGGAGCACGAAGTAAATCGAAGCCGTTCCGGCCGTGCCCATGAGGCCCATGAGCAATGCCCCGCCTTTGGGGAAACGTTCGGATGCCGTGGCGAGCATGGTCGGCCACATAAAGCAGACGCCGCAGCCCCAGACCGTGGCGGCAAGAATGCCGGTCACCGGGGAATCGGCGATGCTCAGTGAGAGCAGACCGAGCGAGGCGAGCAGGCAGGAGATCCAGAGCAGGCCGATCGGCGAGAGTTTATGCACCAGGGGTCCGGCGAAGTGTCGCGCCACGAACATGATGCCGCTGACATAGACGAGCAGCAGAGTGCCCGGCATGTGAACGGTGCGGGTGAGCGCGATGTTTACCCACTGACCCGGGGCGAGTTCGGAGGCGGCCGTCAGGAACATGGAGAGGAAGAGCACCACGAACATCGGCTGAGCCAGTTCCTTGAACATTTCGCCCATCGAGATGCCGGCGGCGGCGCGTTCGGTCGGAGGGAATTTGACACCGAGGCACATGACCACAACAGCGACTGCGGGGATGAGGATGCAGAACAACTGTTCGCGCCAATCCATGCCTGCCTTCGCCATGGCGACACCGAGCAGACCACCGATGATCAGTCCGCCTGGCCACCACGCGTGGAGGTGGTTCAGCTTGGTGGTTTTCTCATCGGGGTAAAGAGTCGCGGTGAGCGGGTTTACGACGGTTTCGACGAGGCCCCAGCCGATGCCGGTCACAGCAGCGGCGATTCGCATGACGTCATAGACGCCTGCGCCGGAAGCGAGGGAACCGGCGAAGACGAAGAGCAGAGTGCCAATCAGGAAGCAGACACCGGAGAGCGGCAGCAGCAGGCCCATGCCGATGATGTCGAGCAGAGGGCTTCCGATCGCGATGGTCAGGGCAAAGCCGATGAAGGGGATGCCGAGGATGTTGCCGATCATTGCGCCGGAGGTTGTCTTATCGATGGGGTCGAGAAAAATGCGTTGGAGGTCGCCCGCGACGTTGGCGCGAAGCGAGGCGGCCATACCCGCCATGACCAGGGCGAGTACACTGACCAGAAAAATGCGGGATTTGTTGTATTGGGCGTGGCGGTCCGTGGCCACGGCGGCAGTTGCAGGTGCGCTCATATCTTGTTGAGCATATCGCATTGGAGGTGTTTGTGCCATAAAGATTTGTGGAGTTGGGATTAGGGGGTGGAGGTTCGGGCGGCGGTGGGCATTGCGTGGTACCTGCGGTACCGCGTGTCTGGGCGGGAGTGGTTCGACCGGGCATGGGCTGGAGCCTGCGTTCCGGGGGTTTGGGTCACCGTTCGGATGGGAGTGCTGCGCTCTGGATGGCGCTTGTCGGCGCGCGAGAACGCGGCTATCGCCGCGTGTCCAGTCGGCCTTGGCAGGCGTGTGGCAGGATTCCGCGTTCCGAGCTTTTGGGCCGCAGTTCGGCTGGGGGTGCTGCGCCCGGGGTACCGTTTGTCTGGGCGGGAGTGGTTCGACCGGGCACG
>Ga0302319_10016554_pt1 | contig 13581 bp, 11 predicted proteins | sample Bog_T0_2_FD_203319 | JGI IMG/M metagenome (GOLD analysis project Ga0302319, IMG submission 203319) | Peat permafrost microbial communities from Stordalen Mire near Abisko, Sweden - Bog_T0_2 | ecosystem: Environmental > Terrestrial > Soil > Wetlands > Peat | place: Sweden: Abisko, Stordalen Mire...
GAGATTGTTTTCGGCGTCGGCAAATTGGGGATCGAGCCGCAGGGCCTGCCGATAGCTGGTCAAAGCCGCGGCGGATCGGCCCGCCTGCACCAAGGCCAGCCCCTGATTGTTCCAAGCCTCGGCGTAATCCGGCTTCAGGCGCAGGGCCGTCGCGTACTCGGCCAGGGCGTCGTTCAGGCGCCCCGGGACTTTCGCCCAGGCATTCCCCAAGTTATTGTGGGCCCCGGGGAAAGCCGGCCAGAGGCGGAGGGCGGCCTCGTCCTCAGCCATCGCATCGTTCAACCGCCCCGGCGTCTTCAGCCAGGCGGCGCCCAGATCGGAGTGGGCCTCGGCGCTGTCCGGCTCCAAGCGCAGGGCGGTTTGGTAGTGCGCAATCGCCCGGGTCAGGTCGCCCTGATCGCCGTACCACAGCCCGAGATTGAGGTGGGCCATCCAAGCGTCGGGATTGCGGGCGAGGGTCGACCGATAAAGGGTCGGGAGGTCCGAATAGATCCGGCTTTGGGCGTGGCTGAGGCCGCCGAGGGTCGCGACCAAAGCGGCGGCCACGCCCCAGCCGATCGGCCGCCAAGCGGCGGACAGCCGGCCCGCCACCAGCGCCAGGCCGGCCGCCGCAGCGCTGATGATTCCCAGGCAGGCCAGGTATTGAAAATGGTCGGCCACGTAGGAATAGATGAAGGGATAGACGTTGACGAAGCCGAGCGCGGGAAAAAGGCCGCCCACGAACGCGAGCCAGGCCGCCAGGGGCCCCCGCCAGCGCCGCCCCAGCCAGGCCAATCCGGCGGTCAGGAGCACAGCGGCCGCGAGGTAACCCCACCACCGGGGCGCCGCCGCTCTCACGTCCCAGCGCGGATAAACAAATATAAGCCGGGTGGGCCAGACCAGTTTCCCCAGATAGAACCAGACGACCCGGCCGGCGAGGAGAGCGCGCTGCGCCAACGTGAGATTGAAGGCCGCCCCTTGCGCGCCGATCACGGCGCGCTCGACCCAGGCGGTGAACATCCCGCTGGCGGCGGCCACCGCGAACCAGGGCAGCAGCGGCAGGACATCCCGCCGGAGGGCGAGGCGGCCGTGCTGCCACCAGAATACCACCAGCAAAGCAGCTGGGAGGGTCGCTGTCACCGACTTGGTCAGGAGCGCGAGAATGAACAGGGCGAAAGCGAGCGCATACCTGCCTGCCCGGCGCCGGTCGTCCCGGGCAAAGCGCAGATAAGCCAGGGCCGACAACAGGTAAAAAACCAGCGAGAGGGTGTTTTTCTGCTCCGAAATCCACGCCACCGATTCGACGCCGACCGGATGCGCGACGAAGAGCAGCCCCGCCAATTCCGCGCCGGGAACCTCCAGCCGTCGCAGGACCAGGACCAAGAGGAGCGCGGCCGCGGCGTGCTCGAAGACGTTGACAAGGTGGTAGCCCAAGGTCGCATCGCCCCACAGGCGGTGTTCGATCCAGAAGGTGCTGTGGAGGATAGGATAATATTGCTGTGTGGCATGGAGGTCAGTCCAGATGCGCCCCAAGCCTCCGAACGATTGCAGCGCCGGCCGGGTGACATGGGCGTTGTCGTCCCACAGGAGTCCGCCGTGCAAGGCCGGCCAGTAGCAGGCCAGCGCCAGCCCGACAATGAGCGCGACCGTCCACCCCAGGTTAAGGCGAAAAGCAGGCGGCGGGGTTGGCGTCGACATGGCGGAAAATCAAGGATCCGGGGCGGGCGGATCCGAACTGCTGGGCTGCCCCCGGCTCCGCCGTAACGGGGGGGACGGGCGCGGACGAGGCCACCTCACTCCTCGCCGTCGTAATAGTCCGCCGGCTGCATCCGAAAGACCGTCAGCTTCGGTTTCATCGCCCATTTCTTCGAATCCGGATAGTAGGTACTGTCGACCGGCAAATTGTCCGCGATGACGTAGAAGACGACGTCCGCCTTCCCGGTGTTGATGATCTGGTGGGCGGTGCCGGGGGCCTGGACAAAGGCTTCGCCCGCCCGGACGACCTGGCGGGTGTCGTCCACCCGCACGGTCGCCTCACCGCTCACGACCACGAATAGCTCCCATTGCGCCGTGTGGGCGTGCAAAGGGCAGACAGTGGCACCGGGCGGCACCCGGCGCATCTGCAGGTCAAACGGATGACCCCCGCTCCACGGGCCAGTGTCCTTCTTGCCGCCGAGCGCGATCGAGATGTCGCGCTTGAAGGAATGAAACTTGCCCGTGGGTGACTTCGCCTCCTCCCACGGCATGTCGTCCACCTTGATGGTCTTCATGGGGAGGAGGAACGGGCGCGGGCAACTACACCTTCTCGTTAACGACCGGATTGGTCAGCTTGCCGATCTTTTCGATCTCGATCGTGACCGTGTCGCCGGGCTTGAGGAAGACCGGGGGCTTGCGGGCCATGCCAACGCCGTGCGGGGTGCCGGTAAGAATAATCGTGCCGGGCAGGAGGGTTTTGCTGCCGCTCAGGAATTCGATCAGGGTCGGGACGTCGAAGACCATGTCGTTGGTGTTCCAGTCCTGCATCGCCTGGCCGTTAAGGATGGTCTTGATCTGGAGGGTATTGGGATTCGGGATCTCATCCGCCGTCACCAGCACCGGCCCCATCGGGCAGAAGGTGTCGAAGCTCTTGCCTTGGCAGAACTGGCCGCCGTTCCACTTGATCTGCCAGTCGCGGGCCGAGACGTCGTTGGCGCAGGTATAGCCCAGGACGTACTTGAGGGCGTCGGCTTTGGCGACGTTCTTGCAGGTCTTGCCGATCACGACCGCCAATTCGCACTCGTAGTCCACTTCGTGGCTCGCGAGCTTGACCGGCAGTTCGATCGGGTCGCCCGGATTTTGCAGGCTGGTCGTGGCCTTGAAGAAAAGCATCGGGCGCTCCGGCACTCCCCGGCCGCCCTCTTCGGCGTGCTTCTTGTAGTTCAGACCGATGGCGAGAATGTTGGTCGGGACGATCGGGGCCAGCAGCTTGCCCGGCTTGATCACTTTGTCGGTGACCTTGTAGGAGCCGTAGATGTCGCCTGTGATTTCCAGGGCGGAGCCGTTGGGTTGCAGCGAGGCGTAAGCCGGACCGCTAGGGGAGAGATGACGAATCAGCTTCATAGGAGGGGAAAAGATGCAAAGCGCGCCCAGGAGCGGCGGCAATGCAATTTAACTTCAGATTCCGCTCCGCCCTCTCCGCTTCCGTGTCAACGGCCGCCCTCCAGTCCGCCATCTAAAAGAGGCCTTCAGAGATTTCGCCGAAGGGCTATCTTCTAAGTTTCTTTATGAATTCAGCTTCAAACACATCGTAGACCAAGCTGCGGTCCTCGATAAATACCGCCTCGATCGCCCCGTCTTCCGCATAGGCAAAGATAATGCGATGGCGGCCGACACGCAGGCGATTGTAGCCAGCCAAAGGACCTTCAAGAGTACGAATGTCTCCCCGTTCAGCTCGGAGTTCCTTCAGCGCAAGTTTGACCGCCCGACGCGGTTCCGGCACTAAACGCCCAACATAAGCGATTACCTGAAGCGCCAAACGGAGGGGGCGAATCATTCGGGGATGTCGTCTAACTTTCCGAACTTCGTCTTTCCGGCCTTATGCATGGCAATCGCGGCCACGGCGGACAAATTGCCCATGATTTCGAGCGTCTCGGCCACTGCTGTCATGCGCTCATAACCCATGACGTAGGCCACCGGCGTGTCGTGGCGAGTAACCGTAACAACCGCGCCATTTTCCGCGGCCTTGACCAGCGCAGGAAAAGTATTTTGGCCCTCAGAGATGCTCACGGTAGATTTCATGATAAAAACTGTATAATTTTAACGCAGCTGGTCAAGCTCGCCGAACGCTTGACCGACGGCCGTTTTCCGACTTGCCCGTCTCCCCCGAATCCGGACGGATCGACGGCTGTCCGTCTTCCTGCCGCGGCAGCCGCGAACGCCGACTCGATCAGACCGACGACTGACTTTCCGCGGCGTAGGCCTCCATGCCTACACAGGAGCAAACCAGATTGCGGTCGCCGTAGACGTTGTCGACCCGTCCGACCGCCGGCCAAAACTTCGCCTCCTTGGTCCAGGGGGCCGGAAACGCCGCCAAGTCGCGGGAATAGGGCCGGTCCCAGGCGTCGGTGCACACCACCTTGGCGGTGTGGGGCGCTTGCTTCAGCGGATTGTTCTCCTTGTCCGCCTCGCCGTTGGCCACCGCCTGCATCTCCCCGTGAATCGCGATCATGGCCGCGCAAAAGCGGTCAAGTTCCTCCTTGGTCTCGCTCTCCGTCGGCTCGATCATGAAGGTGCCGGGCACCGGAAAAGACATGGTCGGGGCATGATAGCCGTAATCCATCAGGCGCTTGGCCGCGTCCTCAACCTCCACGCCAGACTTTTTCCAGCCCCGCAGGTCGACGATGCATTCATGGGCCACCAGTCCGGCGTTGCCGCGGAACAGAACCGGAAAATAATTCTCCAGGCGCTTGGCCACGTAGTTGGCGTTGAAAATCGCGGCGCGGGTGGCGGCGGTCAGGCCGTCCGGGCCCATCATCCGGATATACATCCAGGAGATGACCAATATCGATGCGCTGCCCCAGGGGGCCGCCGAGACCGTGCCAAAGCCCGCCGGCGAAGGCAGGCGGCCAGCCACTTTAACCAGCGGATGGCCGGGCAGGAACGGGGCCAAATGGGCGGCAACCGCGATCGGGCCCATGCCCGGGCCTCCTCCCCCGTGAGGAATGCAGAAGGTCTTGTGGAGATTGAGGTGGCAGACGTCGGCCCCGATTTCGCCCGGCGAGGTCAGGCCGACCAGGGCATTCATGTTCGCCCCGTCCAGATAGACTTGGCCGCCGCAGCGGTGGATCAGGGCACAGATCTCGCGGATCCCGGATTCGAACACCCCGTGGGTCGAGGGGTAAGTGACCATGAGGGCCGCCAGATCGTTCTTATGGGCCTCGGCCTTGGCCCGCAGGTCCGCCTGGTCGATGTTACCCTCCGCATCGCAGGCCACGGCCAAGACCTTCAGGCCGCCCAGGGAGGCGCTGGCCGGATTGGTGCCGTGGGCGCTGGTGGGAATGAGGCAGATGTTGCGGTGGGCCTCGCCCCGCGCGGCGTGGTAGGCGTGGATCGCGAGGAGCCCCGCGTATTCGCCCTGCGAGCCGGCGTTGGGCTGGAGGGAAACCGCGGCCAGGCCGGTGATTTCCGCCAGCCAGGTCTCGAGGTCGCGAAACAGCTGGTGATAGCCCTCGGTCTGCGCGCCGGGAGCGAAGGGGTGCATCCGGCTGAACTCCGGCCAGGAGACCGGCAGCATCTCGCTCGCGGCATTGAGCTTCATCGTGCAGGAGCCGAGCGAAATCATCGAGTGGCAGAGCGAGAGATCCTTCGCCTCCAGGCGCTTGATGTAGCGCAGCATCTCGTGCTCGGTATGGTGCCGGTTGAACACCGGATGGGCCAGAAAGGCCGAGGTGCGGGCGTGGGGCGCCGCATAATCCGCCGCCGGCCGCGACGCCGCCGCGGCGCCGAAGAGCCCGAGCAGCTGCTGCAATTCCTCCGCCGTCGTCGCCTCATCCAGGGAGATCCCGACTGTCTCCTCATCGACCCGGCGCAAATTGATGCCCTGGGCCGCGGCGTCGGCGTGGATCCGTTCGGCCGCGACCCCGCGCACCGTCAAGGTGTCGAAAACCGGCTCGGCGTTCACCGTGGCGCCCGACTTGCGCAGACCGTCCGCCAAGGTCGCCGTCATCGCCCGGATGCGGCGGGCGATCTGGCGCAGGCCTTCCGGCCCGTGATAGACCGCGTACATGGAAGCCATCACGGCCAGGAGCACCTGGGCCGTGCAGATGTTGGAGGTGGCCTTGTCCCGGCGGATATGCTGCTCGCGCGTGCCGAGTGCCAGGCGCATGGCCGGATCCCCCTGGGCGTCCTTGGAGACGCCGACCAGGCGGCCGGGCATCTGGCGCTTGAAAGCGTCGCGGGTGGCGAGGAAGCCGGCATGGGGCCCGCCGAAGCCGAGCGGCACTCCGAAACGCTGGGCCGAGCCGACCGCGACGTCCGCACCGAATTCCCCCGGGGGCCGAAGCAAGGTGAGGGCGAGGAGATCCGTCGCGACGACGCAATAGGCCCCGGCTGCGTGGGCGCGGGCGAACAGCGCGGTGAAATCCTGGATCGAGCCGGTCGTGTCCGGATATTGCACCAAGAGGCCAATGCAGCCGGCCTCGAAGCGAAATTCCTGATGCTCCTGCACCAGCACCTTGATCCCGAGAGGGGTAGCCCGGGTGCGGACGATGTCGATCGTCTGGGGATGGCAGGCCGCCGAGACCAGAAAGGTGTGATGGCCCGGATCGCGGTCCTTCAGCCGATGGCACATGGTCATCGCCTCGGCCGCGGCCGTGCCCTCGTCCAGCATCGAGGCGTTGGCGATTTCCAAGCCGGTCAATTCCGCGACCATGGTCTGGAAATTGAGGAGCGCCTCGAGCCGGCCCTGGGAGATTTCGGCCTGGTAGGGCGTGTAGGCCGTGTACCAGCCCGGATTCTCGAAAATCGTCCGGCGGATGACGCTGGGGGTGAAGGTGTCGTAATAGCCGAGCCCGATGAAGCTCCGGCAGATCCGGTTTTTCTCCGCCACGATCCGCAATTCCGCCAAGGCCTCGGCTTCGCTCGCGGCCGCCGGCAAGCGCAGCGGCGGGCGCCGGATGGCGGCCGGGACGGCCGCGTCCACCAGCGCCTCGACCGAGGGATAGCCGAGCGCCTGCAGCATCTCCGCCGTGGCGGCGGCATCGTCTCCGATATGGCGGGAAAGGAAGCGGGCGGTGGCTCCGAACGAGTCAGGCATGAAGGTCCACGGTAGGCGGGTCATTCCGCCCTGCAATCGCGATTTGTCAGACCGGCCGGAACCGGTCACTCTGCCCTTCCTTGTGACTTCCTACCGCCGCCAGGCCGAGCGCGCCGCCTACATCGACCGACGCTTGGCGGAACTCTATCCGGAGACCCCCGTTCCGCTCGACCACAAGGACGCCTTTACCCTCCTGATAGCGGTCCTTCTTTCCGCCCAATGCACCGACGTGCGGGTCAACCAAGTCACCCCCCGCCTCTTTGCCGTGGCCGATACGCCTTCGGCCATGGCCCGGCTCACCGCCGCCCAGGTCGAGCCGGTGATTCGCAGCTGCGGCCTGGCGCCGCAAAAGGCCCGGGCGATCGTCGGGCTCTCCCAGATCCTGCTCGACCGGTTCCAGGGGCAAGTCCCGCGGACCTTCGAGGACTTGGAAAGCCTGCCTGGGGTCGGCCACAAAACAGCGAGTGTCGTTATGGCCCAGGCCTTTGGGGTTCCGGCCTTCCCCGTCGACACCCATATTCATCGCCTGGCCCAGCGCTGGCGGCTGACCGACGGCCGGAGCGTCGAACAGACCGAAAAGGACTTGAAGCGGCTCTTTCCCCGCGAGCATTGGAACCAGCTCCACTTGCGCATCATATTCTATGGCCGCGAGTACTGTGAGGCTCGGGGCTGCGACGGCACCGTCTGCCCCATCTGCCAGACCCTCTTTCCCGGGCGCAAACCGGTCGTCACCCGGAAATGATTTCACGCTTGCCAGGTTGCGCTCCAAGCGGTGTGCTCAACCTTCCGTTAGTCACAAGCATCCATCCATAAACGTCAGCCAACCCTAATCAATCGATCGCAAGGCGGCCCTCTGTGCCGACCTGGGTATCGTACGATACATAGATCCTCATGAGTATTAGCATCACTGCCAAAGACCTGCTCGATGCCGGCGTGCATTTCGGGCATCAGACGAAACGTTGGAACCCCCGTTCCAAGCCTTACATCTTCGATCATCGCCAAGGCACGACGATCATCGATCTGACCAAGACCTTCACCCTGCTGGAGAACGCTTGCGCCTTCATCGAGGACAAGGTCGCCAACGGCGAGAACATCCTCCTCGTCGGCACCAAGCGCCAGGCGAAGGAAATCGTTCGCGAAGCCGCGGCTTCGACCAACATGCCCTTCTGCGTCGATCGCTGGCTGGGGGGCACCCTGACCAATTACGAGACGGTCAAGCGCTCCATCGCCAAGTTCAAGAAGTACCAGGCGATGGAAACCAACGGCGAAATGGCCAAGCTCCCCCGCAAGGAAGAGTCCGCCATCAAGCGCGAGATGACCCGCATGCAGCGCAATTTCAACGGCATCGTCGACATGGGCGGCCTCCCGGCGGCCCTGTTCGTCGTCGACATCAACCACGAGGCGATCGCGGTGGCCGAAGCGAAGCGCTGCGGCATCCCCTGCATCGCCCTGGTCGACACTAATTCCGATCCCACCCAGGTCTCCCACCCCATCCCGGGCAATGACGATGCGGTGAAGTCGATCCGCATCATCGTGGAGACGATCGTCGCCGCCATCCAGAGCGGCCTCGCCCTGCGTGATACCCGCCGGGCCCAGCGCGGCCAGGCCGACATCCGCGGCCAGCAGGCCCCGGTCGCGGCCGAAGTCACCTCGCCCACCGGCGCGGAAGCCGGCGCCCTGCCGATCAGCGACGAAATCGATCTTTCCAAGGTTGACCTGCCGGCCGACGTGGCCGCGGTCGTCGAGGGCGACACGGATCTGGTTGCCGCCGCGAAGCGCAAGGCCGTCCGCCCCCGCAAAGCATTGGTCAAGGCTGAATAAGGCTCATGAGCAACCCGATTACCGCCAAGATGGTCAACGACCTGCGCCTGCAGACCGGCGCAGGCCTCCTCGATTGCAAAAAGGCCCTCACTGAGGCCAACGGCAACGTGGAGGAAGCCATCACGATCCTGCGCAAGAAAGGCGCTGCCTCCGCCGCCAAGAAGGCGGACCGGGCCACGAGCGAAGGCGCGATCGAAAGCTACATCCATGTCGGCGGCAAAGTCGGCGTCCTGATCGAGGTCAACTGCGAGACCGACTTCGTGGCCCGGACCGACGAATTCAAGTCCTTCGTCAAGGATCTCTGCCTGCAGATCGCCGCGGCCAGCCCGCTCTACGTCTCCCGCGACCAAGTGCCCGAGGCCGACCTGGCCAAGGAGCGCGACATCGCGGCGGCCCAGGTCGTCGGCAAGCCGCCGGCCGCCGTGCAGAAGATTGTCGAGGGCAAGATCGAGAAGTTCTATTCGACCGTGTGCCTGGTCGACCAGCCCTTCGTCAAGCAGGCGGAGAAGACGGTGAAGGAAATTCTGACCGAGAAAATCGCGAAGACCGGGGAAAATATCCAAATCCGCCGGTTCATCCGCTACCAACTCGGGGCCTGAGGCCTTGAAGGTCACCCGGCTGCAGATCGTGGCGCGGGGCCTGACCAACCGCTGCCCGAACTGCGGAGGTCGGACCCTCTTTCAGCCCGGCCGCTTCTTCAAGATCAACCCGGTCTGCCCGCAGTGCGGGCTCCAGATCGAGCGCGAGAACGACGAAGGCTTCTTCATCGGCTCGATGTCGCTCAACTACGGGGCGACCTTGATCTTCTACCTGGCCCCGATCGCGATCCTGGCCTTCACCGGCGTAATTGGCGCGACCCCGGCGATCGTGCTCGCCGCCATCGGCGCCCTGGGCGTGCCGGTCCTCCTCTACCGCTCCTCCCGCAGCTGGTGGCTGATGAACTACTACCTCTTCCTCCCCCATCACCTCCCGGCCAACCGCCGGGAGAAGACCGCGGCCGAAGACGAGAACCTCTGAGGCGAATGCGAGATTGAGTGCCCTTCGCCGCTGCCCTAGAAAAACGCTCGTGCGCTTTTTCCCGTGAACACCGCCTCCACGCCCGGCGCCGCGTTTAAGGCCGCCCTAGCCGCCGAACGCCCGCTGCAGATCGTCGGCGCCATCAACGCCTACAGCGCCCTCCTGGCCCAGCGGGCCGGCTTCCGCGCCCTCTATGTTTCCGGCGCCGGGGTGGCCAACGCCTCCTACGGCCTGCCCGATCTCGGCATGACCAGCCTGGACGACGTCCTGACCGACGTCCGCCGCATCACCAGTGCAGTCGACCTGCCCCTCCTGGTCGACATCGACACCGGCTGGGGCCATGCCTTTTCCATCGCCCGGACCGTGCGGGAAATGGCCAAGGCGGGAGCGGCCGCGGTGCATATCGAGGACCAGGTGGCGGCCAAGCGCTGCGGCCACCGGCCGGGCAAGGCCCTGGTGGCGACCGAGGAGATGTGCGATCGGATCACGGCGGCGGCCGACGCCCGGCCTTATGCCGACTTCGTCCTCATGGCCCGGACGGACGCGGCCGCCAACGAAGGCGTGCCGGCCGCGATCGCCCGCGCCCAGGCCTACGTCGCGGCCGGAGCCGACATGATCTTCGCCGAAGCCCTCGGCAGCCCGGCGGAATTCAAGCGCTTCACCGCGGCGATTTCGGTCCCGGTCCTGGCCAACCTGACCGAGTTCGGCAAAACCCCCCTGATTTCCCTGGAGGAACTGCGAGGAGCCGGGGTGGCGATGGCGCTCTATCCTCTCTCGGCGTTTCGCGCCATGTCCGCCGCGGCGGCCAAGGTCTACGGGGCGGTCCGGCGCGACGGGACCCAGAAGGCGGTCGTCGACGGCATGCAGACGCGGACCGAGCTCTACGACGTCCTGAACTACCTCTCCTACGAGCAGAAGCTGGATCAGCTGTTCAAGAAATGAGCCCGGATTCGGCCCCCAAGCCCAAGAAGTCAGTCGCCCTCTCCGGGGTCCCGGCCGGCAACACCGCGATCTGCACCGTCGGGCACACCGGCAACGACCTGCACTACCGCGGCTACGACATCGCCGAGATCGCCGCCCAGGCCAGCTACGAGGAAGTCGCCTATCTCCTGATCCACGAGCGGCTGCCCAATCCGGCCGAGCTCGCGGCCTACCGCCGGCACCTCCAGGCCTGCCGCGGGCTGCCCGCCGCGGTCCGGGCGGTGCTCGAGCAGATTCCCGCCGCCGCCCATCCGATGGACGTCCTCCGCACCGGCTGCTCCTTCCTCGGGACGGTCGAGGCGGAAGGCGCCGAGCACGCCGCGGCCGGCGCCCGCGCCATCGCCGACCGCCTGATCGCCGTGTTCCCCTCGATGCTGCTATATTGGCATCACTTCACGACGGCGGGAAAGCGGATCGAGGTGGAGACCGACGATCCCACCCTGGCCGGGCACTTCCTGCGGCTGCTCCATCAGCGCCCGCCCGCCGCCGGGCAAGTCCGGGCCCTCGACCAGTCGCTCATCCTCTACGCCGAGCACGAATTCAACGCCTCCACCTTCGCCGCCCGGGTGATCGCCGGCACGGGGGCCGACATCTATTCCGCCATCACCGGAGCGATCGGCGCCCTGCGCGGGCCGAAGCACGGGGGCGCCAACGAGGTCGCGATCGAGATCGCGCTCCGCTACGCGAGCCCAGAGGAGGCCGAGGCCGACATCCGCGCGCGGGTCGCCCGCAAGGAAATCGTCATCGGTTTCGGCCACCCCGTCTACACGATCGCCGACCCGCGCAATCCCATCATCAAGGAAATCGCGCGCGCGCTGTGCCAGACGAGCAGCGACCGCAACCTCTTCGCCGTCTGCGAACGGGTGGAAAATGTCATGATGGAACTGAAGAAGATGTTTCCCAATCTCGACTGGTACAGCGCCCCGGCCTACCGGATGCTCGGGATTCCGACCCTCATGTTCACCCCACTCTTCGTCATCGCCCGCACCGCCGGCTGGGCGGCCCACGTGATCGAGCAGCGCAGCGACGGCAAGATCATCCGCCCGAGCGCGAATTACACCGGGCCGGCCGACCGCCCCTTCCCTCCCCTCGCCGCCCGCTAGGCCCATGTCCTCGGCCATTTCCAACGTCCGGCCGCCGCCCGACCCGCTGATTGCTGCCATCGCCGATTACGCGATCGGGTACCGGGTCGAGAGCGCCGAGGCCCTCGAGACCGCCCGCTGGTGCCTGCTCGACACCCTGGCCTGCGGCGTCCTGGCCCTGGCCTATCCGGCTTGCACGAAATTGCTCGGGCCGGTCGTGCCGGGCCTGACCATGGCCCGGGGGGCGCGCGTCCCCGGCACCGCCCACGAGCTCGATCCCATTGCCGGGGCCTTCAACATCGGCGCTATCGTCCGCTGGCTCGATTTCAACGACACTTGGCTTGCGGCCGAATGGGGCCATCCCTCGGACAATCTCGGCGCCATCCTGGCCGCGACCGACTGGCTCAACCGCCAAGGCGGGGCCGGCGGCCGCCCGGCCGGCTTCACCGTCCGGGACATTCTCACCGCCATGGTCCAGGCCCATGAGATCCAGGGCATCCTGGCCCTGGAAAACTCCTTCAACCGGGTCGGGCTCGACCATGTGCTCTTGGTCAGGGTCGCCTCCACCGCGGTCGCCACCCGTCTTCTGGGCGGCACCCGCGAGCAGGTAATCAATGCCGTCTCCCACGCCTGGCTCGACGGCTCGGCCCTGCGCACCTACCGCCACGCACCCAACACCGGCTCGCGCAAGTCCTGGGCGGCGGGTGATGCTACCAGCCGCGCGATGCGCCTGGCCCTGATCGCCCTCACCGGCGAAATGGGCTATCCCTCCGCCCTGACCGCCGCGACCTGGGGGTTCCAGGATGTCTCCTTCCGCGGCCAGCCGGTCAAGCTCGGCCGGCCCCTCGGCAGCTATGTGATGGAGAACGTTCTCTTCAAGATATCCTTCCCGGCCGAATTCCACGCCCAGACGGCGGTGGAATGCGCACTGCGCCTCCATCCCGAGGTGTCCGGCCGGCTGGACCAGATCGAGCGGATTGAACTGACGACCCACGAGTCGGCGATCCGCATCATCGACAAGAGCGGGCCCTTGCACAATCCGGCCGACCGCGACCACTGCCTGCAGTACATGACCGCAATCGGCCTGATCTTCGGCCGTCTGACCGCGGCGGATTACGAGGATCAGGTCGCGGCCGATCCCCGGATCGACGCCCTCCGCGCCCGGATGGTCGTGGCCGAAGACAAGCAATACTCCCGCGATTATCTCGATCCAGAAAAGCGCTCCATCGCCAACGCCGTCCAGGTCTTTTTCCGGGGCGGCGCCCACTCCGCCAAGGTCGCGGTCGAATATCCCCTCGGCCATCGCCGCCGCCGCGCCGAGGGCCTGCCCCATCTGCTCCAGAAGGCCGAAAGCGCCTTCGCGATCCATTTCGGGGCGGAGACCGCCCGCTCGCTCCTCGCCCTCTTCCAGGACAAGGAGCGCCTGGAGGCCCTCCCGGCCGATCGCCTAGTCGACCTGCTGGTGAAACCGGCTGGGGCCTGAGCCTCAGCGCCGGGCCAGCTTGCCCAGGGCCCGGTTGACCTTTTCCAAATCGCAGGCGGCCGGGTCGTAGCCCGGCCCGAGCCACTCCAGCCATTCCCGGCCCAACTCCGTATCCGGCTCTTTGATGCAGGCGAGCATGTCGTGGTAGGCTTCGGGGCCGCCGCAATCCTCCGGCGGACCGGCCCGCTCGCCCGCGATGCAGCGGGGGTAGCGCACCCCCTTCTTGAGCGGGAGCACGGCCTCGATCGCGACATCCAGCTTCCAGCCGATTTCGAATTGGTAGACGTAGGTGAAGTGGGCGTGGTTTTCCCATCCGAGGTCGAGGAGCGTCAAGTCGCGATCGTCCTCCACCACCAGATCCTCGCGCTTCACCGGATTGCCGAAGCGCAGCTCGCTGAAGGCGAAGACGTGGGTCTGGTAGTCGT
>Ga0302319_10016561_pt1 | contig 13576 bp, 13 predicted proteins | sample Bog_T0_2_FD_203319 | JGI IMG/M metagenome (GOLD analysis project Ga0302319, IMG submission 203319) | Peat permafrost microbial communities from Stordalen Mire near Abisko, Sweden - Bog_T0_2 | ecosystem: Environmental > Terrestrial > Soil > Wetlands > Peat | place: Sweden: Abisko, Stordalen Mire...
GGCGAAGACATCGGCGACTTCGCCTGGGCCGCCAGCCCTCACTTCACCGTCACGGACGGCATCTTCAACAGTTCCATGGGCCCGGTGAAGGTCCACGTGCTCGCGCTGGCCTCGCACCCTGCCGCCGGCGCGCGTTACCGCGACGTCATCACCCGCACGCTCGGAGAGTTCGACCGCCGTTACGGCCCGTATCCTTACAAGATCGTCACGGTCATCGACCCCGAGCCGGGCTCCGAGATCGGAGGCATGGAGTACCCCACGCTCTTCACTGGCGACACCAGCTGGTATGAGCCCACCTACATCACCGAGCTCACCGCCGAGCACGAGTTCGGACACCAGTACTGGTACGGCATGGTCGCCACCGACGAGTTCGAGGACGCCTGGCTCGACGAGGGCATCAACTCCTACACCGAAGTCAACGTGATGGGTGCCCTCTACGGCCGCAACACCTCCGTCATCAGCCGCGCCTACGGCAACCTCGGCGACTTCGAGATCCAGCGTCTACAGTACGTCGCCACGCCGGACTTCGACCCCGTCACGCGCTGGGCCTTCAAGTTCCGCAACTCCGCCTCCTACGCTGGCGTCACCTACGGCAAGACGGCAACGCTGCTCGGCACGCTGGAAGGCCTCATCGGCCGCGACACCATGGACGAGGCCATGCGCACCTACTTCATGAAGTTCCGCTTCACCCATCCCACCACGGAGGACTTCCTCCGCACCATTGAGGCGGTCGCCGTCGCCCGCGGCCGCGCCACGATTCTTCCGCCGGACGACCCCGCCTTGAAGCAGCCCGTCAGCTTCGCCGACGTCCCCGCCGTCAACTCCAGCCTGCGCCCGTACTTCAACCAGGCCGTCTACGGCACCAACATACTCGACTACGCCGTCGACAGCGTCTCCTCGGACCCCGTGACCTGGTGGCTGCCCGAGACCAAGGGCCAGAAGACGCAGTACCTCAGCACCGTCTACCTCCACCGCAAGGGCGACTTCATCCTTCCCGTCACGGTCGAGGTCACCTTCGACGACGGCACCAAACTCCGCGAGCACTGGGACGGCGTCGACCGCTGGACCAAGTTCAGCTATACGCGCAACGCCCGCGTCGTCTCTGCGGAGATCGACCCAGACCACACCGTGCTGCTCGACAAGGACCTGTTCAACAACAGCTATACCACCAAAGCGAACCCCATTCCTGCCGGCAAGTTGATGATGATCTGGGCCTCCGCGCAGCAGCTCTTCGCACAGATTGCCAGTTGGATCGTCTAGTTTTGAGGGATGAATTGTCATCCTGAGCGAAGGCTCTCGCAGTCTCATCGCGAGAGCCCAAACTCCGGAAGTTGTCATCCTGAGCGAAGCATCGCAGCGTTATCGCGATGCGAAGTCGAAGGATCTGCTGTTTGATCGACGTGGAACGTCATCTCATCCACGTCACAGTTTTGAAGGGGCGGGACTTTAGTCCCGCCGAAAGAGCACAGAAATAAGCGCGGCTTTAGCCGCTGAGGGAATCTCGATGAAACGCAGCATCCTCACCAACGGCTTCAAACTCGCTCTGCGCCACTGGCCAGCGCTGGTCTGGGTGTATGTCCTGAACCTTCTGCTGGCGAGACTGTTCTCGGTCCCGCTCTCCAGCCAGATCGCGGCCATCACCGGCAACTCTCTGTACTCGCAGCGGCTCGCCTCGGGCTTCGATATAGGCGTCCTCGCAGAAACCATCCGCAAACTCGGCGAAGGCCCCGGCTCGGCCGCCTCCGCCAGCTACTTCGGCACGTGGCTCTACGTCGCCATCTACTTCCTCATCATTCCGGGCACCCTCTTCGTCTACCAGACGGACGCGCCCGCGAAGCTCTCCACGCTGCTGCACACCGGCCTCGTCTACTTCTGGCGCTTCGTGCGCCTCACGCTGGTCAGCTTCGTCGTCTTCGGCGTCGTGCTGGGCATCCTCTTCTTCGCCCAGAACCACTGGGCCACCCACGTGGACAACGTCATCCTCGGCCGTCCCGGCGCCATCGCATGGTTCGCCGGCTACCTGATCATCGGCCTGGTCGCCGCCGCGCTGCGCGTCTACTTTGACCTCGTCGAGGTCTACACCGTGCAACTCGGCACCCTCCCACCGCTCGAAGACTCACCGGCGCAGGCCAAGCTCCACCGCCGCATCCGCAAGACGTTCCTGCCCGCATGGAGAACTCTCCGCGGCAACTTCTTCCGCGCGTACTTTGTATTTGTCTTGCTCACGCTGCTGGGTCTCTCTGCGGTCATCGTCACGGCCCGCATCGCGATGCACTCGCTCGCGCAACCGCACACCTGGCTGCTCTTCCTGCTGGCACAACTCGGCCTCTTCGTGATGTTGTTCACGCGCTTCTGGCAGCGTGGCGCGGAGACGGTCCTTGCGCTCGACTACCCGCTCGCAGCGCCGGCCATCCTCGTGGTTCCTCCACCGGAACCGGAGCCGGAACCGCAGCCGGTCTTTGTTGAGACTCCCGCAGCACCCGAGGGCTACAGCGCATAAGGCCTCCAGGCCAGCGCATGTAAACGCCTGGAATCGGCGGGCGAGTCCCTCACTCCGTCCGCGCAGCCACCGGCTGGGAACCCCTATAATCGTCTCAATGCGGCCTCTGTTGAAGCGTCTCGCCCGTCTCTCCGCTCTGTTGGGCGTCTTCGCCTCCATCGCCGCGCCGGCCCAGGCGCAGCAGGCCTCCGCATCCACTCTGCCCGGCGGTCGCGTGGTGCTGGTGCTGCCCTTTGACAACCGGTCCGCCAACGCCTCCCTGAACTGGATCGGCGACTCCTTCCCGGACACGCTCGACAAGCGCCTGAACTCGTCCGGCTTTTTGACCATCTCGCGCGACGACCGGGCCTTCGCGCTGGAGCACCTGGGTCTTCCCGCCGGCTTCCGGCCCTCGCGCGCCACCACCATCCGTATCGCGCAGCAGTTGGACGCCAACTTCGTCATCGTCGGCAGCTACACCATCAAACCCTCGACCGGCGGCAAGGACACCATCTCGATTCAGGCGCAGGTGCTCGATGTCGAAGCCTTGACGCTCTCGCCGCCAGTCAAGGACGGTGCAGAGCTCAACCGCCTCTTTGACGCCGAGAATGCCATCGCCTGGAAGGTCGCCCGCGAGATGGACCCCACGCTCAACGTGGCCGAGCAGACCTTCCTCGCCGCTCCCGGCGCCGTGCCCCTCCCCGCGTTTGAGGACTACATCCGCGGTGCCAACGCGCCCACCGCGCAGGAGCGCCTGCATCGCCTCCAGTCCGCCGTCGCCCTGGTTCCTGACTACGCCGCTGCTCTGCTTGCGCTCGGCAAGGAGCAGTACGCCACCCGCGACTACGCTGCCGCTGCATCCATTCTGGCCAAGGTGCCCACCGCCGACCGGCTTGCCCTGGAGGCCAATTTTTATCGCGGCCTGGCCATGTTCAACTCCGCAAACTACGCCGCCGCGCAGAAGTCCTTCGACTTCGTCGAGGCCAGGCTTCCGCTCCCTGAGGTGATCAACGACGAAGCCGTCGCCATGAGCCGCCAGGGCAAGGACGGCGTCGTGCTGTTCCGCCGCGCCACAGTCGCCGACCCCTCCGACGAGGACTACCACTACAACCTCGCCATCGCCCTCTTCCGCGAGGGAGCCACAGACCAGGCGCTGGCCGAGGTGGACACGGCGCTCAAGCTCAAACCCAGCGACAATGAAGCCGTGGAGCTGCGCGCCCGGCTTAAGCTCGCGCCCGCCGGCACGCGCCTGAATGCCAACGCGGTCTCCGGCTTCAGCCCCGTGGAGCGCATCCGCCGCAACTACGCCGAGACCGGCTTTCGCCAGGCGGCGTTCCAGTTGGACCAGGTACGCGCGACCCGTCTGGCCATGCTTCCACCCGCCCAGCGCGCCACCCAGTACACGCAGCTCGGCCGTGACTACCTCGCACAGGGATTGCTTCCCGAGGCAGAAAACCAATTCCAGTCCGCGCTCGTCGCCGACGCCACCTCCGCAGAGGCGCATGCCGGACTGGCCCAGGTTCGCGAGGACAGCGGCGACCCCGCCGAGGCCCGCATTGAGGCCGCCGCCTCGCTCAAGCTACGCTCCAATGTCGAGGCCTGGATGGTCCTGGCCAAGCTCGACCTGGCCGCCAACTTGCTGCCCGCCAGCGCGGACGACGTGGCCCACGCGCTGCTGATTGAGCCCACCAACTTTGCCGCGCTGGCCATGCGACAGGTTCTGCGCCAGCGCGGCCAACCGGTGCCATGATTGCCGCTGGTAAGGTGGCCTTTCTCGGGCCGGATGCTGCGGTCCTGCTACTCACGCTCGGCCTGCTGCTGCTCTACATGGAGCTCAACCGCCCCGGCTGGATCGTCCCCGGAGCGCTTGGCCTGCTGCTGGCGCTGTTCGCTGGTGCCTCGCTGCTGCGGCTCCAACTCAGCCTCGCTGCGGCAGCCCTTTTGGCAACCGCCGTCGCTCTGCTGCTGCTGGACCTGCTGCGCCCCACGCCGGTTCTGGTGGCGGCAGCCGCCACGCTGGCGCTGGTGCTGGGCTTCGCACGCCTCGTCCTGGGCCCGCCTCCGCGGCAGGTGCACGCCGCTACCGCCATCGCCTGCGGTCTGCTGCTGGGGGGAACCACGGCCGTGCTTACGCGCATCGCGCGCCGCGCCCGCGCCAACAAAGCGTTAGACTAAACACAGAGCGCCCTCTAGCGCCCGGAGCCTTCACGACTTGATTCGCACAGCCTTGCCTCTTCTAGCCGCCGCCCTTCTCACCTGCAGCCTCGGCAACGTCGCAGCCGCCCAGACCGAAACACCGGAGACGCCGCTCACTCGCCAGTTGCATCGCCTCGACCTCGGCATCACCGGCGTCGGCGAGTTCAACTCTGCCGTCACCGGTCCGGTAGTGCCGCTCGCCTCCAACACCGGCCAGTCGATCAAGCAGTACGGGTCCAACACCCTCGGCGCGCTCGTCACCATCGGCTACACGGCCAAGCCCTATGTCGGCTTCGAGTTCAACTATGGCTACGCCCGCTACACCGAGAACTACACCGGCGCCGGGGCCGTCACCTGCTGCACCACCAACGACTTCCAGATTCAGACCGGCGCGGACGAGATTACGCTGGGCTACGTCGCGCATCCGCCCCATCCCATCTTCGGCCTCCAGCCCTTCCTCGGCGCAGGCGCGGGCTCCATCGAGTTCAAGCCCACAGCCCACGGTGGCGAAGGCGCCAGCAAACACGCCCGGGCGGTCTACTATTACTCTGTCGGTGTGCAGAAGGACATTACTCCTCACCTGGGATTCACCGCCGGCTTCCGAGAGCTGTTCTTTCTCGACCCCGATTACGGCCTGAACTACCTTACGATCCTGAAGCACGCCAATACCTATGAGCCGGCGGTGGGCTTCTACCTGCACTACTAGCCCGGCCCACAACCTCCGTCAGATACAACACGCTATGAACTATCTCCTCGATGACGACAACGTTGTGGCCCACGCCGAGCGCGAATTCACGCTCAGCACCGGCTCCATCCTCGGCATCTTCTTTGGACTCGTGTTGCTCTGCGGCCTGTTCTTCGGATTTGGCTACAGCGTGGGTAACCACAGGTCTGCTCCGGCCGGAGCTCAGACCTCACAGAGCGCGCCTGTCGCAGCCAACTTCAGTGCCTTCAAGCCGGCCGCGGGCTTGCCCGTTGGGGCACCCAGCGCTGTGCCTGTCCCGCCTCATCCGGCTACCGCGGATGCTTCCACCCTCCCCAGGCCAGCCGACCACCCGGCATCCTCCAGCCCAACACCCGCGCCCATTGTTCGCGTAGCTCTACCAACGCCACCCGCGCCAGCCCGTACGGCTGCTCCATCGCCGGCACCTGCGCCGCCAGCTCCCGCGCCGGTGGCACCCGCGGCCGCCACCGGATCCTTCCTCGTCCAGATTGCCGCCGTCTCCCATCCCCAGGACTCAGCTCTGCTGATGAACGCGCTGCGCGTCAAGGGGTATGCTCCTTCGGCGTTCCTGGAGGCAGATAAGCTTATCCACGTGCAACTGGGCCCCTACAGCAACCGCCACGACGCCGACCTCATGCGCCAGCGGCTGGTCGCCGATGGCTACAGCCCTATCATCAAGTAGCCGGCACCTGCTGATCTTTCTCCGCCAACACCGTCTCCATCTTCGCGCGCACCGCTTCCATCATCTCCTCGCGGGTCGCGCAGGTCTCCGGCCAAACCGCGGGCAGAAATCGCACCACAGCTTCGCCAGAATAGATCTTCAGGCTCCCCTTGTGCATCATCCGCGCGGTACCCTGCAGGACCACCGGCACCATGGGCGCACCCGTCGCCTCGGCCAGAAAAAATGCCCCCTGCTTGAAGGGCAGCAGCCGGCCATCCGGCGACCGGGTGCCCTCCGGGAAGATGGTGACGTGCAGCCCGCTGCGCAGCGCCGCAGCGGCGGCCTCCACGCTCTTCTCCGCATCCTCGCGACTGTGCCCACGGGCGACCGGAACGAACTTCCCCATCCGCATCGCTGTACCCAGCAGAGGAATCTTCATCAGCGACCTCTTCAGGAACACACTGGTCATCCCCGGAATCGACGGCAGCAGCACCGGTGGGTCAATATTCGACACATGATTGCTCAGGAAGACGCACGCTCGGGCCGCGGGAATATTCTCTTGACCCTCCAGCCGTACACGGATCCCCGCAAACCGCACTCCCAGCCGGATGATCCCCATGCCCCATCCGTACATTGTGTGAAAGTTTCCGCGCAGCGCCGACCACGGGATTCCTAGCAGTGCGGCCGGCGTCCCCAGAACAACAAACACGAACAGCATCCGCAACGCAGGCCACATAGTGCCAGAATATAGCAACAGCCCAATGGCCTCTGTGAGGCTCCCCTATGGCGCAGATTGATTAAAAGCCGCGCGCCGGCGGCAACACCGTCCCCTTGCTTTGATGGTCGACCGACTGGCAGTTGAATCCCAGATACATCAGATAATTCAAATGTTGGGTCGTCCCCGTCAATGGACCGGAGGTATATGTACACATGGGGCTGGCCTGCACGGCCCGGCCAGTCAAGCCGGAGTTGAGCGTGCAGGAATCGCCCGTCACCATGTCCTTATGAATATCCGAAGGCCAGTGCCCCGGCACATAGCAGATGCTGGTCTTCTGCCCGCTTTCCGATCCGGAGGTCTCCGCTCCGGACGTCTCTGTGCCGGCGGTCTTCGCGCCGGTCGAGTGCTTGTTCGACTTCGCAACTGCTTCTTCCGTGGAAGCGGAAGGCGGGGGAGGCGCCGGCTTGTACATCAGCAACCCCGCGATCAGCATGACGAGTCCCACTGCACCCGCGGCGATTCGTCCAGCGTTCCCAGGATTGATATAGGTCTTGATACTGCCCACAATCGCTACAGCAATAAACGCAAGCCCTGCAATCATCAGCAAAACATCGGGCTGAGCATGAAACAGATCGTTCAGTAGTGTGTCCATGGCCACAAGACTAAAGCCATCACCGGGGGATATCAAGGAGATTCCCGACGGATGTATCAAGTAAAAGTTCCCGCTTCCAATCCCGCTGACAATCCTGCTTACAATTCATCTATGGCCGTCACATCTGCGTTCGCCATCCGTCCAGCCGCCTTCGCCGACATCCCGACTCTCGAAGCGCTCATCGAACACTCCGTCCGCCAACTCCAGCAGAGCGACTACACGCAAGCGCAGATCGATGGCTCCATTGGCAGCGCTTTCGGGATTGACCGCCAATTGCTCGCGGACGGTACTTATTTCGTCGCTACACCTATCGACGACCCCACGCTGCTCGTCGCCTGCGGAGGCTGGAGCTACCGCCGCACTCTCTACGGCAGCGACAACCATACCAACCGCGACAGCACCCCGCTTGACCCGGCAACGGACTTCGCGAAGATTCGCGCCATCTTCGTTCACCCCGCGTGGGCGCGGCGCGGTCTCGGCAGCCTCATCCTCGCCCATTGCGAGGCGGCCGCAAGTGCTGCCGGTTTCACCCGCTTTGAGATGGGCAGCACCCTCACCGGTGTCCCGCTCTACAGCATGAAGGGCTACGTCGAACGAGATCGTACCAACGTGGAGCTGCCCAACGGGGAGCAACTCCCGATCATCCGCATGGACAAAACGGTCTAGCCTAACGCCGCGGGCAACTTCTCGTAGATTCCGCCAAATCCGCCATTGGACAGGATTGCGACCACATCCCCGGCCCGCATCCTCGGCGCGGCCTCCGCCACAATTGCGTCCGCATCCGCGCACAATAGCGATGGAACGCCGCGCGCCTGCAGAGCCGCAATCACACGCCCGGGCTCCAGACGTTCGGTTGCGGGAATCGCCTCGCTCTTGAAGACCGCCGCCAGCACCACCTCATCAGCAAGCGCCAGCGACTCCACCAGCTCCTGCGCAAACACATTCCGCCGCAACGTATTCGATCGCGGCTCCAGCACAGCCCACAGCCTGCGCCCCGGATACGCCGACCGCAGAGCCCGGAGCGTCTCGCGGATCGCCGTGGGATGATGCGCAAAGTCGTCGATCACCGTAATGCCCGCTACCTCAGCCCTCACCTCCAACCGACGCTTCACGCTCTGAAACGTGGCCAGCGCTTCGACGATTGCTTCCACGGGAACACCGTGCCCGGCCGCCAGCGCTGCGGCAGCAGTCGCATTCAACGCATTATGTTCGCCGGCCATGGGCAGCTTCAGCCGCGCAAATGCATTGCCCTCCCGCAGCAACGTCCAGGCGGTCACTGCGCCCAGCTCCAAATCCACGATGCGCCAGTGAGAACCCTCCGCCATTCCATACGGCTCCACAGCGCAGAATGCTTTGGCACAGCACTCGGTCACATTTGCGCTGCTATCAAACGCTACCAGCCTTCCCCGCCGCGGAATCAGGTTCACCATGCGCTTGAACGCCGTCTTCACCGCGTCCAGGTCGGGATAGATGTCCGCATGGTCGAACTCCACATGCGTCAGGATCGCGGCATCCGGAAAGTAGTGCAGAAACTTCGGCCCCTTATCAAAGAACGCCGTGTCATACTCGTCGCCCTCCAGAAGAAACGGCCGCGTTCCCTCCTGCACATGGAAGCTCGTGCCGAAGTTCTCCGCCACGCCGCCAATCAGAAAGGAGGGCTTCCACTTTGCGTCCTTCCGCGCCGCTGTCTCATAGATCCACGCAAGCATGGATGTGGTCGTCGTCTTGCCGTGCGTTCCGCACACCACCAGGCTCTCGCGCCCCGGCAGGAACTCATCGTGAATCAGCGCCGCCATGGACGTCATGGGAATCCGCTCGTCCAGCACCCGCTCCAGCTCCGGGTTCCCGCGCGAGATCGCATTGCCCACCACCACCAGATCCGGGCGCGGATCAAGATTCTCCGGGCGGTACGGCTCCAGAATGGCAATCCCCATCGCGCGCAACTGATCGCTCATCGGCGGATATGCCGCTGTGTCCGAGCCCGTCACTCGATGTCCGCGTGCGCGCAGCATCCCCGCCAGCGACGCCATGGCTGTGCCGCAGATCCCAATCAGATGAATGTGCTTCGTCCTCAAGCGCTCAACTCCGCATTCTTCATCGTCACCCACGCGCCCAACGGAACGGAGCGGTTACCACGCTCAACATGGCCGCTCTGCAGGCCAATCGCCACGGGTCCCGCAAACTCGCGCAGAGCATGCAGACAAGCGCACTCCAGCAACTCCATCTCGCTCAGCGTCACGTTGGCGCTCATATCGCCCAGCACCACACCCTTCACATTCTCCATCCAGCCTGCAAAGCGCAGATGTTGCAGCATCCGGTCCCACTGATACGGCTTGGTGCCAATGTCCTCTATAAACAAAATGCAGGGCTCGTCGATATCCAAAGCCCACGGAGTTCCCAGCCCCTCCGCCAGAATCGACAGGCAGCCTCCCAGCAGCCTTCCCTCGGCGGTCCCCGCCTGCAATACACGCAGACCATCTGCCGGCCCCACGCTCCACTCACCGGTTCCCTCCACGGCGGCGCGCCAGGTCCGTTCGTCCACACCGTCGTCCTTGGCCCAGTCCGCTGCTACCATCGGCGCATAGTAGGTCGGCAGGCCACACTCCTTCCAAAACCATACATGCAAGGACGTGTGGTCGCTGTAGCCAACAAATACCTTCGGGTTGGCTCGAATCAACTCCGCATCCAACAGCGGCAGCAGCTCTGCCGAGCCCCAGCCACCGCGCGCACAGATCACGCCTTCCAACGTCTTATCCGCAAACGCCGCATGCAGGTCCGCTACCCGCTGCTCCGCAGAGCCCGCATAGTACAGCGGTCCGCGCGCCAGCGCATGGGGCATCACCACCGGCTCATATCCGAAGGCCCGCAACCGCTCCACGCCGCGCTCCAGCAGCTCCGGCTTCACCGCGGACGCCGGCGACACCACCGCTACGCGGCTTCCCCCCTTCAGACATGGACTAGAGAAACTCCTCAAAATCCACCTCCGCCTCGCCCATACAAATGATCACCGCCGGTCCCAACAGTGTCATCTCGCTCTGCGCATCCGGCCATGCGACCTCCTGCCCGCCGCCCTCTGCTATTGCGCCCAGCTTGCGCGCGGCGCCGCGCAACTCCATCGCCGCCGCCGCCGAAGCACACGTCCCCGTGCCGCTCGATGTCGTCGGCCCACATCCGCGCTCATAGATCCGGAACGCAATCTCATCGTCCTTCAGGACCCGCACAAACTCCACATTGGTCCCGAACTTGAACAACGGATCGACGGCGATCTTCGCGCCCAGCTGCTGCCAGCTCATTCCATGCGATCCAAAATCCTCGCGCTCCACGAAGATCACATAGTGCGGATTCCCCACATTCACCATCGCTCCATCGATCACTCCAGCAACGCCCGCAATCTCAATCTTCCTGGGCATCACCCTGGGCACACCCATGCCGCTCTCGATATACCACGGAGTCTCACGCTCTTTCAGGATCACTTTGCAAGTCCGCACACCGCCATGCGTCCCGAACGACATCAGCTCCCGGCGCTCGCTCTGAGCCAGCCAAGCCGCGACGCATCGCGTTCCATTCCCGCTCAACTCTGCCTCGCTGCCGTCCGCATTGAACAACCGGAGAAACAGCGTCCCATCTGTCCGCCGCTCCAGAAATTCAATGCCATCGGCCCCCACCCCCGTGTTGCGCGCACACAGCCTGCGCGCCAGCGCGGCATGCCTGCCCTGTGCCAGGCCCTCCTCGATGATCAGGAAGTCATTGCCGTACGCGTGTGCCTTGACGAAACCGATCCCCTTCACTCATCCTCCTCGTCCTGGAATGACACCACCTGGTCCGTCGCATCGCTGGCGCGCAGCTCCTGCAGCAATCGGAGATGCTCCCTCCGTGTCGCGTTCACTTCAAACGACACGCGCTCCATCCCGGCCACATTGTCGCGTTCCTGAACATGCAGCCGCAGCCCTGCTGAATCCAGCACACGCAGAATCGCCCGCTGCATCCGGTGCCGCGACGCCGCAACGTCCTCAGCCAGTGCCTCGGCGCGCGCCGTTCCCACAATCGAACTGGGCAGCATCGCGCCCACATCCGCGCGTACCTCATACACCATCGGATATCGCTTCCACCCCAGCTTGCTCTCCACCGCTCCCACCGCCTGCAGCGCCAGCAGCACCAGCACCGTGGCAATCACCGCCTCAATGTACAACCCCGCACCGCACGTCATCCCAATCGCCGCCACCACAAAGACCGTGGCTGCGCTGGTCAGCCCCAGTACCCGGTTCTTGGTATGCAGAATCAGCCCTGCGCCAAGAAAACCCACCCCTTGCACGATATTCGCCGCCACCTGTCCGTGGTTCGCAGTTGAATCCCCCGCCAGCACCACGCTCATCATCGTAAACAGCGCTGACCCCATGCAGATCAGCATGTTCGTCCGCAGGCCGGAGTCCTTATGCCGCCACTCGCGCTCCATCCCCACGGCCCCGCCCAGCGCACACGCCGCCAGCAGGCGAGTCGCCGCCGCCCGGGACAGGAACATCTGCTCCAGCGAAGAAAAGTGAATATGGCCCGGCTCTACCATCGAGCCAGAATACTACTGCACTACCCCGCTGCAACACCGCATCCCTGGCGCGTAATCCAGCTTGAGTCCCCGCGCAAAAATCGGCCCGTGACCGCAACAGTGCGGCACGGGCCAGTCCAAGGCTCGTTCTTTGCGTCGCGCTCTAGGCCACCGGCGCTTCAACGTTGATCTTTGCGGACAGCTTGTTTAACAGTTCGTCTGCCTTCTCTTCCTCGCCCAGCGTCTTCTGCAGCAGCTTGGCGGCAGCATCCTCGCCCAGCACCTCGGCCCATGTACGCAGCGTGCCGTACACGGCGATCTCATGGTGTTCCACCTGGTTGCCGGCCGCAATCAGCACTACATCGCGAACGCCTTTGTCTTTCGCGTCCTTCACGTTCGACTCCGCGCTGCTGATCAGCGCTGCCGTGACCTTGCACTTGCTCTCGTCGGCCTCGCCCTCGAGCTTGTCCAGGATCCGCTCCAGCCGCGAGACATGCTGCTTGGACTCCTCCAGATGGTGCTGAAACGCTTTCTTCAACTCCGGGTGGGTTGCGTTTTCGATCATCGCCGGCAGACCTTTTTCGACGATCTGCTTTTCACTGTTGAGCGCGCGTTCCAGCGTTGTCTGGTAAAGCGCGCGCAGGTCTTCCACATCTGCTGAAAATACTCCCATGGCCCTGTTACTCCTGATATGTATTTGTCGTCCGGCGGATCGTTCCTCGCCCACTCGCAAACCGCGGTCTTCTTGCGGCGCAGTCGGTAGGATGCAGGTTGCTCGCTCCGCGTTTGTTCAGCGAGCGCCGCCGCTCCACACCTGCGACTGATACACCCGGGCGCAGGGTTGCCCCGTCGTACAGACCACCGCCAGCTCTATCAGCCCCTGGGGATGCTCCTCCACTGCCTTTGCCACCGGATCGCCCGCAATCGCGATCACAAATGCTGCATGGTGCGCTGGGTCCTGGAGCGCCGCATCAAACTCCTGCGAGTCATTCTCGCTGACCATGCTGCGCAGCGTACGGCCTGCCGTCTGCACGGCTCCCACATGCGCGGAGAGTGCCATCATCACCGGCGCATCGGCCGGCATCTGCTCCAACTCCAGCGCTAGCGACTCCTCCAGCGACACCCTAGTGCGCGCGTTCACTATGCCCTCCTTCAGCACCAGCGGCGTCCAGTACATCATCGCAATGCAGTTGGCCACGCACAGCACCATCGCCAGCGGCTGCCACAAACGCGCGCCCACCCGCGCCCACCCCTTCGTCTTGCCGCGTAGCCACACATCCAGCCGCTCCGCAGCCAGCACCCCAAAGACGCTCAGCGCAGGCAGCATCTCCATTCCGTAACGTGTGTTGTAGAACGAATGCGGATACAGCTGCGGAAGAAAGATTGGCACCGAGCCATACGCCACCGAATACACATAGAACGGCAGCGGAACCCACAGCAGCCACGCAAACTCCTCCCCATGCCGCTGCGTTACAGCAATCGCTCGCCGCTTCCACGTCAGCCACCAGCCATACAGCGCCGCCGCCATCAGCCCAAAGCCTGTCTCCCACGCGGCGGCGTCCACCTGCGCCGTCCGCGTAAAGAAGACCAGCGCCCGCAGCGGACG
>Ga0302319_10016562_pt1 | contig 13574 bp, 10 predicted proteins | sample Bog_T0_2_FD_203319 | JGI IMG/M metagenome (GOLD analysis project Ga0302319, IMG submission 203319) | Peat permafrost microbial communities from Stordalen Mire near Abisko, Sweden - Bog_T0_2 | ecosystem: Environmental > Terrestrial > Soil > Wetlands > Peat | place: Sweden: Abisko, Stordalen Mire...
CCCCCGCAGCGCCGATAAACATTTTTGACGCCAGGAAGTGATCGGTGCCGTCATCGTCAAATGGCGAGAGCACGATGTTTTGTTCGCGAAACAGGGTCCCGGCCGGCAGCGACACCCGAGTCTTCGGTTGATGCAGCAGCGCCGAGACGATGTGCAATGAATTCGTGAGGACTTGCAGGCTTAAGTTCGCGAGGTGCGGACACATTTGCAATGTGGTCGAGCCGCCGTCGATGATGATGGACTCGCCGGGCGCGCATAACGCGGCGGCGGCTCTGCCTATGGCCAGCTTGGCGGCGGCATTCTTTTTTACATTGTCGTGAAACGGCACGCCCGTCAAAGCGGATACGGATTCCGGAATCTTGGCGCCGCCGTGCACGCGGACGATTCGTCCTTCGGTCGCCAAACGTTCCAGGTCCCGCCTCACCGTGGCCGGGCTTGCCTTGATGCGCTGATCGAGTTCGCGAAACGAGACGAATCCTCGGCTCTCGAGCATGCTGAGTATCGTTCGCTCGCGATCCTCGGCGTGCATCATCAGACGATACCCGCCGATCGGCTGGTGGCTTTGCGCTTAACGGCCTTGAGGGCTCGCCAGCCGCTCTCGCGGAACGCGGCGATGGGATCGATCGCACCGCCGGCCTCGTAGCGGGCCATCGCCACAATCGGCCGCGCATCGAGACAGTACGCGTCGCGCAGAGTGCGAAAGGCCATCAATGCGTCGTTCGCTTGTTGGTGGTCCGACAACAACTGGCGGTCGACCATCAGCGCCTTGGTGAAGGCGATGCCGATCGATTCGGCGGACGACAACAGGCTCTCCACAGGATCGGTAATATTGTGCGACTGGTCGATCATATAAGCGGGGTCGAACGCATGCCGATGATCCTGTTCGGCGATCACTAACTCGTTGAAGATCAGAAACAGCTGATGGGGGTTGATCGATCCGGCATCCAAATCATCATCGCCGTATTTCGAATCGTTGAAATGGAATCCGCCCAACTTACCGAAGGCGTGCAGGCGCGATACGATTTGTTCGATATTGACGTTGGGCGCATGGTGACCCAAGTCCACCAGACATTTGGCGCGCTCGCCAAGTTCCTTGGCAACTAAAATACTCGATCCCCAGTCGGAAATGACCGTCGAGTAGAACGCCGGCTCATACAGCTTGTGTTCGATGTACATGCGCCAATCGTCGGGAATCGCCGCATAGATCGCCTTGGCGCTGTCGAGATAGCGATCGAGCGAGGCGCTCAAGGACTGCTGTCCCGGAAAGTTCGTACCATCGCCGACCCACACGGTGAGCGCACGCGAGCCGAGCTCGCGGCCCAGCTCGATGCACGCGATGTTATGGGCCACCGCCTGATCGCGCACGGCCGCGGAGGTGTGCGTCAGAGATCCGTAACGATACGAATTCGCCTGCTCGCTTTGATCTTGAAACGTGTTGGAGTTGACGGCATCGAAGCCAATTCCCAATTGTTGGGCGCGGTCGCGTGTGGCACGCGGATCGGGGACCTTGTCCCAGGGAAAATGCAACGACACGCGCGGCGTGCTGCGGCTGAGTTGTTGGATGATGGCGCAATCTTCCAGCTTTTCGTCGAGGTTGGTGGGTTCTCCTGCCAATGGAAAACGGGCGAATCGCGTTCCTCCGACCCCGGTCCCCCAACTCGGGGTGGCGAGTTCGAGCTTCGCGGTGCGAACCTTGATGGCATCGATGGCGATCCCGCGGTGCGCCAGCGAGCGCGACAGGGCGCCGTATTCGTCTTCAAGGGCCGCCAAACGCGGCGCATTGTGACGCCTGATCAACTCGAGATCGAGGGGCGGTTGGTAATTCGTCATAATTGCCTCATCGAGTGAACGCCATGGCGTTGCCCGCATCTACGTTGATGATGTTGCCGGTCGACTTCGCGGATGCATCCGACGACAAATAATAGATCGCTTCGGCGATGTCTTCCGGGAGAACATTTCTTTTCAGCATCGAGCGCTTGCGATAGTACTCTTCCAATTCCTCGCCCGCGTCGATGCCGTAGGCACTGGCGCGCTCCTTGCGCCAATCTCCGTCCCAGATGCGCGAGCCACGGATGACGGCATCCGGGTTGACGACATTCACGCGGATCCCGGCATCCGCGCCTTCGAGCGCCAGACAGCGCGCCAAGTGAATCGATGCGGCCTTGGCGGAGGCATAGGCGGACGCATTGATGGTCGCCGCCAGCGCATTCTTCGACCCCACGAAGACAATGGCGCCGCCGTGTTGCCGGCGCAGCAGCGGGAACGCGGATCTCGCCGTCAAGAAATAACCTTGCGCGAGCACGTCATAATTCTTGCGCCAAATCTCCACCGTGGTTTGCTCGATTGGAGCGGCGGAGGCGAGGCCGGCGTTTGCCACGAGGATGTCGAGGCCGCCGAACTCGCGAGCGCAGGAGTCGAATGCCGCCTGTACTTCGGCTTCGCTGGTGACGTCGCACACCGCCGAGCGGACCAAATCGCGGCTGAATTCCTTGGAGAGTTGCGCGCTGATGCCTGCAAGTGCGTCCGCTGCCCGATCGAGCAGCATGACGCAGGCGCCTTCGCCGAGCAGACGGCGCGCCGCGGCCGTGCCAATACCGCCGGCGCCGCCGGTCACGAGAGCGATGCGACCGACCAGCGGGCGGCGTTTCGGCATGCGCTTGAGCTTGGCTTCCTCGAGCGCCCAGTATTCGATCGCGAATGCCTCGGACTCCGGCAGGCCGACGTAGTCGCCGATCGCGGTGGCGCCGCGCATCACATTGATGGCATTGGCGTAAAATTCGCCTGCCAGCCGCGCGGTGGTCTTGTCCGCGGCGAAGGTAAAGCGGCCGACGCCAGGCAATAGTAAAACCACCGGATTGGCATCGCGCATCGCAGGATCGCCGGTTGCGGCGCAGCGCGCGTAGTACTCGGCATAGCGCGTGCGGTAGGCGGCGAGTGCCTCCGCTAAGTAAGTGTCGTCCGATAGTCGATCCGGATCCAAGGCGAGCGGCGCGATCTTGGTACGCAGGAAATGATCCGGGCAGGAGGTCCCGGTCGCTGCCAGCGATAAGAATTGCCGTGAGCCAACGAATTCAAGCGTCTCCGCATCATCGCTGAAATGTCCGACTTTCGGACCCTCTGCGCTCATCAAACCGCGTAGCCGCGGCATCAACGCCGCGGCGACGCTGCGGCGCTCCTCGCTCGATTTGGCGGACACGATTGCACCGCCGAACGCCGGCGACTTTGCCAGCCGACTGTTCAGGTAACTCGCGGCGCGCCCGATCAGGTCGATGGTATTGTCATAGCATTGGCGTGAAGTGTCGCCCCAACAGATGATGCCGTGTCCCGCCAGCATCACGCCTTTTAGGCCGGGATGGGCTTGCACGTATTCTTTGAGGCGCACCCCGAGATCGAAACCCGGCCGCTTCCAGCCCATCCATCCGACCGTGCCCGCGTAGATTTCGCGGGTCGCGAGTTCGCCGGAGGAGGATGCCGCGAGCGCGATGACGGCGTCCGGGTGTACATGATCGATATGCGCATACGGCAGCAGCGAATGTAGCGGGGTGTCGATCGACGCCGCACGCGAATTCAGATTGAACGTACAGTGCGGCAAATAACCCACCATTTCATCTTCGTGCTCGACACCGCGATACAGCCGTTGCAGCTCGAGGAGCTTGCTCATGTAGAGGGTGGCAAAACCGTCCATCGTCATGGATCCGATATCACCGCCGGAGCCCTTGACCCACAACACCTCCACCGGCTGCTGAGTCAGCGGATCTTGCGCCGAGAGCTTCGCCGACGTGTTGCCGCCGCCGAAGTTTGTGACTGTGAGGTCGGAACCCAGCAAATTGGATCGATACAGCAAGAGTTCCGCGGGGCTCAACCCGGCGGCCTGACCGTCGGACCAGCGGTTCGCTGGAATCAAGAATTGGATGGCGGCGTTCATGAAACCTCGACGGGGCAGCAGTTGGCTTGTCCCCAGAATACAAATACGGCTTGCCAATAACAATCAAAATCGGTAAAAAGTAATCAATATTAATCATGCGGAGTACTTCGTGGGCTGGACGATTGTGCTCGATATCGGCAAGACCTTGTCCAAAGCGACGCTTTGGGACGAGCGCGGCCAGCTGCGGCAGCGACGCTCGCGGCCGAATGGCTCCGCGCAAGCGGTCGCGTACAGTGCACTCGATGTCGCCGGCATCGAGAAATGGCTGGAAGGCGTGCTGCGCGAATTCGCGGCGTGCGGCCCTATCGATGCCATCGTACCCGCAGCCCACGGCGCCGGGGCAGCGATCGTTCACGGGCGGCAGTTGATTTGCCCGCCGATGGACTATGAATGGTCAGGACTGACGGCCGAGCGCGAGCTCTATCATCAGGAACGAGATCCTTTCGCGAGCACGGGATCGCCCAAGTTGCCGGCGGGATTGAATCTCGGCGCACAGCTGCACTGGCTTGAGCCACGGATCGATCGTTTCGCCGCGGGCACGATTCTGCCGTGGCCCCAATACTGGGCGTGGCGCTTGTGTGGCGTCGCGGCGTCTGAAGTTTCGAGCCTCGGCTGTCACACCGATTTGTGGCAGCCGTTCGCACGGGCACCGTCGGCACTTGCCCTGCGCCATGGTTGGAGCCAGCAACTCGCGCCGCTGACGCTGGCCGGTGCCACGTTGGGCCGCCTCACGGCGGATTGGGCCGGTCGCACCGGCCTTAAGCGCAATGTGAAAATCATCTGCGGTCTGCATGATTCCAACGCGGCGTTTCTTGCCGCGCGCAGTCATCCCGACATGGAGGGCGCCGACGCCACCATTCTGTCCACCGGAACCTGGTTCGTGGCGATGCGCGCCGGTGGCGTCGAGGAATCAGCGACTGTTGCCCGACTGTCGGAGACGCGCGATTGCTTAGTCAACGTGGATGTCGAGGGGATGCCGGTGCCGTCGTCGCGGTTCATGGGCGGCCGCGAGATCGAATTGTTCGCCGGACGAGACGATTCTGCGACGCCTGTCGCAGCCTCCGAGCAGAGGCGCGCGGCCATCGAAGCGATCGAGGCCGGTGCGATGATTCTGCCCACTCTGGTGCCGGGTGTGGGCCCCTTTCCGGCGGGGAATCATCGTCGTGTCGGAGCTTGCGATGGCGCGCTCAACCGAACGACTCTCGCGCACATTTATGCGGCGCTGCTCGCCGATGCATCGCTCGATCTGCTCGGCAGTCGCGAGCGGCTGGTCATCGAAGGTCGTTTTTCGCAAGCCGCAACGTTCGTGGAAATGTTGGCCGCGTTGCGGCCCGACACCCGGCTATTCGTCAGTGACGCCGATGAGGGAGTCGCTCGCGGAGCGCTGTGTTTGATAGGCAGACAGCCGCCGTATGCGAGTCTTCGCGAAATCGCGCCGCTGCCGGTGCCGATCGACGCGTATCGACGGCGTTGGCGCGAACTCGCGGCGGCGACGAATTGAATTCCAATCCATTGCTCGGCGTGCTGTTTCATTGGATCGGCGGACTGTCGTCGGCGAGCTTTTATGTGCCTTACAAGGCAGTGCGCGGCTGGTCATGGGAGATCTTCTGGCTGACCGGCGGCATCTTTTCCTGGCTCATTGGACCGTGGTTTTTCGCCGCGCTGCAGACGCATGAGTTGCTGCACGTCCTGCATGCGGCGCCCAACTCGACGCTGCTCTGGTGTTACTTGTTTGGTGCTTTGTGGGGATTCGGTGGGTTGACGTTTGGACTCACGATCCGCTATTTGGGGATGTCGCTCGGCATGGCCGTCGCCCTCGGCTTCACGACCGCATTCGGCACCCTGGTGCCGCCGATCTTTGCCGGTGAATTCACCGACAAGCTGTTGGTGCCGTTCGGCGGGCGGATCGTGCTGGCCGGTATTCTCGTGACACTGTGCGGTATCGCCATCGTCGCCAAGGCCGGCCGACTGAAGGAGGCGGAACTCTCGCCCAAACAGCGGACCGAAACGATCCGCGAATTCAATTTCCGCAAAGGCATCTTGGTCGCGACCTTCTCGGGTGTGATGTCGAGTTGCTTCGCGTATGGGGTGGCAGCCGGCGCGCCGATTCGCGAACTCGGGATCGCTGCCGGAACGGGTCCGCTGTGGCGCGGCTTACCGGTGTTGTGCGTGGTTCTCGCCGGAGGCTTCACCACGAACTGTCTGTGGTGTGTCGGACTCATCGTCAAGAATAAATCCGCCCCGCAGTGGCTCGGGCGGCATGCGCAGAATCACGAACTGCCGCTAGGCCGCAATTTCGGGCTGTGCGCACTCGGCGGTCTTTTGTGGTATTTCCAATTCTTTTTCTACACCATGGGCGAGAGTCAGATGGGCCGGTATGGTTTCTCGTCCTGGACGTTGCATATGGCGAGCATCATTATTTTCTCCACCTTGTGGGGGTTCGCCTTAAAGGAATGGGCGAGCGCGACTCGGCGCACCCGCAGCGTCGTTTGGGCGGGAATCGCAACTCTGGTCGGCGCCACGGTGATCATCGGTTGCGGCAACGCGCTTATTCAGTGACAAAATATCCCTCCCTATCAGAAATTAAGGACCCCGCATGAACGTTGCCGAGGCCGTCAGCGGTCGGACAAGCTGCCGCGCTTTCACTCATCAGCCGGTAGCGATCGAGACCATCGAACGGATTTTACAGACCGCGATGCGGGCGCCTTCCGGAGGCAATCTGCAGCCGTGGCATGTGCATGTGCTGGCGGGCGAACGCATGCGTGAATTCAGGGCCCTCATCGGGGCGAAACTGCTCACCCAACCCTCGGGCGAGACGACCGAATACAATGTGTACCCGCCGCAACTCAAGGAGCCGTATCGGTCCAGGCGCTTTAAGTGCGGCGAAGACCTATACGCGACCATTGGAATTGCGCGGGACAACCGGATGGCACGTCTGGCGCAGTTCGCAAAGAATTACGATTTCTTCGGTGCCCCGCTGGCGCTGTTCATCTCGGTCGATCGGCACATGGGCGCTCCTCAATGGTCCGATGTCGGCATGTTCCTGCAAAGCGTCATGCTGTTGCTGCACGAGCAGGGCTTAAGTTCCTGCGCCCAAGAGGCGTGGGCGGCGTGGCCGAAAACCGTCGGCGATTTTATTGCCCTGCCATCCGAGCGCATGCTGTTCTGTGGCATGGCGATCGGCTACCGAGACAGTCAAGCCCCCATCAATCAACTTCGAACCGACCGCGCCCCGTTCGCGGAAACCGTGACGATTCTCTAGCCTGAAGCAGCCATGATTTCGTCGATCCAAGCGGCGAGCGTTGCCGCTAAGGCGACGCGCACTTGGCCGTCGTTGCGGCCGCTGCGCGCGGGGACGTGGTAGGAATGATCGGCGTCCGCAATTAAGCTCAAAGTGGCTGCATTTCCCAGCTGCGCGATCACGCCTTGCAGCAACGCGAGATCCGCGAATGCATCTCGCGTCCCCTGCAGGAAGAGGAGCGGAATATGGGTCGCGAATAGATGCTTGGCACGCGCCTCTGAAGGCTCCTTCGGGGGATGCAGCGGAAAGCCGAGGAAAATGATTCCACGGACCGAAGGTAGTGGCGCAAGGGCCTGGGTTTGCGAGGTCATGCGGCCGCCGAAGGACTTGCCGCCGGCAAACAAGGGCAACTCGGGCATCGCCTGATGGGCGGCAGCGGCGGCGGCACGAACGGTCGCGTGACAGCGCGCGGGCGGATCGGGGCGGCGGCTGTTGTTTTCCATGTAGGGGAATTGATAACGCAAGGTGGCGATTCCAAGGGCGGCGAGGTCGCGGGACAAATCCGCCATGAACGGATGGTTCATACCGGCGCCGGCGCCATGTGCCAGGACGAAACACGCCCTGGCCCGCGGCGGAGCCGCTAGCAGTCCGGAGACCTGGGTTGTCGCGTCAACCGCGATCGCAACGGGCTTCGGGTCGAAGTCTGTCATTCGCGGCAGTATGCGCACCCTGGGAGCCGCCGTGAAGCGCGTCGCGTTGCGCGCGGGCGCCGGCTAGATCCGAGTCCAGTTACCGACATCGCCGCCGATAATTGAGGTGCGGCCTGATGGTACCGACTGCCGCACTGCAGCAATGCGTTGGCTGCCATCAAGGCTGAAAGGAGAGCGAGTAGAAATGAGTAGCGCGTCACGTTCCCCACCGCGCGCCGATCCGATTTTCACATCGTACGTTGCCCTGGCGAATGGCCTGGTACAAGATCTCAGCGGAATCTGCTTGCTCGATGCCTCTCTCAAGGCACTGGGTGAACACGGTGAATTGTCCGCCGAGCCGGTGACGAAGTGGATCCGCTCGCTCGGATGGAGCGACTCTCAGCAATCGGTACCGGCCGCGAGTGCCCGCGCTGCGGCCCGATGGTGGACGGCAATCCCCTTGGAACAATCGGATGGCAGTCTGCTTGGCGTGTTTTGCGTCAGCCAGCATGTCCCTGCGCCGCCGTCACAGCCATCGCGCTTCGCGGCTCAGTTGGCAACTCGGCTCAAGCCGCTGCTCGACTGCATCCATCGGGACCTCGCCAATGCGATTCCGGACCGCACCCAAATCGACTCGCTGACTGAACGCTCGGCCGAACTTGAGTGGCTGTTCAATGTCACAAGCAACCTCAAAGGGGCCGTCGATGACAAGCGAATCCTTCAGGAACTGATTGCTGAGGCGACCTCGCGGCTCGAGAGTGCGCTCGGCGTGTTGTACGTGCCCGACAAGCGTCTGACGATCAAATGCGAGAGCGACAGCGCCGCGGCCGCGACGCTGCTAACAGCGTGGACTCAGACGCGCGAACAACTCATCACCTGGGCGCAACGGCGCAATCAGCCGCTGGTGGCGAATAACGTCGGACGCGCAGACAGCAGTATCACGCGCTGCAAAGTGCTGTGCGTGCCGGTGGTGCGCGAATCAGGCCGCGCCATCGGCGCATTGGCATTCTACAATCTGCCCAACGCGACGAACTACTCGAATCGCCAAGTGTTTCTGGCGCGCCACATCGGAAGACAAGCGGCGAGCCTGGTCGAAGCCCAGTTCGATCTCATGACCGGTCTGTACACGCGCAGCGGACTTGACCAGATGTACTTGGGTCTTCCGGAGAGCACGGATTACGTCGAAAGCAGCGTGATTTATCTCGATGTCGATCACATGCACGTGGCAAATGAACTGCACGGTTTTGAACTTGGCAATGAACTGATCGTCCGCGTGGCCGACCTGTTGTCGGCTCCGCTGCTGCCTGACGAAGCGTTGGCGGCGCGAATTTCAGCCGATCGATTTGCCATCATTTTGCCGCAGTCGGGCAGCGCCGCAGCCGTGAAAGTTGCGCAAGCGCTGCAGGCCGCCGCCGCGCGCCTGGTGATCGGCACTGCGAGCGACACATTCGAGGTGTCTATCAGCTGCGGCGTGTCGGCACTCGTGCCCATGCCGGAAGGGTTGGCGCGTGCGATCGCGGCGGCAGAACTCGCGTGCAAGACCGCCAAGAATCACGGCCGCAACCGGGTCGAACTCTACGCCTTTGAGGACGGCAGCATGATGCGCCGTCATGCCGACGCCCTGGCCGTGGGCCAACTGCGCTCGGCACTGAAGGCTGATCGGCTGCTGCTGTACGCACAGCGAATAGCGCCGCTGCAAAACTTAAGCCTGCCCGGCGGGTACGAACTACTGCTGCGTTTGCGCGACGTGGATGGAACGCTCGTCTCCCCCGGTCCCTTGGTCGAGGCGGCTCAGCGCTATCAGTTGTTGCCCACCGTCGATCGTTGGGTGGTGCAGCGCGCATTGCAAATGCTGGCTCCGTATCGAAGCATGTTTGCCACGCGCGGCCTCGCGATGTCCATCAACGTGTCCGGCCAGTCGATCGGTGATGAGACATTCATTCAGCAGTTCGCCCAGCTTCTGAAGAGCGCCAACCTGCCTCGCGATTGCATCAACGTGGAATTGACCGAACAAGCGGCGGTCACCAATCTCGCCAGCGCGAAAACCATGGTGACTCGTCTCGCCTCATTGGGCTGCCGATTCGCGCTCGATGATTTCGGCACGGGCGCAAACTCGTTGACGTATTTGAAGACTCTGCAGGTGAATCGAGTGAAGATCGACGGCAGCTTCGTGCGCGATGTACTGACCGATCGAAACTCGCGGGCCACAGTCAAGGCGATCGTGGAACTCGCCAAAGGGCTCGGTATCGAGACCGTCGCGGAACACGTCGAGAATGACGCGATCACACAGGAGGTGCGGCGCTTGGGGGTCGACTATGCGCAAGGCTATGCGTTCGGCAGGCCGGAGCCCTTGAACGAGGTTCTCGAGAGCCTGGCGAATGACGAGTCGCGGCGCCTGCACATGCTGTTTCTGGAAACCTAAGCGAGTATGCCGGCAAGCGCTCCCTAATCAGTCTCCTGACGAGGTCTGTTGAGCATAGACACGCCGCCCAACACCAAAAACACCGCGGTTTGAGCGCGGCTGCCGGCGCTTTGTGACACATTAACTTTTTCAGTGCCCGGCCGGTCACTCCGAGGAAGCGAACGAAGCTGTAGATTCGGCAACAGCTCAATTACTTCTTCCGGAGTTAGGATGAAGAACAAGTTTTCAGGGATGATGGCCGCGGTGGGTCTATCGGTGGCGTCGGTGTCGGCGCACGCGTCTGTCGATGCGTTTCTAGTCATCAATGACGCTGCGCCCGCGCCGATGATGATAACCGGCTCCATCGACATTCTTTGATTCTCATTCGGCGCTAGCCAAACCGCAGTCATAGGCCAGGGCGGCGTCAATATCAGCGACCCGATAACGGGAGGCGCGTTCACCATGGGGACGGTGACGATGAATCCCGACTCCACCGAGAGTTTCGCGCTCTCGGACCCGACGGGAGGGATGTTGCAGTTCACGACCAACCAGATGGTCACCCCGGTGAATCAGTTCGTGGGTATCAACAACATCGAGTTTGGCGCGACCGGCGGACCCATGAGCGAATGCAACGTGACGCCGGGGGTTCCTTGCATCACGACGAGCTTCCAAGTGAAAGCCCCTGAAATCGATCCGGCCTCTGCGGTTAGCGGACTCACGCTGTTGCTGGGCGCCATCGTCGTGCTGCGCGGTCGCAGCAGAGCGCTCACGACCTGCTGATCGAACTGCCGCCGAGGGATGACCTCGGCGGCAGCTTGCGCGAGGTGCTGACCGATCGAATCTTGCGAGCCGTCGCAGCGATCGTGGAACATCAAACGGCGCGGCGTCGAGACCGTTGCGAAACATGGGGAGAATGAGGCGATTGCACAGGCGATGCGGCGCTTAACGGTCGACGATGCGCAAGGCCATGCGGTTGCCAGCCGGAGCCGTTGAAGTTCTCGGAGCCTCGCGAATCATGAGTTCCGGCGCCTGCACATGCTGTTTCTGGAAACCCAAAACGCCAGCCTAGCTGCAGACTTGAACCGGCTTTAATTCCACCCGTCGATCGAGCAGGTCGCTCGCATCGTCTTTGCCCGTGCCGATCAAGTTCTCGCGCGATCCCACCCCGGCGGCCAGGGTGCGTTTGGCGAGCCCGGGTTGCGTGCCCTCGAGCCGCGCCTGGATATACTGCGCGCGCAGCAGCGACAGACTGTCGTTCAATGCCGCGGAGCCGGTGGGGCTGGTGTGGCCGGTGATTTGCAGGCAGACGTTGTTTTGCGCCGCTTGAGCGGCAATCTGAGCGAGCCACATGCCATAGTCGGTGCTGAATTTCGCGTCGCTGGCAAAGCGTACCGAGCCTGGCCGAAACAGGAACTTGACGGCTAACTGCTGCCGTCGCAGTCCGAAATCGACCAAGTCGCGAAACGCCGCAACTGCCTGTGGGGTGTGTTGCAGTTTGGTCTGCGCCAGGTACAGGCCGTTGTAGACTCGAAGCTGATCGCCCGCCTGAGTTTTACGCGCGGTTTGGTACAGATCGAGTGCCTCGGCATAGCGCCCCTCATCGTAGGCGTCGCCGGCTTCGTTCAGCACAGCGGCGGTCAGGAGTCCCTCGACATATTCGGGCTTGATCGCCGAACCAACCCTCGAATCCTGGCAATTTGCGATGTAAGCCTGGATGTTGCGGTCGCGAATCCACACCGGACTGTCGGCGAACACGGCGGTTGGCGAGGCGTTGGCATCCTGCATGCGCACTCGCGCCACCGCCTTGGCGACGATCTTGCCGCTGGCGAGATCGCCCATGACCAAACAGAACCAATACGACTCGCGCGGCCCGGCCGGCTTCATTTGCGCGTTGATCGGTGTGAAGGTGCCGACCAGGAAGCGCGGTTGTCGGCTCAAACTCGACGAGGTAATGCCTTGCACCCTATATTTTGGGAAATCTCGTTTCACTAATGCGGTGATACGCTCCTGGATGGATTGCGTGGCCTTTGATTGGTAGCCGGTTATCCCATCAATCAAGGGATCGATGACCACAGTTGCGGCGTTGCCTTGCGGCGGCGGCGCGGAGCTGAATACCTGCTTTGCAGCGTTGCTGATTGCTTGATCGAAGGGGAGTATCGGCGGCGGTGTCGCGGCCGCAGGTGCGGCGTCGGCTGCGACGCCTGTCGCGGTCCATCGCGCGCTGAGCGCGCTCACCGCGAGGGCAATGAATTCGCGCCGCTGCATCGTATTCAGCCGCCGCGATCCACTGTTCTGTTCGACATACGCGTGCCCTTCGGCAATCGGAACGTTTATTGAGTGCGACGGCTGCGATCGATACCCGCCGTCAGCCGATAGAAATTATCCAGCATCGGCACCGACAGTTTTAAGCGCGCCGCCTCGCGCACTGCGTGGCCTAGAGTTTCATCAATCTCCAGAGGCCGGCCGGCGTCGAGATCCTGCAAGGTTGAGAGGCGATGCTCGGGAGCGCGAACTTTCAGTTGCGCGCCCGCCGATTGAATGATGGCGGCTGCCTCGGCCTCCGAGCCGGACAGGAGCGTATGGACGGGCAGCGGTGATTGATCGGAAAGGACGATGCCGCGCGCCGCCGCAACGACGGCAATTTGGCGCACCAAGCGCACCAACACCCGCGCCAAGTCAGGATCGCTCAAATATTTCCAGGTCACCGCCCGCGTCGTGACCGCGAGTACCATCATGCCGATCCAAGCGGCAAATTTAGACCACTCCAGGCTTTCGATGTTGGGAACCGCGCGCGCGCAGACACCGGCGGCATCGATGGCGTGGGCAATCTGCGACGCCCGTGTGCTGTCGCCGCCGGGCAGTTCGCCAATACGCAACATCTCGTTGCGGGTGAACAGCACTTCGCCCGAAGAGATCAGCTCACCGCTGGTATCCGCCAGCGCGCCGAGCACGCGCTCCGCGCCCCAAATGGCCGCCAGTTGCTCGTTCTTCATGACACCGTTTTGAATCGAAAACACCGCGCCCACTTGCAGGTGGCGCAGCTTCGCGAGCGCTTCGTGAGTGCCGAGTGCCTTGGTTGCGACGATCAGCACGTCGGCCTGCGACAATTGCGAGACATCAGTCAATACCGCGACGGGCTGCGAAAACTCGCGCAGTCCGCGGATGTTAAGCCCGGAGCGCTCGAGCTGCTCCGCTCGACGGCCCCGCGCCAGCATGAGCACGGAGTGCCCGGCCCGAGCCAAGTGGGCGCCGATAATTGACCCCATGGCTCCAGCGCCCAGAACTGCGAATTCCGGTTTGACGGACATCACCCTTAAA
>Ga0302319_10016563_pt1 | contig 13574 bp, 11 predicted proteins | sample Bog_T0_2_FD_203319 | JGI IMG/M metagenome (GOLD analysis project Ga0302319, IMG submission 203319) | Peat permafrost microbial communities from Stordalen Mire near Abisko, Sweden - Bog_T0_2 | ecosystem: Environmental > Terrestrial > Soil > Wetlands > Peat | place: Sweden: Abisko, Stordalen Mire...
AGGTTCAAATCCTGTTTCGCCCACCATTTGTCAGCATGGGTTGGGCTTGTTTTTTTGAGCATTTTGTATAAAATTGCCGCTCTAGTTTGCGTTAAGGCGGTTGGTTTAAATCTGGGGACGTAGCTCAGCTGGGAGAGCACTTCCATGGCATGGAAGGGGTCGTGGGTTCGATCCCCATCGTCTCCACCATTTTTACTCCAACGGTTAAAGAATAGCTGCCCGCCTTTCGGCGGGCTTTTTTGTTTCGGCTAATGAGGCCTTTTATGCAACAAAGCCATTCTGAAGACGCCCCAAAAGGTATTTGGTTTTTTTATTTTTGGTTCCTTTCCTGCCTGACCCTTTATTTTTTTGAAATACCACTTCATCCTTTCATCGATTTTCAAAACCTGATTTTTTCTTTTCAAAACTGCTTATGGAACTGGAATCAGGTTTTTCAGATCACTGGTTCTCATTTATTAGTTATTTGTGTCAGTCAGGTTTATTTAATACTTTTTCTGGGAACCGGGGAATTTGTTTTAGAAATGATGGTTGGGTTGGATTTTTTGTTGGTAGAAGTTTGGGTCTGGTCTTTGGCTTTAGGTTTTGTTTTTTGGGGGTTATTAGCGGAGAGTTTGGCTTTTTCAGGGGTTTTTTATTCGATTGTGTTAAAAGTTCTAAGCGGGCTGGGCTTGGTTTTACTTTTAATCAAAAATCCTCGGCGTTTAGTGAGTCGATGTTGGCCGTTTGAGCGGTTACAAGGTTTTAGCTGGCCTTGGGTTATCGTCATAACAGTTCTATTCATTTTAACTATGTCTAACTTAGTAGCGCCTGAGATGAGCTGGGACGCCATCACTTATCAATTGGTTTTACCCCATTATTACATGATTCACCATAGTTTTTATCCAGTGATTGGTATGGTTCCGTCCCATTATCCCGCTTTGGGTCAGATGTTTTTTTCGTGGGGATTGGCCTGGGGTGACGATTCTATTGCGCGATCTTTTTGTTTTTTTGCCCATTGGGGGACGGCTTTGGTCCTTGTAGCTTTGGGAACGAGGTTGATTTCGGGAAGAGCCGGTTGGTATGCGGCCGTCTTTTATTTTTTCTTCCCCTACCTCAATATTTATTCAACTCGGGGCTATGTGGATCTTTTTGAGGGGTTTTATGCCACCCTGGGGTTGGGAACACTGGCTTTGGTGATTTTAGACCGTGTCCATGTTGAAAACAAACAACAGGATAAGAGTGTTTTCTTTTTAGCCGCGTTTGCCTTAGGCACGATTTGGGCTATTAAGTACAACGCAATGGCTTATGGTTTGGCCGCGTTCTTTATTTTGGTTTGGAATTTTAGGCGAATAAAAAGCAAATTATTTTATGGAGTGTGGTTAATCTTCTTTCCGCTTTTCTTTTTCATACCCTGGGCATTGAAGAGTTGGGAATATGTTCATAACCCGGTTTATCCTTATCTTGCGGATTGGTTCCATTCCTTTGAATGGACTGAATTTGATCAAAGAATTTCAGATATTAAGTTTCCCACGGAAGGATTAAAAGGCATTATTCGATTACCGGTTATCTTGTGGGAGATTTTTTTTAACCGTTATAGCGGAGCGCCCAATGAAGAAGTGGGGTTGGCGATTTTGGTTTTCAGTCCACTTCTCTTGATGAAAGGTTTGAATAAAAAGAGCGTTGGTGTCATCGGTTTGGCTGTGGGGATTCCTTTTCTTTTTTGGCTTGTGACCAGTCATCAGCTTCGTTTGATAACGCCCGTGATCGCTTTGGCTTCTTTAATTATCGCTCTTGGTTTTGAGCAGGCACTTCAAAACTGGAAGACTCAGGTTAAATGGCTGTCTCGGCTGCCGCTGATTTTAGCCTGGGTTGCGGTTTTTTATCTTTTTCAGGGTCTCTTAGAACAACCCAATCCTTTCGCCCATTTTTTAGGTCTTCAAACGAGGGATCGGTTTTTGAATCAAGTGATGAGGCCGATGGGCTATGTTGATCTCAATACTTATTTAAACAAAAGTCTCCCGAGTGACGCAAAAGTTTTAATTTTAGGTCAACAAAACGGTTATTACCTTAAACGGGAAAATCTTTATGATTTTGACTTTACCTTTCCGGTTTTAAAAGAGTGGGCGGATCGATCGAAAAGTCCTGAAGAACTTTATAGATGGTTTTTGAAAAATAATTTCAGCTATCTTTTGTATAACTCCAATGGAATGATGGCGTCGGCCGTTCAAGCTGAGGATTTGGGATTCGAAAGATACGATTGGAGTCCATCCGAACTTCATAATTACGAACAGTTTTTTCTGAAATACACTCAAAAAATCCCGATTCCCATCGCAAATGGTTATTCGCTCTATCGTGTTGCTCCTCGCCCGGGATTTTCAACATTTCCCGATTTTCTGCCTGGAACAGAAAAGTATTATTTGGATGATATGGTTCGGTCAATGGGTCTCAAAAGGGCTTCGGGTATTTTCGGTGTATCCCTTCAGTCGGGTATTTATGAAAAGGCTTATGACTCGGTATCGAAACAACATCCCGAATTAGGTTATCCCTCTTTTCAGTCGGCTCTCGCGGAACTGGCTGACGGTGGCAAAGGAGGAGATGTGTTAAAAAGGGGACAGCTGGGTTTGAACCGCAATGGCGATCAAGCCAGTTTTCTGGCTTTGAAAGCGGACATTTTACTCGAAAAGGGAAAAATTCACGCGGCGATACCCTTTTTAGAAGAAGCTCAATTATTCAGTCCGGAAAAGGATGACGTCGCTAGAAATTTGGCGGTCGCTTACTATAATGAACATCACTTGGAACGGGCAGTTCAAGAAGCGCAGCGGGCGTTGGATTTAGCCCCCTCCTCGGTTGATTATCAAAAGCTACTGGCGCAATTAGAGACACTTGAACAAAACCACTGAAACGACTGAATGGACGGCCATGAGAACGCGCGAAGAACTGGAAAATATTGAAGAGCAATTTCTGGCCCCTTATGCCCAGTCTTCTAAAGCCAGCAAGGGCCGTCAAAATCCGGAACCGGAGCATGCTTACCGGACGATTTTTCAAAGAGACAGGGACAGGGTCATTCATTCGTCCGCTTTTCGCCGCCTTCAATATAAAACCCAGGTTTTTGTTAATCATGAAGGGGATTATTACCGTACCCGGATCACTCATACCCTGGAAGTGGCGCAGATCGCCGGTTCCATCGCGAGGGCTTTGAGACTCAATCAGGATTTGACTGAGGCGGTGGCCTTGGCTCACGATTTGGGACACACTCCCTTTGGTCATAGCGGTGAAAAAGTCATGAATGAACTCATGAAAGATGACGGCGGGTTTGAGCACAACGCTCAAAGTTATCGAATCGTGACCTATCTAGAAGACCATTATCCTTTATTTCAGGGACTCAACCTTTCCTATGAGGTTCTAGAGGGTGTGGATAAACACAGAACCCGTTATGACCGGCCGGGAGGCGACGGGGAACAATATACGCTGGAAGCGCAAATTGTTGATTTGGCCGATGAGACCGCCTATACGTCCCATGATATTGATGATGGATTGACCTCCGGGCTTTTAACCTTTGAGGGGCTCAGTGAAGTGCCGCTTTGGAAACGCAACTTTGACAAAGCCAAAAGCCATTACCCCCATCTGGACCGGAATAAGATTAAATACCAGACCGTCCGGCAAATTATTGATGAGCTGGTCACTGACATACTGAGCCACACATCGGAAAGAATTAAAAAATTTAACATCAAAACCGTAGAAGATGTCCGTCGCTGTTCCGAAGAATTGGCGGCCTTTTCGGATGAAAGCCGCAAGGATTTTTTGGCGATGAAGAAATACCTTTTTGACAATATGTACCGTCATCCCCGGGTAACTCGTATGGAAACCAAAGTCGCCAAAGTGATTCAGGAGCTATTTCATTTGTATGAATCGAATCCTGACATTCTTCCCCACACTCCCCGCGAGAAAATTAAGAACAAGATAGAGCCGGTCCGCCGGGTCATTTGCGACTATATCGCAGGCATGACCGACCGGTACGCTATCGAAGAATTTGAGAAGCTGACCGAGCCTTCGCTGAGGGTATAAAAGGCCCAAAGAGGGCAGGTTGACAGTCACTTTTTTAGACATTAAGATGGTTTTCTTGAGTCTTCGTGAAATTCCTCACGGGGACTTTTTTCATTTTGAGGACAAATGAGGGCTTCATGCAAACCTTCCGGATTATTCAAAACGGTGAAGATTATCTCCTGCCGGTTTATAACCGTCAAAAGATTGTCCTCATGCGCGGTGATGGAACCTATATATATGATTCCGAGCGGACGGTTTATCTCGACTTTTTTTCAGGTATCGCGGTCAATGGTTTGGGCCAGGCTTGTCCTGAGGTGGTCAGCGCGATTACTGAAATGGTCCACAAACTGGGGCATGTTTCCAACTACTATTACAACGAGCCTAATGTTCGTTTAGCCAAACTTTTGTGCGATATTTCTTTCGCTCAAAAGGTTTTCTTTTGCAATTCAGGCGCTGAGGCGGTTGAAGCTTCTTTGAAGATTGCCCGCAAATACTTTCATCGGCTGGGCCAAGATCGCGATGAAATCATCAGCTTTCATAACTCCTTCCACGGTAGAACCTATGGCGCTCTGTCTGTCACGGGTCAACCCAAGTATCAGGAAGGGTTTGGCCCGATGTTGCCGGGTATCAAATTCGCTACCTATAATGACATTAATAGCGTGACAGAACTTATCAACGATAAAACCGCCGCGGTTTTGATAGAAACCATTCAGTGCGAAGGCGGTATTCATCCGGCGGACCCTCGTTTTTTGAAAGAACTCAGGGATTTAACTCGCGAGAACGGCATTCTTTTGATCCTGGATGAGGTTCAAACAGGGCTGGGGCGTACGGGGAAAATGTGGGCTTACGAGCATTATGAAATCGAGCCGGACATCATGACTTCGGCCAAAGCTTTAGGAGCTGGATTGCCCATGGGAGCCATGCTGGTGACCAATCAAGTAGCCCAGGGGTTTAAACCGGGTGATCACGCTTCTACCTTTGGCGGCAATCCCATTGTCAGCGCGGGGGCCATCGCCAACATTGAAACGATTATTTTGAAGGACATTATTCCCAACGCCGCCAAACAAGGGGATTATCTGCGTCAAAGTCTTGAGCAATTGGTTAAAGATTTCCCGCAGCTTTTTACGGAAGTCAGGGGTATGGGATTGGTTCAAGGAGTGCAAATGACCCGGGATGCTTCGCCCCTGGTGCTTAAGTGCGCTCGCGAAGGGCTTTTGGTCGGTTCGGCCCATGAGACTGTACTGAGGTTTCTGCCTCCGCTCATTGTTTCCAGTGAAGAAATTGATTTGGCCATGGAAAAATTACGCAAGGCCATCGCCGCCGAACTCCACGGTTAGGATAAGTTATGTCTAAAACGATCCGCCATTTATTGACGCTGGAAGAACTTTCGAACAAGGAATTGCTCGGTCTTTTGAAGCTGGCTTCCCAGGTCAAAAAAAAACCGGCTAAATATAAGAAAGCTTTAAAGGGACAGGCTTTGGGGATGATCTTTGAAAAAAGCTCGACCCGGACTCGCGTTTCTTTTGAAGTGGGCATGTTTCAATTGGGCGGACACGCTCTTTTTTTGAATTCAAACGATATTCAAATCGGACGGGGTGAAACTATCGCGGACACCGCGCGCGTTTTGTCCCGTTTTGTTCAGGGCATCATGATTCGTACCTTCGCCCATAAAATCGTGGAGGAATTGTCTCAACACGCCACTGTTCCAGTGATCAATGGTTTGACCGACAGCCACCATCCCTGTCAAATCCTGGCGGATTTGCAAACCCTTCTGGAACATTACGGCAAGTTGAAAGGTCTGAAAATTGTTTTTGTGGGTGACGGTAACAATGTTTCTCATAGTCTGATGATTGGTGCGGCGAAAACAGGAGCGCATTTTAAATTGGTCTGCCCCAAGGGTTATGAACCGGACGCGGCAATGTTGGGGAGAGCACAAAAAGAAGCGGCCAAAACGGGAAGCCTGATTGAGGTCGTTCATCAAGTCCAAGGTTCTGTCAAAGCGGCTGACGCGGTTTATACGGACGTTTGGACCAGCATGGGACAAGAGGCTGAAAAGGCTAAAAGGTTGAACGACTTTAAAGGGTTTCAGGTGGACGAAAAACTCATGGCCGAATCACCCAAGGCGGTTTTTTTGCATTGCCTGCCGGCCCACCGGGGTGAGGAAGTTTCAGCCGGGGTGATGGATGGAAATCAATCTTTGGTATTTGATCAGGCGGAAAATCGCCTGCACGCGCAAAAGGCGCTTCTTATTACGCTTATGGGAAAGCTTAATAAGAGTTAGAAGTGAGGAGTTTGTAGTTAGAAGTTGAAGTCGACTTCTAACTCCTAACTTCTAATTCCTCACTCACAGAAAACTTGAAGGGGGCAAAAGTGAATAGTGTAAAGAAAGTTGTCTTAGCGTATTCCGGTGGTTTGGACACCTCCATTATTATTCCCTGGCTGAAAGAGAATTACGGCTGCGAGGTCATCGCCTTTATTTCGGATGTGGGACAGGGCAAAGAAGTGGAACCGGCACGCAAAAAAGCCCTGAAGACCGGCGCCATTAAAGCTTATGTGGCGGACCAGAGAAAAGAATTTTTAGAGGACTATTGTTTCCTCGCCCTGCGCGCCCAGGCCAAGTACGAAGGAATTTATCTTTTGGGAACCTCTTTGGCCAGACCGGCTATCGCCAAGGGTTTGGTGGATGTGGCTCTAAAAGAAGGCGCGGACGCGATTTGTCATGGCGCGACCGGCAAAGGCAACGATCAGGTTCGTTTTGAATTAACCGTGATGGCCTTAGCCCCCCATTTGAAAATTATCGCGCCCTGGAGAGAGTGGGATATTAAGTCCCGCGATGAGGCGATTGATTACGCTGAAAGACACGGCATTGAAATTCCCGTGACCAAAAAACGCCCCTATTCCATGGACGGCAATCTGTGGCATTTAAGCCACGAAGGCGGGGAACTGGAAGATCCCTGGAACGCGCCCACGAAACATGTTTATTTGACGACCAAAGACCCGGCCAGCGCGCCCAAGAAACCATTCAGCCTAATCGTTAATTTTAAAAAAGGTATTCCGGTGGGCCTGAACGGCAAAAAAATGGGGGCCATCGCTTTGGTGGAAAAGCTCAACCAGCTCGGCGCCAATTACGGCGTGGGCCGCATTGACATTGTGGAAAACCGCTTGGTGGGTATGAAGAGCCGCGGCGTTTACGAAGCGCCCGGCGCGACCATCCTTTATGAAGCCCATCGGGCTTTGCAGACACTGACGGTCGAGCGGGATACGCTTCACTTTAGCCAGCTCATGTCGGTTAAATATTCCGAGATGATTTATAACGGCCAATGGTTCGCGCCCCTGCGGGAAAGCATCGAGGCCTTTTTCACCGAAGCTCAGAAAAATGTGACCGGTGATGTTCGGGTGGAATTGAATCCGGGCAGGGTTACCGCCACAGGCATTCGTTCTCCTTATTCGTTGTATCAGGAAGATCTGGCGACTTTTGGCGAGGACGAGGTTTATAACCAAAAAGACGCGGAAGGATTTATCCGCTTATTTGGTCTGCCAATGAAAGTAGTGGGAACTATGAAACGGAAAACCAAATGAAAAAAACCTGGGGCGGACGGTTTCAAAAAGCGACTGATCCTCAAGTCGAGGCTTTTACCGAGTCAATTTCGTTTGACCATCGGTTGGGCCCCTTTGACATTGAGGGGAGTATCGCCCACGTCAAAACCCTGGTGAAAGCCAAATTGCTGACGGCCGCCGAAGGTAAAAAATTGGCGGCGGGACTTCAAAAAGTCAAAAAACTTTTGGCCGATGGAAAATTGCCGCTCGATACCAGTCTCGAAGATATTCACACCGCCGTGGAAAAAGCTTTGACCCGTTTGGTGGGGCCTTTGGGCGGCAAGCTGCACACCGGCCGTTCCCGTAACGATCAAGTCGCCACCGATATGCGTTTATATCTTCGGCACGCTGTTATTCAATCAGTTGAAGCGGCGGTTGGGTTGGTTGAGGTTTTGTCCCGTTTGGCCCTTCAAGAAAAAGACACTCTGATGCCGGGTTATACTCATTTACAGAGAGCCATGCCCATTACCCTGGGTCACCATCTGGCGGCCTATGCTTTTATGCTCATCCGCGACATTGACCGTTATTTAACAACTTGGGATAGGGCGGATGCTTTGCCTCTGGGTTCGGGCGCTTTAGCCGGTACCAACCACAATTTTGACCGTTTTTTTACGGCTAAACAGCTCAAGCTTCATTCGGTTCTTATGAACAGTCTCGACGCCGTTTCCGATAGGGATGTTTATGTCGATTTTCTCTCCGCCTCCTCGACCACCCAAATGCACCTTTCGCGACTTTCAGAAGACCTGATTCTTTGGGCGACCCATGAGTTTGGTTATATCGAAATGGATGACGCTTTCGCCACCGGTTCCAGCTTGATGCCCCAAAAAAAGAACCCCGATGTAGCCGAATTGGTCCGCGGCAAGGCGGGCAGGGTGTTCGCCAATTTGATCGGCCTCCTGACGGTTTTAAAAGGTCTGCCTCTCTCGTATAACCGGGATTTACAGGAAGACAAACATTTTGTCTTTGATTCAGTGGATACGGTTGTCGGATCGCTTAAAACCATGACAGGTTTTCTTTCAACCGTAAAGTTTAACCGGGAGAAAATGGACAAGGAAGCTGATGGGGATTTGACCCTTCTGGCGACTGATTTGGCGGATATTTTGGTAAAAGAAGGCATGCCTTTTCGGCAGGCGCATGAGGTGGTAGGAAAAGTGGTTCGTTATTCCATCGAACGGGGCAAAAGGCTCCAGGATTTAACTTCGGTCGAACTGGCGGTGTTCTCCAAGGGCTTCCCCAAAGAAACAGCGGAAAGTCTTTCAGCTCACTTTTCAGTTCATCAAAAAAGGGCGGTTGGCGGCACATCGCCTAAAAATGTGGCCGCTCAGGCGGCACTGCTCAAACAGCAGGTGGTTTTGATTAAAAAACATTTATCTGAATTGCGAGGCTAATGATGTCCGGATTCCAATTTAAAAACAAACAGTGGTACGCCGACGGAGTCGCTCTTTCGAAAATTGCCGACAAGGTGGGGACACCCGCTTATGTTTACAGCCTTTCCGCTTTTGAGGAACGGTATAAAGAAATTGACCAGGCTTATAAATCCGTTCCGCATTTGGTGGCTTATTCCATGAAAGCCAACGGCAATCTTTCAGTCGTAAGCGCTTTGGCGAAATTGGGGTCGGGTGTGGATGTGGTTTCGGGCGGGGAATTGTTTAAAGCCCGTAAGGCGGGAGTAAAGGCCGACAAGATTATTTTCGCGGGAGTGGGTAAAACCGACGATGAAATCGCCTACGCCTTAAAAGAAGGCATTCGTTATTTTAACGTCGAATCAATCCCTGAAATTTTAGCCATCAACGAAGTGGCGGCCAAACTGCGCCGTATTGCGCCCATCGCCATTCGATTCAATCCGGATGTGGACCCCCATACCCATCACTATATTACGACCGGTAAAAAGGAAACCAAGTTTGGGGTTTACCTGGGCGATGTGGACAAAGTCATGAGAGTGGTTAGGCAATGCAAATCAGTTCAATGGACGGGTGTTCACGCCCATATCGGAAGCCAGATGACGCAAACCGAGCCGGTGGGTAAGGCGGCGAAAGTGATCGAACAATTGGTAGTGCGTTTGCGCAAGGAAGGTTTCTCCATCCATACAGTCAATCTGGGCGGCGGTTATGGTATCGACTATCAGGGCGAAAAGCCTCCAAATGCTTCGCAATACGCGGCGCTGGTTCTTCCGGTGATTAAACGGCTTAACGCCACGCTGGTTTTGGAACCGGGGCGCTTTATTTCGGGTAATTCGGGCGTGCTTTTGTCCCGGGTGACTTATGTCAAACAAAGCGGCTCCAAGACCTTTTACATTTTGGATTCCGGCATGGGCGAGTTGATTCGTCCCTCGTTATACGAAGCTTATCACCGCATCGCTCCGGCTCAGGGTCCGCAAAAGGCCGTGCAAACGGTGGATGTGGTGGGTCCTATTTGTGAATCGGGCGACTTTTTCGCCAAAGGCCGAAAATTGCCTCTGATGAAGCGGGGCGATTTAATCGTTGTCTTCTCTGCCGGCGCTTATGGCAGTGTTATGGGCAGCACTTACAACGCCCGGCCTTTAGCGCCGGAAGTGGTGGTGCGTGGCAGCCGTTTCTCGGTGGCCCGTCAAAGACAAACCTGGGAAGACTTGATTCGTTTGGAGAGGATTTTTGCCTGATTTTAGACAGTTTTTTGTTTTGTGTTTTTATGACATTAGCGGAAAGTGTATAATGCCTTTCATGAAGACTAAGAAAAACGTATTAACTCTCATTAAAAAAATCGAAGCCCTTCCGGCTGAGAAGATAAACGAAGTCGAGGATTTTGTCGAATTCCTGGCTAATAAAGGCTCTGAGAGGCTTTTGACCAGGGCCGCTTCCAAACTTTCTGAAAAGTCATTCGCGAAAACCTGGAACAATCCCGAAGATGCCATCTACGACAAGCTTTGATTTTGGAGACGTGGTTCTCGTCCCTTTTCCTTTTTCCAACCAAACTGCCGTTAAGAAACGCCCAGCCGTCGTTGTCAGTTCCAGTGATTACAACCGCTCCCGCCCTGACCTGATTATTCTGGCCCTCACCAGCCACCCAGCCTCTTCCACCGCTTTTGGGGGAACTAGTCTTTCGCACTGGAAAGGCGCCGGCCTTTTAAAGCCTTCCGTTTTCAAACCCATCTTGGCCACGATTGAGAAAAGTTTGATCATTCAAAAGATGGGCCATCTTCACGCCAGCGACCAAAAGACTCTCCAACAGATTTTAAAAACAATTATTCAGATTTAAAATGTGAAAAATTTAAAACCAAAATCAATGGCATTGTTGTCACTTGTTTTTGGTGCGGTTTTAACTGTGTTGTTTTATAAAAAATTTGATTATTTCCAGATGGCATTTTTTGGGGGGCTGCTTATCTGGGTGTTCTATTTACCATTTACGTTTGAAATTTCAACGTTGCCGGGTGTCGCAAAGAAATCTCGAATTTGGATATTTATCAATTTCGTAATTTTGATTGCTTATTGGATTTTTGTACCTTGGCCCGAGCACATTGATGAGGGTTATATTATTCAAGGCGGTGATTCCTTTTTGTGGGGTTTTGAGTCCGGATTTATTTTTTTATTAATGATTTTGGTAAATGCGCTTTGGTTATTGGTAAATTTTTTGAAAAAAAGTAGGCCGGCGGTATTTGTGTGGTTATTGGCGATGATTGTTTGGGCGTGTGTTTTTTTATATGAAGATTATATTTTTCTTCAAGCGAAGTGGTTATAGGGCTGAAAAGACTCGGCAATGGTGTGGTGATTCCCAACACAAAAAGGCAAAAGTTCCCATTGGGACTTTTTCAACATCCTGTTAATATAACTTTCCTCAACAAAACCTCCGCTTAGGAGGTTTTGTTGTATCAACGCCCATCCTTTTAAAGTTCAAGTTTTCAGGAGGCCGCATGTTTCGTGGAGCCTATACCGCCCTCATCACTCCGTTTAAAAACGGCAAAGTGGATTATTCCGCTTTGGAAGCCCTCGTTGAAAATCAAATTGCCGGCGGTATCGACGGTTTGGTGCCTTGCGGTACCACGGGCGAATCGCCGACCTTAACGGACAAAGAACACGATGAGGTGATTGCCTTTGTGGTAAAAACCGTCCGCAAACGGGTAACGGTGATCGCGGGGACTGGTTCGAATTCCACGGCTGAAGCCATTGAACGCACCCGTCACGCCAAAGAAGCGGGCGCTGACGCGGCTTTGCTGGTAACGCCTTATTACAACAAACCCAATCAACGGGGATTGATAGCCCACTTTACCGCTATCGCGGACGCGGTGGACATTCCGCAAATTCTTTATAACATTCCGGGCCGTTCAGTCATCAATATCAATCCCGAAACCCTGGCGGAACTTTCACGCCACCGCAATATTGTGGGGGTAAAAGAGTCGACGGGTAATTTGGAACAGATGATCCGCATCAAGGCTCTCTGCGGACCGGATTTTGATTTAATTTCAGGTGACGATCCGCTTACTTTGCCGGTCTTGTCTATCGGCGGGGTGGGAGTCATTTCGGTAACCGCTCATTTAATCCCCGGTGAAACTTCCCGTATTGTTCACAGTTATTTGGAAGGCAAAATTGAAGAATCCCGAAAGCTTTTTTATAAATATTATGACTTGGTGAAAACCATCATGTCGATTGACGTGAATCCAGTAGGAATCAAAACCGCTATGGCTTTGAGAGGCCAGGTGTCCGAAGAGTTTCGTCTGCCTCTGGTTCCTTTAACCGCGGAAGCCAAAGAAATTCTTCGAAAAGAATTGGAAAAATATAATCTTTTGTCGGTAAAGACGGCGGCGGGGAGTTCCCGATGAGCTTAAAGTTAGCCGTCTCCGGCGCCACCGGCCGCATGGGTCATACCATTCTGGGTTTGGCGGATCAGGATTCCCGGTTTGAAATAGTGGGGGCTTTGGAAAACGCCTCCAGCCCTTTGCAGGGAAAATTATTATCGGAAGCAGTTCCGGGGATTAAAGCCCCAACCAAGATTTCGATCACTTCCGCTTTGTCAAAAATCGCTTCCAAACCCCAGGTTTTAATCGACTTTACCCAGACTGAAGCGACTTTGGCTTATCTCAAAGAAGCTCAAGATTTAGGGATTGGTTTGGTCATCGGGACGACGGGTGTTTCCGAAACTCAAAAAGCTGAAATCAAAGAAGCTGCTAAAAAAATACCCATCATGATGGCGTCCAATATGAGTTTGGGCATGAACCTGCTTTTCGCGCTGGCGCAGGAAACCGCCGCCAAATTGGGCGAAAGCTACGACGTTGAGATCATCGAGGCCCATCACCATTTTAAAAAAGACGCCCCTTCGGGTTCGGCGCTCAGTCTGGGCGAGTCGGTGGCCAAGGCCTGGAACGTGAAGCTGAACGATGTGGCTACCCATGGCCGTGAAGGCATCGTGGGCCCGCGCAAAAACGGCAACATCGGTTTTCACGCGGTGCGTGGCGGGGACATTATCGGCGACCATACGGTTTTATACGCCGGTCCCGGCGAACGTCTGGAACTCAAACATGTGGCCCACAGCCGCGAGGCTTTTGCCCAGGGGGCCTTAAAGGCCGCCTTGTTTCTGGCGGATAAAAAAACGGGGTTCTTTGACATGCAAGATGTCCTGGGCCTTCGCGCTTCAAAGTAAGTTCATGAGAATTGCCAGACTGCTTCATAACCACAAACCCCGCTGGGCCATGCTGCTGGAATCGGTGGATACCTATCGTTATTTCGAGTCTGACGAACCCTGGGCAGACCCGACTTTGGATTCCAAATCCTATCCCTTGAAACCTGGCATGCTTCTGGCTCCCGCCATTCCCTCCAAGATCGTAGCCGTCGGTTTGAACTATAAAGAACACATCAAGGAAATGGATCACGAAAGCACCAAGGAACCGGTTTTGTTTTTAAAACCGACTTCCGCTTTAATTGGCGCGGAAGAAAAAATTGTTTGTCCCTCAGCTTCGACCCGGGTGGATTATGAGGCCGAACTAG
>Ga0302319_10016564_pt1 | contig 13573 bp, 4 predicted proteins | sample Bog_T0_2_FD_203319 | JGI IMG/M metagenome (GOLD analysis project Ga0302319, IMG submission 203319) | Peat permafrost microbial communities from Stordalen Mire near Abisko, Sweden - Bog_T0_2 | ecosystem: Environmental > Terrestrial > Soil > Wetlands > Peat | place: Sweden: Abisko, Stordalen Mire...
CGGGCTTGGTGGGCTTGAATCGACCAACAACAGTACTGTAACCGCGAGTTTGTCGTCGTCGGCCACCGACGCTTGGTCGACATTCGATCCCGGAACCACGGCATTCTCAACCGCCTATGACATTGAGAACACCAACGGCACGACGGCGGTAGCGGATTCGCTGACCCTTTGGGAACTTGTCCCCAGCGGTAGAAATCCCAACGGTTCCACTGCAACCGATGTTGGCTCCTTCGCCCTCAACAACTCGGGTGATCTGACCTTCACACCTGCTTCGGTCCCGGAGCCCTCCACCTGGGCTTCGATCATCGTGGGAGCGCTCTCCCTGGTTTTCTTCCGGCGGCGCGGCAACCTCCGTGTCTCCTGAATCCAACCCTAACCTCAACCTTACACAAAGTTAAACCCTTACAAATCCAATCATGAAAACAAGCCGGTGCCCAGACCATTATCTATGTCTCTGGCGCGCCTGCCGCACGCAAGCCGTTCTCAAACGCCATCTATAACGTGCTCAGGGCCGGGGTCACCGGAACCGGTGGCACCATCACGTACGCCTACTCCGGCAATGCCACCACCACACTGACCAATGCGAACTCGCTCGAGTTCTACGGCGGCCATGTGACAGTCGGTGGTAACATCGTGCCGATCACGGTCTCTGTCTCCTATGTCGGCTCCTCCGCCGGCATCCAGGCGGTTGCCGGTCAGATCCCGGTGCAGTTCCTGCCGAATAACGTAACCCCTGGCGGGGGATCGAACGGCGGCGGCGCCTACCCGGAGCCGAACGGCAACACCAACGCGGCGCAGTATTACTCGACAATCCCGCAGTTCACCGCGTCGGATGAGTTCCAGGGATCGACTCCATGGGAGGGCACCAACAGCCTGAATACCAACTACGGCTCGCCGATCGACTATCAGACCCTGACTTCTGAGATCGTCGGCATTCTGCCCTACCGGTTTGTCACGAACGTGGACGCTCCGTCCACGATCGCGAACATTACCCCGGAGCAGGCCAGGCAGTTGTGGGAGACGGGCTACATCTACCTCTCGCAGCTCACGGGCCAGAACGCTGACGAAGGTGGCATTGTTTACGCCCTGGGCCGCGACGTTGGCTCAGGCCTTCGCACCGTGCTCCTCTCAGAGACGGGCATTGGCGTTCGGACCTCGGTCGTCCAGTACGAGCCTGTTCTGACCACCTCGACCAATCCCTACCTCTCGGGTCAATACACCTCGCATGCCGGCGCCATCGTCACGGGCGGCACCTATGCGTACGTCTCTGGAACGGCAAACCTGCCGGTCTATGCGAATGAGACGATCAACGGCCTGCCTCTCTTGAATGGCGACGCCGGATACCCCAGCTTCACCAACCTTGGGAATGCACTGGCCGCCTATACCAACACAACCGGCACCAACGGCGGCGCTGGCAACCTGACCAATGCGGCTCTCAGCGGCACTGCCGGCTGGTTCGTCACGGGCCTTGCGGATTCCGATGCGCAGACTGCGTTCTCCAACGGCGCCCATGAGGTCGCATGGAACGGCGTTTACCTCGGCACGTTGCCTGCCGGCGGCGGTGCGTCAACCCAATTGGCGGAGGGCTACTACACCTTCTGGAGCTATCTCCAGTTGCAGTTCCTGCCCACGGCATCGAACTACAGCTCTACGGCCTCTGCTCTTGTCAGCGCCCTTTACACAGACCTGTACAACACGGATGCAACCGTGCTGCTAAAGAATGTGAATATCGGCCGCACCCAGGATGGCGGCAATATCCTGCCGTACCAGCCGTATTAGTCATTCGTCTATCCAGCGCCTTGATCCTTGGGTGAGGATCTAACGGCGCGGGTTCTCAAAAGGCCCCGGTACGGTTGACGCCGTGCCGGGGCTTTCACCCGAAATAACACTTCCGCTTCCATGCCAATCAAACCTTCTCCCACATCCGTGAAACCCGCTTTCTACCTCATCGCGGGCGCCAATGTAGTGATGCTTGGGTTTTGCGCTTATCTCGTATGGTCGCCAGGTCCTCAGCCACTTGCTTCCATTTCCCCTCAATCTCATTTTGCCGGGCCGGCGATCGGCACCGCTGCGCGGGATGAATCTGTCACCGGTCAGGCTGATGCTCCCGCGCATGCGCCGGACGATTTGGACCACGCCCAGGCTGCCCGTCCCTTGACAGCCGCCAGTTCTTCCACCCTCGTTTACCGGGGCTCCTCCGCTGCGGCGGATGGGGAGCGCTCGCCCGAATCCGCCACCCCGGTCTCGCCGGATTCCGACACGATAGCGCCGAGTCAAGGATACAGTGTTCCGGCTCATTCTCAGTCAGCCGGTGTTTCCGCCGGTCCTGGTGGCGCCTCCGCGATCGCGGTTACTACAAGTTCGTACACCGATCCCGCGGCTGCCGGGGTCACCGTTCCGCTGGCCTATACCACTGGCGCCGATGGTGCCACACCGAGCCAGGCCGCGGCACTCAATCGTTTGCAGACTGATTTCAACAAATCCGTCACCGGCCAGGGCGGTGATCCGAATAGTGTCGCCTACCTTCAGGCGTGGAAGGCTGCCCAGGCGATCAGCGACTCGAATTACGAGCAGCAGTTCGGCACCGTAGCCTTTGTCCAGGAGCAATTGGCGCAGGTACACGGCTCTGGCAAATAGCGGTCGGCGCAGCGGAGCAGGCTGCCATTTATTTTCGATGCAGAAAACAGGCTGGTTCTGAAAATGGCCGGTGCGGATTTGTCTTCCGCACTGGCCATTTTCTTTTTGCGGTTGAGAGTTGTATTCAGGCGACCGGGTGGTGTTGCAGCGGTGTATCCCTAATGGGCCTGCACCAGCGGTTGGCCTTGCTCATAGAGTTTGATATCGCCAGGGAGCGCCCCGGCGAGGCTGGAGTTGGATTGCGATTGCGCGAGTTGCAGGGCGGCACGGGCTGTATCGACGGCTTCTGGGAACTGTCCAGCTTCGGCATACGCAGCGGCCAGGGTGCGCAGGATAGTGGGATCGTCCTTGCTCAACTCCGCGGCCCGAGCCGCCAGTTGCACCGCCCGGCTCCCCGCATCCGGCGAGACGCCGGGCGTGGCAACGAGCAGCGCGGCGAGATCCATAAGGGCTGCGACATCGCCGGGGCGGGAACTGATTACCTTTTGCTTTTCCGCAATGGCATCCGTCAACTGGCCCGTCTTGAGCAATGCATCGGCGAGATTTGCATGAGCGTCGGAATAATCGGGATTGTTCCTGAGCGCTTCCCGAAATTCCAGGATCGCGTCCTCCGGTTTCCCCATGCCCGCCAGGGCTACGCCGAGATCGTTGTGAGCCTCCCCGGAGCGTGGATCCCACAGCAGCGCCTCGCGATATTGGGTGATGGCGTCGGCAGTCCTGCCCTGCTGATAATCGAAGATGCCCAGGTTCACGTGCGCTTCCGGATAATCCGGATTCAACCGCAGAGCCTCGGCATATTGGGCCGCTGCCTCCTCTGTTTTCCCCTGTTGTGCGAAGATCAGGCCCAGATCATTGGCGGCCAGCCAGCATCCAGGGTTCCGTGCAAGCGTCGTCCGCCACAGCGTTTCCATATCGGAGTACATGCGGCACTGCTCCCACGTCAGGATGCCGGGCGGTAAGATCAAGGCGGCTGCGATGGCTGGGCGCAACAGGCGAGCGTCCCCTGGCAGGCGATCCATCAAGCTGACGGCCGCAGCTCCCGCAAGAGCGATGGGGCCGATGCTCGCGAGATACTGGAAGTGATCGGCGACAAAGGAATAACGGAAGTAATAGACGCTGAAAAATCCCAGCACCGGAAAGAGCGACACTACAAAGTAGGCTGCTGTGAAGAAGAACGGACGCAGCCGTCCGTTACGCCCCCGCCAGAGCAGGAGGAGCGCCGCCGCCGCCGCGATGGCAGGCAGCCACGCGAGCCATCGGGAGGAATCGATGTGCCACCGCGGATAGACGAAAATCAACGGATGAGGCCACGCGAGCTTGCCGAGGTAAAACCAGATCGCGTCCCCGGCGATGACGAGCCGGTCCGGCCAGCTTTGCTGCCAGGAATTGCCGAGCGCGCCCGAGTGAAACTTCTGCTCCCAGATCGTCCAACCGCCCGCCAGCAGAGAGACAAGCAGGAAAGGGATGAGGCGCGCCACCGTGCGCCATGAGAGGCCGGCCTGCGTCCACCAGACGCACAGCCCGAGCACCACCGGCAGCATGACGGTCGAGGATTTGCTCAGGATCGCCAGCGTCGCACAGAAGAGCGCCAGCCCGTAGAAGCGGTACCCGCCCTCTTTCGCCCATCTCAGGAAGCAAAGGATCGTCAGCAGGTAAAAGAAACACGATTGGGTGTTTTTAAGCTCAGTGATCCACGCCGCGGACTCCACCATCACGGGGTGGAGAGCCCATAATAGTGCGCCCAGCCACCCGCCGCGCACCCGGAGGGCCAGCAGCACGCGCCACAGCAGCACCGCGCAAGCTGCGTGCATGGCGAGATTGACGAGGTGATAGGGGAGGGGATTGAGACCCCACAACGCGTGTTGCACCCAGAAGCTGGTGAGCACGAGCGGGTAGTAAACCGCGGCACTGCTGGTCCATATTGCCGTAAATCCCAGGGGACCAATGATGCAGGGGTTGGCAGTCAGATGCGCATCGTCATCCCAGACAAAGCCGGCGTGCCACACCTGCTGATAGGCGATAAATACCGCCGCGAACACCAGGAGGGCGTAGCCCCATTCCCTGCATAGCCCGCGTCGCGCCGCGCCCGGTGCCGTCCCGGCGGCCGCGACTGTGGCGGAGCGTTGTGCCAGGGGGGATTTCCGGGATTGAGGTTTTCCGGGCTTGCGGCTCATTGGATAACGGGGGTCGCGGCTATTTCGCATTGGAGGGAGGGATGGAGGCGAGCGCTTTTTCGAGGTTCTCCCGCGCCGCGGCGAAGCTCGGGTCGATCTGGATGGCGATGCGAAATTGCCTGGCTGCATCCGCGGGCCGGCCGCAGTCCAGCAACGCTGCACCGTAGTTATTGTGGGTCGAGGGATCGGCGGGAACCAGGGCGGCCAGGGCTGCGAACTGCTCCGCTGCCTCAGCGGCGCGGCCCTGCTGGAAGAGGGCGATCCCCAGGCACGAATGTTTCATCGGGTCGTCAGGGCTGAGTTGCGACGCGGTCCGATACTCATTAATCGCATCGTCGATTCGGCCGGCCCGCTGGAGGATCACGCCCAGATTTTGATGGGCATCGCTGTTATTTGGATTGAGCCGGATGACCTCCTCGTATTCGTTCGCGGCATCCAGCAGTGAGCCTTTTTCCAGCAGCAGATTGCCGAGCGCGAAGTGCGAGTCCGCGAACCGTGGCTCGACTTGGACGGCCTCCCGGTATGCCTGGATTGCCTCATCGAGCCGGTGTTCTCGGTACAGGACGCTGCCGAGGTTGAGCCAGGACTTTAGGAACGAAGGTTTCAGGCGGATCGCCTCGCGGAAGTGTCCGACAGCATCATCCAGCCGGCCCTCTTCGGCCAGGACGAGAGCATATCCGTTTTGAGCCTCGAAGGATGAAGGGTTTTCCTCCACAGCAAATTGCCAGAGGCTGGCCTGGTCTTTGTAAACCGCGCAATGGAGAGCCGCGAGCGTCCCGAAGAGCGCCGCCGTCGCGCCGAGCGCCCATGGCGCGACCCACGCCACACCCGCGGAGCGCGCCAGATCGCTGACCGCGCCCACCGCCAGGGCGATCAGCGCGGGCATTGCCACGTATTGTAGGTGATCCGCAACCGGCGCAAACACCAGGTAATACATCTTCACCAGGCCCAGCACAGGCACGAGGAGCAGCACATAGCAGCCGGCGCCGAAGAGAAATCCCCGGCCCCACCGCGTCCGGCGCCATCTCCACGCAGCCGCGAAGGCGAGGAGAATGAGCAGGGCCGGAAGGGCATCCCATCCCGGGACGCGGTGCGAAGTCCACTGCGGATAGATGATGCCCAGGTGTATCGGCGCCAGAACCTTGATCGCATAGAACCAGAGCGCCTTGCCCGCTGCGCACAAGCGTGCGTACGGGCCGCCGATCTGCACCTCCGCCCCGCCGATGGCGCGCGCGCGCTGAAATAGGATGGTAATCGCACCAAACAGACCCGACAGGGCGATCCATGGCAGCAGGAGCAGAACATCCCTCCTGGAGAACGATCGCCCGCGCCACCAGTCGCACAGCAGGAGGACGAGAGGCAACGTCACCGCGGAGGTCTTGCTGAGCAAAGCGAGCAGGTACCACACGAGCGCCGCCGTGTACGGAAGCCATTGAGTCGAGCCCGTATCCCGCCACCGCAAGTATTCCAGCATGCCAGCCAGCATGAGAAGCATTGAGAGGGTGTTCTTGCCCTCGGCGATCCAGGCCACCGTCCCGGCCGATACGGGGTGCACCGCAAAGAGAAGCGCCGCCAGCCATGGCAGCGGAGCGCCCACGCGCGCGAGCACCCGCCACGCAAGAATGACCGCGCCGCCGTGCAGGAGGCAATTGACGAGGTGAAACCCGAGCGGGTTGATGCCCCAAGCCCGCGCTTCCAGCCAGAAGAGCGTGGAGGTCAGCGGGAAGTAATCTGGATTGATCTCCCCGCGCCAGATGCCCGGCAGCCCGCCCACGCTTCGGACAAGCGGATTGGCGGTAATCAAAACATCATCATCCCAAACCCAGCCACCCCTGATGACCGGAAGATAAACAACGAGCGAGATGAGAATCAGCAGGGCCCCGTGGACGATTGGCGAATCGAAAACGCGGAGCGCGCGAGCCCGATTGGGGAGGGGCCGCGTCATGGACGTATCCGGGAGCGAGACCGCCTAATCCTCGTCATCCCCGCCGTAGCCAATCACCTGCACCGTGACAATCGACGGCGCACTGTCATCCTCTGTAGATTGCCCGGTGGTATTGATCTGGGTGTTTGCCGCCGCATCGCCGGCCCCGGCGGCACTGGACGCCGCAGTCAATGCCCCGACGTTCGGAGCCGCCACCGTCGTGACCGGCACCCCGGTGGAAGCTCCGCCCACCTGGATATTGCCAATATTCAGAACCTGCGCCGCGGCGATGTTCAGATTCCCCGTCACGCGGATGCCCGCATCCCCGGCGTCCACCGTCCCCACTGGTGCGATCAGGTCCACATTTCCCGCCGGCACACCTTGCACCGATGCCAGTACTCCAATGCCGCCGCCTGTAGCCAGGCCGCCGAGATCGGTCTCTACATTCGCGCTGGTTGGATCCACAATGACCTGTGTCGGCGGCGCCTCCTGTACTGTCTTGGAGCTCTCACCAGCGGCGATGTTGCCATCGGTGGACCAGAGAATTTCATTTCCGCCGCGGAGGGTAAAGATACGGGAGGTTCCCACAATAATGCTGCCCTTGGTGAAAATGGAGATATTGCCGCCATCTTCCGTGAAGATGCCCTGATCGAGCGGCTGATTGCCCTGGATGTCCACGCCCACCGTCAATGCGCCGCCAGGGTTGAGAATGCTGACATTCCCCCCATTCTCCGTGGCGATCTCCCGCGAGGTCAGGCTGATCGATCCATTGCCCGGATTCGGGAATAAGTCGGCGATGGCATCGTATCCCGCGGCATAAGTGCCATACCCGGGCGAACCGACGAGGTTATGGTCCCGCCCGGCATCTCTGAGGACCAGGAAGAACACATCCAGCGCGAGGAGATCGCGTTCATCGGCGGGCAGCGCGTTGAATTCCGCAGCGGTCGAGAAAGACGGCAGGTCCGTCTCTATGGAAGATAGCTCGGCCAGGTAAGCGGCGCCTTGCGGACCGGTGACGAACGCATTGGTGAATGCAGAGAAATCCAGGCCGCTGTCGCTCAGGTCGGTCAATGGTCCCGCCCCCCCGGCCGCGACGACATCCGCGCCGGTGGACGGCAGGTAGGGATTGCGTTGATTGCCGATGCTGGTAATGCCGACGCCAAGGCCGGGCTCATCGCCATTGGGCCCGACGCCGAGGTCGAGATCATCCCCGGCCAGCACCTCCAGCGTGCCTGGTCCGCTGATCTGGATATCCCCCTCATCGGGCGTGGCCACAATGAAGTTTCCGGTTTCCTGTGCCTCAGTTCTGAGAACCGAGTTCGGATCATACGCAATGATGTTGCGACCGGCCGATACCACGCTGATCTGGCTCGCTGAGACGTTTTGGATATACAGAGCAATGTCGGTGATATCGGTGCCGGCGATCACCCGGGTCTCGGTCGGTGAGTAGAGAGTAAGACCGGAGATGCTGCCATTCTCCGCATAGATATCGACGGGCGTGGTGTCGCCACTGTGGAGCGGTTCATTGCCGGAAGCGGTGGACGTTGCGCCGTGAAGATCCTCCTTGGTCTGCAGATTCGCATTAGTCGCACCGGATTCCGCAAATAGGTCGTCAAGGGTCAACAGGAGAGTTTCCGGCGTCTTGGCAGCGGAGGGATTTGCGTGGAGTGATATGCCGGCAATGGTTTGATAGGCAAATGGATCGTCCACGCCCCAGATCGCACCTGGCGAGGCATCGGAGATATCAATGGTGCTGTCCGACCAGAGCTCAGCCGTGACGCCAGTCTCAGGCGTGCCGAGCCCCGTGGGCTGCGTGGCATTGATGGAGCCCGCGGCGAGAAGGTCGAGGGTGCCGTCAGGCGAGGGGGAGAGCGTCAGGTTGCCGTTGATGTTCACATTCCCGGAGAGCGCGTTGGCATCCAATGTGGACGGCATGATCGAGAGGGCGGTGCCAAACTCGCTCGCATCGCTCTCCGCCAGTCGCAGCCACGGCTCATACCATGAGACGGTATTGGAGTTGAAAGTGAACAGATCCACGTTTTCCATCCACGATTCCAGGAACGGAACGGTGCTGTTGGAGTTGGTCGTGCCTTCTCCCAGCGTCACACTGCCGGCCAGGGAAGTAACATCAACTGCGTCCGTGGTTGCATAAGTGGAGAAGTAAGTCTTGTACCAGTAAGTATTGCTGATCCCCTGCGGCATCAGGAAGACATTGGCCACCGGCCCCAGCAGCAGATCATTGCCGGCGGTGACGGTAAAATCGCCCTGGCCCAGGAAGAGAGTGGTCGGCAGCCACGCGCTCGAGTTCGCGTCCAGGTCCGTCGAGTCCTCAACAGTGCCGGGTGCAAGGAGGTTATTCACCGTGCCCGTCCGGGTGCTGTTGGTGATGATCATATTGCCGGCCGTCAAGGTGCCCTCGCCGCGTTCCACATAGTAGACGCCCGCATTAATGTCGTTGCCGGCTGTGACAGTGACATCGCCGCCACCCAATTCCACCAGCGCCGCGGTACTGGGAGTTCCCGATGGCATCCGTGCGTTGGTGGGCGCCACTGCGTCCACATTGGAGACATTTTCTCCAGCGGTGAGGGCGACATTGCCACCTCCCAGCGCTCCCACTCCCTCGAAGAAATTGCTGAAATCCACCCACCACGTCGTAGAGGCGTTATCGCCGTACTTTGAAGCGCCCGACTCCCCGCCGGAGTAATAACCACGGCGGTACAACCAGTTATTCGGCATCTCGAGACTGGAGTCCTCAACCAACTGCCCTGATCGTTCCGTGAGGTGCTCGATGTTATCATCGGCCGCGATGGTGACATCGCCGCCCGCGTCGCTGTATTGGGCGGGATAGATGGCGGACTCCGGAAGACTGCCCAGGAAGCTTGCCCCGAGGTTTGCGGCGCTAAGGGTGACGGAGGGAGCCTGAAAGGCACCCCCCATGTCCGTCTCAGCCGCGGTCAATTGCGTGCCCGCTGTATAGATTGTCGCAAACTCATTAAGCAACTCCACATTGGCGCCGGTGGATATCTGGATATTCCCCGCGCCGGTGCGGATCACCTGGTAGTAGTTGGTCAGAACGCTCGCGGTACTTACGTTCGATCCTCCATTGGTCGAGTAGGGAGTCGGGTCATTCTTTCCAAGCTCCAGTGATCCATTACCGGCGATGACCTGGGTCGGGTCCGCGCTGTTCAAATTGGCGCCGGCGGTCAGGGTGTAGCTCCAGGACTGGATGTTTGCGGGGAGGTTGGTATTCTGGGCGAGGAGCGCCGCGGTATTGGTGGTGCCCTGGAAGCCGTCGCTCAGCGAGTTGTAGAGTACGAGGTTGCCGGACGCCCGCAGCGTGAGCTGCCCTGCCGTCCCATCTGGGCCGAAGCGGTCATTGGCCAGGTTCCAGTCCGCAGACGAGGTGGAGGTCGATGTCCCGAGCGTTAGGTTGCCCGAGAGATTAATGATTTCCGCGCCGGTTTCAATATTGATCGTGAGTCCGGAAGTCCCTTCCAGTCTGTCCAGCATCGCGGTGTAAGCAGCGGTCGTCTGCCCGTTTGCTCCGAGGAAATTGACGCCGTCGTTGTAAATTTCCGTCTCCAGCGCGGAGTTGATTTGTCCGCCGGTGAGGTTGGCATTGGTGGCTGCGTTGTAAATCCGGTAGCCCTCCACCACGATCGCCGATGCGCCGGTGACCGTCCCGTCGATCGGCGCCACATCCACATCGGTGCCGGCCGCCGTTTGCGGTGCGCGGATAAGCAGGGTACCGGTGAAGTCACCCAGGTTTTCGCTATTGGCCGTGCTATCGGCGACTCCCAATTCAATCGTCGATCCCGTTGCCACGTCCACGGTTGCGGTGCTGCTGGCCTGTCCATCGATATCCGCGCCGGCGGAGAGTGTGACGGCGCCGCCCTTGCCAGCGTCATTGAATGTCGCCCCGGAGGCATTGAGCGTGGAGCCATTCTCCAGCGTGACGCTTTGCGCGGCGTTCAGTGTGATCGTTCCGCCGGTCTCTCCCTGGGCATCGATGTCGCCGGTGACGGAGATCGAGCCTTGGTCGGTCGATAAGTCAACATGGTCCGCGGTGGTGACGCCATCCACCAGCAAGTCACCGGTCTCCACCTCGATTTGCAGGGATTGGGTGAAGCCCGCGGTATTCAGGATCGGCGCCAGCGCGGAGAGGGCGGGCAGGGTGCTTTCATTCAGGGAGAAGCTGCCCGCATTCCCTCCGGCGCCGGAGCTCGCCAGCAGCGTGCCGGTTGGGTTGAAGAGGCCTTCCGGGTCCGAGACATTGAGCGTGCCCGCGTCTTTGCCTCCGCTCGGTGCGGAGACATTGATGGTGCCGAGCGAGCCCAGCGTCACGCTGCCGGTGTCGGCGGTCAGGTTGACGGTTCCCCCCGAGGTATACTCCGGTTGATCAAAAATGTCCTTCACCGTTCCCGCCACGTTCAGCACGCTGGTGGCAGAGTCGCCGATGTTGAGATTGCCGCTCGTGGCGACGAGGGTGATGACGCCGCTCGGCAGATCGATCGTTCCATTATCCTCGATGCTGGCGCCGGTGATGGAGAGGCTCGCCGCCAGTCCGCTGGTAATGGTCGCCTTGGGGGTTGATCCCACGATGCTCACCGCCCCGCCGGCGCTGATGGTCTGCTGCGCCCCGGCCGATTCCGTAACCATCGGGGTGTTCAGGGTGAGAGTGCCAGGGGCCGTGAGTCCGCCGGTGCCCTGGCCGATGACCCAGTCGGTGGCGTTCAATTGCACATTGGAAAATTGATTGATCGCGAGCGTGGCGGAACCGAGTTGGATGACGTTGGCGTTGAAAGCCAGAGTGCCATCTGCCGTCCCACCCGGCGCCGGTGCGGTGCCATTCGCATTGCCAGTCAGAGTAATGGTCTTGCCCGCCAGCGTGGCTGTGCCCCCCGATTGATCGAATCCGCGAATCTCCGCGGCACTCAGCGTGATGCTGCCCACCCCGGCGGTGCCAATCACTCCCGTCCCGTAGATATCGATGGAGGAGTAACTCAGCAGAGTAAGCGCGGTGGCGTTGTGCTGGATCTGTTGCAGCGCGTTGCCGCTCAGAACGAGACCCGTGCCGCCGGTGAACCCTGGCTCAACGATCGAGATCGACCCGCTGTCGATGGTCACGGCCTTCGCATCCAGCGATGCGGTGGGATTGAGCGATGAATCCTGGCTGGAGTCCAGGATGACGCTGGCGCCTTTAAGCGTCACACTGCCACTGGATGCCCCCGCTCCCACGGTCAATGATCCCGGCGTTCCTGCGGAGGTGATCCCGGACCGCACAAGCCCCGCGGAGAGGTCGTTGCTGATGCGCAGCGCAGTCCCATTGCCGGTGAGCGAAAGCGCGAGCGTGTCCGACGTCCCCTTTGCGAAGATGGATGCTCCGTTATCCACGGTCAGGTCGCCATTCGCCACCAGGATGACATCCCCGGCGGAGAGACTCGCACCACTGTCCACAGTCAGGTCATCCGTGCTGACGGTCACGGTCGTGCCGGTGGGTCCGGTCGTTGCATAGCCGCCGATCAGCAGCGTCTGGGCATCGATCGCGCTGAGTTGCCCGGAGTCCAGTACCAGATTATTTGCGGAGCCGCCCGATGCCTGGCCGGGCGCGGCGATGGTGATGGTCTCCGACGGGCTGCTGTAGATTTCCACGAGACCTCCCTGGGCGCCGGCATCCACCGGCTTCGAAAGAACGGCGCCTTCCAATTGCATCCCCTCGGTCGCTTGCAGGATGAGTTGGCCAGAGTCCGCCGGAGTCCGCGCGGTGCTGTTTGCGCCGAGGAACGATGTCCCGGAGAAAGTATCGTACTGCGCCTGCTGCGCGACTACCGAAGGCGATTCCACCTCATAGTTACTGACCCGGGCCTGGCCGGTCCCGATGGTATAGCCCTGCTCCACGCTGGCGCCGCTCGGTTGCAAGCCGGACTCTCCCGGCGTCCCGCCCAGCGGGCTGACCAGGTACGCCCCTGGCATGGTCGCGTAACGGGCCGGGAGCAGAGTGTAAGTGCCGGCGGCCAGCCCGCCCCCCCCAGCGAAGTAGATCGTATCGCCTGGTATTAACGAGCTGTTCGTATATCCGCCGTCGCCTCCCAGGTTTGCGAGTTCCGTCGAACCCGTTGGCTGGTCCGGATTGAAAGCGGCGAAAGGAGCATAATTTACCGAGTAGCCGGGGATGATGGCGTATGCCTGCGGTATCAATTGCCAGTAGGTCCCGGGCGTTGGCGCAATGCCCGTGCTGGTGGCCGTCGCGGCGTAAGTTGCCCCGTTGTAACTGACCGTCTGACCGGCGAAGTACTCGACCTTGGCGGTCCACGAGGTGGCCGGCGAGCCGAGCAGGTCAACATTCCCATCCACACCCGAGACAAATTGATATGCGAACAAGTCGCCGCCGCCTCGAATGTCGATCGTGGCGCCATGTTTCTCCGTCACATTCTCTCCGGAGATATTAATTGCCTTTTGCGGCGCGCCGACGCTCGTGATGTCGACTCCGGATGGATCAATCCAGGATACCCCGTTCAGGATGAGCCCATAGGGGATCGTAATCCCCTTGCCGGTGAGCGGATCTACTGCGGACACGGAGGTGGTGCTGCCCGCACCCAGGGTCACCGTCTGGGTGATCGGCACACTGTCGCCACTGATATAACCGGCGCCCGTGATCGGATCCTGAGGAGCGGTACCGGAGCCGTCCCAGCCGAGATTAATGGTACCGAATGGAGCCCGCAAAACTCCATCCTGCACAATGTCCGCCGCATAGATATCCAGCGTACCTCCGGCTGAGAGGGGAAGCGTCTGCGTGCCGGACCCCTTGATGGTCACGGTGCCGTTCTCCGCATCGTCC
>Ga0302319_10016569_pt1 | contig 13570 bp, 10 predicted proteins | sample Bog_T0_2_FD_203319 | JGI IMG/M metagenome (GOLD analysis project Ga0302319, IMG submission 203319) | Peat permafrost microbial communities from Stordalen Mire near Abisko, Sweden - Bog_T0_2 | ecosystem: Environmental > Terrestrial > Soil > Wetlands > Peat | place: Sweden: Abisko, Stordalen Mire...
GGCTTGACCGGCCCCCGGGCCTTGTTGGCGGCGTCCGATTTCGGCTTCGAGGCGGCTTTCTTCGCCGCCAGCTTCTTGGCCGGCTTGACGGCCTCGGCGTTGGCTTGGGCGGCGTTGGCTTGGGCGGGTTTGGCGACCGCGGTCTTGGCGGTCTTGGCCTTCTTGCCGCCCCCCTTCGGCTTGCCGCCGCCCTTGGCGACCCGTTCATCGATCAAGGCGATGGCTTCGGCCAAGGTGATGCCGTCCTGGGTCTTGTCGCTCGGGATGGTGGCGTTGACCCCGCCCGCGGTGACATAGGCGCCGTAGCGGCCACCCTTGACCGCGACGCCGCCGAGCGTTGGATGATCGCCGAGCGGCTTGCCGGGATCAGCGCCGAACCGCCGGCCGCTCGGGCCCTTGGCGATCTTCTCCGCGATCAGCGTCACCGCGCGATTGAGCCCGATGTCGAACACCTCGTCGCCGGCCTCAAGGCTGGCATAGGTTTTCTCGTGCCGCACGAATGGCCCGAAACGGCCCAGGCCCGCGGTGATCGGCTCGCCGGTCTCCGGATGCTTGCCGATCTCGCGCGGCAGCGACAGCAATTTCAGCGCCAGTTCGAACTCGATGTCGCCGGGCGACATCGTCTTCGGAATACCGGCGCGCTTCGGTTTTTCGCCCTCGGCATAGTCCTTCGGCTCGCCGAGCTGGATATAGGGGCCGAACCGTCCGGCTTTCACCACGACGTCGCGACCGGTTACCGGGTCCTGGCCAAGGATGCGGTCGGCGCTGGCTTCACCGTCGGCCGCCAGCGGGCGGGTGTAGCGGCATTCCGGATAATTGGAGCAGCCGACAAACGCGCCGAACTTGCCGGCCTTGAGATTGAGCTTGCCGTTGCCGCAGCTTGGGCACTGCCTGGGATCGCCGCCATCCTCGCGCGGCGCGTAGATGTGCGGCCCCAGCATGTCGTCCAGCGCATCCAGCACCTGGGTGACGCGCAGATCCTTTATTTCATTGACCGCGCCAATGAAACCGACCCAGAAATCCCGCAACACCTGTTGCCAGGAGATCTCGTTGTTGGAAATCCGGTCGAGCTGCTCTTCGAGGTCCGCAGTGAAGTCATATTGGACGTAGCGGGCGAAGAAGTTCTCCAGGAAGGCGACCACGACGCGGCCCTTGTCCTCGCCATGCAGCCGCTTCTTCTCGAGCTTGACGTAGCCGCGGTCCTTCAACACCTGCAGAATCGAGGCGTAGGTCGACGGCCGGCCGATGCCGAGTTCTTCCATGCGCTTGACCAGCGAGGCCTCCGAGAAGCGCGGCGCCGGTTCCGTGAAGTGCTGGGTGACGGCGAGTTCCTTGCGCTGCAGCGCCTCGCCCGCGCTCATCGCGGGCAGGCGGCGCGAATCCTCGTCCTCGCTGTCATCGTCGCGCCCTTCCTGGTAGAGCGCAAGAAAGCCATCGAACTTGATCACCTGGCCGGTGGCGCGCAGTTCCAACAGCCGCGAACCGGCCTTGGCCGCGATATCGACAGTGGTGCGCTCGAGTTCGGCGGATTCCATCTGGCTGGCGATGGTGCGGATCCAGACCAGCTCATAGAGCCTTGCCTGATCGCTATCGAGGCGGTCGCGCAGCGCCGCCGGGCGACGCGACAGATCGGTCGGGCGGATGGCCTCGTGCGCCTCCTGCGCGTTCTTCGCCTTGGTCTGGTACTGCCGCGGCGCCTCCGGCACATAGGCTTTGCCATAATCCTCGCCGATCACCTCGCGCGCCTGCACGATCGCTGAATTGTCGATCTGCACGCCGTCGGTTCGCATATAGGTAATCAGACCGGTGGTCTCGCCGCCGATGTCGATGCCCTCATAGAGCCGCTGCGCGATCCGCATGGTGTGGGCCGGCGCAAATCCCAGCTTGCGGCTGGCCTCCTGCTGGAGCGTCGAGGTGGTGAACGGCGCCTGCGGATTGCGGCGCGCCGGCTTGGCTTCCACGGTCGAAACCGTGAACTGGGCCGCCTCGATCGCGCTTTTCAACGCCTCGGCCTCGGCGCCGCTGCCGATGTCGAGCCGCTGAATCTTCTTGCCGTCGGCGCCGACCAGCCGGGCCTCGAAGGCGTCACCACGCGGGGTGGTCAACGTCGCAATCAGCGACCAGTATTCCCGCGGTACAAATTTCTCGATCTCGAGCTCGCGGTCGCAGACCAGCCGCAGCGCCACCGACTGCACCCGCCCGGCGGAACGCGCGCCCGGCAGTTTGCGCCACAACACCGGCGAGAGCGTGAAGCCGACCAGATAATCCAGCGCGCGACGGGCCATATAGGCATCGACCAGCGCGCCATCGATCTGGCGCGGCGATTTCATGGCCTCCGACACCGCCTGCTTGGTGATGGCGTTGAACACCACCCGCTCGATCTTATGGTCCTTGATCGCGCGCTTTTCCTTGAGCACTTCAAGCACGTGCCAGGAGATCGCCTCGCCCTCGCGATCGGGGTCGGTCGCCAGGATCAGCCGATCGGCGCCCTTCAGCGCCTTGGCGATGTCGTTGAGCCGACCGGCCGCCTTGGGGTCGATCTCCCAGATCATCTGGAAGTTAGCCTCCGGATCGACCGATCCATTCTTGGCCGGAAGGTCCCGGACATGGCCGAACGAGGCCAGGACCTCGTAGGACGGACCCAGATATTTGTTGATCGTCTTGGCTTTCGCGGGCGACTCGACAATGACGATATTCATTTCATTCCAGTAACTTACGGGAAAAATAAAGGCCGGTCCGCGAGATTCGCGTCGGCCGTCTGCAGAGCGAACATGGGTGCAGCCGGGCCCCCTGTCAAATCGACAGACGATGAATCTGCCGATCCTTGTCCCGGCAGTAGGCTCTGAATAAGGCAAAATTCGCTCTAGAGTTGTGTATTCAAAACGAGTATCCTTGAGCAAGAATTTGTGGTGTTGGAATTCGTTTTTGACCAGGATAACGCACCGGCGGACGCGCCCATCCAAGGCTCGCAGTCGACGCCCACCAACTCAGGAGCCGCGCGGCGAGGGCGGCCGCGCGGAGGCTGCGGCGTTTATCGCGCAGAGCGCGGCCAATCTGGCCGCGCTGGCCCGGCTGCATCAGCTTGACCTGCTTGGATTCGTGCTGGCGATGGTGCAATTGGAGGCGGATGAACAAGCTCAGCTTCGCAGCACGCAGAAGCCGACTTGAGGGTATGAATGTCGCGATCGCGCACCAAATCCCAGATCACGGGTAGCCGCCCGCTGCCACGAGCGGCGGGCCGTCTTGCGCCGCTCTGTTACGCGGCCTCGAGTTTCTCAACCGCCTGGAGCGCGCCCGCCAGCGCCTTCGCGCGGTGTTCCGGCCCGATTTGGACGCCGTCGGCCGAAATGAATTCCAGCTTGTTGACGCCGATGAAGCCGAACACGCCGCGCAAATAGGTTTCGAGGTGTTCCAGGGCCGCTGCCGGCGTGCCGGCGCCGTAAAATCCACCGCGCGACACCGCGACGATGACGCGCTTGTCGCCGGCCAGCCCCTCCGGGCCCTGGGCGCCATATTTGAAGGTCTTGCCCGCCACCACAATACGGTCGATCCAGGCTTTCAGCTGGCTCGGGAGGGTAAAATTATACATTGGCGCGCCAATCACCACGACGTCGGCGGCCAGAAATTCCGAAAGTACCGCCTGACCGGCGGCGATATCGTCTTGTACGGCTTGTTCGGGCGGCGCGCCTTGGGCTACGGCCAGATGCGCCGCGGACAGATGCAAAAGCGGCGTCGAACCGAGGTCGCGATAGACGACTTCGAGGCGTGGGGTGGCCTGGCGCAGCCGGTCGACGATGGCGGCGGAAACCTGTCGGCTGACCGAGTGGGGGCCGAGGACGCTGGAGTCGATATGCAGAAGTTTCATGGCAAAGACCCTTGGTATTGGTTTGTGACTGAGGCTATATGAGTGCCTTTTCGCCCAATCCCACAAGAAGGCACATTTTTGAAACCCGAGCACATCGAAGTGCCTGCCCTGGCGCCCGGCGCGCACCCCGTGAGCGATTGCCATGGGGTGGCGTCGGTGCTGGCCCGGGTTGGCGACAAATGGAGCGTGCTGGTCATCATGCTGCTTGGCGATGGCCCGCGGCGCTTCAACGAGCTCAAGCGTATGATCGCCGGCATCTCGCAGCGGATGCTGACCCTGACGCTGCGCGGGCTTGAACGCGACGGCCTGGTGACGCGAACCGTGTTTCCGACCATTCCGCCGCGAGTCGACTACGCGTTGACGGACCTCGGACGCGGCTTGTGGAAGCCGGTGGAAGCGCTGGGCCTATGGGCGAGGGCGCATCGAGCCGAGATCGAAACCGCGCGGGCGCGATTCGACGGCCGCAACGCGGGGCCGAGCTTCGGCCAGCATGAATGACGTGTCTCAGCCGGTCACAGCATCGATATCAGTCCGCCGCCATGCCGTTCGATGCGGCCGGCGAGTTCCAGTTCCAGCAGCACGGTGCGAACCACCGAGGGCGATGCGCCGGAAATCCGGATCAGATCATCGAGCAGCAAAGGGCTCGGCCCGAGCAGATCGACGATCCGCGTCCGCTCGCCGGCCACAGGTTCGCCATCCAGCGGCTCGTCGTCCGGCTCGCGCAACGCGATCGGCCGGCCCAGGATCGGCTGGACCGCCTCGATGATTTCGGCGGCGCCGGTGGTCAGCATGGCGCCCTGCCGGATCAGATCATTGGTGCCGGCGGCGCGCGGATCAAGCGGCGAACCCGGCACCGCGAACACCTCGCGGCCCTGTTCGGCGGCGAACCGCGCCGTGATCAGCGAACCCGAGCGCAGCGCGGCTTCGACCACCACCACGCCGAGCGCAGCACCCGAGATCAGCCGGTTGCGGCGGGGAAAATCGCGGGCCCGCGGGACGTGGCCGAGCGGCATTTCCGACATCGCGGCGCCGCCGGAAGCCAGCATGGCCGCCAACAATTCTTCATGCTCCGGTGGATAGATACGGTCGTGACCGCCCGCCAGCGCCGCCACGGTGCCGCCCTTGAGGCTGGCACGGTGCGCCGCAGAATCGATGCCGCGCGCCAGCCCGGAAACTATGACAAAACCGGCGCCGGCGAGGTCATGGGCCAGCTGACCGGCGAATTTCAGCCCGGCGCCTGAAGCGTTGCGCGAACCGACGACGGCAAGCATCGGCCGCATCAGCGTTTCCGCCGCGCCGCGCACGGCCAGCAAAGGCGGTGCGTCATCAAGCTCGGCAAGCCGCGGTGGATAACCGGCTTCGCCCGGCGCCACCAGCAGGACGCCAAGCCGTTGGCTGCCAGCCAGTTCGGCGTGCGCCTCCGGCTCGCTCAAGATCCGCCCCGGCCGCGCCGCGCCGCCGCGCCGCGCCAATTCCGGCAGCCGCTCCAGCGCGGCACGCGCGCTGCCGAAATGGCGAAGCAGGGCGCGGAAGGTGCGTGGTCCGACATGGTCGGAGCGGATCAGCCGCAGCCAGTCGATCCGCTCCGCCTCGGTCAGCACCGTCGCAATTAAGGTTTTAGCGTCCATGCGATACCCCAAAGCCAGCATGGATCAACCGCACGTCATCGGCAACTCGAAACACACTCGAAAATTGCACGATGCGTGCCTGACGGGATTGAGATGGCACAGCGGTCGGACTAGCGGCGAGAGGTCGACGTAGCCCACATGAGCGAAGCGACATGGCGGTAGAAAGTCCCGGATATCGCTCCGCTCATCCGCCGAGCTACGCTAGCTCATCGGCTACTTTGCATGGGGTTGTTTTCGATAATTTGTGTTCCGGCGCCTCGGTACCCGCTGCATCAGGCAAACTTGTCATCCCCGCGAATGCGGCGCCTTCGCGGGGATGACGGTCGGAGTCTGCGAGCACAGCCCGTAGGGTGTCTCGGAAAGACGTTTTTAATGGTCGCTACACTTCAACGAGCGGCTACGCGGTGCACCCTCACTTCGCCCCGATCCGTCCCTCTGTACCGGCCTGCAACCGCTTGATATTTTCCCGGTGCATGTAGAACAACAGCAGCGTCAGCAGCGAAAACAGCGCGGCCAGCACCGGCTGGCCGAACCACCACAGGATAATCGGCGTGACGAAACCGGCCACCAGCGCCGAGAGGGATGAGTAGCGCGAGGTGAAGGCGGTGGCGAGCCAGAGGGCGCCGAACAGCAGCGCGGCAGGCCAGAACAGTCCGAGCAGCACGCCGATATAGACCGCGACGCCCTTGCCGCCCTTGAAGTTGAGCCAGACCGGAAACAGATGGCCGAGAAAGGCGCCAAGCGCCGCCAGCATCGCTGCGTCAGGGCCGCCCTGATAGCCGGCCAGGATTACGGCCGCCGTGCCCTTGAGCATGTCGCCCAGCAGCGTCGCGGCGGCGAGGCCCTTGCGGCCGGTGCGCAGCACGTTGGTGGCGCCGATATTGCCGGAGCCGATCTGGCGCAGATCGGCCGTTCCGGCCCATCGGGTCAGGATCAGCCCGAACGGAATCGAGCCGAACAGATACCCGATCGCAAACGCAAGGAGGTCGGTGACCAAAGGCGAGGCGGGCATTCGGGCGGCTCCGTGGACGCAGTAGGCAATTGTTTGCGATGATCATCGCCAGCGGTGCTGCAATTGAAGCATCAGACATGTTCGTAGACGGTGCGTCCGCCGACAATGGTTCGCACTACCCGGCCCGAGAAGCGGGCTTCGTCAAACGGCGTATTCTTGCACAGCGATTTCAGGTCATCGCGGTCCAGCACCCAGGGCGTCTCGGAGTCGATCACGATGACGTCGGCTGGCGCGCCGGATCGCAGTGACCCGCCCGGCAGCCCCAACAATTCGGCGGGGCGCGTCGACATTGCCCGGATCAGGGTCTTCCAGTTGATCTCGCCGTTGTGGATCAGCCTCAGGCTGGCCGGCAGCATGGTCTGCAGGCCGACCGCGCCACTGGCTGCTTCCGCGAAGGGCAGCCGCTTGACCTCGACGTCCTGCGGGTTGTGATCGGACATCACGGCGTCGATCAGGCCGGAGGCCAGGGCTTCGACCAGCGCCCGGCGGTCGTCTTCGGTGCGCAGCGGCGGTGACAGTTTCAGGAAGGTCCGGTAGGGGCCGATATCATTCTCGTTCAAGGTCAGATGATTGATCGAGACCGAGGCGCTGACCGCCAGACCGGCGTCGCGCGCACGCCGCAGGATTTCCAGCGAATCGATGCAGCTCAGCGAGGCCGCATGATAGCGGCCGCCGGTCAGCGCCACCAGCCGCATGTCGCGCTCCAGCATTACCGCTTCGGCCGCATTGGGGATGCCGACCAAACCGAGGCGGGCGGCGAATTCGCCTTCGTTCATGACGCCTTCGCCGACCAGATCGGGGTCTTCGGTGTGATGCACGATCAGCGCGTCGAAATCCCGGGCATAGGTCAGCGTCCGCCGCATCACCTGCGCATTGGTGACGCTGCGATCGCCATCGGTGAAAGCCACCGCACCGGCGGCTTTCAACAGGCCGATCTCGGTCATCTCCTCGCCGCGCATGCCTTTTGTCAGCGCCGCCATCGGATGGATGTTGACGATCGCGGTGTCGCGGGCGCGGCGCAGCACAAAATCCACGGTGGCGGAATTGTCGATCACCGGGGAGGTGTCGGGCTGGCAGATGATGGTGGTGATGCCGCCGCTGGCCGCGGCCTGGCTCGCCGAGGCAAAGGTTTCGCGGTGGCTGGCGCCGGGCTCGCCGACAAAGGCCCGCATGTCGATCAGCCCGGGCGCGACGATCCTGCCGGCGCAATTGATGATGTCGGTGCCTTCCGGCACGCCGGCGGCGCCGATGCCGCGCCTGGAATCGCGGATCATACCATCGGCGATCAGGACATCGCCGGGCCCGTCGATGTCGCGCGACGGATCGATCAGGCGGGCATTGGCGAGCAGGATCGGGCGGCGATCGGTCAGCATTCGTCTCACGCGTTCGGCAGGTTGCGGGCGAGCGCTTCCAACACCGCCATCCGCACCGCTACGCCCATTTCGACCTGCTCGCGGATCACCGATTGGGCGCCGTCGGCGACGATCGAGTCGATCTCGACGCCGCGGTTCATCGGTCCGGGATGCATCACCAATGCATCGGGTTTGGCATAAGCCAGCTTTTTCTGGTCGAGACCGAAATAGTGGAAATATTCCTGAGTCGAGGGCACGAACGAGCCGTTCATGCGCTCGCGCTGCAGCCGCAGCATCATCACGATGTCGGCGCCCTCCAATCCCTCGCGCATGTCGCGCGCCACTTCGACGCCCATCCGCTCGATGCCGCGCGGCAGCAAGGTCGAGGGCGCCACGACGCGGACCCGCGCGCCCATGGTGTTGAGCAGCAGGATATTGGAACGCGCCACCCGCGAGTGCATCACGTCGCCACAGATCGCGATCACCAGGCCCTCCAGCCGGCCCTTGTTGCGGCGAATGGTGAGGGCGTCGAGCAGCGCCTGCGTCGGATGCTCATGGGCGCCGTCGCCGGCGTTGATCACGGAACCATCGACTTTGCGCGCCAGCAGCTCGACCGCGCCGGAAGCGTGGTGCCTGACTACCAGAATATCCGGGTGCATGGCGTTCAGCGTCACCGCGGTGTCCATCAGCGTCTCGCCCTTGCGCATCGACGACGACGACACCGACATGTTCATGACATCGGCGCCGAGCCTTTTGCCGGCGATTTCGAACGAGGATTGGGTGCGGGTCGAGGCCTCGAAGAACAGATTGACCTGGGTGCGGCCGCGCAGCGAGGTGCGCTTCTTGTCGATCTGGCGGTTGAGCTCGACATATTCCTCGGATAGGTCGAGCAGGCCGCTGATATCGGCGGCGGAAAGTCCCTCGATACCGAGCAGATGCCGGTGACCGAGAACGAAGGTCGATTTCGATGCAGAGGTCATTAAAACGAGAGCTATAGGCAGGGACGGTGCGCGGGGCAAGGGCGAACCGGACACATGCGAGTTATCCCCTGCCGATGTTCCAGGCAGGTCAATCACCGATTTCCGCGCACGGCTGGTTTGCGCGCGATCATCAGCGAGAAATGCTATTCAGTGGCGCGACGAATGATCGCCATGAATACCCGTCAGGAATGGTCATGACCACAGCCTCACTTGCGACCCAAGACCTTGCAAACCACGACGTGTTCAACCAGTCGCCGCCGTTCGAGGACGTCGATCTGTTCGCACTCGACCGGCCGTTGGCGGAGGCGATCGCCGCCAATGGCGGAACCGCGGCCACCGCGGAACTCGCAAGCTTCGGGCGGCTCTGGGGGTCGGCCGAGATGGCGGCGCGAGGCCGGCTCGCCAATGAGAACCCCCCGAAACTGCGGACCTTTGATGCGAGGGGTTACCGGCGCGACCAGATCGAGTTTCATCCGGCCTATCATGAACTGATGGCGCACAGCGTCCAGGCCGGCCTCCACAACTCTAGCTGGAACGCAATCGGGAAGCCGGCTGGCGGCGCCGCCGAGGTGGTGCGCGCGGCGAAATTCTACATGGCGGCGCAGGTCGAGACGGGGCATCTGTGTCCGATCACCATGACAAGGGCCGCGGTGGCGGCGCTGGCGGCAGCGCCGGATCTGCTCCGCGAAACCATGCCAGTGCTCGGCAGCCGCGCCTATGACCCGCGTTTCGAACCGTGGCCAGCCAAACGCGGCATGACGCTTGGCATGGGCATGACCGAAAAGCAGGGCGGCACCGACGTTCGTGCCAACATCACGCGCGCGCAACGCGATGGCGGCGACTATCGCCTGACCGGCCATAAATGGTTCATGTCGGCGCCGATGTGTGACGCCTTCCTGGTGCTGGCGCAGGCCGATGCCGGGCTGACCTGCTTCTTCATGCCGCGCTTTGCGCCGGATGGATCGGTCAATGCGATCCAGTTCCAGCGGCTCAAGGACAAGCTCGGCAACCGATCCAACGCCTCGTCGGAAGTCGAATTCCACGGCGCCTATGCACGAAGGGTCGGCGACGAAGGCCTGGGAATCCGCACCATCATCCAGATGGTGCAACTGACGCGACAGGATTGCGCAATTGCGTCCGCCGGCCTGATGCGATCCGGCCTGGCGCATGCGCTGCATCATACGCGGCACCGCAGCGTGTTCCAGAAACATCTCGCCGACCAGCCCTTGATGCGATCGGTGCTCGCCGACATGGCGCTGCAGGTCGAGGCCATGACCGCGCTGGTGATGCGGCTGTGCCGCGCCTTCGACCGCGCGCCGCTCGATCGCCTTGAAGCGGCTTATCTGCGGCTGCTGACGCCCGCGATCAAATACTGGGTGTGCAAGAGCGCGCCGGGATTTCTCTATGAGGCAATGGAATGCCTTGGCGGCAACGGCTATGTCGAGGAGGGTATTCTGGCGCGCCACTTCCGCGAGGCGCCGGTCAACGCGATCTGGGAGGGCTCGGGTAACGTGATGTGTCTCGACGTGCTCCGGGCGTTGTCGCGCGACGCCGAAGCCGCCTCGCGCGTGCTGCTTCATCTCGCCGAGCAGGCCAGCGGGCTGCCGGGCACAGCGGAGGCGGTGGCGTTTGTCCGCGACATGTTCCGCAGGTCGGACAGCGAGCGGGTGGCCCGGCTGTCGGTCGAGACGCTGGCGCGGCTCGCGGCCGCTGCCGCCCTCAACGAGGTCTCGCCTCGGCATGCAGAGCTTTTCGCCAGCGCACGGCTCGCCGTGGGGCGAGGCGGTCAGTACGGCGCCATCGATCTCGCCGACCAGGACAGTCGGGCATTGCTGGAGCGCGCGCTGCCATGATCCGTCAGATACCAGCTCACTGAAAGTTTTGGATGGATTCCATCGTTCCCGAGAATCCGGCCGCCAGCGCGCCGGAACTGGCAACCCGGCCGCAGCCGCGTGTGTGGAAATTCTGGGGTACCTTGTTGTGGGGACTGCTGGTTACCGCCGCGATGTTCGCGGCGCAGATCGCGGTGGTGATAGCCTTCGCCATGCTGCGGCAAGGCCGGCTCGATTTCGCTGCCTTGGTTCAGGCCGCAAGCGGCAGCCTGACGATTTCGCTGTCGGTGATCATGGGGCTGCCCGCGGTCCTGCTGACGCTATGGATTGCGATCCGCCGCTGCGGCACGCCTTATACGGAGTATCTCGCGCTGCGCCGGACCTCATTGCGCGATATTCTGATCGGCGTTGGCGGCATGCTTGTCGTGGTGCTGGGCTGGACCCTGCTGTCACGGATCACCGGGCGCGAGGCGTCGTCGGACGTCATGGGCGAGGTCTTGCAGTCGGCGCGCAGCTCAGGAGCGCTGTGGCTGATGTCGCTGGCCTTCTGCGTCGCGGCGCCGGCGACCGAGGAATTGCTGGTGCGCGGCTTTCTCTATCGCGGCTGGTCGGAAACCCGGCTTGGACCCTGGGGCGCGATCACGCTGTCCTCGTTGTTATGGACCGGGCTGCATCTGCAATATGGCTGGTTTCTCTTGGGCGAGGTGTTCTGCATCGGCCTCTGGCTCGGCTATATGCGCTATCGCAGCGCTTCCATCTGGCTGACGATCCTGCTGCATGGCCTCAACAATTCGGCGGCGATGGTGGCCACCATCTGGCTCGGCCAGGGGTGAGTTCGATCAACGTCAGCCGGTTGGCCGCAGGTTCGACAACCGGTCCAGCGCGCCCTGCAGGATGAAGATCGCCGCATGCTCGTCGATGACCGCCGCGCGGCGGGCCCGGCTCATATCCATGCCGATCAGTTCGCGCTCGACGGCGACCGTCGACAGCCGCTCGTCCCACAGCGCGAGCGCAAGATCGGTGAGTTTCGCGAAGTTGCGGGCGAAGGCGCGGGTGGATTGCGCCCGCGGTCCCTCGCTGCCATCCATGTTGATCGGCAGGCCGAGCACGAAGCCGCTCGCGTGGCGCTCGAAGGCGATCGAAAGCAGCCGCGCCGCGTCGGCCTTGAAGGCCTTGCGCTGGACCGTCTCGACGCCGGTCGCGAGCCTTCGATCGGGATCGGAGGCCGCGACCCCGATGGTCTTGGTGCCGAGATCAAGGCCGATCAGCGCGCCACGCGGCGGCCATAGCGCGGCGGCTTCGATCAGCGGAAGAATGGGGGCTGGCATGAGGTTCGCTTACCACGCTATGTGTTTCGCGCGAAAGGTGGTTCGATGGATGGGTTGACCCTGTACGGTCTGGTCGCGGTATCGATGATGCTGCTGTGCTATACGCTGGAGGACCGCAGCCATTGGTTCGTTTTGGCCTTCGCGATTGCCTGCGCGCTCGGTTCGAGTTACGGATTTCTGCAGGGCGCCTGGCCGTTCGGGCTGGTCGAGGCGGTGTGGGCGGTGATCGCGCTGCGGCGCTGGAACGGCAGACGGCAGACCGCGCATAGCGTGGGGTCATGATCGGGTGCTATAAATCAGGCGGCTATTACAAGGGTGGGCAAAGGCGCCCTTTGCGCCGTGCCCACCCTACGACTACCGACCGCGTAGGGGCGGCACTCGTGGCCGCCCTCAATCCGAATTTCTCCCCGGGAGCCGACCATGTGGCCCGATCAACGCCTTCTCAAGCTTTTTAAGACCGAGTTTCCGATCGTGCAGGCGCCGATGGCCGGCGTGCAGGACGCCGACATCATGATCGGTGCGGCCTTGGGCGGCGCGTTGCCGTCGCTGCCCTGCGCGATGCTGTCGGCGGAAAAAGTCCGCGCGCAGATCAATATCGTTCGGCAGCGGATCGCAACACCCGTCAACGTCAATTTCTTCTGTCACAGCGCGGTCGAGCCGGATCCTGCGGCCGAACGGATCTGGCGACAGCGTCTCGCGCCATATTACCGGGAGCTTGGTCTCGATCCGGATGCCGAGCTGCCGTTGGCCAACCGGGCGCCGTTTGATGCCGCGATGTGCGAACTGGTCGAGGAACTGAAGCCCGAAGTGGTCAGCTTCCATTTCGGCCTGCCGGCTCAGGCCTTGCTGGCGCGGGTCAAGGCGGTGGGCTCAGTCGTGATCGCATCGGCGACCATCGTGCGCGAGGCGATCTGGCTTGAGGAGCGAGGCGTCGACGCCATCATCGCGCAGGGGGCCGAGGCCGGCGGCCACCGCGGCATGTTCCTGACCGATACTATTGCCGAACAGCCCGGTACCTTCGCGCTGGTGCCGCAGGTCGTCGACGCGGTCAAGGTGCCGGTGATTGCGGCAGGCGGCATCGCCGACGGGCGGGGCATCGCGGCGGCGTTCGCGCTGGGCGCAGCGGGCGTACAGATCGGCAGCGCCTATCTGCGCTGCCCGGAATCCAAGGTCAGCGGCCCGGCGCGTCAGGCGCTGGCCCAGGCTGGGGATGAGTCCACCGTCATCACCAACGTGATGACCGGCCGGCCGGCGCGCGGCGTCGCCAACCGCCTGATGCGCGAGACGGGGCCGATGTCGCCGGACGCGCCGGCCTTTCCCCATGCCGCGACGGCGCTCGCGCCGCTGAAATTGGCCGCCGAGCCGCTCGGCAAGGTCGATTTCACCACTCTCTGGGCCGGGCAAGCGCTGCAGCTGGGGCATGACATGCCGGCCGCGGAGCTGACCCGGGCGCTGGCTGGCGCGGCGCTGCAGCGCCTGCGGCAGATCGCGGGATAGCTCGGACGTCTTGCCGCGTGGTTGCGGCGCAAAAGCCCGGTCTGCTATAGGGCGACCAGATGTCCGCTTTCTCTCT
>Ga0302319_10016570_pt1 | contig 13569 bp, 9 predicted proteins | sample Bog_T0_2_FD_203319 | JGI IMG/M metagenome (GOLD analysis project Ga0302319, IMG submission 203319) | Peat permafrost microbial communities from Stordalen Mire near Abisko, Sweden - Bog_T0_2 | ecosystem: Environmental > Terrestrial > Soil > Wetlands > Peat | place: Sweden: Abisko, Stordalen Mire...
CCACCTCGCAGCGGCAGACACCACCGTCGGTTGTAACACCCGCTCTGGAACCCCGCCCGAACTCGGATCAACCGCCGGATTTAGGTTCACCGACCCGGCGGCCTGCTCGGGCGACGTCTGCAGCACCACGGTCGTCCACTACAGCGACCGCACGGGCTGGCGCCAGGTGTTCTCCCGGCGGACGAAAGCCATCTCGACAGGCGGACCATCCGCCCACCCCAACGGTGACGTCCTTGCGACGCTGATCGCGGACGGCGGCGAGACATGGGAGTTTACCGGAGTCAGGTACGAGCCGGTGGTGGACAGCCTTGGCGTGCCCTTCCCCGCGCCCAAGACCGCTTCCGGCGCGCACGCACAGGCCGCTGCGGAGATGCTGAAGGACAGCCTGCCGCCTGCAAGTCTCAATCTCCCGGTCCAGTTCACCGAGGCGCAGTTGGACATCGGCGCCAGGGGCGGCGCGGCGCTGCTGCTGGAAGTCCAGGGCGGCTACTCCTGCGGCCAGGGAGGATGCCCGTTTGTGCTGGCGGTTCCCGACGGAAACGCGCTGCAGCCGGTGCTGTCGTGGGTGACCATTGATCAGGGCGCGGTGCTCAGGACATCGAGCCATGGACTGCATGACCTGGCCCTGAGGGACCGGGAAGGATTCGCTGTCTACCGCTACGACGGAAAATCCTACCGGCTTGCCGCGACGAGCTACCCGTCCGCCGTCACTCCAGCCCCTTAACGGAGGACCTCCGCCATGCAAAAGGCAATTCGGCTGGCAATAGCCGCCGTCCTTCCCGTGATGATCGCGCACGGCGCGATGGCGCAGTCGGGCGGGGTGACGGGAAACGCCTTCCTCAATGCAGTCCAGCAGGCGGAAACGAGCGGCCAGGCGAACCCCTATGCGACCAACACAGGCAACGGGGCCTACGGCGCTTTCCAGCAGCGCACGCCGTTCCTCAAGGACATTGGCTACGAGAACGCCGACGGCAGCTGGAACGCCCAGAAGTCAGGCGCAGCCAGCCTCAGCGATTACCTGCAGTGCTCGTCCTGCCAGGTTACGGGAGAGATGCAGGGCCTGGGCAACGACTGGAAATACCTGAATGCGAACGGGGCCGTGTCGAATTACCTCGGCAAGGTTGGACCGGACGGCATCACCTACAACCAGTCAGCGCTGCTCGAGTGCGCCCAGCAGATGGGGGCAGGCGGATGCAACACATACCTTCAGACGGGTGTCAACAACTCTGGCAATCCGCATCTCGTCGCTGACATCGCGGCCGCGTCGGCGACAGACTCCTCGGCGATCACAGGCGGCAACCTCCAGGTGAACAACTCAAGCCTGGCCAGCGGCGGCACGGTCAGCGCCGGGACGGCGGCCGCGCAGATGGCCACCTACTGCTCCCAGCAGGTGCAGCAGATGCTGGCCCAGAACGGGAAGCAGATGATCGACGCCAAGAGGGCGATCGCGATGAGCGGCCAGACCGGCTACACGCTGATGAACGGCCAGGGCGTGCTCGATGCCGCCGGTCTTGGCGGGTCGGCGGGCGGGTCAGGCGGTGCCGGAACCGGCCTGTTCGGGAATGCCCTCAACATCGGTGGCAACGGCCAAAGCTCCTTCATGCACATGAGCTGCATCGACCGCATGCTCAATGGCGGCCTGAACATGATCTTCACGCCTCCGAACCTGAGCAGCATCCTCGCCATGCTTGAGCAGGCGGTCTGCCAGAAGGCCACCCAGATGTTCTCGCAGCTCATGCAGCCCGTCACCCAGTCGCTCAGCCAGGTGACATCGATGGGCGGCAAGTCGTTCGGCGGCGGGGGATTCTTCCCGGGGCTCAGCCTCGCTTCGCTCGGCGGCGGGATCAACACAAACGCGGGCGGCGGCGGGATGAGTGTCGGCATCGCCGGGGTCGGGCAGGCCGGCACGAATGCCAGTGTCAGCAGCGTCCTGAATGGGGACACGACGTGGTATTCGCGTTCGCAGCCATCCGGATCAAGCCGGACAGCGTTCCCCGGCCTGTTCGGCAATGCACAGGGCACCGGCACCACGTCATCCGGCGGCGGCTCGACCGGTTTGTTCGGCAATACCGGCGGCAGCGGCAGCGTCAGTCCCGGCGGGGGACCCTATTGATGGAGCGCACAATGAACATTTTGGGAAGGGCGGCATTCCCGCTGACGGCGCTCGCACTGTTCGCCGTCGCGGTGCCGCGCCAGGCGGAGGCGCAGTGCTGCGTCGCCTATGACTATGCGAATGCCACGGCCAACGTGGCGTCCGTCGAGACCCACTTCGACGCATCGCTTGCGGCAGCCCAGGCCGCGATTGTGAACGCGCTGCTGCTTCACAGCGGACAGCAGACGCAGAATTCGCAGGCGCAGACGGCGGCCGTGGCCCAGATGAACGACCTGCACGACCAGCGCGAGACCGTCCGCAGGAACCAGGACCAGTCGGTGCGCGCCACAAACGCGGCGATCTCCGGGGCATCGGTGTGCAATGTCATCACAGGCGTGATTACGGCGCAGAACCTTGAAGCGCAGGTGGCCATTTGGCGCGGCCAGGCCGTCCAGGCAGCGCTCCCCTACGAGTCCGGTATCGGTCCGGACGGGAAGCCTGCCACCCGCGCCGCGCTGATCGGCTTCCGCGAGGCAGGGCACTGCAGCCAGAATGCCACCGCCGCCGACGTGAAAGCCGGCATCTGCCCGACCGTCACACAGAAGTCAACGAGCTTTTCCCAGGGGCCGAATGACACTTCGCCGACAGTCAGCGACGACCTGAACGCAGACACCATATTGCGGAGCACGACGCTGTCGGCTGCGGACACCCAGTCGGCGACACAATTCCTTGTGGCCGCCGTGGCGCCAGCGCCCATGGCCGCCCTGCCCCCAGGTTTTGACCCCAACACCAGCGAAGGCAGGCGCCTGGTGGCCGAGCGTCACGGGATGCTCTCCCGCGATTCCATCGCGCATACCGCGGTCGCGGCGATGATAGCCGACCGCGTCTCATTCCAGACAGCCACAGGCGGCCTGGCCAGCACTGCGCCCCAGAGCGTCATGCAGCCGGGGGCCGGCACGGCGTCCGGAGACACCGCGACCCTTGCCTCATGGGCGGAGGCAACCGCCGGCAACACCCTCGGCTACACCCAGGACAGCGCGACGGGGAAGTACTTTCCCAACGGTGTCAGCAAGCTCGGATTCCTCGAGCTCCGCGCCAAAGCGTGGTTTTTCAACCCGAACTGGGGTGTGCAGCTGGACGGAGCTGGCGTCGACCAGTCCGCCAAGGACATCGCGATGATGCAGTCCTTCGCGGTCTACCAGAACTGGGAACAGTACCGCGTGCTTGAGCGGATTAACATGTCCCTTGCAGCGATCCTGTCCATCCTACAGGACGACCACCGCTCCAAGCTCTGAGGGCGGCCGTCGACCCAACGGGGGGCGAGGGAATGGACGACAATGTGATCGCGGCGGCACCTGGCGCGGGACAGCCGGACACCGGACTTCCGCGGCCCCCGGCGCCTGCGGTCCGCGGCCCGCGGCGCGGCGGCCTGGCGGCTGTCATGGCGCGCGGTGGCCCTGGCGCCCGGCAAGCCCCTGCTCCGTCCGCGCAGCCGGATGCCGGAGAGCCGGCCGCTTCCCCATTGGGCCAGCCGAAATCCGCGACGGCCCCGGAACCGCTCGGGGATGACACCAAGCAGGCCCCGCCGATGGACAGTGGAGCAGCGGCTCCGGCCATCTCCCGCCGGCGCGGGGGGACTTTGGCTGCCCTGGCGGAAAACGACGGCGCTGCCCTCGACCATCTCGCGGCTGTTCCCGACCCTGACCCCGCTGATGTCCCCCACGCGGCCACGGATGCCGTTGCGGGCGAGGCAGGCGCGTCGGACGTGGCGGACAGCGCACATCCGGATGAGACATCCGAGGGCGGCGCGGCGGATGCGGATGCCGGGCACAGCGAGACTCCGGTGGCAGGCATGCGCCGCCGTGGCGGCGGCACTTTGGATGCCCTGGCGCAGAATGACGGTGCGGCTCTCGACCACCTTGCGGATGAGCCGGAACCGGAGGTGGCCGCACCGGCCTCCGGCGTCCAGCGGCGCGGCGGCACTTTGGATGCACTGGCGCGGAACGACGGCGCGGCTCTCGACCACCTTGCGACGGTTCCCGATCCGGAGACGGCGGCTGGCGAGCTGGAGGCTGCCGCCGTGCCCCAGGACGGGACGGGGCAGCCCGCTGGCACGGCCGGACTGGCGGCGACGCTCGGCATCAGAAAATATCCGCAGGGAAATTCCGGCGAGCCCCTCGTGCCGGGCGAACCGTCACTGCTGGACGGGGTGGTGACGGCCACTCCGGCATCGGTGACAGCTCCGGCACAGTCAGCCACTGTCGCCGCCGGAGCGCATCCGCCCAGCCAGCCCGTTGCCCAGGCGGCGGCCGTCCCGGCCGCTTCTCCGGCAACTGCCCCGCCAGCCCCGGCGATGCAGTTTGTCGATGATCTCCACGAGATGCTGCTGCGTCCCCTCGACGCCCCGCGGACCGCTGACATGGCGGCTCTCAGGGACGAGAACGAGATGCTGGCGCTCGAGCGCGCCGAGCTCGCCGAACGCATGCGCCTGCCGCCACCTGCCGGACCAGCCGGCGGCAACGGCGGCGGCGGGCTCATCTCCGGGATTGCCAATGCCTTGCGGGGGAATTCGCCGGCCAACAGAATGCGGCGCATCGACGAAAAGATGCGGGACAACCGCAGCCGCGAGCGGATGCTGTATGGCAGCAAGTATGACGGCATGCTGTCCGCCGCTGACGGCTTCTACCGGGAATTCGCGTCGCTCCGAAACGATGTTGAAGCCTTCAACGCCCGCTTTTCGCGTTCTCCCAAGGGCGGCGCGTTCCTGCGTCATCTCCAGTGGGTGTCAGACAGGACCGGGCAGCCTGTCGAGCAGATCCGCGAGCGGATGCACAATCCCAGGGACAGCGCTCCCGAGCTGGCCGAACTGCGCAGGCGGGCGGGCAGGCTGCACGGCGATCCGGAATTCTCGGCCGACCAGCGCGCGCTGGAGAGCAGGGCCGCGAAGCTGGCAGGTGCGCGTCACGAGTTCTCGGAGAGCCTGCAGTCCCTGGCCGACAACGGCGTGCCGCTGGACCACGCGAGGAATGTCCCCCACGTCCTGGACCGGATGGAGCTGCCTGACGCGCTGCTCGCCAAACCGGGCGGTGCCCGAATCGACCGGATGAAGGCTGACTTCAAGAAGCTGATGGACGAATTCCGCGAAGTCGTGCGCAAGATCATCGATTCCATCAGGACCGTCTTTGGTGGCGGCCCGCGCGCCTGAAGGAACTCCGGTGTCCGAGCTTTGGATCATTGAGGCTCCTGGCAAAGCGCACACGCTCGAGTCGCTGCTGGCCAAGCTTGGCTTTGACGCCAAGGTCCAGGCGACCAAGGGACACTTCCTGTCGATGCCGAAGAGCCTTTCTCCGCTCGGCATCGACAGCAGGCTGCATGAGTTCCTGCGCGCTCCGAGGGACATGGACCTTTACCTGCGCGTGCGCTCCATGGCCAAGGAGGCGTCACGCGTCATAATCGCGACAGACGCCGATGATGAGGGGGATGTCATCGGCTGGGACGTCGCTGAGGCAGTTTCCGACATCCATCCAGCCCAGGTCCGGGTCCGCCTGAAGGGGATGGACGAGGAATCCATCCGCGAAGCTGTCGTGGATGCCGGCCCGGTGCGCCGGGATGATGCCGTTCCGGGACGGACACGGGCCATCATTGACCGGATGATAGGCGCGGCATTCTCCGCCAACGGCGTTGGTGTCGGACGGGTACGGATGGCCATGCTTGGCGTGATCGCGCGTGACAAGCCAACCGTATGGCGGCTGAAGCTGTCGGCTCCCGCAAAGGATGGCGGAAGGCCGTGGCTGGCCGAGTGTGACATCAAGGAGCCGTTGACCCGGGAACTTGCCGACCGGCTTGCGAGGCTGACGTTTCCGGCGCTGGACATGGCGTCGTCCTCAAGCTTCACGGCGCCGCCACAGCACATGGGCGACATCATGGTCAGGGCCGCCGATCGGCTTGATATGCCGCCCGCCGAGACGGCGCGCTCGATGCAGCGTTCATACGAATCCGGCAGGCTGTCCTATCCGCGCGCGGGCTCCCGCGGGATGAGCCGGTCAGCCGCGAGACGGGTACGCAAGGCGCTCGAAAAGGCCGGGTTCAAGTTCGATGCCGAGGCTGTCAAAGAGAAGTCCGAGGGCGAGGTCCATGACGCTCCCCACCCGATCGGGGCTGTGAACGCGTCGTTTGACCCGCGAAAGCTTGGTGCCGACGAGGGCGTGCGCGCGATGATAGCGCGCGGCCTCGTCCGGACCGGCCAGGTGCATGCCCGCGAGCGGCCCGGTGTGGCGAGGCTGGAGGCTTTCCTCATCCGTGAAGGGTTCCAGCCCGCAGTGGCGAAGCATGTGGCAGGGCTTGACTGGCGCCGTGAGCAGGGGCCGCGCTATCCTGACCAGGAAAGCTGGGGGCGGTCGGAGGTTGTTGCCAGGCGGCCCGACGCGGTGCTGCTGGAAGCGATGCTCGAAACCGGGCTTGGGAGGCCGTCAACGTGGGCAACCCACGTCGAGAGCTTCCTCCAGCACGGGCTTGTCGACGAGGATATTAACCTCACCGCCAAGGGCGAAGCCTGGATGGCCGCAAGCCCGCCAGAGCTGCTCGATCCGCGCCTGTCCGTGGCGATCGAGAAGGCATGCGGCCGGACATTTCCGGCGATGTTTGCCGACGGATCCCGCGAGCCCTGGGAAGCGCTGGCAGAGAAGATCGTCCGCGCCCTGCCTCCCGCCCTGCAGCAGCCGATGCTGGCCGCTGTCGCTGCAGAACACGCGTGGCCCCGCCAGGATTTCCGCGCGCTGGCGGAGCCCGGCATCGACTTCGCGGCGCTGCAGCAGACGCACGCACCGGCCTACACGCCAGACACATAGGGCCGCGCCCGACCACACAGCCCGCTGAGCGGCTGCGGTGGTGACGGGATGCGTGGCGGGGAACCGGACGCGCGGCGCCCGTCCGCCAAGTGTCCCGCAGGATACCGAAGTCCCTGAGCGGGATGGGTGCGGGCGAGGGGGCTCGGCGGCGCGGGCGGCCATTTGACCCGGGTTCATCAAGGCGGCGGGCCGACGCTCCGCCGCGCGACGGAACCCGCAGACCAGGCCACACGCGAGGTAGGCAACCTCAAGCCACGCGCTTGTCCATGCCTGGATCGTCCACCCTTTCACAAGGCGACAGGGCAAGGCGCCGCACCGCCACCCGCGTCACCGCCAGCCCGCGCTTCGGCAACCGGACCCGGCCCCGCCGCGGCAGTGCCCGTTGATGGCGTTCAAGGAACCGGAAGCCAGCCGCCCCGGCTCGGGCACAGTCTCCACGGCGCCAAGCCGTTTTCGAACGACGCGGGGCCTGCGGGTGACGGCCCTTCCCGCCGACCCTTCCAGGCGGCCAATTCCACGGGCTTGGCCACCGCTGCCACTCCTTCGCGGGCGACGGCCCAGGCCCCCAGGAATGCGGGCGGCTTCGACGCCAAACCCGACGGTCCCCTGCCCGCGCGATGGGCTGACCCGGGGCCTCGCCGTCGGCCTACTGGGCCTGCCTGAGTGGCAGGCCGCATCTGCGTGATGCCATCGGCGGCAAATCGGCCCGCTGAGAACAGGCGTGGCTCGCCCGGTGGGAAAGGACCGCAACCGGCACGGCCGGTTGACTGGTTCTTGAACTGTCCGCCAGCCGCTGCAGGCGGCGCCCCGTGTTTGACATGTCAAACATTCGAAATCCCAATTGGGGGCGCTCCGTTGGCATCGCGGCATGGCGCTGGCCGTGTTTGACGCGTCAAACATTTGACAATGACGTCGCTGCAGCCATGTCGATGTATGCCGGTCTCCGGCAGGTTTTCTGGCCATTTGACAACCAGCGCTGGCGCGACATTCACATTGTGTTAGCTTTTGCCGCCCGGGTCGTTTTAGAGATGCTTCGGCCGAGGCGAATCGGGGGAGATTGGAATGCAAGAGCTATCTGCGCGGGCTGCTGGGCAAGGCGCTGGCCGTGGCCCCATAGTCCAGGCGGTGCGGGCCGCCAAGCTGCTGACAGTGTCCTCGTCAAAGGGCGGCGCGTGCAAAACGACGACAGCCCGCAACCTGGCCGTCATCGCCGCCCACGCGGGCATCAGGGTGGCTACGGTCGATTTGGACGCCCAGCAGACGCTCACGATCTGGCACAAGCGACGGCCTGGCGCGGCGCCCGCGATCGACCACCGGGCTATCCCGACCAGGGACTGCAACGACAGGATCGCAGCGCTTGTCGCCAGCGGAGGGTTCGACCTGGTGATCGTTGACACGCCGCCTGGCGTCGAGGGCTATCCCGCCGAGATGCGGATGCTCGTCCGGAAGTCGCATTTCTGCCTCCTGACGACTCAGCAGCAGTCGGCGGACCTCGATTCCGTAATAGGCTGGTCGGAGATTGTCAGGCGAGAGGGCGCACGGTTCGCTTTCCTGCTGAGCAGGACGTTCCGCAACAGGCGGAACTACTCGGAGGCCAAGCAGCGTCTGATTGAAGCCGGTCCGCTCTGCCCTTTCGACATCCGCGACCTTGCTTCGGTCGACCGGACCGACAAGCTGGGCGTCGGAAACATTGAGATCCGGGGGGACCTGTGCGGCGAGGACTTCAAGGGAGTCTGGCGGTACGTGTCCCGCGAACTTGGACTTGGTGACGGAGAATGACAGTGGGCAATCCCAGGGAGACTGGTGCCAGCCAGTTCATCATGAGTCCGCGCGCGGCCAGAAAGGCAGAGGCCACCAAGTCAGGTGCCGGTGCCCCGGCAGCCGCTCCGGAAATCCTGCCCCGGGATCGGTGGAGCGGCGTCGAGAACACGGTCATCAGCATCGGCAACCCGGACGACCTGGTTGATGAGATTTCGAAGCTCTGGTCCGAGGCCCAGGCCAAATTCATCGCCATCGGCCGCTACCTTGTCCGCGCCAAGCAGCTATTCGAGGGCAGCTTTGACGATGCGATCGTGAGCAGGCTCCCATTCGGCCGCATCGTCGCTTACCAGCTCAGGATGGTGGCGGAGGCGGTTGACACCAACAAACTGCCCGAGGACTGCCTGCCCCGCAGCTACGCGACGGCCTACAAGCTGATATCGCTCGCGCCGACGGACTACGAGGAAGCCAGGCGCCGCGGTTTGCTCCGCCCCGACATCACGCGCCCTGAGGTGGAGGCTTTCAAGGCATCCCTGAAGGCCGAGCGGGTCGGACGGCTAAGCGAAAGGGACGCGCTGGCAGCGGAGCGGGTGGCTATCATGGCTGAAATGGCGCGTGCGCAGGAGAGGCTGCTGCAGGCCAAATCCAGGCTCGCGGAGATTGCCGAGGTCATCGGCCCCCCCGATCATGAAGGCCCCGTAATCGATGGGTCAGCCCCGAATGTTTGACGCGTCAAACATTCGGATGTGTTCCGGGATCATCGCGGGTGAAATGGTGGCAGCTGTTGTCAGCCCCCGGCTACCTTGCTGCCAGTGATGGGCGAATGGCGATAGGCGCCACTTGCGTGTCCGCCGAATGGCGGCTCCTGGTCCGACACCCGGTGCAGCCTGTCGGACTTAACACGGTGAGGCTGCCTGATCGATCGCGACACCGGGTTTCTGATGCCGCCTTCGGTGTACGAGTGGCTGCCTGAGCGGTGCCTGGCGCGGTTTGTGGTAGAGGTGATTTGCGGGCCTGGATTTGCGGCTGGCTGACCGGGAGCTATCGCGGCCCGGCAAGGCGTCGTAACACCCCGGCTCTGCTGCCGGGCATTCTGGTCTACGGCTATGCCACGGGGGCGTTTTCGAGCCGCAAGCTGGAGCGGGCGACGCATGACCCGGTGGCGTTCCGCTTCATCGCGGACGCCAAGTGTCCGGCAGGTCCCGAAGCTCCCAGGGACGCTGACCTTGGGGGCTAACGGACGGGTTCCGGCCGACCTCACCATAACGTCGGCTGGGATGGTGATGGCCCGGCCGCCTGCCGGGAAGTTCGGGTTAACGGACGGGTTCCGGCCGACCTCACCACAACGTCGGCTGGAGTGGTGATGGCCCGGCCGCCTTCCCCGGCTTCGGGAGCGACCGCTTGCTGCGGATGGCCTATCCTGTCCAGGCACGCCGAGCCCGGGACGGCACCAGCCCCGCACGGCCGGGACGATCGCGCGCTGGCTGGCTGGTTGTCCGCAGAAGTCCAAAGGAGCCGAAAATGGACGCTGGCGATGGGCTGGACCCGGCTGACTGGAGCACACTGCGTGCCCTCGGCCACCGCATGATGGACGACATGATCGACCACATGGAGGGCCTGCGCGGGCAGCCGGTGTGGCGGCCGATGCCAGGCGAGGTCAGGGCAGCGCTGCGGGCTCCGCTGCCCCGCGCCCCGAGCGATCCTGCAATCGCCTATGACGCGTTCCGCCGGCTCGTGCTGCCGTATGCCGCCGGCAACGCCCATCCGCGTTTCATGGGCTGGGTGCAGGGAGCCGGCACGCCGATCGGCATGCTTGCGGAACTGCTGGCCGGAGGTATGAACGCCAATTGCGGCGGACGCGATCATGCGGCGATCGAGGTCGAGCGCCAGGTGATCAGGTGGTCGGCGGAAATGCTCGGCTTTCCGATCGATGCCGGCGGGTTGCTGGTGACCGGCACCTCGGCCGCCAACCTGATGGCGGTGCTGGTCGCCCGCACCGCAGCCCTGGGTCCGGCGGTGCGGGCGAGCGGACTCGGCGGCGCCCCCCTGGTCGCCTATGCCTCCGCGGCTGTCCATGGCTGCGTGCCGCGCGCCTTGGACATGGCCGGCCTCGGCGCAGATGCGCTGCGGACCATTGCCTGCGATGGGGCCGGGCGCATCGACATGGCCGCCCTGGCGCGGGCCATCCGTGACGACCGCACCGCGGGGCTAACCCCGTTCATGGTCGTCGGGACCGCGGGCTCGGTCGATATCGGCGCAATCGACCCGCTGGCCAGCCTCGCCGCGCTTTGCCGGCGGGAACGGTTGTGGTTCCATATCGATGCCGCGTTCGGCGCGATCGCCATGCTGGCGCCAGGGCTGCGTGGCCGGTTCGCGGGCATCGGCCAGGCGGACTCGGTGGCCTTCGATTTCCACAAATGGGCGCAGGTTCCGTACGACGCGGGCTGCATCATGGTACGCGACCCCGCGCGCCAGATTGGGACTTTCGCCAGCGGCGCCGCGTATCTGCGGCGCGGGCCGCGCGGCCTGGCCGGGGGGCATCCATGGCCGTGCGACCTTGGTCCCGATCTGTCGCGCGGCTTCCGGGCGCTGAAGGTGTGGCTGACGTTCACCTGTTATGGCGGTGACCGGATTGGCGCGGCGGCGGAACGGTGCTGCGCGGTGGCGCAGGCACTGGCGGCCCGTGTGGACCGGGAACCGGAGTTGGAGCGGCTCGCCCCCGTGGCGCTAAACATTGTCTGCTTCCGCTACGTGGCGGACATGGCAATGACGGATTTGAGCGCGGAGATTGTTGCAGACATCCAGGAGGCCGGAATCGCCGCGCCGTCAACCACCCTAATCGGCGGGGTGTCCGCGATCAGGGCTGCGGTTATCAATCACAGAACACGGGTCGGGGATGTCGAAGCGATGGCCGATGCCGTGCTGGCCGCCGGGCGGGCACGCACGGGCTGGATGGGATCGGCAGACTGAACCTGGGACGAGCGGTGCCCGGCGGGCCGTCCGCCTGTCAGCCTTCGCGCCAGTGTGCGCGTGGAGCGGACCGCAGCTGCTTCTTGGTGGCCTTGCGCCGATCCGGAACCATATCCTCCTCACGGACAAAGAACACAGGACCGTCGGCGTCACGGAACGCTGCCATCATCTGCAGCAGCGCAGAAAGCTGGGTGCACCTGCGGCGGTGGGCAAACTCGTTGAGCTGGTCGAGCACATACACCGGAAAATCCGCCCGCAGGTTGCCGCCCCAGCTGATCTCCTCGCCGTCGTAAGGCATCTGTATGTCGGGTGCGACAGGACTCTTTGGCCGCGGCCCACGCCTCGCAGGCAAGGGGGCCGGATGCACGGCAGCGTCCGTGGCCCCATGCCGGAATGCGAGGTGATCCGCAACTTCGTCCCCGAGCCCGTCAGCCTTGCTCCGCAGGCCGCGCAGCCCGGCGAGGCCCGCCTCCGCGCGCTGGGCCGCTGATATCGGCGACAGCGCGGCGACAGCGCTGTTGGCCGCGACACGGGGCGCCTCGCCGCCCTTCAGGACTGCCACGTCATCAGCCATCCCTATGCGACCTCCGTGTCGAACGCGGCAACGGATTCGCGCATCTGCGCAAGGTGCTCGGGCCGCAGAATGACCTTGCCCGGGTTGGCGCCGGAAGCGATGGCCTTGAGCCGCTCCAGGATGCCTCCGGCGACAGCGGCGATGTTTTCGGCGGCATTGGCAGTGCCCTTGGGAATGAAGAAGCTTTCAGGCTGGCGGCCAGGCACCTTCCTGGCGGCCACGGTTCCTGACCTGGCGGCGAACTCGCGGGGCACCCAGGCGTGCACCAGCCCTGCCCGGTAGGCGTCGCTTTCCATAAGCGGCGCGTCGAGGAACGCCCGTGCCGGATCGGCAAGCATGCTGAGGAAGCCCTCGCGCACCAGGCGTTCGGTCCTGCTCTCGAAGCGGTTGGTCTCACGGCTCCAGACCAGGGCGCTGTAAATCGCCTCGTTGCTGTAATCCTCGGCATCCGCGATGTGCGCCGCGGTCCTTGCGGCATCGCGAAGGTCGAGAACGGTGCGCTGGGCCGGAATGATAACAAGATGGCTGCGCATAACCGCCCGGAACGACATCCCCCCGGTGCCGGCTGGCAGATCAACAATAACGATGTCCGCAGACGACTCGGCGGCCTTCAGCTCCGCGGTGAAGTTCCTGGCCGATACGCGGCCGGTGAACGTCAGCGGAAGTTCGGGATGGACAGCGCAGAACACCTCGCCAAACCGGGTCGAATGCTGGTTAAGGTCAGCGTCAAGGACGGCAGTCCGGATGCCCTGGAAGGCGAACTCCACCGCAACGTTGATCGTGAGCGTGGTCTTTCCGACGCCACCCTTGGCGCTGTGGAAGCTGAGGACCGCCATTAGCGGGAACCCACGCGGGGCGGCGGATGGCATCCCGCGCTGCGCCAGCCAAGCATACCTGTAGCCTCCTCCGGAGCCATCGGGGCTGCCAGGCAGGAAATCCGTTCCGCCCGGGCATCAGGCTGGTTAACGGATCAGTTGGCGCCGGCGCAAGCGAAAAACGCCGTCGCACCAGCGCACTGTCGGGTGACGCTTAAGTGAACTGTTGACCTCAACATCCACACGGAAAGCAAAATGGATGCGTTATCAGCCTCATAGAGGCGGCCTTGGCGTATCCCCAACACATGTTGGACCCGTCTTGCCGTCCGGAGACGGCAAGACGGGTCCAACATGGCCACAGCCAGTCACATGGAAAAAGGCGGCTCCTGCTCAGAGGCTGAAAATCTTTCGGCGCGGCCGCGACAGACGCCGTTTTCGGGGTGTCAGCGCGGTTTCGTCCCGGTCGTGAAGGCGTTGTGGAGGGCGGGAGCCAGGCGCTCACCGACCGCAGGG
>Ga0302319_10016571_pt1 | contig 13568 bp, 14 predicted proteins | sample Bog_T0_2_FD_203319 | JGI IMG/M metagenome (GOLD analysis project Ga0302319, IMG submission 203319) | Peat permafrost microbial communities from Stordalen Mire near Abisko, Sweden - Bog_T0_2 | ecosystem: Environmental > Terrestrial > Soil > Wetlands > Peat | place: Sweden: Abisko, Stordalen Mire...
CGCCAAACTTGACCATGCAGGAACCCTCGGCGTATTTGACGACGCCTCGATCCAGCGACACGGCGCGCAGTTCGTCCGGCGCACGGCGGCTTGGCCGCATGACAAATCTCCCTCAAAAGACCGGCCTCAATCGACGATCCGCGCCGCTTTTAGGAGCGGGATGGCGCAGCAGCAAGGGCCTTGGCAGTCGCTTGGCCATCATTGCGGGCTTGTAACTGGGCCGCGCCAGGAACAAATTAAAGGGCTAGGTGTAAGGGAGTACCGTGTTGGCTCACCACGAACCGATTGGCCTGATCGCACCGTATGCCGGGCTGGCGCAGCTCAACGAGCGCTCGCGCGACATTTTCCGTCAAATCGTCGAGAGTTACCTGGCGACCGGAGAACCGGTCGGCTCGCGCAATATTTCGCGCTTGATCGCGGTGCCGCTGTCGCCGGCCTCGGTGCGCAACGTGATGTCGGATCTCGAGCAGCTCGGCCTGATCTACGCCCCGCACACCTCCGCGGGCCGTTTGCCGACCGAACTGGGCTTGCGGTTTTTCGTCGATGCCCTGATGCAGGTCGGCGATCTCAGCGAGTCCGAGCGGGCCTCGATCCAGAGCCAGCTCGCTTCCGTCGGCAAGGCGCAGTCGGTCGAAGCGGCGCTCGGCGAGGCGTTGACGCGGCTGTCGGGCCTGACCCGGGCGGCGGCGGTGGTGCTGACGGCCAAATCCAATTCCCGGCTGAAGCACATCGAGTTCGTGCGGCTGGAGCCGGAACGGGCGCTGGTGGTGCTGGTCGGCGAGGATGGCCAGGTCGAGAACCGGGTCTTGATGCTGCCGCCGGGGGTGCCTTCGTCGGCGCTGACGGAAGCCAGCAACTTTCTCAATGCGCGGATCCGCGGCCGAACCCTGGCGGAGGCGCGGCTCGAGCTCGAGACGGCGCTGACGCAGAATCGCGCCGAACTCGATCAATTGACCCAGAAGGTGATCGCCGCCGGCATTGCCAGCTGGTCCGGCGGTGACCAGGATGACCGCCAGCTGATCGTTCGCGGACATGCCAATCTGCTCGAGGATCTGCACGCCCTGGAGGATCTCGAGCGGGTCCGGCTGTTGTTCGACGATCTCGAGACCAAGCGCGGCGTCATCGATCTGCTCGGGCGGGCGGAGCGCGCCGACGGGGTGCGGATCTTCATCGGGTCGGAAAACAAGCTGTTTTCATTGTCCGGTTCGTCGACCATCATCGCCCCCTACAGCGATGGCGCCGGCCACATCGTCGGCGTTCTCGGTGTGATCGGCCCGACCCGCCTTAACTACGCCCGAGTCATCCCGACGGTAGATTATGCGGCGCGGATCGTCAGCCGCATGCTGGGCGGGTGATCCCGCCGATAGGAGCTCGATAGGGGCTGGGCGCGCTTGATTTTTGGCGACCAAACACGATATCCCGGCCATCCACATATCCCTACCACTCCAGGCGATTCCATAAAGGCAGTCTATGACCGATCCGAGCCGGCCCAATGACGAACCGGGTGCCCCGGCGCAGGCCCCCGAGCCCGTGGTTTCCAAGCCCTATATCATGCCCGACGATCCCGAGGATGGATCGCTCGAGGCACTGGCCAAGGAGGCGGCGGAATCGCGCGACAAGATGCTGCGCACGCTGGCGGAAATGGAAAATCTGCGCAAGCGCACGACACGCGAAGTGGCCGATGCGCGGATCTACGCCATCACCGGTTTCGCGCGTGACGTGCTCGATATCGCCGACAATCTGCAGCGTGCGCTCGACGCGGTGCCCGCCGACACCAGGGCCTCGGCCGATCCCGGCCTCAAGGCGCTGATCGAGGGCGTCGAATTGACCGAGCGATCGCTGCTCAACGCGCTGGAGAAGAACGGCGTCAAGAAGTTCGATCCGGCGGGCGAGAAATTCGATCCGAATTTCCAGCAGGCGATGTATGAGGTGCCCGATCCCTCGCTGCCCGCGGGTACGGTGGTTCAGGTGGTGCAGGCCGGCTTCATGATCGGCGAGCGGGTGCTGCGCCCGGCGCTGGTCGCGGTCTCCAAGGGCGGCGCCAAGCTCAGCGCCGCCGAGGCGAATTAGGATTTGTTGGATCCGCCTGCGCGGCGGATCCCGGTTTGCACCTCTCCCGTCGGGACCCTGCAGGAGAGGTCCAGGAAATGTAGCCCGGATGAGCGAAGCGATATCCGGGACTTTCTACCCGCATATCGCTTTGCTCATGCGGGCTAGGTCTTTCCGCGAGCACCGCACCGCTTGTGCCGATGGCTTTGCCCACTCTACGGCTGGGACATTAGGTCGCGTTATTCCCCCCTCACACCTCGATATCGCTCGACTGGATGCGCTTGACGCCGGCCTTGTCCATCTCGGACCAGGCCTTGGCCAGCGAGCCCTGGGTGTCGATGCCGCGGCAGGCATCCTCGACCACATAGGTTTCGAAGCCGGCTTTGCGGGCGTCGAGCGCGGTCCAGGCGACGCAGAAATCCGTTGCCAGGCCGGCGATGAACAGGCGCTTCAGCTGCCGGGCCTCCAGATAGGCGGCGAGCCCGGTGGTGGTGTGGCCATCGGCTTCGGTGAACGCCGAATAGCTGTCGACCTCGGCATGAAAGCCCTTGCGGATGATCAGTTCCGCCTGCGGGATCGCGAGATCCTTGGAGAGCGCGGCGCCATCGGTGCCCTGCACACAATGATCGGGCCACAGCACCTGGGTGCCATAGCTGAGGTCGACGGTTTCGAACGGCTTCTTGCCGGGGTGAGCGGAGGCAAACGAGACGTGGCCCATCGTGTGCCAGTCCTGGGTCAGCACTACATTGGCGAAGCCCTTGGCGATACGGTTGATCACCGGAACCACCTGCTCGCCATCCTTCACCGCGAGGCTGCCGCCGGGCAGGAAGCAGTTCTGCACATCGATCACCAGCAGCGCCGACGCCGGATCCGGCTTGATCGTCGCGGCCCTGAGTTTTGTTGTGACCAGACTTGCGACCGCCAGAGTGCCCAAGCCCGCAACCATCCGCCTGCGGTTCAACATGCTGCCCATCTCCCTGAGGGGTTGACGATGAGCGCAGCAAATCAGGTCGAGGCGAAAACGTAAAGATGCCGGAGCGCGCGCCCCGGTTTGGACCCGCTCAGCGCGGCTGGATTCCGTCGCGTACGGCACGAAAGCGCGGGAAGGCCTGGCTCCACTGCTCGCGCGGCGCGCTGCCGATCAAGCGCACCACATTCTGGCTACCGAATTTCAGCCATTGCACCACCGTGACAGCGGTATTGTTCTTGCCGCTGGTGGCGTCGATGCGGGTCTCAAAGCCGGCCTGGCCGTCGATCCGGATCGGCTCGTTCATCGTGATGTGGGCGTCGCGGATTCCGGGGATCGTCGTTGCGACCTCCTGGGCGAAACGGCCGCGGTCGTCCGGTTGTGACGGCATATTGCCGATCAGGCCAAGCACCATGAAGGGGGCGGTCTCAAACGTGTTTGTATCCTCGCCGTCGGCCAGCAGGACGGCCGCGCCCGGCGCCAGCGTACGGACGGTCTTGAACCCGGCGAGGTCGCTGACCTTGAACGGCATCAGATCGAGCTGCTCTCCGACCGGAACCTGCTGGCGAATGACGACCGAGGCGAACATCTGCCGGACCGCCTCGTCGGTATAGATTTTCAAGGCATTTTCGGGAATTTGGGCGGCGATATAGCCGGAGAAGCTGCCGCCCGACAGGATCATCGAATAGCGCCTGACCGTGGTCGCGCCATCCCTGGCGGTTTCCGCCGTCGTATAGGCTGGACCGGCCGCCGTCTCGATCCGCTCGGGCTTGCCCACACCCGGGCCTGTTGCGGGCGGCTCCGCATTGACCGCGTTCATGACTTCGCCGAAGGCCTGCGCCGGAAGCTCGGCTACCAGCACCTTGACGCTCTGGTCCTCGGTTTCAAAACCGGAGAATTCCTTGGCGCGAACGAGGCCCGGCAGCGGCGTCAAACCGACCCTGACCCCGGGCGGAAACACCGGGTCGGCGGCCAAGCCGGGACCGGCAGCGATCAGGAGAGCAACGGCGGCGATCAGCAGTCTAACGGATTTCATGGGGTATCCACTCTCGGTTTGCATTCGCCGTTCCCTGCTCCGCCGCGGGCGAACCAGAGGCCGGAGGTCTGCGCAGGCTCCGCATCTAACCGGTTTTGAAGCGCCGGCAACAGGCCTGCTTCCGGGAGCCGTCGCGATCAGCGGGCAGGGTCGCTCGCAGAGCGACCCCCACCCCAGCCCTCTGTTTTCATGGGCCAAGGTTGCGTTCCGGTCCTTGCAGCCCTCCACCCCCCTCCTATATGAGGCTCACCGTCGCAATATCGCGAGCATTTGATCGTTGGGGGTTTGGATTGGTGCGCCGTCAGGGCCCGGCCAACCTGCCGCAAAAAGAAGGATATGAGGACCATGGGAAAGGTCATTGGGATCGATCTGGGGACCACGAATTCGTGCGTCGCTGTGATGGATGGCAAGGCAGCGAAAGTCATCGAAAACGCCGAGGGCATGCGCACGACTCCGTCGATCGTCGCCTTCAGCGATGACGGCGAACGGCTGGTCGGCCAGCCGGCCAAGCGCCAGGCGGTAACCAATCCTGAGCGGACTTTCTTCGCCGTGAAGCGGCTGGTCGGCCGGCGCTACGACGATCCGATGGTCGAGAAGGACAAGAAGCTGGTCCCCTACAAGATCGTCAAGGCGTCGAATGGCGATGCCTGGGTCGAGGCCGACGGCAAGTCCTATTCACCCTCCCAGGTATCGGCTTTCATCCTGCAGAAGATGAAGGAAACCGCGGAGGCGCATCTCGGCCAGAAGGTCGATCAGGCCGTCATCACCGTTCCGGCCTATTTCAACGACGCGCAGCGTCAGGCCACTAAGGACGCCGGCAAGATCGCCGGCCTGGAAGTGCTGCGTATCATCAACGAACCGACCGCGGCCGCTTTGGCCTATGGCCTGGACAAGTCGAAGTCCGGCACCATCGCAGTCTATGACCTCGGCGGCGGTACCTTCGACGTCTCGATCCTGGAGATCGGCGACGGCGTGTTCGAGGTGAAGTCGACCAATGGCGATACCTTCCTGGGCGGCGAAGACTTCGACATGCGTCTGGTCAGCTATCTCGCCGACGAATTCCAGAAGGAGCAGGGCATCAACCTGCGCAACGACAAGCTGGCGTTGCAGCGGCTCAAGGAAGCCGCCGAAAAGGCCAAGATCGAACTGTCCTCGACCACCCAGACCGAGATCAATCTGCCGTTCATCACCGCGGATAAATCCGGCCCCAAGCATCTGACGATGAAGCTGACCCGCGCCAAGTTCGAAGCGCTGGTCGATGATCTGGTGCAGAAGACCATCGAGCCCTGCCGCAAGGCCCTCAAGGACGCCGGCCTCACCGCCGGTGAAATCGGCGAGGTGGTCCTGGTCGGCGGCATGACCCGCATGCCCAAGGTCCAGGAAGTCGTCAAGCAGATGTTCGGCAAGGAGCCGCACAAGGGGGTCAATCCGGACGAAGTCGTGGCGATCGGCGCGGCGATCCAGGCCGGCGTTCTGCAGGGCGACGTCAAGGACGTGCTGCTGCTCGACGTCACCCCGCTGTCGCTCGGCATCGAGACCCTGGGCGGCGTGTTCACCCGCATCATCGATCGCAACACCACCATCCCGACCAAGAAGAGCCAGGTGTTCTCAACCGCCGAGGATCACCAGAACGCGGTCACCATCCGGGTTTTCCAGGGTGAGCGCGAAATGGCCGCCGACAACAAGGTGCTCGGCCAGTTCGATCTGATGGGGATTCCACCGGCGCCGCGCGGCATGCCGCAGATCGAGGTGACCTTCGATATCGACGCCAATGGCATTGTCAACGTGTCGGCCAAGGACAAGGCGACCGGCAAGGAGCAGCAGATCCGGATCCAGGCCTCCGGCGGTCTGTCGGAAGCCGATATCCAGAAGATGGTCAAGGACGCCGAGGCCAACGCCGCGGAGGACAAGAAGCGCCGCGCCGCGGTCGATGCCAAGAATCACGCCGACGCCCTGGTGCATTCGACCGAGAAGGCGCTGGCCGAACACGGTTCGAAGGTCGCCGAGAGCGAGCGACGCGCCATCGAAGACGCGGTCAGCGATCTGAAGGAAGCGCTGAAGGGCGACGATGCCGAGGCGATCACGGCCAAGACCAACGCGCTGGCGCAGACCTCCATGAAGCTCGGCGAGGCGATGTACAAGCAGCAGGCCGAAAGCGACGCCGCCAAGGACGCTGCCAAGGACGACGTGGTCGACGCCGAATTCACCGAGGTCGACGACGACAAGAATACCAAGAAGTCCGCCTAAGCCGGCGCGGGGATCGCCATGGCGGCGGGCTTGCATCACTTCCGGACCGCCTCTCCCCTTGCGGGAGAGGCGGCGCGGAGCTTGGTCAGGTGCCGCAATCTCTCCCTTGCACTCACCGAATTTCAACCTCTATCTGCTATCCCGGGATCGCTCCGCGATCGAGGATCGCTCTGCGATCCGGGATTGCTCCGCGATCCAGCATCGCTGCGCCGGTTTTTCCGATCGGACCAGGCGCGATTATTGCCGTGCGCTGCCCTTCGTCGATCCCGACCCGCGATCCGGTAAATAGAGTCCAGCATGTCCACCAAGCGCTGCTACTACGAAACCCTCGAAGTCGAACGTGACGCGGACGATTCCAAGCTCAAGGCGGCGTTCCGCAAGCTGGCGATGAAATGGCATCCCGACCGCAATCCGGGCGACGCCACAAGCGAGATGCGTTTCAAGGAAATCAACGAGGCCTATGAAGTCCTCAAGGATGGCGAGAAGCGCGCCGCCTATGACCGGTTCGGCCACGCGGCGTTTGAGCAGGGTGGTGGCGGTCCCGGTTTCGGCGCCGGCTTTGCCACCTCGTTCTCGGACATTTTCGAGGATCTGTTCGGCATGGCCGGACAGCGCGGCCGCGGCGGTGGCCGCGAGCGCGGTGCCGATCTGCGCTACAACATGGAAATCACGCTCGAGGAAGCCTATATCGGCAAGACCGCGAAGATCGAGATTCCGGTGTCGGTGACCTGCGAATCCTGCTCCGGCACCGGCGCCAAGACCGGCACCAAGCCGAAAGTCTGCTCGATGTGCGGTGGCGCCGGCCGGGTGCGGCAGGCGCAGGGGTTTTTCACGCTGGAGCGAACCTGCCCGGGCTGTCAGGGCCGTGGCCAGATGATCGAGGACGCCTGCCCCGCCTGTTCCGGGTCGGGAAGAGTGACGCGCGAGCGGAGCCTGTCGGTCAATATCCCGCAGGGCGTCGAAGACGGCACCCGTATCCGGCTGGCCGGCGAGGGCGAGGCCGGTGTCCGTGGCGGCCCGGCCGGCGATCTCTATATTTTCCTTTCGCTTTCGACCCACGAGTTCTTTCAGCGGGACGGCGCCGATCTGCATTGCCGGGTGCCGATTTCGATGGTGACGGCGGCGCTCGGTGGGGAATTCGAGGTGCCGACCATCGACAAGGGCAAGACCAAGGTCAAAATCCCCTCGGGTACCCAGTCCGGCCGGCGCTTCCGGATTGCATCCAAGGGCATGCCGGTCCTGCGCTCGCGCCAGATCGGCGACATGTATGTCCAGGTCGCGGTCGAAACGCCACAGAACCTGACCAAGAAACAGCAGGAGTTGCTGGCGGAATTCGAAAAACTCTCGTCCGGCGCAACCCAGCCCGAGGCGGCGGGTTTCTTTACCAAGGTCAAGGACTTCTTCGGTAACCTGCAAACTTGACCGATTCGCGCGTGACCTATACGTCTTTATGACCGTTTTCCGACAATGCCGTGCAACCGCGGTCCCGCCTGGTAGCGAAATGCCCTTGCCATCGTCCGCGCGTGCGTTGAAAAAGCCTCTCCGCCTGGACGATGAGGTTAGATTTCTCCGTTCGTGGATCGAAAAGCCGCTTCACATGGGCGCCGTGATGCCGTCCGGACGGCTGCTGGCGCGGACCATGGCGCAGTATGTCGATATCCGATCCTCCGGGCCGGTGGTCGAACTCGGGCCTGGGACCGGTGCGATCACCAGCGCGCTGATCGAGCACGGCGTCGATCAGAAGCGCCTGGTGCTGGTTGAATATAATCCAGGTTTCTGCGCTCTTCTGCGCGACCGCTATCCGCACGCCAAGGTTGTCCAAGGCGACGCCTATAGCCTGCGCGAATCGTTGCGCAAGGTGCTGAGCGCGCCGGCCGCCGCCGTGGTGTCCGGCCTGCCGCTCGTCACCAAGCCGATGCTGACGCGGCTCAAACTGATCCGCGATGCCTTCGCAGCGCTGGCGCCGGGGGCGCCCTTCGTGCAATTCACCTATTCGGTGGTGCCGCCGATTCCGAAATCATTGCCGGGCGTTTCAACCGAAGCATCCGAGCGAATTTGGATGAATCTTCCACCGGCGCGGGTCTGGGTGTATCGCAGGGACTGAACCTTGGCGCATTTTTTCGGAACGGGGGACACCGGCTTTCCGCTTGAAAATGCGACAAACAAAGGATCTCGATCCCCGTGGCGGCTTCGCCGCCGTTAAGCGATGCCATTGATGTCCGCGCTGAAAATCCTCGTGATTCCCGGTTCGCTGCGCAGCGGCTCGCATAATGAGCGGCTGGCCGCCGCCGCGGCCTATCACTTCGCGCAGGCCGGCGCCGATGTCACCCGCATCTCGCTTTCGGATTTTCCGATGCCGATCTACGACGCCGACCTGCAGACGAAGTCCGGCGTCCCAAAACATGTCCTCAATCTCAAGCGCATGATCGCAGCCCATCATGGCGTTCTGATCGTCACGCCGGAATACAATGCCTCGGTGCCGCCGCTTCTGAAGAATACCATCGATTGGCTGAGCCAGGCGCAGGAGGTCCACGAGAGTCGCGGCCAGGTGTTTCGCGACCGCGCGTTCGCGATCGCATCCGCCTCGGAAAGCCGGCTCGGCGGAACCCGGGCGCTGGCGGCGCTGCGGCTGATCCTGTCCGCCTGCGGCGCCCTCGTGATACCGAACCAGACCGCGCTGTCGTTGGCGGCTGACGCCTATGATGATATGGACCGCTTGAAGCACCCTTCCGATATCGAGGCGCTCCACGCCATGGTGCGGCAGCTGATCGAAATGGCGCAGCGCCAGATGTGAGGAGACATGGAACCCGCCGAGATCGCGCCGCGCGACCGCCTGATCGTGGCGCTCGACCTGCCCAACATCGCTTCCGCCGAGGCGATGATCGCGGGGCTCGGCGACAGCGTCCGCTTCTACAAGATCGGCTATCAGCTGGCCTATGCCTGCGGGCTGTCGCTGGTGCCGGCGCTGATCAAAGCCGGCAAGAAGGTGTTCATCGATCTCAAGCTGCACGACATCCCCAACACCGTGGCGCGCGGCGTCGAAAGCATTGCCGGCCTGGGCGCGAGTTTCCTGACGGTGCACGCCTATCCACAGACCATGCAGGCGGCGATTGAGGGCCGCGCCGGTTCGGATTTGAAGATTCTCGCGGTGACGGTACTGACCTCCTATGACGACGACGACCTGCGCGCGGCGGGTTACCGGCTTGGCGTCTCCGAACTGGTCGAGGCCCGTGCCCGGCAGGCGCAGCGGTTGGGCATCGACGGATTGGTATGTTCGCCGGAAGAAGCCAAGGCGCTCCGCGCCTATGCGGGTGCCCGGATGATGCTCGTCACCCCGGGCATCCGGCCGGCCGGGTCTGCCAGCGGCGACCAGAAGCGGATCATGACCCCGGCGCGCGCGATCGCGGCAGGGGCGGACTATCTGGTGGTCGGCCGTCCGGTGACCGGCGCGGCCGATCCGAAGGCGGCCGCGGACGCGATCCAGGCCGAGATCGCCCAGGCCCTTGCGCCGCCCGATGTCTTGCTCCGGGAGGGGTGACCCGAGCCGGCATTTCGACTAGCTTCAGCCGGCAGCAGGGAGGCCCACGAAAATGCCAAAAGGCTATTGGATCGCGCGCGTCGATGTTCACAACATGGACGGCTACAAGGAATATGTCGCCCAGAATGGCGCGGTGTTCGCGAAATACGGCGCCCGGTTTCTGGTCCGCGGCGGCCGTCACGTGCCGAAGGAAGGCACCTCGCGCTCGCGCAACGTGGTGCTGGAATTCAAGGACTATGACACCGCGGTCGCCTGCTACAACTCGCCGGAATACGTCGCCCTGGTGGCGCTGCGCAGCCCGCATGCCGAAAGCGACCTGGTGATCATCGAAGGCTATGACGGCGAACAGCCCTGAGCCTGGAGGAAAATATGTCGGACATGCGTTTGATCGTCGCCGGCGCCGGCGGCCGGATGGGCCGGGCCTTGACGCGGGTGATTTCTGAGACGCCGGGGGCGGTGCTGACCGGCGCGCTGGAGGCGCCCGAATCGGAGCTGCTGGGCCAGGATTCCGGTGTGCTCGCCGGTCTCTCCGCCAATGGCGTTCTGTTGTCCGCCGACCTCTGGTCGCTCTCGGCGCAGGCCGACGGCATCCTCGATTTCACCGTGCCCGGCGCGACCATTGCCAATGTCGCCATCGCCGCGCAGCGCCATCTGGTGCATGTCATCGGCACCACCGGGCTGTCGGCCTCCGATGACGCGGTGATCCAGAGCGTCACGTCGCGTGCCGTGGTGGTGAAATCCGGCAATATGAGCCTTGGCATCAACCTTCTGGCGGCGCTGGTCAAGCGGGTGGCGCAATCGCTCGACTCAAGTTTCGATATCGAGATCCTGGAAATGCATCACCGCGAAAAGATCGATGCCCCCTCGGGAACGGCGTTCCTGCTTGGCGAGGCCGCCGCCGCGGGGCGCCGGATTGCGCTGGACGCCCATTCGGCGCGCGGCCGCGACGGCCATACCGGGGCGCGGCGGCCGGGCGACATCGGCTTTGCGTCGTTGCGCGGCGGTACCGTGACCGGCGATCACAGCGTGATCTTCGCCGGCGCGATGGAACGCATCGAGCTGACCCACCGCGCCGAGGACCGCACCATGTTCGCGCAGGGCGCGATCAAGGCGGCGTTATGGGCGCGCGATAAAAAGCCCGGCTTTTATTCCATGATCGACGTGCTCGGGCTGCAGGATTTCTGATAGAATCGTTGCGTCGGAAACCAATCCGGAAAGGCGAAGGAATGAGCGAGCGTCTTCTCGTGCTGGTGCGGCACGGCCAGAGCGAATGGAACCTGAAAAATCTTTTCACCGGCTGGAAGGACCCCGATCTCACCGAGCTCGGCATCGCCGAGGCCAAGCAGGCTGGTGAGAAGCTCCGGGCGCAGGGCCTCACCTTCGACATCGCCTTCACCTCGGCCTTGACCCGCGCCCAGCACACCCTCGACCTGGCGCTCGCCGAACTCGGCCAGACCGGCCTGCCGATCACGCGCAACCTTGCGCTGAACGAGCGCGACTATGGCGATCTCTCCGGCCTCAACAAGGATGACGCCCGCAAGAAATGGGGCGAGGAGCAGGTCCTCATCTGGCGCCGTTCCTATGACGTGCCGCCGCCCGGCGGCGAGAGCCTGAAGGACACGTTGGCCCGCGCGCTGCCTTATTACGTCCAGGAGATTTTGCCTGGCGTGCTGCGCGGCGAACGCACTCTGGTCGTGGCCCATGGCAATTCGCTGCGCGCTTTGATCATGGTGCTGGAAAAGCTGACGCCGAAGGAAATCCTGGCCCGTGAACTGGCCACCGGCGCGCCGGTGATCTACCGGCTCAACGCCGATTCCACGGTGGCCTCGAAGCTCGATCTGGCGGCGTGAGCGCTGCGGCCGAGATCGTCCGGCTGGCGGCGCCGTTCGAGGGGAACGCGCTGGAGCAACTTGCCGAGGTGCTGGCCGATTGCGTGGCCGGCGGAGCCAGCGTCAGCTTCATGGCACCGTTTTCGCAAGCCGATGGCCTGGCTTTCTTTCATAAGGTCGAATCCTCCGTCGCCGCGGGCGACACCGTGCTGCTGGCGGCACGGCTTGAGGACCGGATCGTCGGCACCGTGCAGCTCGGGCTCGACACCCCGCCCAATCAGCCGCACCGCGCCGACGTCAGGAAGCTCCTGGTGCATCGCCACGCCCGCGGCCACGGCGTCGGCGCGGCCCTGATGCAAGCGGTCGAGGCCGAAGCCCGCAGCCGAAGCCGCTGGCTGCTGGTGCTCGACACCGTGCCCGGCGAAAACGGCTACCGTCTCTATCGGCGCCAGGGCTGGACGGAGGCTGGCATCATCCCGGACTATGCAATGTTTCCCGACGGCCGGCTGTGCGACACCGCGGTGTTCTGGAAGCGGCTGGAGCGGTGAGGGGCGAGGTGAGGAAGCTTCGAGGCACGATGCGACGAATTCTTCAGGCTGCCTTCGCCATCGCCGCCGCCGCGATCGTCACGGCCAACCCAGTTCATGCGGATGAAAAGAGAATCCGACTCACCGGCATTTACAGCGATATGTATTACAACCAGGAAGGCGGCGATCTGCTGGGCACCGAAATCTTCATAGTCCACACCAGCACCGGTTATATGGCGGTCGTCCAAACCGCGCAGGGTGAAGCGGGCTCACCGATTGTCGTACCGGTGCAGGTTGACCGCGACACGGTGCGTTTCAGGGTTACTGACGAGGGCGTCAATGATGAATACCAGGGGCGGATCAGCGCGACGGGCTTCGACGGCACGCGGCGAAGCCGTTCTGCTCAGGCTGGGGTCGCCGCAGAACAACTCCACCTCAAGCGCAAGAACAGCTATTGGCAATAAGCTGGATCGGTCGTTTCCGTGCCGACGTTGCGGCGAAATCTTCGATCGAACTGCCGCGCAAATGGTCCGCTTCTTCGAAGGGCAGCCTATTTTGCTTTTTGCCGTTCGGAGAAGATGCCGTGGAAAGATATCTCCCCAGCGTCGCGCGTGGTTGTTTTTTCCACGGAGGTAAACCGTCAGCTTGTGGAGCGTAGCTCGGAAGCTCCGTCCTAAAAGCTTATACAATTAGCGGGGAAAAGATTGAATAAGTGTATAGAGGGACAAAAATCCGTAGACGTCGAGCGATCACCGCGCTTGCGATCACCGCCCAGCACCTTTAGTTTGGTCCTTGCTTTTTCCCACCCGCGTAACCTGCAATGCTCAATCAGATGCCATTTTTGATCGGGCTCAAGCACCGATTGACGACGCAGTCAGGCTCTGTTGCGAATGGCGACTATCGCGTTTTTACCAGGGCTTTCGATGAGACCGTGAACGCGAGCGACCTTGCGAAAATACTGCTCAAACAAGGCCCCGCGCAGTTGAAGAGTTTCCAGGACGCAGCAACGAGGCTCGATAGTGAATTCAGCGCCGAGAGGATCGCAGTTGGCGCGGCCGCTGCCAAGCTTGTTCGCGACTTGCAGGCCAGTCTTACTGAAGAAGCTAGATCGAGGTCCGTCGTATCGTTCTTGATTGATCACTCAGGATCGATGCGAGGATTACGAATGCTGTCAGCACTTCTGGCGGTTGACGCCGCCGTCGATGCTTTGGCGAATGCAGGAGTAGATACGGAAATATTAGGCTTTACCACGGTGGGTTGGAAAGGAGGCCGCGCACGCCGTGCATGGAAGTGGGCCGGGAGGCCCCCAAACCCAGGCCGCCTATGCGATATCCGGCATATTATCTATGGCGCTGCTGACCGACCGAGCAGGCTG
>Ga0302319_10016572_pt1 | contig 13568 bp, 12 predicted proteins | sample Bog_T0_2_FD_203319 | JGI IMG/M metagenome (GOLD analysis project Ga0302319, IMG submission 203319) | Peat permafrost microbial communities from Stordalen Mire near Abisko, Sweden - Bog_T0_2 | ecosystem: Environmental > Terrestrial > Soil > Wetlands > Peat | place: Sweden: Abisko, Stordalen Mire...
GGATCCACCGTCCAGATTCTAGCGTTGGTGACAATCAGATCCGCTGCAGTTTTAGATTGCGCCCATAAGCAGGGAAGCCATGCCAGCCAAAGCAAGAAATGTCTAGCGAGATTTTTGGGAATCAACGCTGTCCCCACTTTAATTTGGTGCGCAGGACATCGAAGAAACTGCCCTTGAAGTGCAGCAGGCGCACCATGTCTTTCGATTTGCGGCAGCGGATGATGTCGCCATCCAGTGCGGGGATGCCGATCTGTCCGTCGATGCTCAAATAGGCTTCGTCGTCGGTCTTGGCGACGATTTCGATTTCTGAAGTGTCTTGCACGACCAGAGGCCGATGAGTTAAAGAGTGGGCGGAGACTGGGGTGATCACGAAAGCTTCGACTTCGGGCATGAGAATCGGTCCGCCGGCGGCCAGAGAATATGCGGTCGATCCGGTGGGCGTGGACACGATCAGGCTGTCGGCCTGGTAACTGGAAACGAATACCTGATCGATATAGACGTCACAATGGTTGAGGCGGGCGATGGTGCCTTTACCTAGAACTATGTCGTTAAGAGCGTCATGGCGGAAGACGGTTTCGCCCTGTCGCATGACTTCGCACTCAAGCATGGAACGCATGTGTACTTCGCAGCCGTTGCGCTCCATGGCATCGAGAGCGGGGTAAAGGTCTTCGAGGATCACTTCGGTGAGGAATCCGAGAGAGCCGAGGTTGATTCCTAGCAGGGGTATGCCTGCTTTGGCGACGGCGCGTCCTGCTGAGAGCAGAGTCCCGTCTCCGCCCAGCACGATGACAAAGCGGAGGTCACGCTGGCCCATTTGATCGCGGGAAAGGACTTCGCAGCCCGGCGCGTAGGGCGCGGTCTCCGGATCGACAACTACGGAATAGCCGTTTCTCGAGAGCCATTCCAGCAGACCGGGCAAGATTCCGCCGACCTCCGGTTTCCTTGGCTTGGAGGCGATGCCTGCGACTTTAGCGTTTCCGGTGGACATGAGTTCGCGAATAAGGATTGTATCGAAGATCGGTGGGATTGATCTTGCGAAGGTGTGTTTCTTCCGGCAATAAAAAAGCGCCGGAGTTGACTCCGGCGCTGCGTTCCAGATTGTCGTCCATTTACTTTTGCATATTGTCGCCGGGCATAGAGGAACTGGAGAGCTGTTCGAGATCGTTTTTCATCAAGCTGATCTCGACGCGGCCACCACTTGTGCGCTTGGCTTTGGCCGAGTCATCGGTGCTGTTCGGCGAAGGCGCGTTGCCCATGCCGACCACGAAAATCCGATAGACCGGGATTTCATGATTGAGTACGAGATAGCGGACAACAGAGTCCGCCATCTTCTGTGAAGTCGCAATGGCGGCCTGACCCTTGCCGGAGGAGAATCCCTGCACTTCGACGATGTATCCGTGCTGATCCTTTAGAGGAGTGGCCATCTCGTCCAGCGCAGTCTTGGCATTCGCACTGAGTGCGCTCTGACCTGGGCGGAAGCGAATTTCGGTTTGCGCCGAGGGCTTGTACTGATCGATATTACCTACGACTTGTTCGACGCTGGTCAGACGCGTGCTGGCCTGGGTGGCAGTCTGTTGCGCGGCTTGCGCCCGGTTGCCGGCGTCCAGCGCATGCTGATTGGCTTCGTCCGCTTTGGCGGAGGCTATTTGAATGCCTTGCTGGGCGCGCGCGTCGACGTCTTTGATGGCCTTGCTGTTGTCCGCCGTGAGTTCATCCAGTTCGTTGATGCGATCGCGAATGGGGCCGGTCTGGCGCTGCACATACTTCTTTCGAGCAAAAGGGTTCACCTTGCCCCAGAACCCTTCGTGTGTTTCGGCTTGTAGGGGTTGCTTGCCGCTGGCACCGACAGTGCTTTGGTCGGAAGCGGGTGTTGTCGTGGTCGGGGCCGTCGTCGAACTTGCGCTCGAAGCCTGAGAGGTTGCGGGCTGGGTTGTCGCGGGCGTTGTATCTTGCGCGAAAGCTGGGATCACCAGTGCCGCGCCCAATGCCACTTGAAGCAGAAAAGGTTTGTTCATATCGTGCCTTCCTCCGAAACGAATTTTAGGGTCTCTCGAAACTCGGGCTTGCGCCTATTGTAAATCCCATTGGCCCGAGGTTTCGAGGCGCAACATGCCGTACTGCCGACTTCTATATCGGTATGCTGTAGTACAAGTTGGATGCCAAACCTTAGGGATGCGTAAGTATCCTTGTATGAATTACTTGCGATCAGGGATCGGCGATCAAGGTGAGTATAAAATGCTGCCTTATCGGGAAATTCTAGACGCTGGGGCGCGCACCAGCAGGTAAGCGTTCCCCGACGTGGCGATCGTGCTGCTGGAAAATGTAATGGTCGGTCATGCCGGCGATGTAGTCGCAGATGATGCGCGGCAGCGGCTCCTCGTGAGATTTTTCCTGGTACGAGGCAGGCAGCAGTTGGGGGCTCGCCATAAAGAGCGCGAAGAGTTCGCCAATGACCCGCTCAGCTTCCACTTTTTCGATGGCTAAGGTTTCGCTGAAATAAACGTTTTGGTGGAGGAACTCCTTCAGGGCGCTGCGTTCTGTGTCTACTTCAGGGCTAAGTTGAGGGAGCAGACCGGGGCCACGGCGGATGTCGTCCAGGCTGTGCACGTCCGAGCTTTCAAGCGCGTGCCGGGTCGTGCGGATGAGATCGCCGGCGAAGCGATCGAGCAAGCGCCGTAGAACCTCGTTGAATTGCAATTTTTCTTCCGCGTTGGGGTAGAGCTTTTCGACTTCCGCAAAAAGCTTGCTGAAGACGGGCACGCTCGCAACTATTTGATCGAATGACAGCAAGTGAGCTTCATAGCCATCGTCCAGGTCGGCGGTGATGTAGGCGAGCTCGTCTGCGATGTCGATGAGTTGAGCTTCCAGCGGCGGATTTTGATCGAGGAGATATCCGGCTAGCTGAGGGAATTCGGTGGGATCGTATCGGCGCGAGTGTTTGATGATCCCCTCTCGCACTTCAAACGTGAGGTTTAATCCGCGAAAGGCGGCGTAGCGCATCTCGAAGTCTTCGACGATACGGAGTGCGTGCAAATTATGGTCGAAAAATAGGCCATGCTTTTGCATCTCGACATTCAGAGCTTTTTCTCCAGCGTGTCCAAACGGAGGGTGACCGATGTCGTGGACTAAGGCGAGCGCTTCTACGAGATCTACGTTGAGTCCGAGTTGTGCGCCTATGGTGCGGGCTATTTGCGAGACTTCCAGGGTGTGGGTGAGCCGATTGCGAAAGTGGTCGGAGTAACGGCGGGTAAAAACCTGGGTCTTGGCTTCCAGACGGCGGAACGCGCGAGCGTGGACGATGCGGTCGCGATCACGCTGGAAGGCATTGCGATACGGATGCGGAGGTTGGGGGTAGCGTCTGCCACGCGAATCCTCAACTCTGACGGCATAGTCGGCGAGCATGGATGGAGTGTAGCAAAGAGCGAGTTTCTTCCGACGCGTGGTCTGACGACCTTGCGAACACGCTACTTCTGCGGTTCTTCTTTGGCCAGCTTGACCTTTGCGGACTCCAGCTTCTTTTGCACTTGCGCCAGATCGTCCGTATCGACCTCAGGACCGATGGTCTTGTTCCACTCTTCGACGGACCGCTCCCAATGAACGACAGCTAACTTGAGGCGTCCAGTTTTTTGGTAGAGGTCGCCGAGATGCTCCTGCACAGTTGGATCGGAGCCCATGCGCTGCGAAGCTTTGGTGAGATTGTCTTCCGCCAGTTCATACTTACCCAGCTTGAAGTAGGCCCATCCCAGGGAGTCGAGGAATGCGCCGTTAGCAGGATCAAGCTCAACGGCTTTCTTAATGAGAGTTAACGCTTCATCCAGCTTTACTCCGCGATCGGCAAGCATATATCCGAGATAGTTCAGCGCGACGGTGTTTTGCGGATCGGCGGCGATCACTTTGCGAAAGGACGCCTCGGCTTCATCGTATTTCTTCTGGCGCTCGTAAGTCGATCCGCGCAGGAACTCGATGTACTCCTTGTCCTCCGGCTTGGGCGACAAATCTGCGGCATGGTTGAGAGCGTCTTCCGCTTCCGGCCAGCGCTTGAGACGCGTATACATCTGGGCGAGGCTGATGTAGACTTCGCGGTCGTCGGGTGTGCCTTTCAAAAGAGCTTTTACTTGATCGATGCCTTGATCGGCCTGTCCCATATCGGCCAACTGCGCGGCATAAACCATTTTCAGACCGCGGTTGTTGGGCAGCTTTACCGTGGCTTCTTTGGCCACTTCCGTGGCTTGCCCCCATTGCTTGGCTTCGCGGTAGGTGTCAATGAGCTGCTGGTAGCCACGTTCGGCATTGTCGTCGCCGAGCGTCAGCATTTTGCGGAAAGTTTCGATGGCTTGCGGCGTTTGTTGATTGTCGCGATAGACGGTGCCGAGGCGCTCCAGGAACACGGCGCGATTGTTCTCTTCACCCTGGCTATAAGTTCCTTCCGCCTTATCGGTTTTCTTGATCAAGTCCTGCAGTACCGGGATCGCGTCTTCGTAACGGCCTTGCGCCTGATAGACGGCGGCGATGTTGTATGGGACTTCCATCGAGTCCTGCACCATGCCTTCGGCCTTCTTGAGATTTTCGAGGGCGAGGTCGAACTTGCCTTCGCGGCGATAGATCTCTGCCAGGCGGACATAAGTTTGCGCGTCCTCAGGATTGGCGTCGGCGATGATTTTGTACTCTTCCAACGCGGCTTCGGTCTGCCCGTCGTTCATTAAGTTCTCGGCCAAGCCGCGGATCGCGTCAAGGTTGTCGTGATCGAGTTCGGTGGCTTTCCGATAGGCGTTGATGGCTTCTTTGTATTGCTTTTGTTGCTCGTAGGTGTAGCCGAGCGTGGCGTAGAGTTTGGCAGACTTCGCTGCATCGGGTACGGCGCTGAGAGTTTGCAGAGCGCGCGTGGTGTCGCCTTCTTCGCTATACAGCAGAGCTAGAGTCGTGACGGCTTCTTCGGAATCGGGTTGCAGCTTGACAGCGGTTTTGAACTCTCCCTCGGCTTTCTGGAGGTCGTTGTTCAGCCGGTAGAGCCGGCCGAGAAGAAGGTGATCGTCGACGTTGTCGGGTTCGAGCTTGATAATTTCCTGATATTGCTCGATGGCGAGGTTGAGAACGTTATCAGACTCTGAAGTTCCCCCGGACTGCACGTCTCCCAATGATTTCAGGTAGATGTGGGCCAGCAGTTTGTGGGCTTCTAGATTATTCGGATCCCGCTTGATGATGTCCTGGGCTTCGACCACGGCGTCGCGGATGCGTCCAGTCTTGGCATAGAGTTCGGCCAGGCCGGAGGTCAAGAATTCGGAGGACGGATCGGCATCGATGGCGAGCCGGAATTCCTCGATGGCCTTCGTGGCCAAGTCGCTGCGCCCGTAAACGGTCACTTGCTCTTCGTACATGTGAGCGAGCGCGTAGTGGTAGTACGACGCGGCTTTGTCGGCTTTGTGCGGGGGGGGGGCCTTGGTGTCCGTCGTACTTTGCACCGGAGTTGCAGGCGCGGGAGCCGACGTTTGCAGAGCGAACACTTGGGCGCTCAGAAACAGCGCAAAAAACATGGAATGAATTCGTTTCATCGAAACCTTCGCGTTGCTTCTTAGAGTCTTGGACAAGATGTAGTGGCTTAGATGTCGCAGCAAGTCTGCCGGGTGCTTGGAGTATTGTAAACCCATGTCATCGAGATTCGATGAGGATGAATACACTGCGACCGCTAAGATGTAGCCGGAAGTACAGCGACTTGCGGAGTCCTCGATGGGCGGTTAGTGGCGGAAATGGCGCACTCCGGTGAGGATCATGGCCAGATTCAGGCGATTAGCGGCTTCGATCACTTCGTTATCGCGAACCGAGCCCCCAGGCTGGATGATGGCGGTTGCGCCGGCCTTGGCAATCTCCTCAACTCCGTCAGGGAAGGGAAAAAAAGCGTCGGACGCGGCTACCGTGCCTTCCATCGGGAGCACGGCTTTCGCGGCGCCGATGCGAGCGGAGTCGATGCGGCTCATTTGGCCTGCCCCGACGCCTACAGTTTGTCCGTCGCGAGCGTAGAGGATGGCGTTCGACTTGACGTGCTTGCAGACTTTCCAGGCGAACAGCAGCGCGCGCTTTTCTTCGGGAGTGGGTTGCCGCTTGGTGACGATTTTCAGGTCGGATTCGGTGAGCAAACGTAAGTCGGAGTCTTGCACCAACAATCCTCCGGAAACTTTCTTCAGTACCCATTTTTCTTCCAGTTTGGCGATCTCGACGAGGCGGAGATTTTTCTTGGCGGCGAACTTTGCTTTCGCTGCCTCGGTGAAGCTGGGAGCAGCCACGACTTCAGTGAATAGTTTGGCCATTTCTTCGGCCGCGGCTTCGTCCACTTCGCGATTGACTCCGATTACTCCGCCGAAGGCCGACACGGGATCGGTTTCGAGAGCTTTCAAATACGCTTCCTTGAGTGTCTTGCCGATTGCGGCTCCGCAGGGGTTGGTGTGCTTGATGATGGCGCAGGCGGTTTCGTCGAATTCTTGCGCGAGATCCCATGCGGCTTGCAGATCGACGATGTTGTTGTAGGACAGTTCTTTGCCCTGCAACTGGTGCGCATTGGCCACTCCGGCGGAAGAGCCGTCGGTGTACATGGCCGCCTTTTGGTGGGGATTTTCTCCGTAGCGGAGATCGGCCAGCTTTTGGAATGAGAGCCTAAGCGTAGCCGGGAAGCCAGCGGCCGGCGCTGAAACTGCGGCGGGATGCAAATGCTCCAATATGGACGCTATGCCGGAGTCATAGGCTGCTGTTGTGGCGAACGCTTTTTGCGCGAGGCGCCACTTGGTTTCGATAGAAAGGCCCCCGCCGTTCTGCGCCATTTCGTTGGCGATAGCTTCATAATCTGCTGGCGAAGTCACCACAACGACATCGCGGAAATTCTTCGCTGCGGACCGAATCATGGATGGTCCGCCAATGTCGATGTTCTCGATGATCTCGTCGAAATGCACGCCCGGCTTGGCTGCTGTCTGCTCGAAGGCGTAGAGATTCACCACGACCATGTCGATGGGCAGGATGCCGTGGGCGGCGACGGCGGCGCGATGGGACGCGTCCTCGCGGCGATGCAGAATTCCGCCATGAACCTTGGGATGCAGCGTCTTCACCCGTCCATCGAGCATTTCGGGGAAGCCGGTGAGATCGGAAATGTCTTTCACCGCAATGCCGGAGTCGCGCAGCAGCTTGGCCGTGCCTCCAGTGGAGATCAGTTCGACGCCCATGTGCGCGAGCTTTTGGGCGAAGGCGGCGAGGCCGCTCTTATCCGTGACACTTAAAATGGCGCGTTGAATTCCCGACATGAAGGCTCCCCATTGCGATAAGTGGAATGGAGAAGTTTATCAGGATGCGCGTAGTCGTCGGAGATATCGTTACTTCGGCACCGCTACATAGGCGACGCCAGAGTTATTATTTGCGTAAGGGGCTCCGGCAACGACTGTGCTTCCGCTGATCGCAACGGAATAGCCGAGTGCCAAGGTGTTCGGCATACCTCCATTGAACGCCAGGTTCGGCGTTGTACTATTTTGCCAGCCGTCTTTAGGTTCTTTGAACAGGCACACTAGTCCTGTCGGTTCTCCGTTTGTGAACGGATCTCCCATGACAATGTGGGGGCCGCTGATTGAAAGCGAGTTTGGGATGAATCCCGAGGGCGAGGCGGCAAGTTGCGCCGTTTCTGTCATGTCCGCCCAGCCGCCTTCGGGTTCGACATAGACGTATCCGGCGTAATAGCCGCTTTCAAGGACGACGTTTCCGCTGACGGAAGTTTCCAATCCGACGCCCTGAGGTTCCGCGGAGGTTAGTTTCGCTGTCTGCGTCATCGTGGTCCAGCCGCCGCTCGGCTTAACGAATACGTAGGCGCTACCGTCGGCGGCCGGCGTAGGGGCGCCAGCGGCAATCACATCCCCGTCGATTGACACCGACTCGCCGAGCGAGTCACCTGGGGCGCCGTCAGAAGCCGTCAGTATTGCGACCGGCTGAATCGTTCCGGTCCATCCGCCAGCAGGTTTGACGAAGACATAAACTGCGCCCTGCTGGGAATTTCCATTAACTGCAGCGCCCGCGTTGCCGACGGCTACTGTGTCGCCGCTGATAGCGACGGAATAAAAATAGTCGACAATCTGTGGCAGTACCAACGTCGCGGTTTCGCTCATATCGACCCAGCCATCGGGGGGCTTCACGAACACGTATGCGGAACTCGTACTGCAGCAGGTCACGACGGTATCGCTGCTGATTGCGACCTCACCCGCGGGAGTCAGCTTGGCGGTTTGCGACATGTCTGTCCATCCGCCTGAGGGTTCGACGAAAACGTAAGCAGCCCCGCCACTTCCTCCTCCATATACGACGACCGTGCTTCCGGCACCTGCGACGGAAAAACCAAACTGCGCGTCCTTTTGAGCAGCCGAAGGTCGTAGCTGCGCAATTACCCAGCGTTCGGGCGACGGGACCTGCGCGCTCTGCGCGCGCAGCATGATTGCGCAGGTCTGAATGAAAAGTAGAACAATGAATCGACGGAACATGACTGCCTCCTGAATTTCACCCTCGCGCTGCGAACAGCAACTAGTAAGTGTACTGAACATAGGGCGACATCTCATTCATGATCGCGGGCATGCCCACGAGCTCGACGTAAATATTGTAGGTGCCGGGAGTAGCTCCGGCGGCCTGAAACAACCCGTTCAGGTTAGCGGCGGACCTCTGGCTTGCGGCGGCGCTGGTTAGCAGGAAAAGATTTTGCTGCTCGTCGCTTGGGGCCGCGTACCAGATGTTGAAGTTGTGGATCGTGCCGTGCGTGGCATACATCCCGCTGTATCCGTTGTGCTCTATGTCGCTAAGGCGATGAATCGGGTGTTCGCTGTAAGCGGCGTAAATTTTCGCTGTAGAATCTCGCGCCGCAGAGGTCCACGGCTTGCGAATCTGAGGAGAGTCTAATAATTGCAAGAACGAAAAGCTGTATAAAATAGCGCACTCTTGCTTTTTATTCTCGAACGACAGAAAAGCCTCTTCGGCATTCCAATTCGGAGCGGTGAGAAAGTTCGTCGGGGCTGAATCGGAGCGGGAGTTGCGGAAGGTCAGATCTTGGCTTTGGCTTTCAGTCGGACTTGCCCGTTTTGTACTTCGACGGTGTACTCGACGCTATGGCAGCCGTATTGTTTGCGAATCTCGTCAGTTTTCTTTTGCACGAAGGATGAGAACGACTCCAGATTGCCGGACACTTTTTCTCCTGCTTTGCTCTTGGCTTCGGACAGCGTTTTGTAGAGCTGCTCGACGCGCTCGCCTTCAGCCTTCACGTCGGAGTATTCGAACGTCAACGGCTTCTCTTCCGCAGGAGCGGCAGCCGCGGCGTGGCCTACGCCGTAAGCTTTGTGAGCAGGTTCAGGCAGTCCTTCGACGCGGACTCCTGAGACGGAGAGTAATGCGTCCGTCGGACGGCGATAGCCTTCTTCACGGATGCGCATCTTCTTGCGCCAAAGGTCGCTGAACACGGCGTAGCGTTGCGCCATTTCGTTGTAGCGGTAGCGTTGCGCGAAGTTCATGCGCCCGCCGCCGTCGCTGAACTTGCGAATCAGGCTGAGTACTTTCCACTCCGTGTCGGTGGGCGGCCGCTTGTGCGGATTGTTGAAGAAAGTCTCGTACTCGATCTTGAGACGCCGTATTTGAGACTCGAGTAGAGTCAGTTCCTCGTCGATGGTCAAAGACAGTTCACCGACCTTGAGTGTAGACAATGGGCGGACGGGTGGCGAGATACCGCTTGACCACAGAAGGACAGGGACGAAAGTAATTACTTGCTGGAGTTGGAGGCCATCTTCTTAATCATGGCAAGCACCAGCTTGCGGTCGCTGTCGTTGAGGCTGACGGAATAGCGGCGTATCTGGCTGAGGAAGCGGACTTCGTCGTCGGAGAGTTGGGGCAAAGCTTTGCCGGATCCGTTGCTGTGAGCGCCGTCGGCGAAAAATTGCGCGAGCGCGAGCTCCATGGCTCCGGCGATTTTGGAAAGCGTGTCGAGTGAAGGAATGGTGTGTCCGTTTTCGACCCGAGAAAGGTAGCAGCGCAACAGGCCGGTGCGCTTTTCGATGTCGCCCTGCGACATACCCTTTTGCAGGCGGTAGTTTCTGATGGTTTCGCCGATGTTCATAGGAGAGCGATCAAAACTGCAATCAGGGGATGTTAGGCATAGTAACTTTCAAAGCACCTTCTGGCAAGAGGAATTTCTTTTCCTGTTAGCGTTTCCCTCTGTGCGTTTTGTGCTTATTGGAAGCGGCAGCGACGTTTGCGGGGCAACAGTTAAAAATGATCTTCGGTGGATTGCGCGATCGCATCTGGATTCTTGGCTTGGATCAGCCGGTCCCAGGGCCCGCCCTCCCAGTTGTCGCGCCGCCTCTCTGGATGAATCCATGGGGGAAGAGTGATGGCGAGCCGCTTGGCCAGTGCTAGCGCATAGGGTTCGTAGAGCGTTCGCAGATGCGCCAATTTCTTTTCTGCAGCTTCAGTGTCGCGAAGATGCAACCCTTTCTCTTTCAGTCTTGCTCGCAGACGCAGTAATTCTTCGGGAGGAAGCCGATTGGTTGAGGCTGGGTCATATTGAGCGATCACGGTCTGTGTGAGATCGACCACGGCATGTCGTGCCATAGCGAAAGTCAGCCGGGCTTGTTCGTTGCGAACATCGCTAGTGCCGGCGTCAATGCCGGCGATGACGAGTGCGGTCGAGTCGAGAATCGTGGTCAGCGCGCCGAGCCATGATTGATTGTTGTGTTGCGAGCGGAAAAAACTCAGCACCGGGTACGACAGTTGGCTCTCTAAGACTTCGGCCGACCAGCGCTCCCAGTCGCGAAAAATTTGGTCGAGCACTTCCTGGTCGGGGCAGTTGCCGAAGCGGCCCAGCAACTCGGCAGCTGTCGGCGGCGATCCGGCGCGGGCATCGAGCAGAGAGATTTCAATCTCGCGACCGGAGAACGATGAATAGATTGTCGGTAAGTAGCCGAGTACCAGGCCTAAGAATGCGAACCCCATGCCCGCTTCGAACACTGCGAGGATGCGGGCGGTTCTTGAGATGGGAACGATGTCTCCATAGCCGAGCGTGAAAAATGTCTCACCGCTGTGGTAAAGCAGGGTGCCGAAGGTGATCGCCGCGCCGTTGTTGGAGACGTGCTCTCCGGCCCCGTATTGGATGAGGGCAAACGCGAAGATCAGCCCAATAGCCCAGAGCCCCAGCAGAAAAATTAAAGAGAGCGGCCCGAAATAACCCAGAATGTTTTCGCGCCTAGAGGCCGATTTGATATGGCTTGTGAGACGAGACCACGGCCTCCATGTGGAACGGTAAAACCACGCCGTAAATCGAAAGTGGCGGTTGACGCGGCGCGGTAGTACCACGGTCTCAAAGGCATCGAGTAAGACCGAAAATAGCAGCGCAACTCCGGCGATGGCGATGAGGGCGTGCATGGCGTAGGTTTTAACAGATGATTGCCGATGCTAGCAGATTCAGGGGCGGAGTTCGATGCGAGTTGGCACTTGACCGCTACTCAAGCCGCAGGTAGAGTCTGCTTAGAGTTGGTCAATTATGAGCGCTGAAGTTTCGCGGTTTCTGAAGTTCGGCGGAGCCACGCTGGCGATCCTGTTATCGCTGGGATACCTGGCTTATACCGGGGTGCAGCAGAGCAAGAGTTACTACGTGACCATCAAGGAACTGCGCGCGATGGGTGATTCGGCGTACAGCAAACGATTGCGAGTTGCTGGGAACGTCCAGCCGGGATCGATTCGGCGCACTGGGACACAGGTTGAGTTCGCGCTGATCGAGCAGGATCAAGTATTGAATGTGGTGTATAGCGGGACCGAGGCTCCTCCGGATACATTTAAGGATGACTCGCAGGCGCTGGCTGATGGCAGCTTTGGCCGCGACGGAGTCTTTCATGCGAAGCAATTACAGGCGAAATGCGCGTCGAAGTACGCGCCGGCGGCGACTCCAGGTGCCGCGCCCAAGAGTATGACGGAATTGCAGAAGCCTTCCATTGCGCGCTGAAACGTTCCGAGAACTAAGCCGCCCGCTTGGTCGCAGCGTCCAAATTTTCTCTCTCGTCTGCGCTTAGTTTGAGTGTCGCTGCGGCTACGTTTTCCTCGAGATGCTTCACTGATGATGTTCCTGGTATGGGTAGCATCGCGGGGGAATGTTCCAGCAACCATGCTAGTGCTACTTGCGCTGTCGTGGCTTTGTGAGCTTTTGCCGCTGCGTCTAGGACTCCGCCCGGTTTGCTTAACTCGCCGGACGCCATGGGGAACCAAGGGATGAATCCTAGATTGTGCTTGGCGCAATGTTGCAGGACGTCTTCATGAGCGCGGTCGCTAATGTTGTATTTGTTTTGCACGCTGACGACCGTCACCGTTTTCTGAGCGCGCTGAATTTCCGCAACGGACACTTCGGAGATTCCAACGTGGCGAATTTTTCCTTCTTTCTGCATGGCCTTTAGCTCGCCGAGACTCTCCTCGACGGGAACTTTGGGGTCAAAGCGATGCAGTTGATAAAGGTCGATGCGTTCGAGTTTCAGACGGCGCAGGCTCATTTCGACGCACTGGCGCAGGTATTCAGGTCGACCCACTGGCGCCCACTGCATGGGGCCGCTGCGGGTCAGGCCGCCTTTGGTCGCAATGACTAAGTCTTTCGGATAGGGGTGCAGCGCCTCGGCGATCAGATTTTCGCTGACCTCCGGGCCGTAGGCGTCGGCAGTATCGATGAAATTCACGCCCAGATCGAGCAGGCGGCGCAGCACGCGCTTGCACTCCTCGCGATCTTTGGGTTCGCCCCATACGCCTTCGCCGGTGATGCGCATTGCCCCAAATCCCAGGCGATGAATGGGCAAGTCTCCGCCCAAAAGGAAGGTTCCGCTTGCTGCTGCGCTGATCGTTGTCATGGGGTCTTGGATTACCTCAGAGCGGGGAAGGTTGCTGAGATTTTCTTCGCGCAATGACCTTCACATACGACCCTGGCTCGACTTGCGCTGTGGCTTCATCTATCTTCACTAATTGCCAGAGTTTACCCAAACGTATAACCAGAGCCATGAATGATTCGCCGGAGCCCGCGATTCTGCTGCGCGGGTTGAGCAAGCAATTCGGAAAGTTTGCCGCCTTGCGCAGGGTCACGGCGGAGTTTTCCGCTGGCCGACTCTATTGCATTCTGGGCGGCAATGGAGCAGGAAAGACGACGCTGCTGCGCACACTTGCGGGGTTGAGTCGTCCAACGCGCGGCACAGTTTCCTTACTGGGCGAGACAGACTTTCGTGCCGCGAGGCCAAAGATCGGATACATGGCGCATCCTTCTTTGCTGTACGACGAACTCAGCGGAATGGAGAATCTGCGCTACTTTGCCTGCTTGTATGGAATCGCGGATGAGGCGCGCTGTTCCGACGCGATCCGAGCCGTCGCGCTTGACCCAACCTTGACGCGCGCCGTTGGACAGTATTCGCAGGGCATGCGGCAGCGACTCTCCCTGGCGCGGGCGTTCCTGAATCGGCCTGAAATGCTGCTGCTGGATGAACCGTTTTCGAATGTTGATTTGACTTCCGCGCAGGCCATGGTTCGCTTGCTGTGCGATTCGCGGGATG
>Ga0302319_10016573_pt1 | contig 13568 bp, 9 predicted proteins | sample Bog_T0_2_FD_203319 | JGI IMG/M metagenome (GOLD analysis project Ga0302319, IMG submission 203319) | Peat permafrost microbial communities from Stordalen Mire near Abisko, Sweden - Bog_T0_2 | ecosystem: Environmental > Terrestrial > Soil > Wetlands > Peat | place: Sweden: Abisko, Stordalen Mire...
CGAAATTGTTTACTAACCTCTAAGGGAATTTGCGCTTGGAGCAGCGCTTAGTCGGTCTCGCGAACATGCTGCGGCCCTGAGTGTGGGGCAGATCGTAAGCTCAATCAGCGAGCGGATCCCAGACATATGTAAGATCGAGAATGAAGCCCGCCACTGGACCTTCGCCTTCGATTTTGTCGATGCCGGTCCGTTTTTCCATTTTGCCGGTGGGACGGTAAATTTCAACGGTCTTGCTTTCCGGATCGATGAGCCAACCGAGTCGCGCACCTTGGTCAAGGTATTCGCGCATCTTTTTCTGGAGAGGTTTCAAGCGGTCGGATTTGGATTTCACTTCAATCACGAAATCAGGGCAGAGGTGCCAGAAACCTTTCTGTTGTTCCCGGCCAAGCTGTCGAACGCGGCTTTTCATGGTCCAGGATGCGTCGGGAGAGCGGCGAGCACCATTGGGAAGGACAAACCCGGAAGAGGAATCGCAAACCACACCGCGGCGATCCTTGCGTGCCCAATTCTGAAGTTCGGCAGCGACTTCGGAGTTGCTGGCTCCGCCGGTCGAGAAGGTAGCCGGCATAATAACGATCTCGCCTTCTGCGCTCATCTCAAAACGGAGATCGGGATGTTCCGCGCAGAGAGCGCCGAACTCCTCATCGCTCATGGGCTGGGCCGTCAAAGTCGCGGGCAGGTTGGCGTCGTTGATTACAAACGACACACCTTGATCTTAGAACGTTGGCGCCGATCTGCGCTCAACTTGAAAAGCGTTAGACCAACGCTCAGCACCAAGCAGCTCCAGGCGAACCAATCACCAAAGCGAGCATAGAAGGTGACTGCACTGATATTGCCGTAACGAACAATGGCGGCGAGCTCGCGGAAAGGAGGAAGGCTTTGGATAATCTTGCCGGCGGGATCCACCACCGCCGTTAAGCCATCGTTGGTGGAGCGGATCAGGAAGCGGCGGTTTTCCACGGCGCGCATGCGGGCGATCAGCAAATGCTGGGCGCGGGCTTGGGAATGGCCGAAGTAGCCGTCGTTCGAAAGATTCACCAGTACCGTTGCGCCAGCCGCGGTGAATTGGCGGACAAGGTCTGGGAAGGCGGCTTCGTAACAGATGAACACGCCGAGCTTTTGTGGGCCGGCGGGCAAGACGCGAATGGCTTCACCTGGGACGAAATCACCGGCTTCTTGTGTTACGCGGTTGACAAAGGAAAACAGCGGCGGAACGTACTCGCCAAATGGAACTAGGCCGATCTTGTCGTAACGGCCGATTTCACCACCGTCGCGGCCGAGCAGTACAGCCGAATTGAGTGGGTGGTGTTCAGGCGTGAATGCAACGGTTTCGAATAAGAAATAGCCGTGGCTGGCGGCGATGCTGAAGGCGTCGCGGCGAACGTCGGGATCGCCGTAATAGTAAAGGGGCGCGGGGAGTTCTGGCCAGATGACGAGTGGGGCTGGGGCGGTAGCCGAGAGAGAGACAAGATCGCGCTCGGTTTGGTCTTCGAGTTGAGGGGTCCAATTGATTTCGGGATCGACATCAGGTTGGACGACCAGGGCTTGCTGCTTGGCAGAGACGCCTTCGGGGATGGCGGGCAGGAGCCAGAGGAGCGGTAGAACGAGTAGCGGTGTTAGTTGTAAGCGGGGGCGACGGAGTACGACAAGAGCCAGACCGGCGCTGAGCATGGCGAAGACAAAAGACAAGCCATACACGCCGAGGAAAGGCGCCAAGCGTAGGGGCAAGGACATGTTGATCCCGGCGTTGCCCAGATCGAGCCAAGTGAAACCGAAGGTGGCGTGGGTGCGTTCGAGGCCGGTCCAAAGGGCGGCGACCGCAGGGATGGCGTAGGGGCGATTGATGAGGATGCCGGCGAGCCAACTGAACACAGCCATATGCAAGCCTTTGAGGACGGCGAAGAGGGCGAAGGACGCCCAACCGCCCCAACGGCCAATGCCGCCGTGCACTTCCAGGACGAATTGAATCCAGTTGCAAAGAAAGAACCAATAAAAGATGCCAGCCGCCCAACCGATGGCGAAACGTTGCCAAGCGCGGGGCGTGCGCGCTAAAGCGATGAGCAGCGGGGTGAGAGCAACGGGCGCGAGCCAATAGAATTCAAACTTTGGAAAAAGGAGAAGAAGGAGAAACGCGCTGAGAAGAGCTAGAATGGTGTGCCAAGCGAGGCGCAGTCGATCAGCCATGCGACTGTTCGGCCTCTTCGCTCACGCGGTCGGCCATGTAAGAACTGCGCACGAACGGACCGCTGAACACCATTTTGAAACCGATGCTCATACCGAAAGCGCGATAACGTTCAAATTTTTCGGGAGTCACGTATTCGGCCACGGGCAAGTTGCGGCGGGTGGGTTGCAGATATTGGCCGATAGTGGCGACATCGACGTTGGCGTTCTGCACGTCGCGCAATAGCTCTTGTGTCTCTGCTTCGCTTTCTCCAAGGCCGACCATCAAGCCCGATTTAGTAAGGGCGTCGGGGCGGTATTGTTTGGCAAAGCGCAGAACAGCGAGGGATTGTTGATAGTCAGCTTGCGGGCGGACGCGGCGGTATAAGCGGCCGACGGTTTCCATATTGTGGTTGAACACGTGGGGACCGGCCTCGAGCACGCGTGCCACGGCATCCATATTGCCTTCAAAATCGGGAGTCAACACCTCGACTTGGGCGTTGGGCAAAGCTTGCCGCACGGCGCGCACAGTGGCGGCGAAGTGAACGGAACCACCGTCGGAGAGATCATCGCGATTCACGGAGGTGATGACCACGTAACGCAGTTTCATTTCAGCGGCCATTTCGGCAACGTGCCGCGGCTCTTCGGGGTCGAGAGAAAATTCTTTCTTCGCGGGCGAGCCTTTGGGAACGGAACAAAATCCACAACCGCGCGTGCAAAGATTACCGAGAATCATGAAGGTGGCGGCGCCGCGATGAAAGCACTCGTGGATATTGGGGCAGCGTGCCGATTCGCAGACGGTATGCAGGCGGCGCTGGCGCAACTGGCGCTTTAAGGCGTCGACCGACTCAAAATGGGTGCCCCCCTTGCGCAGCCAAACAGGCAGCGATGGTTGGGCGCGGCGGGATTCCGGTGAATCGATTTGGACCAAAGCGCCAAGGTCGCGGCTGCCCGCCGGTGGCGGCTCGACACCGCGCCCGTCTTGCGCGTGTTTCTTTAAGGGTTCTCCGGACACAAAACTATTGTTGCATCGAGCGGCGGGACTCGATAGCTATCGCGCCCGGTGGCGTTGTCGGAGCTGCGGGAGCGCGCTCCGCTTTGCTGGTGGCGAAGTTAGCTCGCGCGGCGCTGCTGCGTTTCTGGGGTCGAGAGCAGTTCTGCGACCTTGGTGAGGAAGTCGCGCGGCTTTCCGAAGGCGTCCTCTATTAGGTCCCAGTCGAACCTTTTGTAGAAATCGGCTGAGAGCTCGGTGTCGTCTGGATGCTGTCCCAGATACTCTCTTAAGTCGGCCAGCGTGCGTTCCTGCTGTTTTGGCATCGCTCGCGCGTTGAATGCGGCTACGATCTGATCGAGTGTGTCTCCGTAGATGTCGTAGTCCTGGTGGAAGCTCCCGCTGATGAATGAAGCGAGGTACTCGAATGTGTTTTGGCTCATCTTGTTGGCGTCCCGTCTTTGGTTTTATGGTGCCGGGTATGAGGTGATTATGAAGTATGGCTTTCCGGCTTGTGTGGTTCGGATGAGTGCGATGGTGACCTTCTGCATTTTTTGCAGGCTGCCGTGATGTCGAGGGCCGAGCGTGCCACTGTGGGACGGTGCGGCAATTTCGGTAGCCATGTGAATCTCTTTTCGATTCCTGTGGTCACTTCGCGCGGCTGGCCCTTTCTTACAATGCTGTCTGCCGCGAACGCTTTAGACTAGCGCAGGTGGGGTGGGGCGTGCAAGGAAAAAAGCTGGAAATTGAGATTTTCCTGGCCTGTAGTGAGATGGCTTACCCTTCCGCGCTTCGATAGTTTGCGTTCTTCTGAGACGTTTGAGGCGGACGTCCATGAGTTCTCCGACGCGGCGGAACCGGCTTCATCTGGCCGCTCACTCGCGGGAGCCGTTACACCGAATCTACACGTGAGAGTAGTCTGGCCAGTTAAGTACTTAAATTTCTATAAGGTAGATGCGGCAGAAACGGTGTTGACAGTTGTATTTTTGACTGGTAGAGTCATCGTGAGTTGTGGATTTTGCGAGTGGGGGCGGAATTTCGACCGAAAGTTGAACGGCGCCGCAGGATGAGGTTCGCCAAGGTACTGATAACTAAATGAAACCAATGGGCCTGAATCAAAAGTGAGATGCTAAACAGGTGGGCTTTTCGATGAAAATTCTTGCAACGTTGCTCCTTTCCTTCGCCTTCGCATGGGCGGCGCAAGCACCACGACCTCTCACAGTCGATCAGTTTCCGAATGCCGATCCAGCGGCCGTTGGCCCTTTGGTAAACGTCACGGAACTTCCGACGAACCCAATTTCGAGCAAACCTAACGACGCATTGCCGTCGCAAAAGTTGGGCCCAGGCGATTTGGTTTCTTTTTCGGTTTCCGATTGTCCCGACTTGACTCGCAATTTCCGGGTGAACGCGGCGGGATATTTAAAGCTTCCGCTTTTGAAAGAACCGATCGCCGCCGCGGGGAAAGAACCGCAGGACATTGAGGAAGAAGTCACGCGCGCCTTAATGAAGGATGAGATTCTAGTACAGCCTGTGGTTTCGGTAGCGGTGATGGAGTATCGAAGCGTCCCGGTGAGCGTCATGGGAGCGGTGAAGCGACCCATTACATTTCAAGCTGTGGGGATTGTGACTTTACTGGACGCTTTAGCCCGCGCAGAAGGCTTAACGCAAGATGCGGGCGCGGAGGTGTTAGTCAGCCATCCGCGTGCGGCGGGAGCCACGGGTCCAGCATTGGTGCAAAGGATCCCTATCAATGGATTGATGGTTGATGCCGATCCTGCGTTGAACATCCGTTTAGTGGGTGGCGAGGAAATTCGCGTGCCGCCGACGGGTAAAGTGTATGTGGTTGGCAACGTGAGGAAACCGGGCATTTATCCCATCCAACAGGGCAACCAGAGCACGGTTTTCGAGATGATTGCCATGAGCGAGGGCTTGGCGCCGTACTGGAAGAAACAGGCTTATATTTACCGCCGCGAGGGCGGGAAAGACGGCCGCAACGAAATTCAAGTGGACCTTGCCAAGATCATGGACCGTAAAGGCATGGATATTATTCTGCAGGCGAACGACATCCTTTACATTCCGGATAACAAAGGGCAACGCCTTACCAATACGATCATTGAACGAATCGTTGGGTTCGGCACGGCGACGGGAACCGGGATTTTAGTTTGGCACTAGAGCGCAGCCGGTAGAAAAGAACAAAGCGAGCAGACGATGAGAGAACTTGACAGGCCACCACAGGATTTAGCCGAATACGGTCGCCTTCAGCCGTATGTCGTGCCGGGGCAGTATCCGGAAATGGAAGCCGCGCAGCCGGCGGTTTCGCCTACGCATTACTTGCTGGTGATTTGGCGGCAGCGTTGGAAAATTCTCGCGTTTGTGGCGGCGTGCATGCTGGCGACGTATCTGGTTTCGTCGCGCTTAACGCCCATTTATGAGGCCACGGCGAAGATCGACGTCGACCGGCACATGAACACGAATGTGGTGGGTCCGGAGAGCGCACAGGTTTCGCCGGGAGAAGACGCTGAGAATTTTCTGGCCACGCAGAGGGAGATTATTCTATCGGACGCGGTGGTGCGCCCGGTTGCGGAGCACTACAATCTTTTGCAACTGGAAAACCAACTCGACCGCTTGGGCGGCGAAAATATCCGGCGGAAGTTGGGCGCGCCCATCACGCTGAAGTACCTGGACGTCACGCGCCCGTTGAACACCTATCTGTTGGACATCAATTACCGTTCGCCCGATCCGAAACTGGCGGCGGATGTGGCGAATGCGGTGGCGAATTCGTTCATGGACCACAACTTCGATTTGAAGGTAAAGAGTTCTGGCTATCTTTCCGTTTACGTGGAAAAGCAATTGGAAGAACTCAGGGCGCGCATGGAGAAATCCAGCAACGCTTTGGCGGCGTTCGAGAAGGAAATGAACGTCATCAACCCTGAAGAAAAAACCAGCCTACTCACGGAGAGCATAAAGACTCTGAATCAGGAGTATTTGCTGGCGCAGGCCGACCGCGTCCGCAAAGAAGCGGCATTGAACGCTTTGCAGAACGGCAGCGTGGCCGCCCAGATGAATTCGGCGCAGGCCGGAGAACTGGAAAGGCTGCAGGACAGGCTAGATCAGGCCAATCGGAATTTGGCTGATAAATCCAGCATTTATGGGGTAAACAACAAAGAGTATCAGAAGGCGGCCAACGACGTAACGGAACTGGAACGGCAATTCGAGGAAGCTCGAAAAACCGTCAATGCGCGCGTGAATTCCGATTACAACGAAGCCGTGAACAAGGAACAGATGCTGGCCAAAGAAGTGGCCAAAGTGAAGGGCGAGTACGAAAATTTAAATTCACATTCTTTCGAATATCAGACGTTGAAGAGTGCCGCGGAGAACGACAAAGCGCTGTATAACCAGATGCAGAAGACGATTGAGGAATCGGGCATCAACGCCGGATTTCAGAATAATTCGATTCGCCTGGCCGACCCGGCGCGACCGCCGGACCAACCGGTCTTTCCGCGAACCCGGCTCTTTTTGCTGCTAACGTTTATCGGATCTTTGGTGCTGGCGATTTGCACGGCGATTCTTTCGGACGTGATGGACAACACGATTCGCGATCCGGAACAAGTGGCGCGCGCGCTGGATACCAGTGTCTTGGGTACACTACCCACGGTAAAAGAAATGCGCCGCTTGATTCATCCGGGCGGAGGGCCAAACACGCTCGAAGCCGCGCCGGAGCCGCTTGAAGACGAGTTGACTTTGGGTCAAGGCATTATTCGCTACAAGAAGGACGAAGCGGAGAACAAGAAAAAGAAGCTGCGCGGCGCGAGTCCGAACTCCCATTATGAGGGCATTTCTTCTTATGAAGAGGCGATTCGTACACTACGCCATTCAATTCTTTTGCCCGATTTAGACCGGTCGGTGAAGTCGTTGCTGATCACGAGCGCCACGCCAGGCGAAGGGAAATCGACGGCGATTATTCATCTTGCCATCGCACACGCGGAACAAGGGAAGAAGACGTTGATTATCGACGCCGATTTGCGGCGGCCGAGCATTCACAAGAAGTTGAACCTGAACGGTTCGCTGGGATTATCGAACGTGCTGCTGGGTGAGTTCCGCTGGAAAGAGACCATTGTTAAGAACGAGCAGTGGCCGGATTTGGATGTTGTGCCTTCGGGTACGGCTTCGCGGCGCGCTTCCGACCTGGTTGGCTCAATGATGATGGACATCTTGGACGAAGCGTCGAAGGAATACGATTTGATTCTGGTGGATGCGCCGCCGCTGCTGGGTTTTGCGGAGGCGATGCAAGTGGCCAAATCGGTGGACGGCGTGGTGGTTATGGCGCGCGCCGGACAGACCAGCCGGAGGGCAGTTGCGACAGTGCTGGCTACGCTGAAGCGCCTGCGCGCGAATATCATCGGCCTGGTGTTGAACGAAGTGGACAAGGGCAGCACCAACGATTACTACTACTACAGCGATTACCGAAAATATTATTCCAATCCTGAGCATCTCGACTAAGCGATCCCTGTGCCTTCGTGCGCGGTTTTGGTGGTTTCTTCCGACGGGTATCAGGATCTTTGGCCGCCGTTTTTTCGCTTGTTCCGGCAGTACTGGCCAGATTGCCCATTTCCGGTGTACCTGGGTGCGCAAACGGCGACAGGTGAATTTCCAGGCGTCCAAATGTTGCTTGCCGGGCCTAACCAGTCTTGGAGTGGTAGTTTACAGTTCTTTTTGAGTCGACTGGATTGCCAGAATGTTTTGTTGTTGCTCGAAGATTTCTTCCTTTGCAATCAGGTCGCCACGGCAAACGTGTTGGAACAGCTTACGGCGTTGCGCAAGCTTGGGGGCACAGTTCTGCGGCTAAACCCTGATCCGGCCCCGACGATCAAGCTGAGCGAATCGCAGGGCGTGGGAGAGCAGCACCGGCTCGCGCCCTTTCGGGTGTCGTTGCAGGCATCCATCTGGAATAGAAAAGCGTTATTGGCGTTGTTGAGAGACGAGGAATCGGCCTGGGAGTTCGAACTGAAGGGTACGCTGCGGTCACAAGCACAGCCGCACGGGTTCTACTGCACATTGCGGCGCGCCTTTCCTTACCGGCATGTGGTGGAAAAAGGCGAATGGTTTTGGGGCGCAGCACGCCGCTACCGGCCGCTGGATATCGGCTGCGATTTCAGCAGCCGGCGTGTGATGAAGCCGTTCACGGCTTTACGCAAAGCGGTGATGGTGGAGTTGCGGCGCTGGCGCGGACGAGCGTTGATGCTGCCGATGGGCTCGCGCGAGCTAGATCCGTACGCAAAGCTCACGCCCGATCGGGCTTTACGGGTGGCTTTTCTCACGAATTTGATTCCGCCGTATCACAAGCCGGTACTGCATGCGCTGGCGCGGCGCTATCAAGCGCTTCGGGTGATGCTATCGACGCCGATGGAAGCGAATCGCCCGTGGAAAGTGGATTGGGACGATCTGGATGTTGAAGTGCAGCACACGTATACGAGAAAGGGCGTGTGGCGGCATCCGCGCGGCTTTAGCGAGCTTCTGTCTGTGCATATACCGCTCGACACGCTCTCGAGGCTGCGTCGATTTTCACCCGACGTTGTTATTTCGGCTGAAATGGGCGCGCGGACGCTGTTGGCGATGGTGTTTCGCAAGCTGAATCCGGATAGCCGGCTGATTATTTGGGCCGAGGCGGCGGAATCGACGGAGAGTGGACGCGGCTGGGCCAGGCAGTTGGCCCGTAAGATTTTTGTAAGAAACGCCGATGCTTTTCTGGCGGTTGGCGCGAGTGCCGTTAAGTATCTGAACGGCATAGGAGCGCCGGCCGGGAAGATCTTTAAGATTGCTTACACGACGGATGTTGAACGTTTTGCGGCGAACCCGCTGACGCGAACGAGGGAGCAGGCGCGGCAGCTTTTGTATTGCGGCCAGTTTGTGGAGCGCAAAGGGCTGATTCCTTTTCTGCGGACCCTGTCCGTTTGGGCCGGCAATCATCCGAATGAACTTGTGAACATTGCCTTGGCGGGCGATGGACCGCTGCTGGAAACGCTTGCGAAGCTTCCCTTGGCGGCGAACGTTAAGCTAGAGTTGCTGGGTGTTTTCCAGTATGACGATTTGCCAGAAATTTATGCTTCCGCTGGAGTCTTCGTTTTGCCGACTCTGGCCGATACTTGGGCCGTTGTGGTTAACGAGGCATTGGTTGCCGGCTTGCCCGTGCTGGGTAGCGCTTATGCACAGGCGGTTGAGGAATTGATCGAAGACGGCCGCAACGGCTGGATCTTCCGGCCCGATGACGCCGAAGATACCTACCGGGCTATTGATCGGATGATGAGTACTGCCGAGGAGGACCTGGACGAGATGCGGGCGCGTGGGCGGCTGCTCGCCAGCGAACTCAGCCCTGAGCATGTTGCCGAGTTGATTAGACGCGCAGTGAACTTTTGCGTGGAGCGCTAAATGGAAATCCTCCCCGTTATCCTTTTCTGTGCCCTGTTTACCATCGCCGTCTTCGCGCCTTTGCGCTGGAGTCTGGTGGCCTATATCATGCTCTCGGCCGTGGATTTTTATTCCGGCGATACAGGTATCGGTGTCATGAACGCGCTGAAAGGGATTGGCTACCCGATTGTGCTTTTGTGGCGCTTGCGGTATTACGCAGGCCATGGGAAGGTGGTTCTGGCGCCGGTGGCTTGGATGCTCTTGATTGTGTATGCGGGTATAGCGGCGTTTTGGTCTTTGTTTCCGCTTTCGGCCGTCAAGCTGACCGTAGAGATGCTGGGTTCGTTTCTGATCTGCCTTGGGTTTATGCGGGCCACCAAGGCGGGTTACCTGACGCCTTCGTCGGTGCTGGTTCCAGCAACAATTGGGGTTTTAGCGATCGGCGCGATGCGCATGATCTTTCTGCCGAATTGGGGCGATTCGCCGCACCGCTTTACCGGTTTTACGACGGCGCAAGGATACGCGTCGCTGCTGGCGGCGCTGTTCGCTATGGCGCTGGGCGCGCGCACGCTGCACTCATCGGTACGTTGGCTACTCTGCGTGACGCTTTTCATGGCGGTGGTGCTGGATGGAAGCCGCATCTACGTTATCGGAATTATTCTTTCCACCATGGTGGCGCTGCTCGTTTCGTATTCAAGGCCATGGTTGAAGTTGTTGGGGATCGGCTCGATCCTGCTTCTGTTGGTTGGCTTGGTTGCGGAGAAGGACTTCTTGTTGCGAATCATTGCCGAAGGCGCGCGAACGAACCGGGTGGCTGACACCATCAACGCGCTGTATGAAGGCAATAGCAGGTCAACCGGCGTGGGCACATTGCTGTTCCGTAAGAATCTTTACAGGCGGGCATTTATGGCGATTTCAGAATCGTCGCTGCTGGAACTGACATTTGGACATGGCACTTCGAACGGCCGCGTGCTGCTGGGCTTGGGGGCGCGGTCGGGCGACGCGAACCGCGCCGTACACAACGAATGGCTGCGGATTCTGTATGAGTGGGGCGGGGTCGGTCTCGCGCTGTGGTTTGTGTTTATTTTTTCGATCATTGCGTATGCCATTCAGGGCGTACGCAGAGATCGCCTGGGGCACGCACGGCCGTTGCTTATTTTTATTCCCGCGTTCCTGAGCGGTTTTTCAACGGAAAACGTATTGGCGGGGGCCGGACATGCGGAGAACATTGGTCTCGTTTTGCTGGCTGCGCTAGCCACCGTATCGTACCGTAAACGGATTATATATCTGCCGGCGCCGATGCCGATTCCTTATGTGCAATCGGATCTACCGCCGCGCGTGGCCGCCGGCGTGCGCCCCTATTACGTGCCGAGTCCCGCGCGCCGCCAGGCGTTATGAGAATTCTTCAGGTTCACAATTTCTATCAACAGGCGGGTGGGGAAGATCGAGTGGTAGCGGCAGAGAGCGCGCTGCTGGAGGCTCACGGCCACAGTGTGTTTCGATACACCGCACGCAATGATGCGGTAGAAAGAATGCCCGCGTTGGACCTGGGCATCAAAACGATTTGGAACCATGAGACTTATCGAGGCATCCGGCAAATCATCGCAAAGGAAGGGATCGAGCTAGTCCACGCGCACAATACGCTGCCGCTGGTCTCACCGGCGCTGTACTACGCAGCGGCTGCGCAGCGGACGCCGGTGGTGCAGACTTTGCACAACTATCGTCTATTGTGTCCGGCAGCGACGTTCTACCGGCAAGGGGAAGTCTGCGAACTGTGTTTGCACAAGACAATCAAAATACCGGCGGTGAAATATCGCTGCTATCGCGGCAGTTGGGCGGCTAGCGCGGCGGTGAGCACGATGCTGGCAACGCATTATTTTTCCGGAACGTACCAACGAAAAGTTCGGACCTACATCGCGTTAACAGAATTTGCGCGCGCGAAATTTTGTGAGGGCGGCCTGCCGCCGGAGCGCGTCACAGTGAAACCCAACTTTGTAGCAGATGATCCCGGGGCGGGCAGTGGGACCGGAGGCTACGCGTTTTTTGCCGGACGGTTCAGCGAAGAAAAAGGATTGGCTCTGTTGCTCGATGCCTGGCGAGCATGCGCGAATGCGATTCCGCTCAAGATTGCCGGTGATGGGCCGATGCAGACGTTCGTGCGGGAGCGCGCAGCCGCTACGCCGGGCGTCGAGTATCTGGGAAACTGCGAACCGGCACGGGTGATTGCGCTGCTAAAAGATGCGGCGTTTTTAGTTTTCCCATCGCGCTGGTATGAGGGGATGCCTATGATTGTGCTGGAAGCTATGGCGTGCGGCACGCCCACGGTGGCATTCGGAACCGGTGCGATGGACGAGCTGATTGTCGAAGGAGTGAATGGCGTCAAGCTACCGTATCCGGACCCGGGAGCTTTGGCGGACTTTTTGGGCCATTCAAGCGAATTCCTGGGGAGGCTGGCAGGCTTGCGGAATAGCGCGCGGGCGCATTTCGAGCGGAATTTCACAGCTTCGACTAATTATGGACTGCTGCTGGACATTTATAGGCGGGCAGTAAATCAGGACGGTTCGGTAAGCTAATTGATGAAACTGGAGTATTTCGGCGCGACCAATGAGTGCAGCAGCGGCTGAACAAATCCTCGTGCTACCCGAGGTGAGACAGCGATCATGGGCTACGGCGGCGATCGTATTGATTGATGTGGTGGCGCTGGAACTGGCGCTGTTGCTGGGCTGCATTGTGCGGTATTACTTACATTCGATCTTTCCGATTGCGCTGGCGCGCGCGCAATACGAAGGTTTGATGTTAGGCGTGCTCACGTTGCCGCTGGCCTATTACTGGATGGGATTGTACCCCGGTTACGGCATGGGTGCGGTGCAGCGCATCCGCGGGCGGGTGTATGCGACCTTCAGCGTGTTTGTGGTGTTGCTGACCTGGAACTACGCGTTTCAAGATCACCAGTGGTCGCGCGGCGTGCTGTTGTTGACGATGTTTTTCGCCCTGATTCTGGCGCCGACGCTGGAAGCCCCGCTCCGGCGAATTCTGATTGCGCGCGGTATTTGCGGCGTGCCCATGGTGGTATTGGGCGGCGGCAGCACCGGCGCGATGGTGGTAAAAACACTCAAGAAAGAAAGCGATTTGGGCTTTGTGCCGGTAGGCATTCTGGACGATAATCCGGCAAAATGGGGAACGGAAATTCATGGCGTGCCGGTGGTGGGTCCGCTTTCCGCGGCAGAGGCTTTCGCCGGACGCGCCAAAGTCGCCTTGGTTGCTCTGCCCGGCATTGGCAGGGCGCATTTATCGGAGTTGGTGCAGGGCTTGTCGTTTGCGAACATCATCATCGTGCCGGATCTGTTCGGTATTCAGAGTCTCTGGATTACCTCGCGCGATTTAGGCGGGGTGTTGGGACTTGAGGTGAAAAAGAATTTGCTGGTGCCCGGCAACCGCTTGCTAAAGAGACTGCTGGATGACGCCGTGGCCGCGCCGGTGTTTCTGGCTTCCCTGCCCCTGCTGGTTGGAGCCGCAGTCTGGATCAAAATTGTGAGCCCCGGACCGGTGCTTTTCCGCCAGGAGCGCGAAGGGCCGAATGGCAAGCGCATAGTGATGCTGAAGCTGCGAACGATGCACGAAAATGCCGAACGATTGCTGGCTGACTATCTAGATAACAATCCGGAAGAAAAGATCAACTGGCTGCGTTTTTTCAAGTTGAAGAAAGACCCGCGCGTGTTGCCGCGCATTGGCTGGTTCCTGCGGCGCTACAGCCTGGACGAATTGCCACAACTGTGGAACGTGCTGCGCGGCGACATGAGCCTGGTAGGGCCACGGCCGTTTCCGTACTACCATCTGGACCAGTTTCCGGCTAGCTTTCGACATTTGCGCGCCAGCGTGATGCCGGGCGTAACCGGGTTATGGCAGGTGACGGCGCGCAGCGACGGCGATTTGAAGGTGCAGGAAGTGGAAGACACTTACTACATTCGTAACTGGTCGCCGTGGCTGGATATCTACATACTTTTGCGGACCG
>Ga0302319_10016574_pt1 | contig 13567 bp, 11 predicted proteins | sample Bog_T0_2_FD_203319 | JGI IMG/M metagenome (GOLD analysis project Ga0302319, IMG submission 203319) | Peat permafrost microbial communities from Stordalen Mire near Abisko, Sweden - Bog_T0_2 | ecosystem: Environmental > Terrestrial > Soil > Wetlands > Peat | place: Sweden: Abisko, Stordalen Mire...
GCTGTCGCTTGCGTCATCCGTGCTGTCGGATTCGCTGGGCAAAGCGCGATCGGTAACGAAGGCGATCCATTTGCCGTCGGGGCTCCATTGCGGGTTGTCTTCGCTGCCGGAGTGGGTGAGCGAACGCAGGCCGGCCGAGGCAGTCCACAGCCACAGGTCGTGACGATAGTTATTGGCTTTCCAATCGGGGCTCTCGGTGACAATGACCGCGGCTGAGCCGTCGGGCGAGAGGCGCGCCTCGGTAATGTCGGTGGTGTTGACGTACTCGTCCAAGGTGATGGCCGGCAGTTTGGCCTGGGATTGCGCGGGAGAGATGGCCGGGACCAGCGAGAGGGCGAGGGGGATGGGAATCCACAGGGATTGCAAGCGCATAGGAAAACTATAATTGCGCGCACTTCCTGTGCGGGCCGGAACGGGCGGGAGTTGCAAAGCTCGCGCGGGCTGCGCAGCCTGTAGACTGACCCCGTGGGCCAGGATGACTAGCTGCGGCGTGCGGGCAGCGAACACGGCCGATGAGGTGAAATGGGATCGACTCGTTCGTCAGATGGTGACACGGCTCCGAGGCCGGCTGAGAAGCGTGGTTCGGCGCTGCCGGCTGTGCTGATGGGCGTGGGCATTCTCGTTCTGATTGCGGGCGCGGTTTATCTGTTCAAGACCAATGCGGCGACGGGGAAGTGGGCGCAGGTTTACGATCCGACGGGACGCTGGTGGCTGTCGACGATTCTGGCGGCGTTGCCGGTGATTGTGCTGCTGGGCGCAATGGGCGTTTTTCGGGTCAAGGCGCATATTGCCGCGGTTGTCGGGCTGGTGACGGCGCTGATCGTCGCGATTGCGGTCTTTGATATGCCCATACGATTGGCCTTGACCACGACCGCATACGGCGCGGGCTACGGAATCTTTCCCATCTGCTGGATCATACTGCCGGTCATTTTTCTCTATCAGCTTACGGTGAAGACGGGACGCTTCAAAACTCTGCAGCAGAGCCTGGCGAATGTTACCGACGATGGCCGTTTGCAACTGCTGCTGATCGCTTTCGCGCTGGGCGCGTTCCTTGAGGGCGCGGGAGGCTTTGGCGCGCCGGTTGCGGTGTGCGGAGCGATACTGATCAGCCTGGGGTTCCGTCCCATACAGGCGGCGGGGCTGGCGTTGATTGCCAATACCGCGCCGGTTGCGTTTGGATCGCTGGGGATTCCGACCATTGCGCTGCACGCGGTGACGGGGCAGGATGTGCTGGTGCTGTCGAAGATGATCGCGATTATTCTGGCGCCGTTTTGCGTGCTGGTGCCGTTCTGGCTGATTTGGTTGTACGCAGGTTTTCGCGCCATGGTGGAGGTGTGGCCGGCGCTGCTGCTGGGGGGCGTCACGTTCTCATTCACGCAGTGGGTAATGGCCACTTACACGGGACCGGGCCTGGTGGACATTGCGGCGTCAACGGTGACCATGGTCGTGCTGGTTGTGTTTCTGCGCTTCTGGAAACCGAAGCGAGTGCTGAGCGCAAAGGGCGAGGACATTACCGCACAGGCGCGGACACGCCACGATCAAAGCGCTGGAGCCACCTTCAAAGCATGGCTGCCGTGGCTCACCTTGAGCGTGCTGGTTTTTGCGTGGGGCATTCCGCGGTTTTCGCAATGGATGGACCGGGAAACTTCGATGAGTTTTCAGGTTTCGGGATTGCACAACATTGTCGAACGCGTTCCACCGGTGTCGGCTGCGCCTGCGGCGGAGGCTGCGGTCTTCAACCTGAACTGGCTTGCAGCGACGGGGACGGGCATCCTGGTTGCGGCGGTGCTGGCGGGATTACTGATGGGGCTGGGTCCGGTATCTCTGCTGAAGGCGTTTGTGCGGACCACGTACAGCGTGCGCTACACCGTGATGACTATTGCCGCGATGCTGGCGCTGGGCTATGTGATGCGCTATTGCGGACTGGACGCGACGCTGGGCCTGGCGTTTGCGCGGACCGGGGCGCTGTATCCTTTTTTTGGCACGCTGATTGGATGGGTGGGCACGGCCACCACGGGATCAGACACGGCCTCCAACGTGGTTTTCGGCAGCCTGCAACAGGTGACTGCGCGGCAGATTGGGGTATCGCCGATGCTGATGGCCTCAGCCAACGCCACCGGCGGGGTGATGGGCAAGATGATTGCCGCGCCCAGCATTGTGGTGGCCAGCACAGCCACGGAGAGCTATGGGCAGGAGGGCACGATTCTGAGTTACGTGTTTCTGCACAGCCTGGCGCTGGCGGCTCTGGTGGGCGTGTTTGTTTACCTGATGGCGTATGTGCATCCGTTTACGGGGCTGGTGGTGCGGTGAGGGCGGCATTGCAAGGGTAATGATTTGCTTCTAGACTTGGGATGGGCCTTGTGCGGAAGTGGTGAAATGGCAAACACACTAGCCTTAGGAGCTAGCGCCGAAAGGCTTGCGGGTTCAAGTCCCGCCTTCCGCACCATATTGGCTCCAAACTAATTAGTGGCAGGTTGGTGCCGAACTGTGGAGTGGTCAAATGATCCTGAATCCAGCAGAGGAAGACAAAGCCGTTTCTCTGATGCGAAGTGACCACGGGAGGCTGACGGACTTGCTCAACCGGTGTCGCGGTTGCCAGCGACGACTTGCCGCTCTCGCCCGTGGAGGGCCACTTCCTCGGATAGCTCTCTATAGGCGTCTGTCAACTTGCCAATGGTGAATGCGCGGTTCAGTCCGCTCGGACTGGGTAATACCCAGACTGCAGATCCGCCGAGTGTCGTTGGCTGCAATCCCCACGATAGGTCTCGCTGGTTCAGAAACACTGAACACGCCGGCTTCCCCAGGAATGCAAGGTATCTTGGTTTGTACATTGCAATTTTGCGCTCGAAAACAGGTTGGGCGGCGATGTAGTCCGCTCGACTGAGGTCTGTTGCGCTGACTGTTGGGCGAGCAACGGCAGAGGTGATTCCACAACCATAATCGAGCAAGAGGCGTGCCTCCTCGGGCTCAAATTGACTGGCAGTAAAGCCTGCGAGATGAAGCACGCGCCAAAAGCGATTAGTCCGATTGGCGAAGTGGAGTCCGACTGCAGCAGACCGCATTCCAGGATTGATTCCACAGAAGACGACGTCCAATGAAGTGGAAATGACGTCAGTCAGGCCAATTGGGTTTGATTGGAGACTCGAAGACATAGCCTCAGAACACCTTTGCTTCGGCAGTCGGGATGGGTTTCATTTGCCTGTCACGCCGCAAGCGCTTGCCTTGGCTCAGCATGAGCGCGAAAATCGGCTAACGATTTCAATGGGGGGTCATTCCTTCAGCAATCTTTTGGGCCCGCTTATGTGTTGATTGCCGCGTTCGTAGAAGCGTAATAGGCGGTCCGCTGCTTGAGTCAGACCGATGCGCACGCTTTTGCCAATCGGACCGGACTTGGACGCGGTTGCGGCCAGCCACAGAGAAGAATCCGGACTGCACAGGTCCAATCCATCGTCCCTGAGGTCAACCTTCAATGCCTTGGTCAATCGTCCCGGCCCCTTTCCGATATCGAGCCATTGTTTTCTTTGGCGCGCGCTATCCGCAAGTTCGAAACCGTCGAGAGGCTCAATAGCTCGCAGCAAAACTCCTGCACCAACTCCAACTTTCTCGCTTGTCACATTCAATAAGAGCGAAACGCCATAGGCGAGATAGACATAGGCATGGCCACGTTCAAGGAAAAGCGTGCTGTTGCGTGGTGTCCTACCGCGGAAAGCATGTCCAGCCGCGTCGCCAACGGGATAGGCCTCAGTTTCGACGATGCGGCCGCTTAGCCTACCGTTCGCAGTGTCATGAACGATGACCTTGCCGATCAAATAGCGAGCTAGCTTCACAGTGTCGACGGGAAGGTCCGCACGCGAAAGGCGTCGAAGGACCCCGCCAGTATCGAGTCGCGCCGATGACGTTGATGCAGAAGGCATTGATCCACTCAATAGACCGTATACGACGCTAGCGAACTCGATCCAGTCAGATTCGACCGGATGCCTGATTAGGCCAGAGATCAGGAAACGAATCAATTGGACAAAAGTACCGATCGACACCTTGGTATCAAGCGGGGTAATCGTGATCTCCTGAATTGACAGCCAATGCCCCATGCGGTTCTGGCGCTTTGCAGTAGACAAGAGCGGCGAGTGATTTCGCCGATAACGCGCGCCAAATCCTAACCCCCCTTCGCACCGGGCGCCAGTGACGCTGCCTGCTGCTTTGGCCACCCGCGCTCGCTTTGTCCAACTTCGGCGCACGATATAATTCGGCATCGCTTGATTCGGCACGTTCGAGGCGAGTGGGCCCATAGGTTTCCCCTGAATTCCTCTGAGAGCCATATTCCTGATCCGCTGGTCTCGCGTTCCTTGATTGATCGCATTCCAACGCCAGCCTGATCCGGCTTGCCGGGTGGCTCCCTAAATTCATCAACCATGGTCCGCAGGCCTTTTCCGCGTTGCCACCGAGCTGGAGGATCTGGAGATGGAGCCTGGCAAAAGGGAGTTGATCGAGTCAGTGTTTGCCGGTGACAGCGACATGGCCACGCGTATGCGCGCGCTCGACTGGTCGGCTACGCCGCTTGGCCCCGTGGAACAATGGCCGGAAGCCCTGCGAACGAGCATACGAATCGTGCTGGACAGCGCACACGCATTTGAACAGGAGCGCCAGCCGGAAATCGAAAAACTGCGGGCAAGCGAAGAGAGATTGGCGGAAACCAGCCGTCTTTACTTTGAGCAGCAGCAAGCCGCAACAAAGTTGCAAATCCAAGTCGATCTGCTGCAACAGCTTCCAGTCGGTGCCTGGACGCTCAAGCCAGATGGAACACCGGATTTCGTGAATCGAGTTTGGCTTGAATTCGCCGGTCAAACTCTCGAATTCGTCCGGTCAAATCCTGAGGCCTGGATGGACGCGGTCCACCCTGAAGATCGGGAGATAGTAGCCAAAGGCTTTTGGGAGGGTGTGAGCAGGGGGCAAGGATTTGCGTTTGAAAACCGGGATCTCCGTGCTCAGGATGGAGTCTATCGCTGGCACCTCAATCAAGCCGTGCCCTTGCGCGATGCAGATGGAAGGGTTCTCAAATATGTCGGTACGACCACCGACATCGACGACCAGAAGCGTTCCGAAGAGGCTCTGGCCGAGCTTGACCGCGCCAAGACAGCGTTCTTTAGCAACGTCAGCCACGAGTTCCGAACGCCGCTGACCCTGATGCTTGGCCCGCTTGAGGAAGTGTTGGCGCACGAGCGGCTTGGGCCGGAAGACCGGGAGCGGTTGGTCACGGTGCGTCGCAACGGCCTGAGACTGCTCAAGCTGGTCAACACGCTCCTGGATTTCTCGCGTATGGAAGCCGGTCGCGCGCAGACGTCCTATCAGGCGACGGACCTGGTAATTTTCACCTCAGAAATCGCGAGCGCGTTTGACTCTGCGATGAAGAACGCCCGGCTCCGTTTCTCAGTGGAGTGCCTGCCAATCGCCGATCCCGTGTACGTGGATCGCGACATGTGGGAGAAGATTGTTTTGAATCTGCTCTCCAATGCTTATAAGTTCACGTTCGAGGGCGAGGTTGCTCTCACATTGAAATCCGTGGACGGCGCAGTGGAGTTACAGGTCCGCGATACCGGCGTGGGCATACCCGAAGAGCATCGCGAGCGAGTGTTCGAGCGGTTCCATCGGATCGAAAGCACCGAGGCCAGGACCTACGAGGGCACAGGGATCGGACTGGCGCTGGTTCAGGAACTGGTGAAACTACACGGCGGCAGTGTGCGCGTGGAGAGCGCCGTTGGCGCCGGCAGCACATTCACGGTGACGATTCCGTGCGGCAAGGAGCATCTGGCCGCCGAGCGCATTCACATCCCACAGTCGCTCGTCTCCAACCCAATTCGAGCCGATGCTTATGTCGAAGAGCTGCGCCATTGGTTGGGAAATGAACCGCGGTTGGCGGTCGATGCGGCAACTCTCCCGAAAGAAGCTTCGTTCGCCGCCGGGCTGGAACCCTCATCATCGAGGAAGCGCGAACTGATCGTGCTGGCCGATGACAATGCGGACATGCGCCACTACCTCACGCGCCTGCTGAGCGAGCGATATGAGGTGCACGCGACTGCTGATGGCCTGCAGGCGCTGGAAGTCACTCGGAAATTGCGCCCAGTTCTTGTGCTGGCGGACGTGATGATGCCAAAGCTGGATGGATTTGGTTTACTCCGAGCCATTCGCGAGGACTCCTCCCTTGCAAGTACCCCGGTGATCCTGGTGTCGGCGCGGGCGGGCGAAGAGTCGCGCGTGGAAGGACTGGAGGCCGACGCCGATGACTATCTCATCAAGCCGTTTGCTGCGCGGGAGTTGCTGGCGCGCGTAGCGGCACACGTCAAAATGGCCACTCTTCGCCGCGAAACTGCGGAACGCGAAGAACGGATGCGCAGCGAGGCGGAAATAGAACGCGAGAAGCTGCGCGCCAGCGAAGAGAGGCTGGCGGAAAGAACCCGTCTCTACCGTGAGTTGCAGCAGACCGATGCGGAGTTGCAATTACAAGTTGCGCTACTGCAGCAGCTTCCTGTGTCCGCCTGGACGCTCAAGCCCGATGGGACACCTGATTTCGTGAATCGGGTCTGGCTTGAGTTCACAGGTCAGACGCTTGACTTCGTCCGGTCGCATCCCGAGGCCTGGATGACCGCGGTCCATCCTGAGGATCGGGAGATGGCAGCCAAAGGCTTTTGGGAGGGGGTACGTTCTGGAAAGGGTTTTGCGTTTGAAACCAGGACGCTCCGCGCTCAGGACGGGACATATCACTGGCAACTCCATCAATCCGTGGTGCTGCGCGATGCGGGAGGAAAGACCCTCAAATTCGTGGGTACGAGCACAGACATAGACGACCAGAAGCGTGCCGGAGAGGCTTTGCGGCAGGCCGAGCGGAAATTCCGCGGGCTTCTGGAATCCGCTCCGGATGCCGTAATTGTGATGAATCGCCAAGGAAGGATCGTGTTGGTCAATGCTCAAGTGGAGAAACTGTTTGGCTACCAGCGGAAGGACCTCCTGGGGCAAGAAGTTGAAATACTGGTGCCAGAACGATTTCGTGGACGACACCCCCAACACCGCGACGGGTTCTTCGCCCAGCCGCGGGTGCGGCCGATGGGTGAAGGTCTGGGGCTGTACGGACGGCGGAAAGGCGGAACCGAATTTCCCGTGGAAATCAGTCTCAGTCCGCTGGAGACGGAGGATGGCCCGCTTGTCTCCGGAGCGGTACGCGACGTTACCGAACGCATGCGCACCGAAGAGGCGCTACGCCAGGCGCAGGGCGATCTTGCACGCATCAACAGGGTGACAACCATGGGAGAGTTAACGGCATCCCTGGCTCATGAACTCAGTCAACCGATCAGTGGTGCTATCACCAACGCCAACGTCTGCCTGAGATCGCTTGAGCGGGATGAGCCCGATCTCGATACGGCGCGCAAATCTGTCACCAGAATTGTGAGAGATGCACAACGTGCTACTGAGATTATCGGCAGGATCCGCTCACAATTCGAGAAGGGCGTCCCGAATCAAGAGAGTCTGAGTGTGAACGAGATTATTCCAGAAACTATCGTCCTCCTGCGCGACCAGGCGATGCGATACAACGTATTGATACGGACGGAACTGGAAGCCGATCTTCCCAAGATTGTTGGAGATCACGTGCAATTGCAGCAGGTGGTGATGAACCTGATTGTCAACAGCATCGAGGCGATGAAGGACGTTGATGGCACCCGAGAATTGGTCATCAAGTCAGAGCGAGCTGAAGGCGAACGGATTCTCGTTTCATTCACCGATACCGGCATGGGGCTTTCACCACAACTGGCAGAGCAGATATTCGAGCCTTTCTTTACGACTAAAACCCACGGCACTGGTATGGGGCTTCGCATCAGCCGTTCAATCATTGAGTCTCACGGTGGGCGCTTGTGGGCGGTCGGTTCACCTGGGTGCGGCGCAACTTTTCACTTGAACCTGCCCGCCGCGATTCCATCGTCATTGATGAATCCAGCCTGTGTTTGCTACTAAGAATCACGAGCCGACATATCAGCGCGTCTGTGACGTGTATGCCATCACGGGCTTCTCGCGAATGCCGTTTAGCTCAAGTCGCGTGAGTTTGTTTGACCGATACCAAAGTATTTGCCAATACCATCGTCCAATAGACTCTCCTCATGAGGGATGGCCTAATACCGATGATGGGGCGCGCCCGGACATGGCGAATGGGTGCGCAAGCTGGAACGTAGCTGTTATCAAACGGAAGGGGTAGCAGGACGATGAATCAGCCTCTACGTCACGACCATAAAGAACTTCTTGAGAGTCTCGTTAGCGGTAAGCTGCCTCGAAATCTAAGCTGGAGCTCAGTGATTGATTTGATTGGGCATATCGGCGAGGTACAGCCACACGGAAACGACGAGTTTACCTTTGCGGTCGGCTCACAAAGAAGCTTCTTCAAGCGCCCCAGCGGGCATAATCTCTCGGTGGAGGAGATATCTCAACTACGTAGGTTTCTGAAGGAAGCTGGCGCCCTTGGGAGGCCCGCCGGGGCATCCAAAATCGGGCGAATGGTTGTGGTCATCGATCATCATGCTGCCCACGTTTATCACGATCTGAGATATGGCCGGTCTCAAGGCGAAGTCACTGTGAAAACGTATGATCCCTTCGGCTTCCACCACCATTTGATCCGCCGTAAGGAAGCTCACTACAAAGGTGAACGCGTTCCCGAGGAAGACTCGTATTACGAGGAGATCGCCGGGGACCTTGTACAGGCCGAAGAAATCATGCTGATCGGACATGGGACGGGGAAAAGCAGTGCGGTCGAGTTCCTAACGGAGTATCTCAAAGCGCATCATCCCGAGGAGTATCAGCGAATCGTCGCGACCGAAACTGCAGATCTCTCCGCTTTGACGGAGCCGCAGATCGAGGAGATCGCGAGGAGGCATATTGGGGTCTCCATCAATTCCGCTTGAAGAGAATCCGTGTCTCCCTCGTGGCTAATCCGCCTGGCATTCGGGCTCGTGCACCAACCAGGTCAACCGCTCGATACCAATGGATCGACCAAAGCATTTGTTGCTTAGCGTGGTTATAGGAAAGATGAACCAGCCGTATTGGAGGATGTTATGGCTATTCACCAACATCAAGCGCCTCCCGATCGAGCACTTGCGGAAGTCATCGGGTCGTCCACGAAGCGTTCGAAGAGAGCATCAACAAAGAGAGTTCGGAATGAACAATGGGAGCGGAGAATCGAGGAAGACTGGCAGGGGCACTTAGAGACTTTGCGACAGTGTATCTGTGAGCTTCTAATCGGGAATCAGCACCCACGGATGGAAATGATGAGGGCAGGCAAGCGGGGACAAGAATAGTGCCGAGATGCCTGTGACATACACGATTGTCGAAGCGATTCTCACACTTCAGAAGTCGAAACCTGAGGGAGGGTCTTGTGACTGCCACTATCGCGACCGCGCGATCTGCGGCAACCATCCCGTATGGCATGCACAGTGGGTCGACCGGATGGACACATGATCTTGACCCGCACGCTTGGGCAGCCGGCGTTGTTATCATTTCAACGCTAGCGATTCGGGTAATCGCAATGGCGTCGGTGCCCGTAGCAAGCGTCGCCGGCGAGATTGGCGCTGCAATCGCATTCGGCGTAATCCTGGACTTGATGAAGATCACTGAATTCGCCCGTCTTCATATCTTCTGAAGGTCCGTGTGTAAATGAGTCAAGAGCGAGGAAGATGAAAATCGATTCAAAGGATTTCCGCATACCACCGGGAAAGGAGGTTGACCTCGGCAAGTTGCCGACGATTGTCGATCCCTATTACAAGTCGAAGAAGCATTACAAAGAGCTTCTGCTCGAACACATGGAAAAGTTGAGCTCGCTGCAGAAGCTGCACTACGCATCCAATCAATTCGCGCTGTTGGTGATTTTTCAGGGGATGGACGGCGCCGGAAAGGATGGCGCCATCCGCCATGTGATGTCTGGGGTCAACCCAGAGGGGTGCGAGGTTTACAGTTTCAAGCAACCGAGCACTGAGGAACTCCAACATGATTTTCTTTGGCGCAGCACGTGCCGTCTTCCAGAACGCGGCAGGATTGGCATCTTCAATCGTTCTTATTATGAGGAAGTGCTGATTGTTCGACTGCACCCAGAGATCCTCCGCAGCGAGGGCATTTCCAAAGAACTCCGCGATCAGAAAAACATCTGGAAAGACCGGTATCGCTCGATCAGGGACTTGGAGGAGCATCTTTATCGAAACGCAACGCGGACCATCAAGATATTCCTCCACCTGTCTCATGGCGAGCAGCGAAAGCGGCTCCTGGAACGCATCGATGAACCAGAGAAAAACTGGAAAATCAGCCTCGCGGACATTCATGAGAGGAAGTATTGGGGGGACTACATGAAGGCCTACGAAGAGTGTCTGGAGGCAACGAGCACAGGCCACGCGCCCTGGTATGCGGTCCCGGCAGATGACAAGCAGAATGCCCGCCTGATTGTTTCAGCGATTGTTCTCGATGCGCTCAAGGAGCTGAAGATGGCATATCCCAAGACGACCGCCAAGCACCGCGCCGAACTGGAATCCATCCGTAGGCAGTTGGCAAAGTAAAGCAAAAATAAAATCCACGCAGCCGTCAGCGGTACAGGTGCATGGAATCGATCGGTTTGCAGAGTGCTAGGCTGCCCGTGCCAGCCAACTCTTCATCGTGTTCGCGTCCACAAGACCCGCTTGCTGGAATTGAAGGCTGCCGCGAGCGAATACGGCGAAGTTCGGGATTCCTCGGACGTTGTACCGTGAAGCAAGTTGTGGAAACCGTTCCGTGTCGACCTTTAGAATGACGGCGCGGCCCGCGAGGTCTCGCGCGACCTGTGCGACATGCGGCGCCGCCGTCCGGCAGGGTCCGCACCAGGCCGCCCAGAAATCAACGAGCACAGGAACTTTGCTGTCGCGAACGACATCATCGAATTCCTCGGGATTCACCTCTATGGGCTCTGCCATTGCGGGTAGCGTTGCCTTGCATGCGCCGCATCTTCCTACGTCGGCCAGGTGTTTCGCCGGAATTCGGTTTGACTTTCCACATGATGGGCAATTTCGGATGATAGCCAAGACAGAGCCCTCTATCGAATGCCGTGTAAGGAGTATCTCGCCAATGCGGAAACGCGAACCGTGATCGACTTCTGAAGCCACGCCCGTTTCTGGCACAGCCACATCGGCAGCACCAACGCATTTTCTCACACGACAAACAACCACTATTCGAAGAACCAACGACTCCCGCGCATCTCGTACGACGCCAGGAAGCCGCTACTAATCTACCAATCCTCTCGGTGATCCTTCAAGCCAAGCATAGCTCAACGCATCTCGTACGGATGGAAGATGTAGTCTTTCGCCTTCACGACAGTATGGCACGCGTTTCCGCAGTCTGAAAGGCTTTTGTCATCGGCCGTGAACTTGCCCGACACGGCATCGTAATTGAATACCGCGTACCCCCACCCACCGGTTTTCGGAAATCTCTTGCTGTCCTTTTCCATGACGAACGCCTGGGTAAAGACGTCCGGCACATCCACAGCGAATTGGGCCTCCGTGCTCTTTTTCTGCTTCCATTGGAGCTTCACGATCATGGAGCCATCCGGGAAAGGCTGGCCGTTGCCGGGGACGCCGGCCTTGAACGCTGTGATCATGGTCGGATTGCCGACGATCACCTTGAGTATTTCGTCTTGGCGGGCGGAGGAGACGGCAGACCAGTCCTCATAGCCCCTGAAGTCGGAGAACGCGATTCCGCTGGGCGACTTCAGAGAGTACTTGTCCTGTGCGTTCGGTGATTCCTTGTCCTGCGCGTAAACAGCCACCGCGACGAGGACGGCGAGCACTGTTACGACTATCACAAAGATCGTAAGGCCGGTGAGGCGTCTCACCTCAGCGCGTGTCTCCAGCTTCTGCTCTTCCTGTTCGTGCGTCGCAGACTTCCTCGCAGGTTCAGACATGGTTTGTTCTCCCTTGGAAAAAATGCATTCTTGGCTCGACCAACTTCCATCCGGAACAATTGCGATTGGGCCACAGCCGGGGGAGCAACACAATTGGACGATGGTATTGCCGATACTTTTGTATCAAGTGTGCGGGGGGTGCTTCGTTCGGCCGGTCTTCGGAACTGATGAGCATGAGAAAAGCCGTGTGCTTCAGGCATACGAAAGTATCGGCAATACCATCGTCCAATTGCACGGCCAGGGTTGTTCTGGCTTAATCGCGACAGTTGGTTTGATGAGGAGACAGAAATGAAGCTCTCGCAAATGTGCCGAACTGGCTTGGTCGCAAGCATGATGCTGACTTTGTTGTCCGGACTCGACAGGAGAGGATTCGCCCAGGCGAACTCTCCGCAAGGGGTCAAAAACATCGTCCTGGTTCACGGCGCCTGGGCGGATGGATCCTGCTGGTCCAAAGTGATTGCGCTTCTCGAGGCAAAGGGATTTCACGTGGTCGCTGTGCAGAATCCCTTGACCTCGCTCGCTGACGATGTGGCAGCGACCAAGCGCATCATCGCGTTGCAGGACGGACCAGTGATCCTGGTCGGCCATTCGTACGCCGGCGTGGTGATTACCGAAGCGGGTAATGACCCAAAGGTTGTCGGGTTGGTGTACGTGGCGGCGTTCGCGCCTGGGGAAGGTGAATCCATCAACTCCGTGAGCAAGCCGTATCCGGCTGCTCCGCTGGGCAGCGAGCTCCGGCCCGACGCGCAAGGTTTTCTGACGGCGAGCCGAAAAGGAATTGCCGAAGACATGGCGCAGGATCTCACGGAAGGGGAGCAGCAGATACTGACTGCGACACAGGGTCAAACGGCGGCAGCTGTCTTCGGAGCCACAGTAACGAAAGCTGCGTGGAAGAGCAAGCCTTCATGGGCTGTTATCGCGGGCAACGACCGGGCGATTCCACCGGAACTCGAGAAAGACGAAGCAGCTGCCATAAAGGCAACTTCAATCACCGTGCCGGCGAATCACCTGGCCATGCTGTCTCACCCGCGAGAAGTGGCGGAGTTGATCGAGCAAGCGGCGGCGAAAACCAAATAGAACAGGGAACGTAAGTTTAAAGGGGAAAAAAGTAATCCGCAAAGGGAGGAACGAATATGAAGCGAATCGCTTTCTTGCCGGTTGCGGTGCTTACAGTGGTTGCCATTGTCGCCTTCAGCTCTCTTGCATCTGGACGCGATGATGGAGGAGCCGCCCCTATCTTCGGGATAAAGGTGTTTCCTGGATATCGCGACTGGAGACTGATCTCCGTGGCTCACGAAGAAGGCAGCCTCAACGATATTCGAGCCATTCTCGGCAACGACGTGGCGATCAAGGCGTATCGGGAAGACAAACTTCCGTTTCCGGACGGCACAGTGATCGCCCGCATCGCCTGGAAAGACGTGCCGTCGGAGGAAAACAACAAGGTCTTTGGCCAGGCCCAATCTTTCGTGGCGGGACCCGCCCCGGAGTGGTACCTGCAGTTCATGGTCAAGGACTCAAAAAAGTTCGCTGCAACGGCCGGCTGGGGGTTCGCTCAATTCGATAAAGACGGCAAACCGGCCGACGAGGCGAAGCTGAAAACGTGCTTCCCTTGCCACCAGC
>Ga0302319_10016575_pt1 | contig 13564 bp, 9 predicted proteins | sample Bog_T0_2_FD_203319 | JGI IMG/M metagenome (GOLD analysis project Ga0302319, IMG submission 203319) | Peat permafrost microbial communities from Stordalen Mire near Abisko, Sweden - Bog_T0_2 | ecosystem: Environmental > Terrestrial > Soil > Wetlands > Peat | place: Sweden: Abisko, Stordalen Mire...
GGTGTGAAGCAGGTGGCGGAAATCGACGCGCAAATGCTGGCGCTCGCACAGTCACTGGGGTTTCACGACCTTAAGAGTTTCAACGAGCATATCCGCAAAGACCCAGAACATTACGGCAAATCGAGCCAGCAGATATTCGATCTCTACCAGCATTATGCCGACCAGATGAAGGCCAAGCTGCCGCTTCTCTTTGGGCATCTGCCCAAGACGCCGCTCGAGGTCGTGCCCATGGAAGCCTACCGCGCTCCTCATGCTGTGCCTGCGGATTATTCGCCCGGTGCGGCCGATGGCGGACGTCCGGGCCGCATCAATGTAAATGAATTCGATCCCACCCATCGCCTGCTGCTGAACGTCGAGGCAATCGCATATCACGAGGGCATCCCCGGACATCACATGCAATTCTCAATTGCCCAGGAACTGCCCGACACTCCTGCGTTTCGGCGCTTTTCTGAATATAACGCGTACTCAGAAGGATGGGCGTTTTATGCCGAAAGGCTTGGCAAAGAAGTCGGCTTCTATCAGGACCCTTACAGCGAATACGGCCGGCTTGAAAACGAGATGTGGCGCTCGGTTCGCCTGGTTGTCGACACCGGCGTGCACGAGCAACACTGGTCCCGTCAGCAGATGATCGACTTCTTCCACGAGCACACAGCGATGGACGATCAAAACATTGAGACAGAGGTCGATCGTTACATCGCGTGGCCCGGTCAGGCGTTGGCCTATAAACTCGGGCAGATGAAGATTCTGGAATTGCGCGAGCGAGCGAAACAGGCGCTCGGGGCCCACTTCGACATTCGTGCCTTTCACGATGCGGTCCTCGATGAAGGCCCGCTTCCATTGGACCTACTGGACGCGCGGATCAACACGTGGATCGCAGAACAAAAACAGAAGTAACTGTAACGGCGCACAGCGGCGGGCCGCCAACCCTGATTCCATCTGCCCTGATCCCATCAGCGCATCCAGCTTTCTGCTAAGCTGGATGCGCTTTTAAAACCAACTTTTAGGAGGTCTGCAATGCATTCCAAGTTGTTGCTCGCATGTTGTCTGTTGGGAATCGCCGCGCTCACGGCTCATGCACAAATGGGAAACTCTGGAGGAACGGCAACGCCGCCGCCAGGCGCCATCGCTCCCCCGTCCACCGCATTGGACGCGCAGCTGTCCATGATAGAAGGAGAAATGATGCCCGCGGTGAAAGCAATGCCCGCGGAAAAGTTTGACTTTGCTCCGAGTCAGTCCATCTTTGCACCGAGCCAAAAAACGGAATTCGCAACCGTCCGTACCTTTGCGCAACAGGCAACGCACGTTGCTGAAGCCAACTACTTTTTCTATAGGGGAGTCAGCGGCCTGAAACCGGATGTGGATCCGCGGGGAATTCTGAAGCTCACCAAGAAAGACGATATCGTCGCCGCCCTTGCCGGCTCATTTGCTTACGCGCACAAAGCCATCGCTACCCTAACCCCCGCCAATTCATTTGAGGTTTTGAAGTTCGAAGAACCCGGCCTCTGGACTCGCGCGTCACTCGCGTCATTCGGCGTAGCTCATGCGTTTGATCACTACGGGCAGATGGTGGAGTACCTGCGCATGAACGGAATTGTTCCACCCGCAAGCGCGAAATAATGCGGAATTTCTCCGCCGAAGCAGTTTCCTGAGCTTCGCCATCGAATCCATGCATCGGCTCCCCACCTTGCTTTGAAGGTAAAGATGAAAACCTTTTCTCTGCTGTTTCTGGTTGCCTTGTCGGTCGCTCACGCGCAGGATTCGACGCGCGGCATCGGCATCTATCCCGGCGATCCAAAAGAATACATGGGACCTACGCTGACCGTGGACTCAGTCGCATACCGCAACCTTGCGCTGCATCGCCCTGCCTATCAGTCCAGCGCCTACGACTACAATCTCACCGCGCAACTCATCACGGACGGCATCAAGGAAACGTCGCTCCCGCAATGGATTTCGACATCCACAAGCGATAACGGAGCGCTGAGCAAGAACGAGCGCGAGTTATTTCTCGATGGCAATGTAACTTCGTCCGTGAAAGTCACGGGCGATCATCCATGGGTTGAATTCGACTTGGATGGAGGCGGCGAGGCTCCGGAACTCGACCGAGTTGATCTGTATCTTCGCAAGATTTACGGACCAGCGCCGACCGGCTCGTGGTCCTATGTTGTTCTTGGCTTGTCGGATGGTCAGTCAGAATGGAAAGAACTTGGGCGGGCGAGCGGCGCAACGTGGCCCAACGTGAATGAGCCTGGTCCCAGTTTCAAACAGACGATTACTCTTAACGCACCATCGCGAATCCGGCACTACCGCGTTCAACTCTCAGCCGACAATCTTCACACCTGGGGAGTTGCCGAAGTAGTTCTCTTCGACAAGGACAAAGAAGTGCGCATCGCCGGCCCTGATAATTTCTCAAGCGCATGGATGAGCGCAGGTAGCGGCGAGGAATGGGTGTATGTAGACCTCGGCGCGAATTGCACCTTCGATCGCGTTATCCTCACATGGATCCGCCGCGCGGCTGCCGGTGAGATTCAGGTTTCGAACGATGCCCAGCAATGGCAAAGTCTGAATACGCTCACGGGCGTGGCGGCAGATGACGACATCCACTTTGCCGCGCCTGTCCACGGCCGCTATGTTCGCGTTCTAATGAGCAAACCGGACGAACCGGATGGGCAATACATTCTGAGTGAACTGGAAGTCTTCGGCCGCGGCGGCCCTGTTCCCATCGCCAAACCCGCGCCAACAGCGACTGCCCCAACCCTTGATTTAGCCGCCGGGCGCTGGCGTGTGCAGCGCGCATCACTGGTGCAGGCCAATGGCGGGCAGATTGCGCAGCCCGGCTTTGCCGACAAGGACTGGATGATCGCCACGGTGCCTGGAACAGTGCTGACCAGCTACCTGAACGACGGAGCAATCGCCAATCCCGACTTTGGCGACAATCAATATGCCATTTCCGATTCTTTCTTCTGCGCGGACTTCTGGTATCGCGACGAATTCACTGCGCCCCCCATCAACGGCCAACACCTGTGGCTAAACTTCGACGGAATCAATTGGAAAGCCGAAGTCTATTTGAATGGACAAAAGGTCGGAGCCATCGACGGTGGCTTCATGCGCGGACGTTTCGACGTAACCGCCCTGATCCATCCACAAGGCGTCAATTCACTAGCCGTCCGCATCATTCGCAATGCAAATCCCGGAAGCACGAAAGACAAAGCCGGCGATACGGTGAATGGCGGCGCACTGGGCCGCGACAACCCCACCTACCACGCATCCGCAGGCTGGGATTGGATGTCGACCATCCGTGGCCGCAACACCGGGATTTGGAGCAACGTCTCGCTTCTGTCCATTGGCCCCGCCACGCTGCAGGACCCGCTGGTAACTACCTCGCTCCCGCTCCCTGATACGACCCATGCCGACGTCACCATCCAGGCAACGATCCTCAACCTTGAAGCGCATCCCATCTCAGGCACACTTCGCGCGCGCTTTGGTTCCATCGCCATCGAAACGCCGGTAACACTCGATGCATCCTCAAGCAAGACTGTCGATCTAACGCCTTCAGCCTATCCCGCACTTCATCTGACGAATCCGAAACTCTGGTGGCCGGTGGGTTACGGTGAGCCCAATTTATACCCCGTCGAGCTTTCCTTCGTCATCGACGGCAAAGTTTCTGATACGAAGACCTTCCAAACAGGCATCCGTCAATTCACGTATTCCGAGGACGGTGGCCTGCTGAAGTTGTGGATCAACGGACGCCGCTTCATTGCGCGAGGCGGTAACTGGGGATTCCCCGAATCGATGCTTCGTTACCGTGCGCGCGAATATGAAACGGCTATGCGCTACCACCGAGACGAGCACTTCAACATGATTCGCGACTGGGTGGGGCAAGTCGGCGACGAAGCCTTTTACGATGCCGCCGACCGCAACGGCGTTGTCGTCTGGCAAGACTTCTGGCTGGCCAATCCATGGGACGGCCCCGATCCCGATAACAACGATCTCTTCCTTGTGAATGCGAAAGACTACCTGCTGCGTATCCGCAATCATGCTTCGCTGGGCATCTTCTGCGGCCGCAACGAAGGTCCGCCGCCACAAGAAATCGACGATGGTCTGCGTGCGTTAGTCGCAACGCTCGAACCCGGATCGCACTACATCTCGAGCTCCGCCGACGGTCCTGTAAGCGGCCACGGTCCTTATCGCGTAGAGCCTCTCCGCTACTACTTCGAGCACCCCCCGGTAAAGTTCCATAGTGAAATGGGCGCGCCGAATGTGCCGGAGATGGACATCCTGCATCGCACCATGCCGGATGCCGCGCTATGGCCGCAAGGCACCCAATGGCCCCTGCACGATTTCCATAACCACAACCCATTCAGGGATGCGATCGACCGGAATTACGGGGGCGCAACCAACATCCACGATTGGGACAGCCTTGCGCAGTTCGTCGATTACAACGCCTACCGCGGCATGTTCGAGGGCCAGAGCAAGAGCCGTCTCGGCCTGCTCATCTGGATGAGCCATCCCGCGTGGCCGTCACTTCTCTGGCAAACCTACGACTACTTTTTCGACACCGACGCCGCGTACTTCGGCGCGAAGAAGGGCGCCGAGCCGCTCCACATTCAGTGGAACGCCGCCACCGACGCCGTCGAAGTTGTCAACATGAGCGCGGGCGATCAAGCCGGCCTCACGGCGCACGCCGAGGTGCTGGATATAGACGGCTCGCTGAAATGGGAGAAGAACGCCGATCTGGACAGCCACGAAGACAGCACCCTCGCGCCCATCCAAGTCGTCTATCCCGCCAGCCTTTCGCGTACCCACTTCATCCGCCTCACGCTTTCCCGCGGCCGTACCGTGCTCTCCACAAACTTCTATCTGCACAGTACAACCGAAGAAGATTACACGGGCATTCGCAGCCTGCTCCCCGCAAAAGTGGAAGCCCGAAGCCGCATCGTGCGCCATGGCGCCCAGTGGCAAATCACAACCGAGCTTCGCAATGTTTCCAACGTTCCTGCGTTGATGGTGCGGGTAAAGGCGCTCCGTGAGAAATCGGGCGATCCCATTCTGCCCGCCCTGTTCGACGATAACTACGTCGCCCTCATGCCAGGGGAGCGCAAAACGATTCATATTCAGATGGAAAACGCAGACACTCGCGGCGAGCGCCCACGCGTAATAATCGCAGGCTACAACGTTGCCAGCTCAGACAGGCCCTGACCTTAATACTTCTCCAGCATGGCCCCTTCGCCGGTCAGCGCAGACCCCGCACCCGCTTTTGTTTGGGGTTTTCTCCACAGATCAGTTAAAGTGCGATCTCGCCGGAATCCACAGCCAGAATTTCCTCGCCGATTCCACTGCGGCGATGTTACTCTACGTGGACTGTAGGGCAGTCCATCCCCGCGGCGCTCGCCAGACACCCTAAGACAACCCTTTCAAGGAGAATTCATGGCTCGGAGAATTGGTCTCTATCTGCTCTCAATCGCTGCGCTCCTGTCTCTCGTTTCCGTCTGTACTCAGGCCCAGACGGTCCTCACTCATCACGTTCGCACCGCAATTCAATCGGGGGAGGCAAAGTATTTTGGGCGCCTTCCTGCAGGCGATACGATGCAACTTGATATCGTTCTGCCCTTGAGCGATCAGGCAGGCCTGGATGCATTTGTGAAGGCAGTCTACGATCCTTCGAGCCCGTCCTACCGGCATTTCCTCACCGTGCCGGAGTTTACCCAGAAATTTGGACCCAGCCAGGCAGACTACGACGCCGTAGTTGACTATGCAAAGGCGAACGGGCTTACTGTCGTGGGTGGCTCACGCGACGGCATGAATGTGCAAGTCAAGGGCCCCGTGTCCGCGGTTGAAAGCGCCTTCCACCTCACGATGCGCACCTATCTGCACCCGACGGAAAACCGCATGTTCTATGGTCCGGACAGCGAACCCACCACCGATCTCCCATTCCCTCTCTGGCATGTCTCCGGGCTTGACAACTACTCCATTCCGCATCCCATGCTGCAGAAGAGAAGCGACTACGCGAAGGCCCACGGCTTGGATGTCAAGGACGTCGTTTCCCACGCCACAACAGGTTCCGGCCCTTCGGCCTCCTTCCTTGGCAGCGACATGCGCGCCGCTTACTACGGTGGCACCGCCCTCACAGGCGCAGGCCAGAACCTCGGGCTCTTCGAGTATGAAGGCACCGACCTCGCCGACCTCACCACTTATTTCAAGAATGTGGGCCAGACCAACAACGTTCCCGTCACGCTGCTCTCGACCGACGGCACCAGCACTGCCTGCGTGTACACCAAGGCCGGCGGCGACTGCGACGACACCGAACAGACGCTGGACATGACGCAGGCCATCGGCATGGCGCCGGGTCTCTCCAGCCTGGTGGTCTACATCGGGTCAACCGACACAGCCATCATCAGCGCCATGACGACCCACAGCCCGCTGCCCACCACGATCGGCTGCTCCTGGGGATGGACGCCCGCAGATCCCTCAACGCTGAATCCCTACTTTGAAAAGATGTCGGCGCAGGGGCAAAACTTCTTCGCTGCTTCTGGCGACAGTTCCACATGGTCGAAGAGCAACGAGGCTTGGCCTGCGGACAACGCGTATGTGGTTTCCGTCGGCGGCACGGACCTTGTCACCGCCAGCGCAGCCGGTCCCTGGAAATCGGAAACGGCCTGGGCGGATTCAGGCGGCGGCATCTCTCCCGACAGCATTCCCATCCCCTCGTGGCAGTCGCTCTCCGGCGTCATCACCTCCACCAACAAGGGATCGACGACCCTTCGAAATGGTCCGGATGTTTCCGCGAACGCCAACTTCACCTTCTATACCTGCGCCGACCAAACAACCTGCCTTGCCAACGAGTACGGCGGTACAAGTTTTGCCGCTCCCATGTGGGCCGCCTACATCGCGCTTGCCAATGAACAGGCGGTCAACAACGGTGGCACTACCCTTGGCTTCATCGACCCCACAATCTACCCGCAGAACCTGACCTCCGCCTACGCCACTGACTTCCACGACATCACCAGCGGAACATCCGGCAGCTATTCGGCCACAACAGGTTTTGACCTTGTAACCGGCTGGGGCAGCCCCAACGGGACCGGTCTTATCAACGCCCTCGCCCCGGTAGCAACGTCCCCCACCTTCAGCCTCTCCGCAACTTCCGTCTCCATTCTGCAGGGCAGCAGTGGCAGTTCCACCGTCACCTCCACTGTTGCGGACGGGTTTGATTCAGCCGTTGCTTTGACGGTGAGCGGCCTGCCCACTGGCGTCACAGGAACCTTCAGTCCAACGTCCATCACTGGCTCCGGCGCCTCCACGCTGAGCTTGACTGTGGCTTCCACTACAACGGCCGGTACCTACACCATCACGGTAACGGGAACCAGCCCCACCCTTACCCAGACAACCACCTTTACGCTCACTGTTACCGCTCCGGTAACCGCCGGATTTAGCGTGTCCGTCTCGCCCGCTTCTGGTTCCCTCGATGAGGGACAGAGTGGGTACGTAACAGTCACCGTGACCGCGACAGGTGGATTCGATTCGGCCGTCAAGCTCACTTCATCGGGCGAGCCAACCGGAGTAACCGGCACATACAGCCCGACATCCATCACCGGCTCCGGCACGTCGAAACTCACCTTCAAGGTGGCCAGAACCGCTAAGACCGGAACATCTACCATCACCATTACCGGCACAAGCGGAACCACCGTCCACACCTCAACCTTTGCTTTGACCGTAGCCAAATAATCCAGACGGCAATCGCCGGCGCTTTTCGGCCGGTGCTGGAAAAGGGAAGGCCCGGACCATCGGTCCGGGCCTTCCCATTTGCGAATCTATCCCCAATGAAAGTCCGAGTAGTAGACTTGCCCTTTGACGTTGCTATGGTGTTCGATCCAAACCGATATTCAACGGGAGATTTTCCAAATGCATATAGTGTTTGCCGCTGCGGAGTGTGTTCCCTTCGCCAAAACGGGCGGCCTTGCCGACGTGGTTGGGGCCCTACCGCAGGAGTTAGTCAAGCTTGGCCACCAGGTGACCGTATACTTGCCTCTCTACGCCAGCGTGCGCACCCACATTGAAGGGCAGTGGAAGTACGCCGCACAATCCATCACCATTCCCTTCCAGTCCTACAACCGGTTCGCAGGCATCGTGGACGGCGGCATTCGCAACGGGGTCCAATACTACTTTGTGGATTGTCCCGATTTGTTTGACCGACAGGGACTCTACGGCACCCGAGAAGGCGATTACCAAGATAACTGGGAGCGGTTCGGGCTATATAACCGAGCGGTTCTGGAAGCAACAAAGCTGCTCGGTATGCCGGATGTCTTCCACGTCCACGAGTGGCACGCCGCTCTGATTCCTGTTTATCTGCGGACCACGTATGCACTCGACCCCGCGTTCCGTCAGGCAGGGGTAGTCCTTACCATTCACAACGCTGCCTATCAAGGTTCGTTCCCCCCGCAGACTACAGAACGCCTGTTGTTCCCCTGGGAAATCTTCGCCGCGGACAAGATGGAGAATTTCGAAACCTTCAACTTCCTCAAAGGCGGTCTGGTCTATTCCGACATGCTCACCACCGTGAGCCGCAAGTATGCTGAAGAGATTCAGACATCTGAATTCGGCGCGACGCTGGACCCGATTTTCCGCCACCGATCATCAGACATGCGTGGAATCCTGAATGGCGTCGACTACGCAAAGTGGGACCCCGCCACAGACGGCAACCTCGCCGCACACTACACTCCTGAAGACCTGGCAGGCAAGCAGGATTGCCGCGCCGATCTCCTGCATGCATTCGGCCTGCAGAATATTCCAGACACCACACCGATCATCGGAATCGTTTCGCGTTTCGTGACTCAAAAGGGCTTCGACTTTATCGAGCAGATTGCCGGCCCGCTCTCAGACCGCAACATCGCACTTGTTGCGCTCGGCACAGGCGAAGCGCGTTACGAAAGTTTCTTTCGCGACTGGGCTTTCTCGCATAAGGGCAACGTCTCCGCGCAAATCCGTTATGACAGTGCACTCGCGCACAAAATCGAAGCCGGCGCGGATATCTTCCTCATGCCATCGCGCTATGAGCCCTGTGGACTCAACCAGATCTACTCGCTCAAATACGGAACTGTGCCTGTGGTCCGCGCCACCGGCGGTCTCGACGACACCATCGAGGAATGGAATCCGGAATCGCAAACCGGGACAGGATTCAAGTTCCACGGCACAAATCCGGACGACCTGCTCGCCGCCATCGACCGGGCCTTAACCGCATTCCAGGACAAGGCCCGCTGGTCCCAATTGATGCGCAACGGAATGGCGCAGGATTACGGGTGGGAACAACCTGCGCGGGAGTATGCCGAAGTCTACGAGGAAGCGGCGCGGCGCAGAGCGTGAGTCTCGCCGCGGCTTTATAAAGAACAGGAATCATTCCTAACGAGCGCGGCAGCAGGAGGAGGCTGTTGCAGGGTAAGATTGATTTCGTGATTCCAAGTGCGATGAAACTCAATCAATTCGTTGTGTGCGCTTTTCTCGCGCTCGCCGCGCCAGTCGGCTTTACGCAAGGCATCGGCAAGAACCTGGGAAGTGGCGCGCAGCTTGCGGCCGTCAAACTGATGCAGGAGCAGATCGGCCTCGACAACGCCACGCCAAACGAACGCAATCCCAAAGGCCTGCGCATTCAGTTTCAAAAAATTGCAGACTCTCAGTCGCCAGAGGGACACACAATTCGCTACCGGCTGCTTATCCCGGGCGCCCCGGAGCAGCAGAATTATATTCTTGAAGTGTGGCGCATTGGAACCGAGGTCAAGGTCACTCCGCAGCAGGTCTACACCAACGCCAAAGGTCTCGTCATGTGGCATTCCCCGCGTCCCGATCAGGAGAACAAGGATTCCCTCGGTTCGAAGGAAGAGATTGAGGTGGACCTGAGCGCCTCGCGCGGCGAACCGATTCGCTACATCCTGGTCAGTCCCGATGGAAAGCTCCTATTCCCGGGCACAGTCGTTCCCTTTCCGGTTGAAAGTACAAATAACAACTGCCATATGGAAGCCAGAATCGCCTTCCCCGACGCCGACGGTATCCTCGTGTATCTCGACGGCCTGGCGCCCGGTTCCGCGGTTCCCCTGCAAACGGTCTCCGGATCGGGAACGCAATCCCCGCATGTAATCGCTGACCAGAAGGGCCATGCGGTCGCCGTAGTGGCTCCCATGGTCCCCGGCAACAACGCGGGAGTCGCGAAAATCTCCATGACCATCAGAGCCTGCTCCGTATCGGTTGAAGTTCCCTGGGGCGACGGCAGCTACCGGCCGCTTTAGCCTTCTGCTCGATTCGGGTCGTGCGCTCGAACACCGGAATCCCACGGCTTGCTGAAGAGGTAGTGGGACACTCCCCATTCCGTCCCATCCGCATAGCCCCATAGCTCCTCGCAGGCCATGTAGAAGATGCGCCACCGAATGAACCATCGCCTGGCTTCGGCTCGCCGCGCCGCGCCGGAGAGATCTCTTGCATAGGTCAGTTCGAAGAGCCGAAGTATCTCCTCACGGTGCTCATCTGTCTTCCCAAGCCATGCCCGGGAGGTCTTCTGATAGTGCGTTCCACTCAGAAGCCAGTGATCCCGTATGTGAAGATCCCCCTGAAAGTTAAGCAGCAGTGTGTCCGAAGGCATAATGCCACCGGTGAAGAAATGCTCTGCAAGCCAATCGGATGAATCGCGGACCTCAAACGGGTAAGAAAAGATTCGATGTGTGAAGATATGCACGAATAGAAGAGCCTCTGGACGCATCCATGACGCAATACGGGACAGCAGAAGCTCATAATTGCGCATGTGCTCGAACATTTCAACGGAAACGATGCGGTCGAAGAGCTTCGTGGTGTGCGCGCGAGCGTCAAAGTCGTTCATATCCGCAGTGATTACTCGAACATTGTCGATGTCCAGCGCTGCCATCCGTGCCTCAATGAAAGCGCGTTGCGAGCCGGAGTTCGATACAGCGAGGATCGTCGCGTTGGGAAAACGTTCCGCCAGATAAAGGGTCAGTGATCCCCATCCGCAGCCGAGCTCAAGGATATGCTGTCCGTCTTCGATCCGGGCTCGCTCGGTAGTGAGCGCCAGCATGGCATCTTCGGATTCGTCGAGCGACACGCAGGCCGGCCCCCAAAAGCCGGAACTGTACTTGAGCCGCTTTCCCAGGGTCAGTTCGAAAAAACGGGCCGGCACCTCATAGTGCTGCTCGTTGGCTTCAGCGGTGGATAGCGCGATCGGGCTCGATCGAATCCGCGAGATCAATTCACGCAGGTAGTTGCTCTGCTCTTCCACGCCGCCTCGGGCTTCTTCGCGCAGACGCTCCGCGAGCAAGCGGCGAATCTGCAAGCGAATCAAAGTGTCGGGAATCAGACCGCGTTCGAGCAGCCCCGTGGACCACTGAACTGCGTTCGCGTTCCAGCGGGAATTCGAATTCTGAGCTTCAAGCGTGATCGTCATGCCGTCTTTCCTCGCGAAGAACCCTTGGGAAACCATGGGACAAAGGAACTCGTCGTTCTTTGGTACTCTGCGTACGCTTCGCCCTTGCTGCGAAGAGATTGTTGCTCCGTGGCGGGAATTCCGGTAACACGAAGCAAAAAGAAAAGCATAAGAATCGGCGCGCTCCATCCCAGCCAACCCAGATGCACCGGCTCGGCAAACAGCGCCCATGCAATCCACACCAGCCATTCGAAAAAGTAATTCGGATGCCGCGAGTAGTTCCACAGCCCGTCGCGGCAAACCTGGCCGTGATTGGATCGACGCTTGAAGCGATCGAGCTGGGCATCCGCGAGAGACTCGCCGGCCACCGCAACCATCCACAGTCCAACCCCGGCAATCTGCGCCAGACTGAGGCTTGAGGCTGCAGTCGAGTCGGCGCAAACAAGCAGGAACGGCACAGAAAGAACCCCGTCCAATACAGCCTGGGCTTCAAAAAAGACCAGAAACTTCCACCCAGCGCCAGTAGTCCATCCCGCTCGCAGTTCGCGATAGCGGCCTTCTTCGGGCTTTCCCACCACTCGCCTGAAGAGGTGTGTGCCCAAACGCGCAGACCAGAGAACCACCATGGCAGTCAGGGTTATGCGCGGCAGCAACGCGCCCTCGCCAAGCAATCCATAGAGAACCGCAAGCAAGCCAAGACCATAGGCCCAGCCAATATCCACGATGCCGGCATTAGAGATACGCAGTTGAACAACCCACAAGCCGAACATCACAATCCCGACAACAAGCAAGCCAAGCAGCGCCATCGTAAGCATAGGTGTCATCGCGTCACCGCCGCGGCCGACCGCCTGCGTGCAATGGATTCAGCTATCCGCGCTATAGGTGGAAGGGAAATCCAATAAGCCACCGCAAACACAACGGGAGACACAATCATCCACGCGAAGACGCCATGCAGAGCCAGTCTCCAAAGATCGTGCAGTCCCTGGATTCGGTCGTGGCGGAAAATCGCGATCATCTGCTGCAGGGACAAGTGCGTGCTATCCACGCGCAAAATAAACTCGCCCGCTCGAATGAACGGCACAATCAGCGCCAATTGAAACGGGTAGATAAAATAATTCACCAACTGCACCGCAGGAAGATTCAGCCCGAAGACAAGCGCCGCGCCCGCGCACAGCAGGGTCGTCGTCCCCATCACAGGAAATAGCCCGCAGACCACCCCGCACGCCAGGCTGCACGCCAGCTTGCGCGGCGTGGCGCCCTGCACTAGCAGAGCCTTCAGCGGGATAACAATGCGGCGTTCAACAAATGAGGCCACGACCTTTACCTCCGGGTCAGAATGGCAGACGCTGGTTCATCTGCACGAAGCTTGAAGAGCCGCAGCAGAACATAGCCGGACATAGCAATGTTGCCGAGAGACAAGATCAAGATGAACCAAACCAGTCTTGCCCAATGCGAGCGCTCCTTGAAGCACACCCACACAAAAAAAGTTACAAATCCAAAGTAAGCGTCGAACAGCGTCGAACATGCCCATGGGCTAGTCTGCCAGTTGAACTCTGAAGGTGAAAGCGTGATCGACTTATGCGCCTGCACATGCATTGTCATGGCGATCATCCAAAGGAAAATACAGGAAAACAGAATCTTCAGGAACGTCTTCATGATCGTTTCGTCCACTCCCGTAAGCACCATAGGTTCAACAAGCGTATACGCAAAAATCCGCTCCCAGCCAACACTTTGGTAACGGCCAAACTCTCCACACGGATTAAAGATTTTGAATCGGGGCTCGCAATCCGATTATCCCAGTCGCGCGTAACTCCAATGAACGTTGAAGCAGTCATTTGTTGGTGGTATCAAACTTGCTCCCCATTCACTGTGGTCGCATCGCGAATCGATTGAAATAATTGTTCCTATGCCGCAAACAATTGAAAGTCAGGTAGCTATGCCGAACGCAACGGCCGTTGATGCCAGGGAAGCGGATTCAACCGGCTATCGGTTTGGAGCGGTGATTCCATTTTTTGCGATGCACCTTGCGTGCATCGCCGTCTTCTTCATACCCTTCCATTGGAAGTACGTGGCGCTGGCTCTCTCGTTATACCTCGTTCGGATGTTTGGGGTCACGGCCGGATATCACAGGTACTTCAGCCATAGCTCGTT